>Ga0299906_10004695_pt1 | contig 11171 bp, 9 predicted proteins | sample RVTome_14_FD_200259 | JGI IMG/M metagenome (GOLD analysis project Ga0299906, IMG submission 200259) | Soil microbial communities from uranium-contaminated site in the Upper Colorado River Basin, Wyoming, United States - RVT145D125 (version 2) ... | reverse complement strand
CACGGTAAACTCCGCCGCCTGCGCCGTGACTCCCAGTTGCGCGGCTTGGAGCTCGTCCAGCTCGAGGCGGTAGTCGCCCGGCACGAGGCCGAGGAAGAAGAACGCACCGTCGGAGAACGTCGTGGCTTCCGCTATGGAGCCGGTATCCAGGTGTCGCAGCCGCACCCGCACCCCGCCGATGCCGCGGCCCTCCAGGTGCACTCGGCCGCTCACGTCCCCCGCTCGCACGAGTGGAATCTCGAGCACGTTGTAACGGTGGGGGCCCGGCGCCAGCTCGACCACGGGATAGGCCGGCACCCAGAGCGGATTGTCGAGCGCGAGCGGGTCGATCGCCACCATCACCGCCTCGAACGGCACGACGTCCCACAGGGAAAACCGCCCCAGCGAGTCGGTGGCGACGCCCCGCGATCCGACGCGGAGGTGCCGGAGTGGATAGCCCGGCTCCCCGGGGTCGCGGCGCCCGTTGCCGTTCTCGTCCAGAAACACCTGGCCGCTGAGACCCGCGCGGCCCACGCTGCGGCCGTCGGCGAAGTCGACGCGCCCCGCGTTCCGGTCCCATAGCACGGAGCCTTCCACCAGCTGCGTGCCGCGGATCCCGCCGCCCTCGCTGTACGCGTTCTGGCTCACCGCCCGGAACGCCCGGAACGCGGTCGTGATGCCAAACGAGATGCCGAACCCCTGTACGCCGCGTTGCCAGCTCGCCTCCAGCTCGACGCGGGCGGCCTGCGTGATCTGTCGCGCGACGCTTCCCGTGAGACGGGTGAGCCCCGAGTCGAACGCCGTGCGGGCCGTCGCGTGGACGAAGAGGTGGCGGAACGCCGGGATCGGTCCGGCCAGGAGCGTCCCGACCCTCGCGTCGGCGGCGACGCTCGTGCGCCGCGACGCGCTTCCCAACCGCTGGCCGCGCCGGTCGACCCCCACCTCCACCCGTCCGCCGCCGAACCGGGCCGTCCCGGAGATGCGTAGCACGTCGCGCGACACGATGTCGCCGGACGTGCGGAACGCCATGATCTGCATGTAAGGGGCCCTGTCACGCCGCCCGGGCCGCCAGAAGACGTTGGCGACCGTGCTCCGGTGCAGGACCGCCGACCCCACCAGCGGGATGTCCACGCTCGAGGTGAACTCCGTGTGCTCGATGCCCAATTCGAGGTCCGGCGTCGGTACGAAGTCCACTCGACCGCGCACCAGGCCGCGCGCCACGGCTTCACCCGTGACGCTGAGGGTGCGGGTGATCGCACCGGACGCGAGGACGTAGGGGTGCCATAGATCGGGCAGCGAGTCCCGCCAGAAGAAATCCGCGCCCGCCTGCACGGTCACGCGCGAGCTGATCCCGTAGCGGGCATCGACGTTCGACGTGGCCTGGCACGGGTCGCCGACGCACTCGCCGAGGGTGAGGCCGTACTCGAACTGCCGCGCGGGCAACCGCTCGAAAGGAATCACGACCGTGCGCCGAAAGCGCTCGACCTGGCCCAGCGGGCCGTACGCCACGAACTCCAGCGGGTTCTGGCCGTAGCGGACGGGGACGTCGAAGGTGAAGCGGCCGCCCTCACCCGGTCGCTCGAATCCCACCAGGCGTTCGTGTTGGTAGATCTCCACCTCCCACCCCGGTGGCGTGGGACCACGGATCTGCTCGAGGGCGAACGCCGAGCGGCGCACGAACGGCGCGTTGGTGAGCGCCGCGCCGCGCACACCCCGCAGCTCCCGCCCGGTACCGGCCACGTCGCCGAGCCGGATCTGACGCAGCCATTCCTGCTGTGGCCACGCCCGCGTCCACGATGCCTCGGTGAAGGCCGCGCGCCCGATGGAGGTGCGGCGTTCCACGTGCCGCAGCGATACGCTGCCGCCGAGCAGCTGTGCGCCCACGCCGAGTTCCAGCGCGGATGCTTCGAGAGGATCCTGGGTGGCACTCGACAGCGCCCAATCGAGCACGGCGCCGTCGGCCCATGGCTGGTCGGGCTCCGCCCGGAAGGGGGCGGGGCCGGTGTCGCGGGCGCGGAGGATCGCGGCGCGCTTCGCCTCGCGCTCCATCCGCCGGATCACCGGCAGATGATCCGTGCCGCGCACGACGATCTGGAGGTCGCTCCAATTGACGTCCACCACGACACCGAACGCCGCGGCGAGCTGCGCGGCCGACACGTAGAGCGTCGAGTCGCGCCACACCGCGTCGCCCGGGCCGATCGCCATCGTCGTGTCGGGAGCCGTGAGCCGGCCGTGCTCCGTGTCGAACCGCACCGTGCCGCCGTCGGGCTCGAGCAGCGCGTCGAAGCGGCGCGCCGGCAGAACCGGACCCTGACGGATCTCGGCCAGGGCGAGGAACTCGCCCAGCGGCACGAGGAGAACCGTATCGGCCACGAGCGTCACGATGACCTGGTGCGGGCCCCGCTGGAACCGGATCTCCATTACGCCTTCGGCAAGCGGTTCCTGCGCGGGTGCCGTGCGGGGCGTGGCCGCGGTCAGGGCGAGCGTCGCGAGACCGAACCACGCGAGGCGCGCCACGGCAGCGAATGGCGCGTGGCTCACGGCGTACGGCTGGGAGGCCATCTGGGGGTCACGCCTCGCTGCCGCTCTGCCGCGGGGAAGTGGTGGTGCCGGGTGGGGCTGCCGCACCCGCCGGAGGGGCGTCGATCGGGACCCGTCGCTGCGCGTGCCCGCCATCTGTCCCGACCGGGTCTCAGTTCCCGGTGTACGCAACCGTGAGCGTGATGGTGCCCCGGTAGATCCCCGGAAACTGGGTGGGTGTGGGCGAGACCGTTCCGCCGATCCACACGTAGATGACGTTGTATGGCGGCCCGATGCCGGGGATGCGCCGTACCACGGTCGTCGCGGGATCGAACGCGCCGCACAGGAAGCGGAAGAACGCCAGCGATCCCACCTGACAGCCGGAGCCCGCGCCGAACGCGATCGGCATGACGTGCGGGCCCACCACGAGGGCGCTGGGGAGTGCGAAGCTCATCATGAACTCCGCGCCCGCCGTGCCGCTGATCTCGAACTCGCCCGCGTTCGGCGCGTTGCGCGGATTCACGGCGGTCGGCGTGCCGGGCACGACGGTGCCGAAGTCGAGATCCTGGATCGGCACGACGGCCGGCGCCGCGGCCGGGATGGTCACGCGGGCCAGCACCGTGGCGTTGCCCTGCGCGTCGGCGGCGCGGCCCGGCAGGACGCCCAGCGCCGCCATTGCCGCGGCGGCGCCGAGCAGGCGCGTCCAGGGCCGCGGGCTCACCCGACCTCGATGGGCTGGCGCCGCGTGAACAGCGGCGCCGGCAGCACGTGTTCGAGCGGGATGTCTTCCCGCTCGGTTGTGAGATCGAAGCGCAATTCGTACGATCCCGGCGGCAGGTCGGCCAGCGGAAAGGCGAACCGGCGGTCCATGGCGTAGTACACGGCGATCGGGATGGCCCATTCTTGCACCGCCGACTCGCCGCGCAACACCGTGAACCGCGCGACGCCCAGATACGCCCCGTTGCCCTCCCGGTGGACCGCGAGCCGGGCCAGCAAGGAGTCCCCGACCACGGTCGCGTCGAACGTGTCGATGGCGACGCCGGTGCGGACGTCGCCCTTGCGGTACGTGACCGAGACGATCGTGCGGAGCTCGAGCGTGAGCCCGGCGCGCATCGTCGTGTCCGCGACGGCCACTTCCTGGGCGCGTCGCGACGTCACGATGAGACGCGTCCAGTACTCGCCGTCCGGAAGGTCGGCGGGCGGCTGGGCGAGGAGTCGCACGACCTGGCGTTGGCCCGGCTCGAGCCGGACGCGGCGCGGGAACGCGCGGATCCATCCGGCGGCCGATGGAAAGCTGTCCGCGGGCTCGTCGAACAGACGGACGTACGGCTGCCCGGCGGAATCGGTGGCCGGGAAGCCGAACGCGAACGCCAGGTCGACCTCCTCGGGCTCGGCGCTGGGATTGGCCAGCGTGACCTGCGCCGTGCGGGTGCGATGGTCGATGAAGATCGCGTGGGGCGCCACCAGCACGGCGTTGCCGAGCAGCGGAGCGCCGGCGATGGCCACGAACGCCATCGCCGTCCCGCGCGTCACCGCCCGGGTCGTCCGCCGTCTGTTCACGTCATGCTCCCGTGTACGACACGGTCAGGGTGATGGTCGCCTCGTAGCGGCCGGCTGGCTGGATCGCATCCGGTGCCACCGTGCCGCCGAGCCACAGATGCAGCCGGCCGGCGGGACTCAGCGTCGTCACGAGCGGGACCCGGGGATCGAACGCCCGGGAGTTTGCATCCGCCGGCGTCGTGGAGTACCCGCCGTCGTTGGGCTGAAACCGGATGGTCATCCGGCCGCCGAGGGGTGTTGCCAGCTCCGAGGGTACGGTGAACGTCACGGTCACCTCCGCGCGCCGGGCTCCACGGATCTCGAAACGTCCGGCGTTCGCATCCAGGCGCGTGACCACGGTCGGCAGCCCCGGCACGACGACCCCGAAGCGCAGGTCCTGCCGGGCGAAGGCGCCGAGGACGCGTCCTTGCGCCATGGCCGGGCTCGCCGTGCTCGCGAGCAGGGCGGCCGGCGCCACCCAGCGGCGCCCCACCACCATGAGCGAGCGGTTCACCGGTCCCCGGCGCTCGCCCGTGCCGGACGGCGTTCGCCGCCGCGACGCGGCGTCGCGTTCCTGGGTGCCGGCGGGAACCGAGATCGGGATCGAAACGGTGTACCTCACGGTGTCAGGCCTTCCGGTGGGCGCGTGCTGGCGGATGGCGCACGCGCCACCCGCCAGCGTCCAAAGATACCGGTTGCGTCGCGCGACGTCAGTTGCCGGTGTACGCGGCCGTCAGCGTGATCGTGGCCGAGTACGTGCCCGGGGTGAACTGGCTGGTGGCGTCGGCGGTCGCGCCGAGGAACACGAACAGCTCGCCGGCCCCGGACAGATTGCCGGCGTCGCCGGTCGTGGGGTCGAACGCCGTCGCGCCGGCCGCGGGGTCGTTCACGCCGTTGTGCGCCCCGCTCCAGCCGGACACGGGAAGCAGGTTGCCCGACCCGTCGTCGAGATCGGCGGGCAACGCAAAGCTGAGCTGCACTTCCGCGCCGGCCGCGCCGTTCAGCGAGAAGCTGCCCGCGCCGCCGTCGATCACGTCGACCGTCGAGTTGAATCCGGGCAGCACGGTGCCGAAGTCGAGATCGTTGCCGGCCGTGACGCTGAGCTGCGTGGCGACCTGCGCGATCGCGGTAATGTCCGCGCTGGCCTGGGCGTGCGCCGCCGAGGGGATGGCGATCGCTGCCGCCACTACGAAAAAGCCGAGGGTCTTCTTCACCTGAATCACTCCTAACGAAGGTTCGCGTTGCGACTGGCGAGGCGGCTTTCGTCTCGCTGCTGCAAGGGGGGAAGGCAACGCATATGCCACGGACCGGTTCGGTGCCGTCGCACTGTTTAGTTAGTTGACAGCCGGCAAACGTGGCGCAATCGTCAAGTCAAACGCTTGGCACCGGCCGGGTTAGGGCGTGACCATCGACCGTTGTATGTCAAGAAACGAGACAGTTCAGATGTATAGATTGTTTACTGTGTTACTCTGTAAATATTTATGCTATGGTGAGTTACACAATATCAAATTCATGGCACCAGCCTTGCTACTGTACCACAATCGAGGAGGTGCACTGTTCGCGTCGGTGGACGAAGTCCCAGGACCTGACGAGCGAGGGGAGGCAGGATGAGGTGGTGGGTAGTGATGGCCGCTCTGGCGGTAGCGGTTTGGGCGCGTCCCGGCGAACTCGCCGCGCAAAACGCGGCAACGATTGGCGTATCTGCAAGGGTCGAGGCGGCGGTGGTGCCGGGTGAGGCCGAGCGCGGCGCGCGCCGGGAGCTGGGACGAGTCCTGGCGGCGTTCTCCGATCGCCGCGCCTTACCGGAACGGGAGCACACGGTCGGCGGCGGGCTGGTGGCGGTCGCGGTCGATCGTGTTCCCCTCGACCCACGCGGGGCCCCCGTCCGCATCACGGTGACGTTCCCGGCCAACTGAGGCACATCAGCGCGTCGACTTCCGCGGGGAAATCACCCGAGGCTCGCCGCAGACGGTCGGCAGCCTGCCCCCCCGAGTGTATCTTCCCCGCGATGCGCAGGCTCGTTCTCTTCGACATCGATGGGACCCTCATCTGGACCGACGGTGCCGGACGGTCCGCGCTTCGCCAGGCGCTCGTGGCGGAGATGGGCACGGCCGGTCCGATCGACGGCTTCCGCTTCGACGGGAAGACCGATCCCCAGATCGTTCGGGAGCTGCTCACCGCCGCGCGGCATCCATCGGCCGAGAGCGCAACACACATCGACGCCGTCTGCCTGCGGTATGTCACCCTCCTGCGTGACGAGCTGGACCGGGGCGATCGCGTCATTCGCGTTTTCCCCGGCGTCGCCGACCTCCTGGGGCGGATCGAGGCTCAGGCCGACTACCTGCTTGGCCTGCTGACCGGCAACCTCGCCGAGGGAGCCGCCCTCAAGCTCGCCGCGGCCGGGCTCGATCCGGGCCGTTTTCGCGTGGGGGCCTACGGCTCGGATGCGGCGGACCGGCCGGCGCTCCCCGCCATCGCCGCCACCCGCGCCGCCGCATTCATGGGTCGCACGCCGCGCGGCGACGACGTCGTCATCATCGGCGATACGCCCGCAGACGTCACGTGCGGCCGGGCGATCGGCGCCCGCTCGATCGGCGTCGCCACCGGGGCGTACTCGCGGCGGGAGCTCGAAAGCGCCGGCGCGTTCGCGGCGTTCGACGACTTCAGCGACGTGGCGGCGGTGCTCGCCGCCATCGGTGAATGACCGCGCCCAAGCTGCTCCTTCCCATCCGCGTACCGGAGCTCGGCCCACACCTCGGCAAGCTCGTCACCGGCACCGGCCGCGCCCCGGGCGGCGTGAACCTCGACGAGCCGCGGTATCGCCTGGTGACCCGCATCATGGACATCGCCGGCGAGGCACGGCGCTTGGCCGCGCGCGGCGACCGCGGCCCGGCCGTCGCCGCCATTGGCCGGACGGCATGGCTCGAGGCGTGGGAGGAGCTGGTCGCCGGTGTCGCGGAGCTGCTGATGACCCGGATGAACCAGCACCTGACCGCCGAGGCCGAGGCCGCCCGGATGCCCGCGCGCCGGCGACGCCGGGTCCTGCTCGGCGCCGCCGCGCAGCGCGCGCTGACCGCGCGGCTCGGCTCGGCAGGCGCCCCGCTCGTCCGCGCCGTGGACGACGTCGAGGCGCGGGCCGCCGGCGCGCTCGTCGCCAGCGGCCTGCAACGGCACGAGCTCGAGGTGTGGCAATCCGCGCTCAAGACCGCCGCGCGCCGGCTCGAGGCGTCGTGGCTCGCGCTCGAAGACACGCTCGAGCTCGAGGTGGCCCGGTGGCGTCGCGCGGCCGATGAGGTGGCGAGTTGGCGACGATCGATGTGGCCGGTGGTGATCGTCGGCGTGGTTGCTCTGAGCGCGGCGATCTGGCTCGGTCTCGTCGTGGGCGGGTTCGTTGGGTCCCCGGCCTGGCTCACGCGCGTGTGGCAGGGCGTGTTCGCGCGGTGAGCGTCGTGGGCGTCGGTATCGATCTCGTCGACGTGGCCCGGATCGAGCAACTGCTGGCGCGACACCCGGAACGGGCCGCCGCCCGCCTGCTCACCGACGCTGAACAGGCGTACTGCTTCTCCCAGGCCGCCCCCGCTGCCCACGTCGCCGCGCGGTTGGCCGCCAAGGAAGCCGCCTTCAAGGCGCTCGCCGCGGGAGGTGACACCGCGTTCCTGGCGTGGCGGGAGTTCGAGGTGACGCGCAAGCCCGACGGCACCCCCGGCCTCGTGCTGCACGGCGGCGCCCGTGAGACCGCCGATCGCCTCGACGTGCGTGCCGCGCTCGTCTCCATGACGCATACGCCGGGGCAGGCGGCCGCGGTCGTCGTCCTGCTCGGACGATAGACGGCGGCGATCCCGGCTCGGTTGCGCCGCTACCTCGTATCTCCTAGATTGCCACTCCAATCCCTTGAGAATGATTCTCATTTCGTTTACTCCGCGCTTACTCAACCACGTTTCGGCGAGCCTGGCTCTCGCGGCTGCCCTCGCTCCTCCTCTCCCGGCGCAGGATAACGCCTCCGAGCTGGCCCGCCGTATCGCGGATATCGCGTCGATCGCCATCGCCGAATATGCGGAAGGGGTGGTGGACGGCGCGGTGGTGCTGCCCGAGGAGTTCGAGGAGGCACGTCTGTTCCTGGCGGAGGCGTCGCGGCTGGCCGCCGGCCTGCCCACTCTGGCGCGCGATCGGATTGCGCCGCATCTCCGGGCGTTGCAGGAAGGGGTGGAGGCGCTCGATGAGGAGCCCGCGCTCCAAACGCATCTCGCGGGACTGCGTGGCGAGCTGCAGGCGGCGCTCGGTGTGACGCTGGACGTGTTGCCGGCGCGCGCGCCGTCTCTCGCTCGCGGGGCGGAGCTGTACGGCACCTATTGCGTCCCGTGTCATGGTGCCGCCGGCGGAGGGGACGGTCCCCTCGGGGGCGATCTCGATCCCCCGCCCGCGGCCCTGAACGACTTCGACGCGCTGCGTACCGTTCCCCCCGTGGAATTCTACCGGAAGATCAACGTCGGCGTGGCGGGGACGGCGATGCCGGGCTTCGCCGACCGGCTCGGCGTGGAGGAGCGGTGGGCGCTCGCGCTCTACAGCTCCACGCTGCGACACCCTCGCGAGCTGGCGGACCGAGGGGCTGCACTCCTCGGCGAGCGGTGCCCGACGTGCGCGCTGCTCGCGAGCGATTTTCACGCCACTGCCATGATGAGCGACGACTCCCTGGCGGCGGCGATTGCCTCCCGCGCGTCCGGCCGGCTGGATGCGGGGGCGTCGCGTGCCGCGACGGCGTTCGCGCGTGAAGCCGGCGCCGCCGAGCGTCTCGGGAGCGACCGGGGCCTCGAGGCCGCGCGGGTGGTCGCCGAAGTGCGCCGCGGCATCGCCGAGGCCGAAGCGCTGGCGGAGGCCGGTGAGCGGCGCGGCGCCGACGACCAGGCGCTGGGCGCGTATCTCGTTTTCGAGCGCATCGAGAGCGGGCTTCGCGCCCGCGACGCCGCTGCGGCGAGGCGCGTGGAGCGGGCGTTCGCCGCGTACCGCGCGGCGCTGCTGTCGGGTCCCTCCGCGGCCTGGGAGGCCTCGCGGGGCGATGTGGATCGGGCGCTCGACGACGCGCTCGCTCGGCTGACGGCGCGACCCTCCACGATGCTCCTGTTCGGCCAGTCGTTCGTGATCATGCTGCGGGAGGGACTGGAGGCGATCCTCATCATCGGCGCGCTCGTGGCGGTGCTCGGCAAGGCCGGCGCCCCCGAGCGGAAACGGGAGATCGGCTGGGGCGTCCTCGTCGCGCTGGCCGCCAGCGGGCTCACCGCGGTGGCGTTCGCCACGCTGTTCAAGGTGTCCACGGCGCAGCAAGAGTTCCTCGAGGGCATCACGATGCTCGTGGCGGCCGCGGTGCTCTTCTGGGTGTCCTACTGGCTCGTCTCCAAGATCGAGATGCGCAAATGGCAGGCGTTCGTGACGGGTCAGATCAGCAAGGCGCTCGGCAGCGGCAGGATATGGGCGCTGGCGGCGGTCGCCTTCCTCGCGGTGTACCGCGAAGGCTTCGAGACGGTGTTGTTCTACGCGGCGCTGTTCGCGGGCGCCGACGCCGGTGGCGTCACGAGCGTGGCCGCAGGCATGGTGGTGGGCGGCGCGGTGCTGGCGGTGGTCTACTACCTGGTCCAGCGATACGGCGTGCGCTTGCCTCTGAAGCCGTTCTTTGGCGTCACCAGCGCCCTGCTCTACGTCATGGCGTTCTCGTTCGCCGGCCACGGTGTGGCCGAGCTGCAGGAAGCCGGGGTGATCTCCATGACGCCGCTGCAGTGGCTCCCGGCGCTCCCCGCGCTCGGCATCTTCCCGACGCTGCAGACCGCGGCGAGCCAGGCCGTCCTAGCCCTCGCACTCGCCGCGGCCCTGCTGTGGGTGTTCTGGCTCGAGCCGCGGGCCGTGCGGGCCAGGGCCATCCGATGAGGCCGCCGCCCTAGCCCTTTCCCCGCCGTACTCCTATTCTTTGTGCGACCGAGACCACCCCTCTCCACGAGACGACGCGGGGAGTCCCGTAGAGCCCCGCGGCCGTGGCGGTCGAATGAGCGTCAGTCCCCATAGCGACCTTCCTCGACTCGAGATCTCCTGCTTCGGCCCCCCCACGGCCCGCCTCGCGGGTGGTGACCCGCCGCCGGACATCCTGTGGCGCAAGCACCTCGCGCTCCTCATCTACCTCGCCCTCTCGCCGGAGCGCACACGGTCGCGCGACCACCTGCTCGGCCTGCTGTGGCCGGAGAAGACGCAGGACAAGGCCCGGCACTCGCTGAACGAAGCGATCCGGCGCTTGCGCACCGGCCTGGGGGCGGAGCGCATGCTGTCCCGCGGCGACGCCGTCATCCTCCACGATGCCGCCCTTGACGTGGACGCCCTCCGGTTCGAACAGGTGGCTGATCGCGAACCTGACCAGGCCGTAGCCCTCTTGACGGGCGACTTTCTCGAGGGGTTCGCTCTCGATGACGCACCAGCCTTCGAGGATTGGGCGAGCGAGCGCCGCGCCGCGTTTCATGCCCGCGCCGCCGCGCTGCTCGTGCGCAGCGGCGAGCAGGCGCTCACGCTCATGAACTTCCCGGCCGCGCGGGACGCGGGCCGGCGCGCGCTTCATTTGATTCCGACCCTCGAGCCCGCCGCCACGCTCGTGATGCGCGCCGCGGCGCTCGCGGGCGACGCCACGGGCTCCTTGGCCGCGTTTCACGCGTACACCGAACGCCTCGCCGCCGACCTCGGAGAACGGCCGAGTCGCGAGCTCGAGGCCCTGGCGGAGCGCATCCGCTCCAAGCGGTGGCGTCGGGTATCGGTGGCGCGGCGCGCCGAGCCGGAGCCGCCGCTCCTGGGCCGGCGAGACAGCTATGCCGAGGCGTTCGCCACCGTGGAGCGCGGGACGCGGGGGAGCTCCTGCGCGATCGTGATCACCGGCGATCCCGGTCAGGGGAAGTCACGCCTCCTGGACGAGTGCGTGGAGCGCCTCGCCCTCGGTGGCGCCATCACGGCCGTCGCCCGCCCGCTCGAGACGGACCTCGACGCGCCGTGGAGCACGCTGCGGCTGCTCATGCACTCGGGCCTGGCCGACGCGCCCGGTCTTGCGGCCGCCGACCCCGACGCCCTCGGCGTGCTGGCCGCCCTGGTCCCCGAGCTCGAGGACCGGT
>Ga0299906_10004694_pt1 | contig 11173 bp, 9 predicted proteins | sample RVTome_14_FD_200259 | JGI IMG/M metagenome (GOLD analysis project Ga0299906, IMG submission 200259) | Soil microbial communities from uranium-contaminated site in the Upper Colorado River Basin, Wyoming, United States - RVT145D125 (version 2) ... | reverse complement strand
GATGCCGGAGCTGCGCGGCCGGGTCTACCCCTGCGAGTGCAACCCCTAAGGAGCGTCCGACTCAGACGATTGGTCCCTCCGCCGCGCCTCCCTCAATCCTTGAACGCCAGGTCGCGGGCGGCCCGCGCCTTCGGCTGCGAGAGCGGGCGACGTCCTCGTCCGCGGCCATCTCGCCGAGCGGAATGCCGCGCGTGATCTCGGCCACGACCTCCTCCTTGGAGACGCCGCGGGCCTTGGGGCGACGTACGTCTGCACGGGCGGACCCCACATCCAGCTCGGCACCACCGTGTTGACGCGGATGCGGCTCGGGCCGAGCTCCTTCGCGAGGTAGTACATGCTCGAGAGCAGCACGCCCTTCGAGGCGGCGTAGCCCATCTGCTCGATCAGGGGTGAAGTGGATGAAGATCGCCGAGCGGGCGACCCGACTACTCGCTGAGCCAGACGGCCCGCCACGCGCTCTGGCTGCCGGTCGGCTCGGCGCTCAAGTACGAGAGCAAGCCGACGGTCGACGGCGTCTTCGTGCGCGCGGGCGACGGCTTCGCGGTCTTGACCGTGCTCGCCGGCGGCGCGCTCGGCGGCTGCTCGACGGCGGCGCTGGTCGGCGTCAACGCCTGCCTGATCGTCCTCTGGGTCGCCGCGACCCTGTGCCCCTCGAACGTCCTGAACGCCGGAAGAGCGGGCGGCCGGCGTAATCATTCATTTCGATACACGCCGCGGTGTGCCGCTATGAGTCGATCGCTCGACGAGCGTATCACGATGGCGCTGCAGCGGCAGCGTGAGCGCGTCGCGGCTTGACCGGCGTCCGTGCGTGGCGTCATAGCCGGGAGCGTGAGGATCGCCCAGCTTCCCATCCAACCCCACGCGCTCCTGTGCATCGTCTTGCCAGCGTGCGCCCGCCTACGGCCGCACGTCGATCCTTCCGGGATCTCTCGCCGGGTCTCGTCGCATCCACGGTGGGTTCTCGCTTCACACGGAAAGGAAGAACGACCATGCGGCCTGCAATGAAACTCGTGCTCGTCCTCTCGGGTGTGTTGCTGCTTCCCGGCCTGGGCATGGGAGGCCCGTACCGTGACAAGCACGGCAATCCGGGCACCCTCACGTTGCTCCCGCCCTTGGTCAGGCCGGTCATGAGCGGCATCGACTACTCGGTGCCGTATCTCGTGAGCGACTCCGAAGGCAGTAGGTCCGGCCGGTACCGAATCACGTCGCAGATGCTCCCGGGGAGGGACCCGGCCAGCACGGATTTCGTGCTGAACGTCCTCGTCGTGGACGACCCCACGCGACGGGCCGCGGAGCTCGTCATTCGCAACAATCCCAACGTCGCACCGTTGGGTCCCATTCTGCGTCTGCTGGACTGCGCGTCGGGTGCGTGCGCGGAGGTCAAGCGCTACGACAACGCGGACTGGGGAGCATGGGTGATCCAAGAGCAATCGGACATTGCAAGCTATCCGATCGAGCTCGTCGACGCGCGGGCTCTCTTGCAGCTTCTGGAGCCCGCCCAGCTGTCCAGGCTCCCCAACATGAGCGCCGGAACCGGGAACTGGGCGGAGATCCTGGAGAACCACCGAACCAACTTTCAGGAGGCGCAGTTCCGGGCGGATGTCGACTCGTTGGGCGACGCGCAATCCGATCTGTTGACCTCACGAATGATCGCCGAGGTCGTGCCCAACGATTTTCTCACCAAGCACTCTCCGGGCATTATGCACCATGCGTTGACGTTCTTGACCGCGCACAAGGCTTTGATCGGGGAGATGACGGATGTTCTCTTCACCCAGTACGCCTGGCCCCTGAATTTCACGTTTCCGTTCGGGAGGATGCCGGCCTGGCTCGTGGATCCGCACCGCGATGCCGGTGCGGCGGATTTCCACGTCCTGCCGCTCCACTGGGACCGGGTTCAGCCGGGCGCACTTCCTCTGACCCGGGCCGGGTGTTTCCACGATTTTCCGCCGGCGGGGGCCGTGCCGACGCTGACGAACGGCTCAGCCAATCTCGGTCAGTTCGAATGCGGGGCGATTCCAACCGCCAGTGGGTTCATCGATCGGCCCTGCACGCAGGAGTCCGACTACGGAGGGTTGGACGGCGCGCTCGAGGGCGCGTGGCACGATCCGATTCATGGATTCATCGGGGGCTCCTTTGCAGACGCGACCACGACCTCCGGGACCGCGGTCTTCTGGGCGTTTCACACCTATGCGTCCACCGTGGTGCTGGCGAACTGGCGATCGGCGCAGAAGCGCGCGATGCCGACGCCGATCAGCACGATCGTCCCGTCGACGTTCGTCGACGTGTATTTCCTCGTGGATCTGTCGGGCAGCTATGCGGACGATCTGCCCAGCTTCAAGGTCGAGGTGCCTGCGCTGATCGATGATCTCGCCGCCGAGTTCACCGAGATCCAGTTCGGCCTCGGGAGATTCGAAGACTATCCGATTCCACCGTTCGGGTCCGCCAGCGCGGGCGACACGGCGTACGAGCGGATCGTGGACCTGACCCCGAGCGCTGCGGACGTGAAGACTGCGATCGGGTCCCTGTCGGTGCGGTTCGGAGATGATGATCCCGAGAGCCAGCTGACGGCGCTCTTTCAGGCCGCCACCGGGGCAGGGCAGGTGATTCCGGCACCGCACGCCGGTGCCAGCATTCCTGCCGGTCAGCAGGCGACGTTCAGGGACGGCGCCATAAAGCTGATCCTGCTCTTCACCGACGCCGACTTTCATCGTCCGGGAGACCCGGGCAGCGTGCCGTATCCCGGAGCGAGCTTCGATGACGCGGTTGCCGCCATCCTGGCATTGGACCCGCCGATGGTGATCGGCGTCTCCTCCGGCGGCGGGGGCATCGCCGACCTCGAGGCCGTGGCCACGGCCACCGGTGCGGTGGCTCCCGCGGGCGGGGCGGACTGCGACGACGACGGGATCGTCGACGTCCCCGAGGGGGAGCCGCTCGTATGCACCACGACGAGCACGAGCGAGGGGATCGGAAAGACGATCGAGGGCGTCATCGCGGCGGCCATCGAGGAGGCGAGAACGAAGGACACCGACGGCGACGGGGGGCCCGATCTGGAAGACAATTGTCCGCTGGACGCGAATCCCGATCAGACGGATACGGATGACGACAGGATCGGCGACGTCTGTGATCCCGATGACGACAGCGATGGCATCCCCGATGCCGTGGACAACTGTCCGCTGACCGTGAATCACGAGCAGACGGACACGGATGGCGACGGCAGCGGCAACGCATGCGACCCGGACGACGACGGCGATGGCATCGCGGACGGCGAGGACGCGTGTCCGCTGCTTTCCACGCCGAACGTGATCGTCGGTACTGCGGGCGACGACTCGATCGCAGGAACGCCGGCGAACGACATGATCCTTGGACTCGGAGGGAACGACGAAATCAAGGGTGGAGGTGGCGATGACTGTCTCGTGGGTGGGCCGGGAAGGGATCAGCTCCGCGGGGGGGACGGCGACGACGTGCTGAACGGCGGCTCGGACGGGGACCAGTTAGAGGGCAACGCGGGCAATGACGTGTTGGCGGGCGGGGACGGCCGAGACGACCTGGAAGGTGGAGAAGGGGACGATACGCTGGACGGGGGAGCCGGAGACGACAAGCTGTCGGGCCGGGAGGGGAACGACGTCCTGTCGGGCGGGGAGGGAAATGACATCGCGCGCGGCGGAAGAGGAGACGACCGGGTGGAGGGCGGTCCCGGGAAGGACAGGCTGTCCGGCAATGGAGGGGAGGACGTCGTGTCGGGCGGAGATGACGAGGACAAGGTGGACGGCGGCGAAGGGAACGATCACGTCGACGGAGGACCCGGAGGCGATCGCGTCCTCGGGAGAGGCGGCGACGATTCCGTGTCGGGCGGAGAGGGGGACGATCGACTGAAGGGTGGCAAAGGGTCGGATATCGTGGACGGGGGACGTGGCAACGACCGGTTGTCGGGCGGTGCGGGGGACGACGTTCTCGACGGCGGATTCGACGGCGACGATGATGTGGACCGGTGCTCCGGGGGAGGTGGCGCCGACACCGCTGCGAACTGCGAGACGCTCTCGAGCATTCCATAGACGGCGTACTCGACGAGGACCGCCGAAGGGCAGTCAGCGAGAGGGGGCTCGCTGGCTGCCCGGCGCGGCTGGTCAGCGGGCCTTCCGGCGGAACGGGCGGCGTGTGGGCAGAGCCGCCGCGGGCACGGATGGTTCGCAGGTGGCTGGAGGAGTCGATTGTCTCCGCACGATAGCTCGTCTATCTTGTAGATCTGATACTCACATGAGAGACGAAGCACTATGCGTACGAAGGTCACGACGCGCGGACAGGTATCGATTCCCTCGCGGATCCGCGAGCAGCTCGGATTGGGCCCCGAGACGGTCGTCGAGTGGGTGGTCGAGGGAGACACGCTGCGGGTGATTCCGATCCCGGCGGACCCGATCCGAGCGCTGCGCGGATCGGGCCGCAAGGGTGCCGTGGGCCGGCTCCTCGCGGACCGGCGGAGGGATCGCGGGCGCGATGGCTGACTTCGTGCTCGACACCTCCGCCATCCTCGCCCTCCGCGGCGACGAGGCAGGCGCGGATCGCGTCGAGGAGCTCCTGCGGCGCGCGCGTGCCGGGCGGACCGCGGTCCTCCTCTCGTTCATGACGCGGATGGAGATCCTCTACCGGGTGACGGCTGACGAGGACGACCGCCCGGCGAAACGAGGCAGTCCTCGTACACAAGGATCCCGAGTTCGAGCGTGTCACCGCGCTTCGCCAGGAACGGCTGCGCGACTGACGACCAAGGCCAGTCTCCGATGATTGACGCGGCGCCGCCTTCGTCGCGCGCCCCGGGCGGGCGGCTGCCTGGTCCTCTGGTCGCGGAAGGGCCGAGCCTGCGTCCGTGCCGAGAACGCGAGCGGGCGCCGCCGTACCCGCCCTCAGCCGCCGGCGGGCGCGAGCGTGGGACGGATCGGCGACGCCCCGAAGACGGCGCGGAGCTCCGGCGGCAGCGCCGGCCAACGCTGCTCGAGTTCTTCCGCACGGTGCTCGCGGACCAGCAACGACGGCGGCCCGATTCGCGACGGGCGGACTGAAACCGAAACGCGCCTGCGTCCCAACGGGCGCAGCGAAAGCCGTCGGAGCCGCCCGCGCGAGACGGCCCGTCGGTCGCACCGACCGCGAACGGACCGGCGTTCGTGCCGAAGGTGAAATCGCCGCCGCGCAGCAGCGCCGCGGGTAGTTGTTTGCGCGCGTTCTCGCAGGCTGCCTGCGCTTGGAACCATGTGACGAACCTCGAGGGCGTCATTCCCGGCAAGCTCACGGCGTAGATGTCGTCGGTGCAGTTCTGTCCACCGTTCGCGCACGGCACCCGCCAGACGCTCGCCTCGTACTTGTCGATGCACACCGTCCCCGAGACCACCGCGTCCACCGCACACTTCTTCAGCGGCTTGGCCGTAATGAGCGAATGGGCGGCGAACACGATAGCGTCCGATACGGTGCAAGCTGTCAACCAGCCACGGAAACGCCGTTAATGCGGTCTACCGACGCGATCGTGTCGAGCGGCTCCCCCACCTCGCAGCGGGTGACGACCCGCACGGCCGCCGCGCCCCATCGTCGGGACCGCGGCGGGGCCGCCACCGCGCGTTCCCCGACACTTGCTTCGGGGGCGGCTCCTGCGCTAGCGGAAGGCAGCTTCGGGCCGACGATCTCGGCACCCCTCGAACGAAGCGGAGCGCGAGACCGTCGCTCGCGGCCACGAGCGACCCAGCAGCCCACGCGTAGGGAGGAGGATCGCGATGCACAGCCTCCGCATCTGGTGCCTGACCGTGCTCTGTCTCGGCTCCGCGACGTTGGCTCACGGCTTCGAGGGACGCGACTTCATCTTCGGCTTCCTGCCGCTACACGACGAGCAGACGGATGCGCTGCGCGCCGAGGTGCAGCTCACCAGCGAGCGCGGCGCCCGCGTCACGATCGTGCACGAGATGTCGGTGCCCACGTTCACTCGCACGGTGTACGTGCCGCCGAACACGAGCGTCACGGTTGCGGTGCCGATCCGCGCGACGCAGCTCTGGATTGGCTCCGCGGCGAGGAACGCGGTCCGTCTGTTCACGCCCGACCCCGAGCCAGCCCGCTTCTCGGCGGTCATGATCGCGCGCACCAGGTTCGCCTCGGACTCGGCGATGATCCTGCCGGTGCACATGCTCGGCACAGAGTATCTGCCGGTCATGCCCGAGCCGGACCCGATCAAGCCGAACAACCGCTTCCTCGTCGTGGCCACCGAGGACGACACCGAGGTGACCATCACGCCGACGGCCGATCTCGTCGGGGGGTTCACCGCCGGCACACCCTTCGTCCTCACGCTAGATCGGCTCTATGGCTTCCTGGCACGCGCCGACCCCTTCACCTTGCCGGCGGGGCTCACGGGCAGCACGGTCAGCGCAACGAAGCCGGTCGCCGTCTCCGCGGGGGACATGTGCTCGTTCATCCCGCCGCTCAGCCCCGCGTGCGACAGCGTCGTCGAGATGTCGCTCCCGCTCGACCGCTGGGGCGATCGGGCGCCGGTGCAGGGTCTCCCCGCTCGACCCGCCGGCTCGATCTACCGCGTGGTCGCCGCCGCGAACGGCACGGCTGTCACGCTCGACGGCGTCCCGCTCGGCCCGACCCTGAACGGCGGGGAGCATCTGACCACCGAGGAGCTGCCCGGGGCTCACCTCTTCGCGGCGAACGGTCCGATCTCGGTCCTGCAGATGATGACCGGCGGATCGCTCGTGCCGCCGGCGCATCTCGGCGACCCCGCCACGGTCGACATGCTCCCCCCGCGCTACTACGGGCGGCGCCATCGGTTCGCGGCCGTCGGGCCCGGCCAGTTCGATCGCCACTGGGTGACGGTGATCGCCCAGGGGACGAACGCCGGCGCCGGCGGCGTTCGGCTGGACGGCCGTCCGATCCCGCCCGCGGATTTCACCGCCGTGCCGGGCACGGCGCTCGCAAGCACGGTCCAGGAGGTGGCGCTCGGCACGCACGTCGTGACGTCGTCCGGCCCCCACCACGTCACCGTCGAGGGCGCAAGCGAGTTCGACTCCTACGCCCACACGCTCGCCAGCCGCACGCCGGATCACTACCTCTGCTACCTGATGCGAGCGAAGCTCGGCGCGACCGTGCACCTGGCGGACGCCTTCGGCGACGGGGAGTACGCCATCCGCCTGCTCCGGCGCCTGTGCGCCCCGGCGGACAAGAACGCGGAGGGCGTCACCGACCCGGGCACGCACCTGACGCTGTACGTGGTGCGCGGACCGCGGCCGGTTCTGCATCGCGCCGTGCGGGTCGAGAACCAGTTCGGCTCGCTCACGCTCGACCTCAAGGTCTCGAAGGAGATCCTGGTCCCCGCGAGCAAGACGCACTGGCCGGCGCCGCCACCGGCCGCCCCCGATCCCGCGGCGCACGAGGTGGACCACTACCGCTGCCTCAAGGCCCGCATCAGCCGCGGCGCTCCGAGCTTTCCGAAGGGCGTGCAGACCACGATCGCGGACCAGTTCGGCGAGCGCGCCATCGACGTCGTGAAGCCGCTCTGGCTCTGCGTGCCGACGGACAAGAACGGCGAGGGGATCCGCTTCCACGACGACCTGCAGCTCTGCTACCGCATCAAGGACAAGCTCAAGCCGACCGCCATCGTCTCCATGACCGATCAGCTCGCGACCTTCACCTCGTCCGTCGGTCGGCCGCGCGAGCTGTGCGTGCCGACGCGCCTGCAGACGACCTGCTGTCGGGAGGATCCGCTGCGGTGCATCGACACGGCCGGCCAGGACGCGGGGTCGTGCGCCACGCCGGAGGACGCCGCGGCCTGCGCCGACGCCGGGGGCCACTGTATCGCCGTCTCGTGCGGCCAGCGGTGCGGGAACGGCGCCCTCGAGCCGTACTGCTGCGAGGAGTGCGACGACGGGACCACCCTCGAGGGGGACGGCTGCTCCGCGCGCTGCAAGGTGCAGCCCTGCTGCATCCCCCAATCCACGCGCTGCGTGCAGGACCCGACCGTGCCGTGCGACGAGAGCGCCGACTGCGTCCGGGCCGGGGTGAACGGCGTCTGTCAGTCCTTCTCGTGCCCCGAGCTCTGCGGCGACGGCCAGCTCCAGCCCTGGTGCTGCGAGGAGTGCGACGACGGCAACCGGCGCGACACCGACGGCTGCACCAACGAGTGCGTGCGCGGCATCGACGAGATTACCTGTGTACCCCAGCCGGTGCGCTGCCAGAACGCCGTCCATATCCCCTGCCAGAGCGACGCGGACTGTCCGGGAAGCACCGGTCCCTGCGTCGGCCTCTTCTGTCCGGCGCTGTGCGGCGACGGGACGATCGACGACTTCTGCTGCGAGGAGTGCGACGACGGGACACGACTCGACGGGGACGGCTGCTCGCGCGAGTGCAAGGTCCAGCCCTGCTGCGTGCCGCAGCCGTCGCGCTGCCAGAACGACGAGCGCGTGCCGTGCGACGGCAGCGACGACTGCACACGCGCGGGCGTCGGCGGCGTGTGCGTCTCGTTCCGATGTGACAGCCGCTGCGGCGATGGCGAGCTGCAGCCCTACTGCTGCGAACAGTGCGACGACGGTGACACCTGCTACGGCGACGGCACGCTGGATCTCTGACCGCCGCGCCCGGGTCCGGCTCCGTCCGCCGCCGCGACGCAGTCGCGGACCGCGGAGAGGTCGTTGGTGCCGCAGCCGGGGAAGGCCAGGCTCGGCACGGCGAGGCCGCAGGTCTTCACGAGCGTGTCACCGAGCTTGGTGTCGCAGGCCTTCACGATCTTGCCCTTGGGATCGTGGCCCAGGCAGAGCGCCAGGTCGGCGGTGTCGTCGAACGGGAGGTCGGCGCCGGGCGGGCCCTCCTTGCCCTTGAGGCCCGCCTTCCTGCACTTGCCGAACTCCCTCAGGCGGGCGTCGACGCACTTTCCGCGCCTGCTTGTAGGTCCTCTGCTGGCACTTCGAGTCGGAGACGATGGCGGCGTCGAGGCCAGCTCGCGATCGACTAATAAGCGAATGGGCGGCGAATACGACAGCGTCCGCGGAAACGCCGTTGATCCGGTCTACCGACCGAGTAGATGGACTTCTTGAAGTCGGCCATCTCGAAAACACACGGGCTACAGCAGGCTGGCCTGCGGCGAGCCGCGTTCGCCGCCCTGCTCCACGACCGACTCCTTCGCGACCCGTTCCTTCAGCTCGTCTGCGCATCGGGACAGGAATGTTTCCCAGTCGCTCTCGGTCTCGACATCGACGAACTCGTGGTCCGGCGCGACGTAGACCACGACCTTCTTGTGGTGGCGGATGAGCCGCAGCACGTTCATCACCGTGCCGACGCTCTCGCGGTCCCAGAGCATGAGGCCTACCGAGGCTTCGTCCGCCATCGCGCGATCTTTGGTCGCGTAGAAGCTGAAGTCCTTCCGCTTGCCGTCCTTCGGGACAGGGACGGTGCGCGTCGACCAGCCGCCGGTGTTGTTGCGACACGCGTCGCCCGAGCAGAAGACCTCGACGAGGTCATAGCTCTTGCTGCGCAGGTATTCCTGCACCGCCTTGTCCGCGCCGTTCGCGTCCCCGACGAGCACCTGCAGGCGCTTCTCGACGATGGTGTCGATGCGCCGCTTCACGTTGGCGTCGAGCCTGCTGATGCGTCGGGAGCCCCCGATGAACACCTTCGTCATTGGTTGCTCCGTGTCTTGGTGATCGTCAACGCGAAGACGTCTGCAGCGCCGCCGTCGTCGTAGAGGGCCGCGGTGATCGCGTTGATCGTCGCGCCGGATCGGAAGAGATCGTCGAAGAGAAGGATCTTGCGACCCTGAACCTGCGCCTTGTTGACGCTGTGCGCGCCCGCCAGAAGACGAGTCCTCTCGTTGTAGTCGTAGACGTTCTTCAGTTCGGGCACGTCGCGGGTCCTCGTCACGTAGCTCGGTGCGCACGGAAGATTGAGCCGCTTCGCCAGCGCGTCGGCAAGGACCAGGACGGGTTGAGACACTCGGGGTCGCGATGGTGGAACCGGAACGACCAGGTCCACACCCGGCTTCCACGACACGACGAAGGAGGCGACGGTCTCCACGATGGACGCGACGGCCGACGCGTCCGACTTGTACTTGAGCTGGTAGAGAAGCTCTCCAACCTCCGAGCGCTTGGTCTCGAACTGCGCGTGTCCGAACTCGTCGTCCCCGAGCTATGTGCTGCTGACCGTGTGGTGGTCGAGCGCGTAGCCATCGCGCCACCTACCAGGAATCTTCATCGGTTGAACGTTCACCATCATGCGCCTCGTCCCTGCGCCTCCGGCGCTGCAGCGGAGCCCGACGATGGCGCTGGGCGCGAACGCGTGCGTTTCGGACCGAGCTGCTCGCGGAGCAGCGCAAGCGACCGCTCGGGATGCTCGAGCAGGATGGCCTCGACATCCTCGGGGAGGTGGCCCGCCAGGACGAGCAGCGGCTCTTCAACCATCCCGAGCGCCTTCGAAAGATCGCGCACGAGCTGCTCGGGCACGGCGACAACGCCGCGCTCGATCCGGCTCAAGAAGGACGCGTGGAGCGCCTGTTTGACGTAGGCGACCGCGGGATGTCCGAAGAAGCGCCGCACCAAGCGGCGATCGGCCCGGATCTCTTCCATGGCTTCGTGCATCGGACTGGTCTCGTTTCCGCCGGCGCGACGAGGCGCCCTGCTTCCGGGCTACCGGGACACGTTAGCCGCGCTGCGGCGCGCGGCTCTCCGCCTGCTCGATCTTGGCCCAGGTGTCGCGAAGGGAGACGGTGCGGTTGAAGACGAGGGGCGTGGTGCCGTCGACGCAGAAGTAGCCCTGGCGCTCGAACTGGACGCGGTCGCCTGGGCGCAGGCTCGCGAGCGCGGGCTCGACCTTGCAGGCGGGCAGCGTCACCAGCGACTCCGGGTTCAGGAACGAGCGATAGTCGGCGTCCTTGATCGCGTCCGGCGTCTCGTGGACGAAGAGACGGTCGTAGAGCCGCACCTCGGCGTCGACCGCATGCGCGGCCGAGACCCAGTGCAGGGTCGCCTTCACCTTGCGCCCGTCGGGGGTGCCGCCGCCGCGGCTCTCGGGATCGTAGGTGCAGCGCAGCTCCACCACCTCCCCGCTCGCCGGGTCCTTCACCACCCCGACGCAGCGCACGTAGTAGGCGTAGCGCAGCCGCACCTCCGTCCCCGGCGCCAGGCGGTAGAACTTGCGCGGCGGGTCCTCGCGGAAG
>Ga0299906_10004693_pt1 | contig 11173 bp, 7 predicted proteins | sample RVTome_14_FD_200259 | JGI IMG/M metagenome (GOLD analysis project Ga0299906, IMG submission 200259) | Soil microbial communities from uranium-contaminated site in the Upper Colorado River Basin, Wyoming, United States - RVT145D125 (version 2) ... | reverse complement strand
CCTGTGGGCCGAAAGCCGTACATGGGGGCAGAAGCTGGGCGGGCCGTTGCTGTTACTGGCCATTTCCATGGCCGCTGCAAATGCCGGGTTGATTCCGCACAAAGCCGCCGTGTACGACGGTGTCGCAGGCCTCCTCGTGCCGATGGCTATTCCGTTGCTGCTGATGCGCGCCGATTTCAGGACCATTTTCGCCGAATCCGGCCCGATGTTACTTGCGTTCGTGCTGGCCGCCGGGGCAACCGTTGCGGGCTGCCTGGTCGGTGCATGGGTAATCGACATGGGACCGCTGGAAGCCGAGATTGCCGGTACCGTTACCGCAAGCTACATCGGCGGTTCGATGAACTTCGTAGCGACGGCCGAAGCCGTCGGCATCCGGGATTCGTCCATCTATGTCGCCGGACTCTCGGCCGACGCGGTCGGTGCCGTGTTTTTCCTGATCGCGTTGATGCTGATGCCGACCATCCGCTTCGTGCGCAATGCCTTGCCATCGAGGTTCATCGGCCAGGAAGCAGGCGATTCACCGGCCGATGCGGCTGAAACGTTCTCGCAGAAGACGCAACCGTTCAGTCTTTCTCAGGTGGCCAACGGGCTGGCCGTCAGTTTGGTCGTCTGTGCGATCAGCGCCGCGGTCACGACCCTTCTGAACCTCGATTCGCTTTTCATTCTGCTGGTGACAGCCCTGTCCCTGGTAGTTGCCAATTTCGCGAAAACTGTAGTGGCGCATGTTTCCGCGGAATTCGGTCTTGGCACCTTGTTCATGTACATATTCTTTGCCTGCATTGGTGCCGGTGCGGATCTCGGTGAGGTGCTCGGCGCCGCCTTCCCGATCCTCCTGTTCATCATGGTGATGGTGCTGGTGCATCTGTGTGTACTCGTCGCCGTCGGTAAGCTGTTGAAGCTGGACCTGGCCGAAGTCATGATCGCCTCGAATGCCTGCATACTCGGGCCTGCGACTGCCGCGGCCCTGGCGGCCAGCAAGGGCTGGCAGCCGCTGATCGCACCGGGAATCATGGTCGGCCTGCTCGGTTACGCCATCGCGACATTCATCGGTGTCGCCATCACCGCATTGCTGAATATTTAAGAGTCTGTTTCCCTTGCGTTGGGCTTGCGATTCGGTTGTCTGCCCGATGCATTACTTACGTGCCGAATCATTGCGTCAACTGGTACGGAGGCGTTGGCAGTACTTACGACAATAGCCGGATGCGCCGTCGCGAAAACCCGAAAAACTTCATCGGCAAATCCCTGACCCACATTCCGGACCTTGCGAAAGTCGAGCTCTATCTCGGAGAATTTCTCCAGGTTGTGCAACAGGCGTTTTGCCTCGGAGCGGGACACGTAGTCACTGCGCAACAGCTTTACCTGCACACGGGTCTTCTCGAACCGGTAGTCGAATTCCTCAGGCGCAAACGCCTCGAATACGTTACTTAGGCGGGTGCGGGAGTCCGTGCGTATCTCGAATTGCCCCAGGGTGCCCCTGCTGAAACGCGGATCGGAAACGAATACGTCGTTCAGTTCACGGTTCCATTCGAGCTGCAACTTGTGCGAGCGCAGGATGAATCGATCTGCCGCTTTTGAGACAAAGAAAATGCCTTCGCCGGAATGAGCGGCCGGCATCGTTGTCGTCTTGCCCTTGACCAGCTCGATCATCGCTGCGGTTTCATCCGGAAGATCGAGCTTTGATGCAATCGAATGAAATACGCCGATGCCGGAGTCTTTCACACGAAACCCGAATTTCGAGGCGTCGAGCCAGACCTCGATCGTGCACCGGTCCGACATCGAATGGTCGATTGCATTGTTCAGTATCTCGGTAAACGCATAGTGCGTAATGGCCTCGACATTTGCCGGAAGCGCTGAAAGATTCAGGGTTATCGCAAGCTTGTGGTAAACCGCAAACTCATCGAGACCCTGGAGGGCAAGGTCAAGCCTGACGCGCCGCGGCTCCGGGGCCCGGTCGCCTGGATAATAGCGGGCGCCTCGCGTCGACCCGCTTTTGAATACTTCCCCGGCGGCAATCAGTTGCCGCAGGTGCAGGCTGACGGCCTGGCGGGTGATGCCCAGCGCCGAGGCCAGCTCCGGCCCGGTGGCCGAACCTGTCTCCGCAATCAGGCTGCGCACGGCGTCGCGGGTTGAGTTTTGCGTTGGCACGACGAAATGGTCAGGGAATTCGCAAGCTGAAGAAAAGTCAATTGTAAGACAATTTAGAGCCCAGTATGCCGATTGTCAATTAATTCGCAAGAAACGTAAGTGAGAATAATCAAGTATGCAGGCTGCCATAGTCTACTGTCGCGACCCTCGGGCAATGAGCGAGAATGACGACCGGCGGTTTGCGCCAGCTTGTCGAATCAGGAAATCTGCGGCTGGTCCATCTGGATCCGGGTGTCTCGTGGAGCATCGGCAATGAGCAAAATTCGCTGGACGGTCTGTTGCGCATGGTTGCTTGCTGCCGCTTTGCCGACAGGTTCGCAGGCGGCGCTGGAGGTAGACCTGCTCCGGACCCATGGCGGCAGTTACCTGATCGACTGCACCGATCGGGCTTCGGCAAGAGCAACGGTATTTTCCGATGCGCTCGTGTTCCAGGGAGGAGAGTACCGGTACGCCGGAAGCAACGTGCAGGCCGCCTACTCGTACTTCGGCAACTCCCCGCCGGAGAACTTCCTCGTGGCCCTGCTTGCTGAATTGCGCGAAGCATCGCAAATGATCTGGCTGGTGTACGAAGACGATTCCGGCGTGTACCTGACCATCGATGGAGACGCGGGTGTCATCGAAGCGATGGGCTCGCTCGCCGGTCAGAGGTTTTATCGCTGCGATGCCGTTCCAAAGAAAGCGCCAATGGCGGAGACGCCGCAGCGGCACTACGAACTGCACGAGTTGAGCGCGTCAGGAATCCTGATGTACCCGGGCGCAATGGCGGCGTACTACGACGCGCTGGGCCCATTGATCGAAGAGCGGTGGCTTGCGGAGCTCGACGGCCCGAGCGCAGAAAACACGTACGTTGTCATTGCGGGCGACGAGTACCTGCGAGCGTTCTGCTGCAAGAATCACGACTGCTATGAAAACAATATCGTGTTCCTGTACTCGGCCAGGCAAAAGCTTGTCTATGGATACGTCTACCAGGGTGGCGAGGCGACGCTGATTGGCGAACCGCCGCCCGAGGTCGAGAAGTACCTCGGGCGGCTGTGGCAGGAACTGTTCCGGTCGGATTCGCAGTAATTTACCGGGACCCAACCATGCCGTGCTAGTTCAATACGTGAAGCGCGCGCCGAGGTAAAACTGCCGGCCCGTCTCATGGTAGTAGGAGACGACGTCTGCCGGAGCACTGGTCGCATCCAGCCGCTGGTTCTCCGACTCGTCCGTCAGGTTCAGGGCCTCGAACGTCAGGCGGATGCTGTCCGTAACCTGGTAACCGGCCGAGAAGTCCACGTTCGTCGTTCCCTTGGTTCGCTCGACGAAGGTGCCGTTACGACCCGGTACGTTGGTCAGGTAGTCGTCCCGATCGGCCAGCGATACACGGGCATGCAGCCGTTCATCCTCGTAGTACAAGGTCAGGTTGCTGGTGTTCTCCGAGAGTTCGGTCAACGATTCGTTTTCGCGTACCACAGTGGTCACGCCGCCGACCACGCCGAGGTAATCGATCTGCGCATCGACATAGGTGTAGTTGACGATCGCGCCGAAATTGCTGAACACGCCGGGCAGGAACACGAACGGCTGCTGGTAACTGATCTCGAACCCGTCGAGCGTGCCGCCGGGACTGTTGCCAGGTGCATTCACGTTCCAGTCGAGATTCTCGTTGCAGTCCGGTCCGTAGCCGAATGCGCTGGCATTACAGGCATCGATCGCCTGCTGTACCGGCAGTCCGGTCGAGGTGTACGGAATGTTCTGGGAAATCGTCTGGATGAAAGTGCCGATATCCTTGCGGAACAGGCCCAGCGCCAGCAACGAATCCTCGGCAAAGTACCATTCGATGCCGAGATCGTAGGCATCAGCAAGCGTCGGCCCGAGGCCAGGGTTGTTGCCGTTTACTGTGCGATTGCTTCCTGCAACGGACACAGAGGCAACCGGACGCAACAAGCCCATGCCGGGCCTTGCGACGACTTCCGAGTAGCCGAATCGCAACAGCAGGTCTTCGGTCAGTTCCATGACCACGTTCAGGGACGGCAGGGTATCGGAGTAATTGATATCCGCCGAAATTGTGCCGGCGGCAATGCTTGCGATACCGGTCGAGTTCTGGTCCGTATCGAAGTAGCGGGCGCCGATGTTGCCGCGTATCGGCATGGCGGTATCGAATTCGAAATCGAGTTGCAGGAAGTAGGCGAGCGTTTCCTCCTCGACCGTGAACGTGTCCTGCGGCCTGAAGTCGACGCTGGTTTCGAAAACGCCGGAATCGCCATAGAAGCCGAACTGGCTGTTGAACTCGTCCATGTTGGGCGCTGCCCACGAGCCCAGTGCGCCGGCGTCGTAGGGTGCCAACAGGCCGGAATCGATTACGCCGACAATCCCGTTGTTGCCTTCGTTGGCCATGAAGGCCTGCGAAGTCTCGAAATCGTAGGTTCGCTGGCTGATGCCCCCCTTCAGGGTAAAATTGTCATTGAAGTCGAATGCTGCGCTCAGCTCGGCATAGTCGATCGTGTTCTCGGTATGCGGCTCGCGCTTGCGCAGGTTGGAGACGATCCAGCCGTTCGGGTCACTGGCATCGGGGCCCCAGTCGAAAATGGCTCCATCAGAACCGCTCATGTCGTAACTGTAGGACACCGCATCCTTCTGCAGGATGACGTAACGCTGTACCGGATTATCAAATTCGGATTCGGCCGTTCCCGCCAGTGCGCCGATGCTAAACGCATCTGTGAAAGAGTGATCGAATGAAAGCACGTACTGGCTGAAATCCACTTCGAGTTCGTCGTGCCGGCGCTCGGACAGTATGCGTGCGTTGCTGAGATCCGCAGAGACGATTGCGTCGTTCACGATCGTGTAATTGCTGATGTTGGTTGCCGCGACAGCCGTTCCGTTGTTCAAAGCGCCCTGCATGAACGCTTCATCGCGCGTCGTTTCGCTCTCTGACATCAGCGCATCCAGGCTGATCTCCGTGTTGTCGCCAGGTCGGAACTGCAATGATCCGCTCAAGCCCAGCCGATCCGTTTCCTGGACATAGGAGTCGTAGCGGGGGATGCGGGGGTGCCAGGCCAGGTTGACTTCGTGGTTCGGGCCCAGTACCGGATCAAGTAGGACGCCGTCGACCGAACCGAAGTTCTCGCCCGCCGACCAGCGCACGGTGCTGCTGCCCTCGTCACTGATGTTGCGCTGGCTCGTTGCAATCGAGAACAGGGCGCCGAACTTCCCGTCCGCGAACGTATTGCTGATCAGGAATGCGCCTCTGGGGTCGGTTTCGTCGGACAGGTCGTTGTAACCGAGTTGTCCGGAAACCGCGAAAGTCAGGCCCTCGAAATCGAAGGGCTGCGCTGTCTGCAGGTCCAGTGTCGCACCGAGACCGCCTTCCTGCAGTTCTGCGGCTGAGGTCTTGTTGATGGCAAGCCTGTTGAACAGTTCCGAATCGAAAGAGTTGAAGTCGAAGCCGCGGGTTCGGTTGTTGCCGCCCAGGGCATCGGTGAAACCGGCGGTGGACAATGCCTCCATGCCGTTGATGCGGGTGGTCGTGAATGCCGGCCCGAGACCGCGAATGGTAACCTGGCGGCCTTCTCCACCGGCGCGGGTAATCGCGACGCCAGGAATGCGCTGCAACGCTTCGGCAAGGTTAAGGTCGGGGAAATCGGCGATGTCTTCGGCAACGATGACATCCACGGAACCGGTCGAATCCCGCTTTTGACTGAGCGAGGTTCTCAGGCTGCTGCGGAAGCCTGTGACGACAACTTCTTCGATGCTGTCGTCCGTGGTCTGGGCACTGGCGCCACTGCCACAGAATGCGGTTGCGTACGCCGCGAGCAACAGCGGAATAACTCGGCTGAACGCGGACGCCCTGGCCTGCGTAAAGGTACTCATCACGTCTCCCCCTCTTACATAGTCTTGCTATGAACTGCGGCCCGTTCGCCGCAGCGTAAAAGGGAAAATACCACAGGTGATGACACCGGTGTCAATCGTTTTCGAAGCTGAGCAATTGGTCAGTGATTCGGTTTGTGGGTATCTTGTTGATTCAAGGGGATTAGTCCGAAAATCCAATTATGTTGGACTAAGAAAGTGGTGCAATTGGCCGGGGCCTTTTGCCGGCCGGAGCCTGCATTCGCCGGGCTTGCCTGACACCGGTGTCCGGTCTGCCAGGTCCGCGAGCGCAGGCAGGCGGTATTGTCCCGTCTTGCGGCAGCGAGTGGCGCCGGGCGGTGCTACCCTGAACCGGTCCTTGTCGCGGATGGCAAATGATGCGTGTCGCATTGATCGGTGGCACCGGATTCGTCGGCCGATACCTGGTCGATGCGTTGCGTGTGGCCGGCCGAGAGGTGTCTTTACTGGTCCGGCCGGGCAGCGAAACAAAGCTTGCATCCGCCAATGCCTGCCGTATGGTGCACGGCGATCTCGCGTCGCGAAGCGCCATCGCCAGGACTCTTGCCGACTGCGATGCGGTGATCTACAACGTCGGCATTCTGCGCGAGTTCCCGCGACGGCAGATTACTTTCGAAGCGCTGCAGTACGAAGGGCTGGTCCAGGTTGCCGATGCGGCGCGTGCATGCGGGCTGTCGCGTCTGTTGCTGATGAGTGCGAACGGTGTCACTGCGAACGGCACTGCATACCAGCGGACCAAGTATCGCGCCGAGCAATACGCTTTGAACAGCGGGCTTGCGGTAACCGTTTTCCGGCCGGCGGTGATTTTCGGCGACCCGCGCGGCGCCATGGAGATTGCCACGCAACTCTGTCGCGACATGATCAAACCGCCGCTGCCGGCGCTCGGCTTCGTTTCGGGCTGGAGGCCTTCACGCGGGCAGATCCTCATGTCGCCGGTGCACGTCGAAGACGTTGCAGCAGCATTCAACGCTGCACTCGACGATGCTTCGACGATTGGCAGGACCTTTGTACTTGGCGGACCGGAATCATTGTCGTGGACCGAGATGCTGACCCGCATTGCGTCCAGCATCGGCCGGCGCAAGTGGATCATCCCGATGCCGCTGCCCGTCATGCAACTGGCTGCGGCGGCGTTCGACTGGTCGCCGTTCTTTCCGGTTACCCGCGATCAGCTGACGATGCTCGCATCCGGTAACACGGTCGATCCGTCCGAGCTCGAAAGCCTGATCGGCCGGCCACTGCGCGGTTTCACCCGTCAGAATCTCGCCTACCTTGGCGGCCCTCAATGACTATACGGGACTGTTCGTTACCCGATGATGCATTGCTGCAGCGGTACCGGCGTGTGCCAACCGGCGACGCCGGTTCGACTTACACTGACTGTTACCGGACCCGCGTCGCAGGTCGCGTATCGCTGGCCGGCTACGTTTATGCGTTTTACACGACCTGGCTGTTTCGCCTCGAGCGACGGATATTGCAGTACGTTGTCAGTAAACCTTCGTCGGATCACGCGGCACGCGAACTTGCCGATGGCCTGAGCGCAGACTTTGCTGCCTGGCACGTAGAAGCCCGAACGCCGACTGAACTCCTGATGTGTGACTTCCAGGGCAGAACGCGGTCCTGGTTCATGGTCGAGGCAGAGTTCGAAGACGGCGGCGCATTCACCGTGTTGCGCTTTGGCTCGGCGGTTGTGCCGAAGGTAGACAAAGGCCCGGGTCAGGAACGGACAGGCCTGGCCTACCGCATGCTGTTGCCTTTCCACCGCCTGTATTCGAGGCTGCTGCTGCGCGCCACCGCATCGCGCCTCCTGCGAAATACACCCGACGTCGGGTATTGAAAACGGCCATTAAATGTCCTGTCGTCACGTCCAGAGACGCGGTAGCATTTGCTGCTTGTCGTGGTCTGCGCGCGACATCCTTGCAAGCTCCAGAATGAAAATTTCCAGGTCGTCGTTCATCCGCGAGGATCACGGCCTGCTTTGAAGGGGAACAAACCTTGCAGATCGGTAGCGGAAGCGATGGCCGGATCGAAAATCGGAGTACGATGCGGCGCAACCTGTTCCTGATCCTGTTGGCGATTCCGTCGCTTCTGCATGCCGCCGACCAGGGGCCGGTTCGCGACGGTTTCATTCAGGTGCCCGGAGGTCCGGTGTGGTACCGGATCACCGGCAACGGAACGGCTGTGCCGCTACTGGTATTACACGGCGGCCCGGGTGGGACGTCGTGCAAGTTCGCCAACCTCGATCCAATGTCGGTGGATCGGCCCGTCGTACGCTACGACCAGCTCGGGAGTGGTCGCTCCGGCAGGCCGGATGACCCGCGACTGTGGACGCTGGAACGTTTCGTCAGTGAGTTGGACGTCGTTCGCAACGAGCTTGGGCTGGACAGAATACATTTATTGGGGCATTCCTGGGGTGGGGCCCTTGCTGCGCAATACGTGCTGACCAAAGGCGACACGGGGATTGTCTCGCTGACCCTGTCCTCGCCATTGCTGAGTACGCGAGCATGGATCGAGGATGCAAACATTTTGCGGCGCGCATTGCCGGATGACGTGCAACAAGTGCTTACACGCCACGAGGCAGCAGGCACAACCGATTCAACGGAGTATGTTGCTGCAACCGAAGTGTTTTACTCGCGTCATGTATGGGCGGGCGAGCGGCCCCCCAGTTCTGTTGCCTGTGCTGGCGCGCCAGGAAATTCGTTTGTTTACGAATACATGTGGGGGCCGACAGAGTTTTATGCCACGGGCAACCTGCTGGACTTCGATCTCTCGAATCGTTTGGGTGAGCTTGACGTGCCCGTGCTGCTGATCGCGGGCGAATTCGATGAAGCGAGGCCGGACCGCATGCGCGAATTCCAAAAGAAGATTCCGAATGCGGAGCTGATAGTGATCGGCGGCGCAGCCCACGCCACGATAGACGTCAATCCGGATCGATATATGGAGGCTGTCGGAAATTTCCTGAGTAGCGCCGAGGTCGAAATCAATCCGGACTGACGCTGGAACGTGGGAGATTGCAATGCCAGCGACAACGCTGGACCGATGCCGCAACCCGACGCGCGAGGATGCATTATGAGACTTTCATTGAAATCCATTTTTTTCCTGGTCCTGTCGTTGCCGGCACCTCAGCCGACGTTCGCCGCCGATTCCCCTGACCCGCGACGACCAGTGCACACCTACTCAATAGTTGCACGTGACGAAACCAGTGGCGAGCTTGGAGTTGCCGTCCAATCGCACTGGTTCTCCGTGGGCTCGGGCGTTCTGTGGGCCGAGCCCGGCGTCGGCGCAGTCGCGACGCAATCGTTTACGGATCCGAACTACGGCCCGCTGGGCCTTGGTTTGATGCGCGCCGGCAAGACCGCGGCGCAGAGTCTCGACGCGTTGGTTGCTGCTGATTCACATGCTGATGTACGGCAGGTTGGCATGATCGATTCGAATGGAACGGTCGCGAATTACACGGGCACCAATTCGATACGCGAGTACTGCAATGTAACCGGCAACGGTTACGCAGTGCAGGCCAACCTCATGTGGAAACCGACAGTCTGCGATGCGATGACACGCGCATTCGAGTCCGCAGACGGAGATCTTGCCGAACGCCTTATGGTCGCGCTCGAAGCAGCTCAGGCAGACGGAGGCGATATTCGCGGCAAGCAATCGGCAGCCATGCTGGTGGTAAGCGGCGACCGAAGCGCGCCTGCATGGGGAGGCCGGCTGTTCGACTTGCGTGTTGAGGACCACGTTGACCCGTTGCCAGAGATGCGTCGGCTTTTGATTGTCGCTCGAGCGTATCAGCATATGAACGAGGGCGATGTATTCATGGCCAATGGTGATATCGACGAGGCCAGTCGTGCCTACAGCGCCGCCGCCGCACTGCTGCCTGACAACCATGAAACCGTTTTTTGGCACGCAGTGACACTTGCATCGGCAGGTCGCGAATCGGACGCATTGCCGCTGTTTGCCCGCGCCTTCGAGATGTGGCCACTCTGGCGTGAACTCGTGCAACGCCTGCCGGCCGCCGGATTGTTACCCGAGAATGACGCTTTGATGCAGAGTATCCTCGCGGCGCATTGACATTGTCGGGAGTGGCGCAAATGTTGCATTCGCGTCTGCCTCATCGAATCCGGTGTGCGTGCATTGGCAGACGTGCTGCCTGGTCTCAATTAACTTTCCTTTCGCGGCCCTCCCAGAATGGTGCGCGCAACTCACGTTTGAGAATCTTGCCGGGCCCGGATTTTGGGAGTTCTTTCACGGAGAAACTGATCGCTTTCGGTATCTTGTATCCCGCGATGTGTTGCCGGCAAAAAGCGATCAGTTCGCCGGCAGCCACTTCCGCTCGCGGCACGATCACTGCGTGAACGGCCTCGCCCCACTGGTCGTCCGGAACGCCGAAAACCGCGGCTTCGAGAACGGCAACGTGCTTGTACAAGACTTCCTCGACCTCGGAGCAATAGACGTTTTCACCGCCGGTAACGATCATGTCCCTGGCCCGGTCGACCAGGAACACATAACCCTCCTCATCCATGTAGCCCATGTCACCGGAGCGGTACCAGCCGTCTTTCAAAACTTCCGCGGTCTGTTCGGGCTTGTTCCAGTAACCTTGCATGATGTTCGGGCCACTCGCCATGAGTTCGCCTACCTCACCAATCGGCACATCCCTGCCTTCCTTGCCGACGACACGGATATTGACACCGATCAGCGGTTGTCCGCAGGAGCGTCCGCGATCGACATCGAGTAACCGTTCCTCGTTTCGCAGACCGGTGACCAGCGGCGAGGCCTCGGTCATCCCATAGACATGCACAAATTCTGCCGTTGGAAATGCGGCGTGAGCCCTGCGTACGACCTGGGTGGCGATCGGCGAACCGCCGTGCGCGACGAGCCGCAGTGAACTCGTGTCCCGCGGATCCTTGTGCTGCAGCTCCGAGATTGCAGCGATCATTGCGGGTACACCGAGCGTGTGTGTGACGCGATACTTTTCTATCAGGTTCAAAGCCACCGAAGGATCGAAGGCTTTGAGCGGGATCTGGCAGCTCGCCGACCACACGCCGCCCAGGATCCCGTTCGAACCGGCCGCGTGGAAAAGCGGGGCCATGACAAGAAACACGTTGTCCTGCATCGGCGGCGACAACGTCATGAAATGAAAGGTATTCGCGATCAGGTTGCGATGCGTGAGCATCAC
>Ga0299906_10004692_pt1 | contig 11174 bp, 7 predicted proteins | sample RVTome_14_FD_200259 | JGI IMG/M metagenome (GOLD analysis project Ga0299906, IMG submission 200259) | Soil microbial communities from uranium-contaminated site in the Upper Colorado River Basin, Wyoming, United States - RVT145D125 (version 2) ... | reverse complement strand
ACCGCATCCACGAAGCGCGAGAACAACACGGATTCGGACTGATCGCGGCTTCGCATCTCGGTCGCCCCGAGGAAGACCAGGTCGTATCCGAGGGCGGCCTCGCTCAGGACGCCCGCGACGGGGTCCCCGGCCGCGCGCACGAGCCGACGCAGCTCGATCCCATCGACGCCCCGAAGGTGATGCTCGAACCGCTCGAGCGGTCCCCCCGCGGCGCGATCGAGGGCGGCGTCATCGTGTCCCTCGCTTCCGTCGGCGACGTAGAACGCGGTGACCTCGACGTCCTCGCCGTGGAACATGCGCGCGAGCAGCTGCGCGGCGAGCTGTGAGTTGGCACCGCCCCGCGTCGGGACCAGTACGCGGCGCACGTTGCCGAGGAAGCTCTTTCGCAGGCGTTCCTCCCGCTCGAGCCGGCTTCGCTCTGTCGGCGACAACGGCACCCGGGCAACCGTGTAGCGCAGGATCGGCGGCGCCATCAAGGAGGTCACGATCGCGACCATGACGATGATCGTGTACATCTCCGTCGAGAGCACGCCGATGTTCAGGCCGATGGTCGCGATGATGATCTCGAGCGCGCCGCGCGCGTTCATCCCGGCCCCGAGCGACAGGCCTTCGAACCGGCTAAGGCCGGCCCACATCGACCCCGCGTACGCGCCGATGAACTTCCCTGCGATCGCGACGGCGAGGACGATCATCCCGACAGCGAAGACTCGAGGCGTGAACAGCGCCCCGAGATCGACGGCGATGCCCGCGCGGGCGAAGAAGATCGGAGCGAAGACCGAGAGCGCGATCGACTCGATGACGTCGACGAGCCGATGATCGAAGCGCTTCAAGGTGCCGAACACGATCCCGACCAGGAACGTCCCGAGCACGGCCTCGATCCCAAGCGCTTGGGTAAGGGCAGCCATCCCGAACGCGGCGATCAGCAGCAACGTCAGCTTCGGCTGCTCGCCGGGAAGCCTGACGTCGACCCACCGCAGAACGAACCCGAACACCCGGCGCCCGACCGTCAGCGTCAGGCCCACGACGGCGACAACCGAGACGACCGCCTTCAGCGCGACGCCGATGTCGACGCTCCCGCTCGTCGCGAGACCGGCCACGACCGACAACAGGATCCAGCCGATGGCGTCGTCGACCATCCCGGCGGCGAGCGTCAGCTGGCCGATATCGCGCTTGATCACCCTCAGCTCGATCAGGACCTTCGCGATGACGGGGATCGCCGAGATGCTGAGCGCCGTCCCGATGAACAGCGCGAACGTGAGCCGGGGCGCGTCGGTGAGAAGATCACCCGGCACGAGGAGCCATGCCGTCGTCATCCCTAGTGCGAACGGCACGATGATCCCGCCCAGGGAGACCTTGAGCGCCGTTCGCCCCTTGCTGGCGATGAGCGGAAGGTCGATCTCCAGGCCGGTGAGCACCAACAGCAAAGTCACGCCGATGAAAGCGACCATGTCGAGCAGGTTTCGCTGAAGCGCCTCCGGCGGGAACAGCCACTCGAACGCCGACGGCGAGAGCTTGCCGAGGATGGACGGTCCGACTAGGACGCCGGCGAGCAGCTCCCCGAGGACCGACGGGATCCCTAGACGCGCCACGGCGTGACCGAGGCCGCGCGCCAGGAAGAGCAGCAAGGCGAGCTGGAGCAGCGTCAGGAGGAGGTTGTCGTGCGTAATACCGGGTACGAGCGACTCCGCGCCCAATACCGCGTGGTGGCTCACCGGCCTTCCCCCCTGCGACCGATGTCGCCGTCGGCGGTCGAGGGTCCTTGTAGCAAACAACGAAGCATGACCGCCACCCTCACGCCGCTTCGCACGACTCCACGCCGAGCACTATCCTTTGCGCCATGCTCGTCGGTGAAGTCATGAACAAGAACCCGGCAACGATCCACTCGTCTGCCACGCTGGGTCAAGCCGCCGCGACCCTGAGCCGCACGCGCGCGAGCGACCTTGCCGTACTTGACGAGAACGGGACCTTCCTCGGCGTCCTCTCCGAGGGAGATGTGCTTCGCACATTGCTTCCGCGCTTCGAGGAAGTCGTGTCGGGAGGGGGGTCGCTCGAAGAGGCCTTCGAGCTGTTCCTGCGCAACGGGCGGTTCCTCGCCGACCAGCCCATCGGTCGCATCGTCATCAAGGAGACGATCACCTCGTCGCCGGACGACGATCTCCTGCAGGCGGCGACTGCGATGGTGTCCAAGCAGATCCGGCTCCTGCCCGTCATCGTCGACCACAAGCTCGTCGGATCGGTTTCGCGCGCGGAGATCTGCCTCGGGGCGCTGGCCGGCCTCGGCGCGGAGCCGGCGCCCCCGGGCTGAGCCCGGTCAGAGGGCCGTTTCGGCCCCGACGTCCGCGTGATACGCGTCGACGATCGCCGGGAGCCCCCGGAGCACATCGACGAGCTCGCGCCCGGCCGCGTCCAAGGTTTTCTGCTGATGCTGCTCGAACAGCATGATGCCCTCTCGCACGCGCATCTTGATGTCGCGTAGCAGGCGACGATCGAGCTGCTCGAGCCGCGTTACGATATCGCGTGCGCGCGCGCGCCCGGCCGTGTCCGAGACCGGGCGGTAGAGCCCACGCACGTCCTCCAGCACCTCGAGGACTCGCCGCCCCGCCGGGGATTCCGCGCGGCGCGTGAGCTCCGCTCGGATCCACCCGACGTCCTCCTTCCTGGCCGCGAGACCGACGGTGAGAGACCACAGCGAGTCGAGCTCGGCGCCGAACGCCGTCGGGTAGTAGAGATGCACGAAGCGGGCATGGGTGTTGCCGAACAGCATCAGCTTCAAACCGGTCAGCTCGTCATCGACCTCGAGCGCCGTCGTCTTGATCGGCAGGTACATCAAGTCGTTGGCATAGGAGCTCTCCATCTCTGTGATGAGATAGAGGAACCGCACCCACCGGCGATATGCGTCCTCGAGGCTCATGTACGTGAGCCCGTCGGGCATCAACGCGATGCCCCAGACGTCGCGCAGGTCGAGCCGCCGCATCGAGCCGATGCGATACATCGACAGCATCGCCTCGACCGGGGGACTCTTATCGTGCAGGACGGCGTTCCACTCCCTCGTGGCGTCTATGCCGGATGCGGCGTGGATGATGTGCTTTCCGCCGGGGTGCAAATGCTGGAATTCCGAGACGTCGTACACCGCGCCCGAGATCGCGAACCAGTGGCCGTGCTCGTCGTCGTTGTGGAGCACGAGCTCGGACGCGTCGACCGGACGCTCGCCTGGTGCATCCGGCCCGTGAGCCGGCGCGAACGTCGTGAAGACGTCGAGCATCAGGCGCTCCTGCGCCATCAGTTCGCGCACGAGCCTCGTCCCGGCATCGGCGTCGCCGAGGCGTTCGACGGCGACGGTTCGAAGGGCGTCGATGACCCCCGACGCGAAGCCGGCTTGTCCGCACACGTAGACGCGCGCACCGGCACCACCGTCGGCCTCGGACCGCATCAGCCGCCAGAGCGCGGATGCCACCGGCTCCTCGGCGATCACGTCCCCCACCCGCTTGCGGCGGCCGGGCACCAGCTCGAGGCGCCCGTCGTCGTCGACGACGGCATCGGTGTCCTCACGCGAGAAGGCGACGGCGAGCGTGAGCCGGGCGCTCGAGACCATCTCTTCGAGGAGGCCCCGATAGTGAAGCTCGGCTTGCGTGCGTGTCCCGAAGACCAGCCATGCCTCTCGCGGTGACGCCTCGTTCCGCACCGCTTCGAGGAACCCCCGGAACGGCGAGATCCCGGTCCCGCCGGCGAACATCAGGATCGGGGTCTCCGGGTCGTCCGGCATGTGGAAGCGCAGCGGCCGGACGATCTGCGTGACGATCGTGTCGTCGTCTTGCGGGGCCGTCTCGTTCACGTACACCGACGCCATGCCGCGCTGACGAACCCGCGGCTCGGGACCGCCGGACCCGGAGACGCATTCGAGCATTCCCACGGTCAGGTGCGCGGAGGTTGCCGGTCGTTCGTCGCCGTTCTCGGGCAGGGAGGAGATGGAATAGAGCCGGAACGGCGCCGGCGGGATGATCGCGGCGAGACTCTCCTCCTGCCACGGTTCGGCGGCGACCAGCCGCGAGACGTCGTAGACCGAGGCCGACAGGACCTCGAGCACGTCGGCGAGCTCCCATTGGTCTTCCGCGCGCAGCTCCACGACATCCTTGAGCGCGCGCGAGTCCGTGAGCCTTTGGAGCGTCTTCAGTGCCGCGCGCGACATCGGCCGTAGCTGCGCGTAGCGAAGGAACTCCCGCAGCGAGATGTCCTGCGCGCCTTCCGGGTAGTCGCGCCGATTGCGGATCGCCGTCTGCCACTCGCGGGTCAGCCCGATAGGCTCGCCGCCATCGGCACCGAGCGCCTTCAATGTCCGCTCGATCCGGTCTGGCTCGTTCTCCGGCAGAACGCCGAGGCGGTCTCCGGGCCGGTACACGACACCGTGATCGGCGACGTCGAGGACGACATGGCGCACGCGGTCGGTGGTCCGCGGATCCGTGACTCCGCGCTCTTTGAGCGTCACGCGGATCGGCTGCACGAACTCGGTCGCCTTCCGCTCGAGCCTGGTCTCCTCCAGTGCGTGGTCGACGGTGACCCAGGGGCGCTCGACGAAGGTCCCGCCGAACCCACCGATCGTGACCGGCCGGCCGACCTTGAATGCGATCTGAAGGTAGCCGTACGCCTTGGCGCGATGAGCCATGATCAGCCCGCGCTCACCCGCGTACACCTCCATGAGCGTTCGAAGCAGCCCGTTCAGCTCGCGCGAGCCGCTCGCCTCGATGAAGGGGCGGATAGGAAGCTCGGCGATCGCCTCGACGAACTTCTGGTGGAACGGCGGCGCGATCCTCCTGAGACGCATCGCTTCCTCACCGAACGCCGAAGTGTAGACCGTCCGGCCGAGGAAGGCGTCGAGGGCATGGAACAGCGGCGACGCCGTCCCCCCGGGGCCGGCGATGTGCGGCTTGAGGGAGACCGCGAAGGGTGCGACGAGCGCGCCCCAGATCACCGGGTCCACGTAGGTCTCGCTCGAGGGGTTGGGATCGATCCGGGCAAACCGCTTGTGCACCGCGCGCACCGAGCGGATCAGGCCGAGCAGCTCTCCGGCCAGCATCTCGTTGTCGTGTGCGACGGCCGCCTCCTGTGCGCGCACGATGTGGCGCGCGATGTCCACGCCGTACACGTGGAGCTCGATCATCGTCCCGTAGAAGCGGATCTCCGCGGGGACGCGCAGGCACGCGGCGATGATCTCTAGGTTCGGCAGCTCGATCGGACCGTTGGGGTCCTGCAGGCGCCAATTGCCCAGGATGATGTCGGAGAACTGCAGGAAAGGCTCCTCGCGCCCGAGTCGCGTCGAGACCTCCTCCCACGGCACCTGGATCGTCGGCGGCAATGTGTCGGGCGGATCGATCTCCGAGCGCACGTACGAGTGCGCGAGCATGCCGAGCACGGAGGACGCGCGCCACAGGTGCTCGTCCGGCAGCGCAGCCGCCGTCCCACGCAGAAGCGGCAGCTCGCCCGAAGCTTTCCGCACCCCGACGTCACGCCAGAGCGACGGCAACGCGGCGGTGATCTCATCCCAGGCCGCGTGGCTCGACGGGAACGCCTCGGGCCGAGGGATCGATGGGAGGAAACCCTGTGCCTCCGAGAGGAAGCCGCCCAGCTCGAGACCCGTTTCGGCACGCGTCTCTTCTGCGCGCCTCAGGACGGCCCGGCTCGGGACCGGGCCGGAGGAGCGGCGATCAGGCCGGGACACGTCCGGCGCCGACGAAGACGGTGATCATCCCCGCCAAGCGTCCTTCGGCGGATGCTTTGCGAAGGCCGTCGACCGCTTCACGGGCCCGAGCCTCCTCGAGTGCGCCGCTCGCTACCGCCGTTTCGATCGACGAGTCGTAGCGCGCGACCGCGAGTTCCTCGAACCGCGTGGGGATGAAGACGATCGGAACGAGTGTCCGTTCGACCAGACCGACGTCGGCCATGCGTCGGTAGAGCTCGAACCCGGCATCGGGCTGGCGTGTTCCGGTGACGAGCTGGCGCCACAGGATCTCGATCGCCTCGGGATCGTCCGAGCCGTCGAAACGACAGAGGCTGAAGGCCGGCTCGAGCGCGACGACGAGACCTCCGGGCCGAACGACGCGAGCCATCTCAGCGAGGCCCAGATCGGGGTCGTCGAGGTGCATGAGCACGCGCTCGGTCCGAGCCACGTCGAATGAGTCGTCCGGCAGGTCGAGCGCCGTCGCGTCCCCGATCACCAGCTCGACGACGTCGGCGACGCCCTCATCGGCCATGCGCTTGTGGGCGATCTCCAGCAGGCTCGCAGACAAGTCCACGCCGACCACACGGCCGCCCGGTGAAACCGCGCGCGCGATCCCGGGCAGGACCACGCCCGTCCCGCAGCCGACGTCGAGGACTGACATGCCGGCCGTGAGCTTCATCAGCCGCTCGGACGCTTCGACCTGCGTCCGGATCTGCGGTGACTTGGCCGCCTCCTCGAGGAACGATGCATGCCGGGCGGCATCGCGCTCGAGCGTTTGTGGATCCCAGCGGGCCGCACCAACCATGTCTTCGCCGGTGCCCATTCCCCTCACCCCTTCATCATGTCGGCGCCCGGCTGCGTCGTCCCGCAGTTGAAGCAGCGCGTGATGGTCTTGAGGACCCGGCGAGCGCACGTCGGGCACACCCAGGTCGGGACGAGAACCTCCCGGTCGCTGCCCTTGCTCACCCTCTGCAGGTCGATGTCGAGGTTGCTGAAGAAGCGATCGAACCCCGCCGCGCGCCAGTCCTCGTCCTTGCGGAACCGCTCGAGCCAGGGCTCCACCAGCCTCGTCAGACGCGCCGCCGTGTCGTTTGGATCGGCGCCCGCGGTCTCCGCGTCGCGCTGGATCGTGAGGACGCGCTGAACGTAGTCACGGTAGGCGGGCTCGAGGATATTAAGGGAGAACGCGTCGTTGACGTCATAGGGATTCGTGTGTAGTCGCCTGGGCTGCGTCGTAGCCTGCACGTACTTCAGCTTGAAGACGGCATCCATCGCTTCGGGATGCTGGAACGAGCGGTACATCATCTCGTTCTCGGCCAGCAGCTGCTCGAACATGTCGCGCGCATACGCCTCGTAGGCCGCGAACCCGCTCGCCGACGTGTTGTATTGGTTCAGGGCGATGACGGTCGTCTGGGCAGCGATGAACGCGGTGCCGAACCCGTGCGCCAGACCCGGCGACAGCAGTGGGTTCACGAAGAACGCGGCGTCGCCGATCGCAAGCCAGCCGTCCCCGGCATAGTGGGCGCTGTCGTGGACGAGCTTGTTCATCGAGATGATCGGCTGATGACCGGGGTAAGCCTCGTCGATCAGCTCGAAGTGGTCCATGATCCACTTGTACGGCGGGTAGCGATCGACGAAATGCCGGAACCGGGCGACGCGATCTCGGCCGGCCGAATCGTCGAGGTCTTCTCGTGGCGTGATGCCGATGCTGACGATCTCCTCGGTCTCGCACCCGAACTTCTCGATGAGCTCCTGGCGCGTCGGCCACGTCTCGTCTGGGCCGTCCTCCAGATCGAGCATGTGCTCGACCATGGCCTCCAGGCGATCGTCGGGCGTCTTCTGCCACGACACGAGATCGATGAACCAGACCCACCCTTCCGGGAGGCACATGTGGCGCGTATGCGGAAGGTCCCACCACTGGAGGTCGGGGGCCCCTCGCTTGCGGAAGTAGCCGAAGTACGTGTTGGTCTGGAAGGTGTCGGCCTTCTTCGTATAGAGATCGAGCGTGTGCGGAATCACCGAGGCGAGGCCGCTCGCGTCGCAGACCACGCGCGCGCGGAACCGAACCTCGGCCCCGTCGGGATCCTCGACGACGAGCTCGTTGCCCGTCGCGGAGAGGGTGCTGGAACCCATGATCACCCGATGGTTCTGGAAGACATCCAGGCCGCGCCGGCGTGCCGCCGCGATCAACGCGATCTCCATCGTGCGTCGTTCGAGCTGGAAGGTCTCGTCGAACTGACCGATCTCCCAAGGGGAGTGGAACTCGCCCGACGTCTTCTCCCCTGCCCACCAGAACGACAACCCCAGCTTGATCTCGAACAGGCGACGCAGCATGTTGGCGTTCATGCCGAGCGACTTGAAGCCGCGCACCGACGGCCCGAGCGTGCTCTCGCCGATCTTGTAGAACGGGGCAGGACGCCGTTCGAGCACGGCGATCTTGGTGAATGGGCGCAAGCGATGCAGGAATGTGGCGTAGGCGATGCCGAGGGGGCCCCCGCCGATCACCACCACGTCGTAGTGGCGGGTGCGAGCGGCTCGATGACGGGCGTGCTGGCCGAGCAGGTCGCTCACTGTCGCGGCGGTGTGCCGGAAGTCGGCCGCCAGCTGCGCGCCCACGGCGAGCTGGACGGCCAAGGCGATCTGGGGATCCTCGGCGGCCAGCGCGCGCGCGTCTGCTTCGGCGAGCTCGGTGGTGCGCACCGGGCCCGAGGCGGTGCAGGTGGCGGTGCGACGCACGCCGCTTGCATAGGCCACCGCCCCGACCAGCCGGCCGCGCCCCAGCCGGGCCAGCTCGATGCCCAAGGCGGCGGTGATGACGACCTCGCCGTCAAGCACTAGGTGCACGCTCGTCCCTGGCTCGCCGACCTGCACGATCGCCTCCCCCGCGGCGTAGGAGCGCGGGGTCATGCGCGCGGCCAGGGTCTCGCGCTGGGCCTCGGACAGCCCGGCGAAGGCGGCGAGCTCGCCGAGCGCGGCCGCCACCTCGTCGCTCACGACGCGCCTCCTTGAAGTGTGGCGTGGATACCGACCAGGCGGTCGTCGGCGCCGGGTATCGGCCGCAGGCCGTCGGGGCCGACCAGCTCTTCGAGCTGCGTGTTGGCCGCATCGAGGCGCGCGCCGAGCGTGGACACGATCTCGCCCAGCAGCGCCGAGGCCGCGGCCGGATCACTCGCGCAGAGATGCGCGAAGGCATCTCGCGACAACCGGATCAGCGTAGCGTCCGTAACCGCGGAAACCGTCGCCGTGGCCGGGCCGGGCGCCAGAAGCGAGGCCTCGCCGACCATGCCGCCGGTCGGCACCCGCCCGACGGTCCTCGAGCCGTCGGCGGTGTCGATCGTGACCTCGAGCTCGCCGTCGATGATGAAGAACACCGCGTCCACATCGGTGCCCGCCAGGATGATGGACTCACCGGCCAGCGCGTCCCACGTCTCGGTGGCTGCAGCGATCCGATCGATCGATGTCAGTCGCGGAAAGATCGCAGATAGACCCGATATCCCGTCCATGCCGCTTCCCCCTTGAACGGGTGAGCATAACGTAATCGTCGTGCGGATGCCTAGTGGTTGCTCGCGCGCGCAGGCCGCGATCACGCCGTCGGGACGATGCTTTCCGGAAGTGCCGTCACGCACGCCACGTTCAGTTCCTCGTGGCGGCCACGCACTTTCACAGGTTGTTGATGCGAGCACGGTGTCGGCGCGGTGGCCGCGGGTGACCAGGTCGACTGCGGTCGTGAGTAGACACGGTGGCCAGCCTCAACGGCGGCGCGGGCCAGGCTGAGGGCGATTTTGGTCTTGCCGACCCCGGGTGGGCCGATCAGCAGCACGTTGGCGCCTTCCTCGACGAAGTTCGGCTGGCGAATTCTTCGACGACACGACTGTCGATACGGGTTGGGCGTCGAAGTCGAAGTCAGCCAGGCGCTATGTCCAGGGAAGTGGGCCCGCCTGGGCTCGAACCAGGAACCGACGGATTATGAGTCCGCTGCTCTGACCATTGAGCTACGGGCCCGCACCACGAGCCTAGCAGCGGGTCAGATGCCACCCAACCTCCCCGAGCGCCTCGCCGCGCCCCACGCCCAACGCCCCGCGCGCGCGCGCTAGGCGCTCGCGGATCCGGCTTGCGCGCGCGCGATGGCGTTGCCGAACAGCTCGGGCTCTTCGAGGGTCAGCGTCAGCCCTGGATGGGTGATCACGACGAACGGCGTCCCGCCGGGTACGGCCTCGCCGAAACGGAGACAGATCCCACGTTCCGTATTGGTGCCGAAGGTCAGTCCTCCGTCGGTGAACGACCAGCGCACGCCGATGGCCTTCAGCGGGCTGTAGGGGCCGCTGATGGAGGTCTCGGCGACGTTCTCGACCGGAGTCTCGAGCAGCCACCGGCCGAACCGGGCCGTCACCAGTCCGCCGGCGATCTGGGCCCACGCGCGGTCGGGCCAGACGCCGAGCGCTGCGAGCACCCAGCGGAACCGATCGTCGAAGCCGAACCAGAAGCGTTCTTCGGGGATCATCCCGGGCTGTTTACCCGGATGCGGACCCAGCAATCCAGCTTGGACTGCCGAACCGATCCCGGCAGGGTTGGGTCCGCGGGCGCCGAAGTGTCAGGATGGTGCCTCGAGGCCGGGCCTCAGAAGGGCCACGGTGGTTTCGAGGGGGAGGTCAGGATGGCTCGCCGGAAGCTTGCATTGTTCGTCGCGCTCGCGGTGCTCGCGGTCGCCAACGTTCCGTTCGCGCGCGCGGCCGCGCCGGGCCCGAGGTTGCTGCCGGCGCGCTCGATCAGCGGTCCTTCGCCGTTCGAGGCCGAATGCTCGGGCGCGGTGGGCGCCGCTCACGGCTCGGAGGTCGAGCCGCACGTCGCGGTCAACCCGGCGGACCCGAACAACGTAGTGGCCGCGTGGATCCAGGATCGCTTCGCCTCGCACGGCGGCGGACAGTCCAACGTGATCGCCTACACGCGCAACGGCGGCACGAGCTGGCGGAAACGGCCGGTCGTGGGCATCTCGCGCTGCACCGGCGGCGAGTGGCAGCGCGGGACCGACCCGTGGCTGGACATCGCCCCGGACGGCACCATCTACCTGGCGACGCTGTCGATGGACGGGCAACTGAACGTGACCTGGCGCCGCAACGCGTTGACGATCAGCCGCTCGAGCGACGGCGGCGAGACGTGGACCGATCCCGCGGTCGTGATCGACGACCCGGCCGTCATCCTCAACGACAAGGAAGCGATCACGGTCGATCCGACGCGGCCCGGTCACGTGTACCTGGTGTGGGCGCGCTTCGTCGGCGCCAGCGTCATCCTGTATCTGTCGAAGAGCACCGACGGCGGCGACACATGGGCACCGCCTCTTCCGATGGCGACGATCTCGACCGGCGGTCAGGGCAACGAGATCCTGGTCACGCCCGACGGCACGTTGGTGGACATCTTCTACTCGGGCGGCACGCTCTACAACATCCGTTCCACCGACGCGGGG
>Ga0299906_10004691_pt1 | contig 11176 bp, 10 predicted proteins | sample RVTome_14_FD_200259 | JGI IMG/M metagenome (GOLD analysis project Ga0299906, IMG submission 200259) | Soil microbial communities from uranium-contaminated site in the Upper Colorado River Basin, Wyoming, United States - RVT145D125 (version 2) ... | reverse complement strand
GCTTGGGGTTGAACTTCATCGTGCACGAGCCGAGCGGGTAGAAGCCGGTATCGACCGCAAAATTGAGGTGCGACAGGTTGACGTAGTGGCGGACGACGTCCGGTTCGTTGAGCTCCGGCAGGGCAGGCGGCGTGTCGCGCAAGGCCGCGGTGGGGATGCGCTCGAGCGCACCCGCCGGCGGATGCGGGATCTTGCCGCCGCCGCGGCCCGGTCGCGAGCGCTCGTCGAGGGTCGGCTGGAGGCGGGGCCCAACGACGCCCATCAGCGGGTCCCCGTCGCCAGGTGGCCGGCCGGGCGGTCGCCGGCCCCGGCCCGCAGCTCGTCCGCGAGGGCGGCGGCGAAGCGATCGATGTCGTCGCCGGTCGTGAGTTCCGTCGCGCACACGAGCAGGCCATCCTCGAGACCGGGCTCATCCGGCAGTGCATCGGCGAGCGCGAGACCAGCGAGGATGCCACGCTCGATGAGGCGGCGGTGGACTGCCCGGGCGCTCGGCACGCGTACGGCGAACTCGTTGAGGTACGGGCCGGGGTGGAGACGCGGCGCACCGGCCGCACCGAGCGCCTCCTCGAGCTCGCGGGCGCGGGCCGCGCCGAGCGCGGCGACGTCGCGCAGGCCGTGCGGCCCGATCGCCGCGAGATAGATCGACGCGGCGAGTGCGAGGAGCGCCTGGTTCGTACAGATGTTGCTCGCGGCCTTGTCGCGCCGGATGTCCTGCTCGCGCGCGCGGAGCGTCATGACGAACGCCCGGCGACCGTCGAGGTCCGTCGTCATGCCGACCAACCGCCCCGGGATCTGCCGGATGAGCGGTTCCGTGGCCGCGAGGATACCGAGGTACGGCCCACCGTACTGCGGCGGGATGCCGAGCGGCTGCCCCTCGCCGGCGGCGATGTCGGCGCCGTAGGCACCGGGCGGCGCGAGCACGGCGAGCGAAACCGGCTCGATGACCGCGACGAACAGGCCGCCGGCGGCATGGACGAGCTCGGCGACGCGCGGCATGTCCTCGAGCAGGCCAAGGAAGTTGGGCTGGGCGACGACGACTCCCGCGACCGGGTGATCCGGATCGGCCAGCAGGCGTTCGAGCGCGTCGAGGTCCGTCGTCCCGGCCCCCTCGCCGTCGGCGACGAGCGGGATCTCGTCGAGCTCGAGACGTGGGCCGAAGTACGTGCGGACGGTCTCCCGATAGTGCGGGTGGACGGCGCGGGAGACGAGAACGCGATCGCGCCTCGTCTGGCGGCAAGCCATGAGCGCGGCCTCGGCGGTCGCCGCCGCGCCGTCGTAGTGCGAGGCCGAGACGACGTCGAGTCCGGTCAGCTCGGCCAGCAGCGATTCGTACTCATAGATGCTCTGGAGGGTCCCCTGGCTGACCTCGGGCTGGTACGGCGTATAGGCCGTGTACCACTCGCCGCGGACGAGGAGCTGGTCGACCGCCGGCGGACTCCAGTGCCGATAGACCCCGCCGCCGAGGAAGGACACGAGGTCCGTTCGATTCCGCCCGGCGAGCGCCTGGAGTCGAGCCGACAGCTGGAGTTCCGGCTCCGGCTCCGGCAGGTCGAGACCGCTCGCCCGCAGCTCGGCCGGGATGTCGTCGAACAGCTCGTCGACGCTCGAGATGCCGAGGGCCGCGAGCATCCGCTCGCGATCGGCGGCCGTGTGCGGGCCGTACGGCATCGCGGTCAGCCGGCGGCGACGAGCGCGTCGTAGGCCGCGGCGTCGAGCAGGTCGTCGACCTGGGCCGGATCCGCTACGCGGAGTCGGATCATCCAGCCGGAACCGAACGGCTCCCGGTTGACCAGCTCGGGCTCCGCGGACAGGGTGCCGTTCGCCTCGATGACCTCACCGGAAACGGGCGCGAACAGGTCGCTCACCGCCTTGACCGATTCGACCACGCCGAATGCCGCGAACTGCTCGACCGTCCGGCCCGCCTCGGGCAACTCGACGAACACGATGTCGCCGAGCTGGTCCGCCGCGTACGCCGTGATGCCGATCGTCGCCTCGTCGCCGTTGAGGCGGACCCACTCGTGGTCCTTCGTGTAGCGCAGGTCGGATGGGACCATCGAGCGTGCTCTCCTTCGCTGGACGCGACAGGGGACGCCGCGTCGATCAGGCGGGACGACGGTAGAACGGGAGGGCCACCACCTCGGCAGGCACTCGCCCGTCCCGGATCTCGACGTCGAGGATCGTACCCGGTTCCGCGTCGCGCGGCGCGACGTAGGCCATCGCGATCGGGTGACCGAGCGTCGGTGACGGCGCACCGCTCGTGACGACCCCCGTCCGGCGATCCCCGGCCCAGACCGGGTACCCGTGTCGGGCGATCCCGCGGCCGCGCACAATCAGCCCGACGAGGCGGCGTCCGACACCATCGCGAGCCACCTTCTCGAGGGCCGCCCGGCCGACGAACTCGACGCCCTTGTCGAGCTTGACCACCCGGTCGAGTCCGGCCTCGTACGGGTTGGTGGTCCGATCGAGTTCGTTGCCGTAGAGCGTCATGCCGGCCTCGAGCCGGAGCGTGTCGCGTGCTCCGAGGCCGACGGGCACGAGTCCGCCGGACTCGCCGGCCGCGGCGAGGGCGTCCCAGAGCGGGCGTGCCTGTGCCCATTCCACGAAGAGCTCGAAGCCGTCCTCGCCGGTGTAACCGGTCCGTGCGACGAGGGCCGGGATGCCGGCCACGGCGCCTTCCGCGATCGCGTAGTAGCGGAGGCGACCGAGATCGACATCCGTCAGGGGTCCGAGGATCCCGACCGCGGCCGGGCCCTGCACGGCGACGAGGGCCGTCGCGAGCGCCCGGTCGTCGAGGACGGCGCGGACGCCGCCCAGACGCTCAGCCAACGCATCGCTGACCGCCTGGCTGTTGCCGGCGTTGGCAACGACGAGGAAGCGCTCCTCGGCGAGGCGATAGACGATGAGGTCGTCGATGACCCCACCGTCGGTCGCGCAGATCATCGAGTAATGGGCGCGCCCGACGGAAAGCGTGCGCGGATCGGACACGAGCGCGGCGGCCAGTCCGACGGCCGCCTGCGGGCCTTCGACGAACAGCTCGCCCATGTGCGACAGGTCGAACAGCCCCGCCCGCTCGCGGACGGCTCGATGCTCCTCGATGATGCCGCGGTACTGGACGGGCATCAGCCAGCCGGCGAACTCGACCATGCGCGCGCCGAGCGCGTGATGGAGGTCGGCCAGCGGTGTCTCGTGGAGCTCGTCCGTGTCGGACGCGGTCATCGTCAGGCGCCGGCTTCGCTCGGTCGGGCATCGCCGCTGCCGGACGCCGACGAGCGTGCGGCCGCGGACAGAACGCCTGCGGCGCGGGCGACGAGGGCGCGCTCCGTCTCGAACGTCAGGAGCGACGGCGCTTCGTCGAAGCCGACCCAGCGGACCCGTTCGAACTCGTGGTCGTGTTGCGCGAGATCCCCACCGATCGGTTCCATGAGGAAGTAGTGGACGGTCTTGTGGATGCGCGTCCCACGCTGAATGAAGGTGTACTCGATCGACTCGAGCGGGCCGGTGATCCGCACCGCGAGGCCGGTTTCCTCGGTCACCTCGCGGACCGCGGTCTCCTCTCGCGACTCGCCGGCGATCGGGGTTCCCTTCGGCAGGGTCCACGTGACGCCGTCGCGATCACGCCGGCGCATGCCGACGACGAGCTGCCGGTCCCGACCCTCGAACCGGACGACGACGCCTCCGGCGGAGGTGGCGGTAGCCGTCCTCAGGCGCGCCACGGCGCCGGAGCGGCGCTGGCGCGGCGACCCGTCCCGGGGCGTGCGGATCGCGCCCAATGCATCGCGACGACCGGACGAGGCCGGCCGGACGACGACCGGAACGGCGTGGCGGCAGTGATGGAGCGACCGCCGGAGCGGAGGCCGGCGAGCGGGCCCGGATCCGCGCGCCGGAGCACCGTCGCCCGCGTCGGCGCGGCCTGGAATGAGCCCGCCGCGCGGAGGCCCAGATGGCGCTCCCGGGACCGAGCGGACGGACGCACGAAGCGCGCCGCGGGACGGACCGCGAACCTCGCGGCGATGCTGTGCTCCATGGGGCGCAATGGTACCGCGTCAGGCCGGCGATGCAAGCGCTCGGGCGAGCGTGTCACGCAGGGCCGCCGCGGCTTCCGGTGCCAGGGAGCCCCGCTCGAGGGCCAGTTCGATCTCACGCTCGGCGGCCGCACGATACAGGTCCACGACCCCCGGCGCGTGGGCACGCAGGGTCGCGAGATGGGCCTCGACGGTCCCCCGGTCGCCGCGAGTCATCGGTCCCGTCAGGGCGCCACGGATCCCGAGAACACGGGCATTCCCGAGGGTCTGCTCGATGAGCCGCCCGTAGACGGCCAGCGATCCCGCCTCATCGAGTCCGGCGACACGACCGAGCTCCGCGATCGCGTCGAGCAGGGCCACGAAGCCGCCGGCCGCGAGGACGGCGGCCGCGTGGTAGGCGGACTTCGCCCCGGGGAGGAGCCGGACCGGCGTGCCCCCGATCGCCTCGGCCATCGAAGCGAGCAGCGCGGCCAGCTGATCGTCACCCTCGATCGCGATCGTTGCGCCGTGGAGTGCGGCAACGGCCCGCTCCATGTCGGCGAAGGCGACGAGCGGATGGAACGAACCGACCTGGGTGCCCGCTGCCATCGCGGGTTGGAGCACGTCCGCCCCGAGGAGGCCGCTCGTGTGAATCATCGCCTGGCCGCTGTACATCCGGAGCCGCCCCGCCAACGGCGCGATCGCGTCGTCCGGCACGGCGAGGATCACGAGCTCGACCTCGTCGAGGAGCGCCTCCGCCTCGGCGAACGCGCGCACCCCGTCGACGAGGCTCCGGAACCGCTCCCGCCGGCCGGCATCCCGGCTGGCGACCGCGCCGATCGGCCAGCCGGCGCGCCGCAATGCGACGCCGAGGGCGGTGCCGACGGCTCCGGCGCCCACGATCCCGAGAACCGGTGGGTCGCCGGGCTCGCTCCGAACGTGGGGATGACTGTGGCCGTCCGCGTGGACCGTGCCGCCGTGGCGATGGTGGCCCGGTGGCGACGGATCGAGATCGATGCCCTGCTCGCGCAGGGCATCAAGGGGCTCGTCCGGATCGGTCCAGCCCCTCACGAGCGCGGTCGGACCCGTCCCGGGCGCCTCGCGCGGTACTCTTGCATGCGGCGAGTGTAGCGACCAGGAGAGGACGGACCGGCGTGCCCCAGATCGATCCCTTCAGCGCCCGGACGGCCCTTGGGCCGGGCCTGCCGGACTTCTACCGCCTCGCCGTGCTCGGCGGTCGGATCGACCTCGACCGGGCACCGGTCACGGTCAGGATCCTGCTCGAGAACGTCCTCCGCCACGCGGGCGACGGGATCGTCCGGCCGGAGGATGTCGAAACGCTCGCTGCGTGGCGCCCGGGCGTCGCGGCGGAGGCGGATGTGCCGTTCATGCCGTCGCGGGTCGTCCTCCAGGACTTCACCGGCGTTCCCGCCATCGTCGACCTCGCGGTCATGCGCGACGCGATGGCCGCGCTCGGCGGCGACCCCGCCCGGGTCAACCCGCTCGTGCCCGCCGACCTCGTCATCGACCATTCCGTCCAGGTCGACCTGTTCGGGACGGCCGCCGCGTTCGCCTTCAACGTCGGGCGCGAATACGAGCGGAACGGCGAGCGCTACCAACTCCTGCGCTGGGCGCAGACCGCGTTCCGCGACCTGCGCGTCGTTCCTCCCGGAACCGGCATCGTCCACCAGGTCAACCTCGAGTACCTCGCCTCAGTCATCGACGATCGGCCCGACGCGGACGGCCGGCGGGTCGCCTTCCCGGACACGCTCGTCGGGACAGACTCGCACACGACCATGATCAACGCGCTCGGCGTGCTCGGCTACGGGGTCGGCGGGATCGAGGCCGAGGCGGTCCTCCTCGGCCAGCCGCTCTACCAGCCGATGCCGCGGGTGGTCGGCGTCCGTCTCCACGGCGAGCTGCCGCGCGGATCGACGGCGACCGACCTCGTCCTCGTGGTGACCGAGATGCTCCGCCGGTTCGGCGTCGTCGGGGCGTTCGTCGAGTTCGCCGGCGACGGCCTGGCCGGCCTGTCGCTCGCCGACCGGGCGACGATCAGCAACATGAGCCCGGAATTCGGGGCGACGGCGACGCTCTTCCCGATCGACGACGAGACCCTCGGCTATCTCCGACTCACCGGACGGTCGGCGGAGCGGATCGACCTGGTCGAACGCTACGCCAAGGAGCAGGGCCTGTGGCGCGCGCCGGGCACCGGCCCCGACTTCGACGACCTGCTCGCGCTCGACCTCGGGACGGTCGACCCGGCGGTCGCCGGCCCGCGCCGCCCGCAGGACCGGGTGCCGCTCGGGGCCCTCCGCGACAATTTCCGGACGAACTTCCCGAATGGCCTCGAGGCGCTCGACGGTCCCGGGATCGACGGCCCCGCGCCGGAGGGCGGCGAGGTCGAGGCGTCGTCGGCCGAATCGTTCCCGGCCAGCGATGCCCCGTCGTTCGCGGGCGCCGACGGCGGTCGCGACAGCGCACCGTCGGCCGAGCCCGTGCCGGCCGGTCGGCCGATCCGGCAGGAGTACCGCCCGATCGACATCGAGGTCCGCGGGGAGCGGGCGACGATCCGGAGCGGATCGGTGGCGATCGCGGCGATCACGTCGTGCACGAACACGTCGAACCCCACGGTCATGGTCGGCGCCGGCCTGCTGGCCCGCAACGCCGTCGCCCGCGGACTGCGCGTCGGACCGACGGTCAAGACCTCCCTCGCCCCAGGCTCGAAGGCCGTGACGGGCTACCTCGAGGCCGCGGGGCTCATGGCGCCGCTCGAGGCGCTCGGCTTCGCCCTCGCCGGCTATGGCTGCACGACCTGCATCGGCAACTCCGGGCCGCTCGATGCGCCGATCGCGCAGGCCGTCGAGGAGCACGACCTCGTCGTCGCCGCCGTGCTGTCCGGAAACCGCAACTTCGAGGGTCGCATCCATCCGCTCGCGCGGGCCAGCTATCTCGCCTCGCCGCCGCTCGTCGTCGCGTTCGCGCTCGCCGGTCGCGTCGACATCGACCTGACCGCCGAGCCGCTCGGCACGGGCTCCGACGGTCGGCCGGTCTTCCTCGCCGACCTGTGGCCGTCGCCCGACGAGATCAGGTCGGTGATCGCCGAGTCGATCGATCCGGAGCTGTTCCGGCGGACGTACGCCGTCGTCTTCGACGGCGACGACCGGTGGCGAGCCCTGCCGATCCCGGCCGGAGACCGGTACGCCTGGGACGACGCGTCGACGTACGTCGCGAAGCCGCCATTCTTCGAGGGGCTGTCGTTCGACCCGGCCCCGGTCGCGGACATCATCGGGGCGCGTGCCCTCGCGGTGCTCGGCGATTCGGTGACGACGGACCACATCTCGCCGGCGGGATCGATCGCCCACTGGTCGCCGGCCGGTCAGTGGCTCCAGGCCCGCGGCGTCGCGCCGCTCGACTTCAACTCGTATGGGTCGCGCCGCGGCCACCACGAGGTCATGATGCGCGGCACGTTCGGCAACATCCGGCTGCGCAACCGGCTCGTGGAGCGCGAGGGCCCGTACACCGCCCACCTGCCGGACGGCGAGGAGCAGTTCATCTATGACGCGGCGATGCGCTACCGCGACGAGGGCGTCCCGCTCGTCCTGCTCGCCGGGCGCGAATACGGCTCCGGGTCGTCACGCGATTGGGCGGCCAAGGGCACGCTCCTGCTCGGCGTCCGGGCCGTGATTGCCGAGAGCTACGAGCGCATCCACCGCTCCAATCTCGTCGGCATGGGCGTGCTGCCGCTCCAGTTCGCGCCGGGCGAGGGCGTCGCGTCAGTCGGCCTGACCGGGCGCGAGCTGTTCACGATCGAGGGCCTCGCCGACGGCCTGACGCCGCGCCAGCGGCTCGTCGTCAGCACGGTCCGCGAGGATGGGACAACCGGCCGCTTCGACGTCATCGCCCGCCTCGACGGACCGATCGAGGTGGACTACTACCGGCAGGGCGGGATCCTGCCGGCCGTCCTCCGCCGCCTCGCCGGCGGGGACGCCTGACGACGAGGCACGGGCGGCCCCAGCGCACCACGAAGCCCCCGGGGAGGAGGATCACGGGGGCTTCGCGCGGACTGGGCGGTCGCGTGTCACCGATGAGACGAGCGACGGCCGCGATCGTGACGCGCGCGCGGATCCAGCACGGGCGAGCAGGGAACGTGGTGGGCGATACTGGATTCGAACCAGTGACCTCGCGGATGTGAACCGCGCGCTCTAACCGACTGAGCCAATCGCCCACAGGTGCCGCCGGGCGCTGCGCCGACGCGCGCCGATCATACCCGAAGGTCCGGCCAGCGCGACAGGAGGGCCTCGCGCGTCACGCCCTCGACGACCACGAGCTTCTGGCGGCCGGCCGCGCCGGCGACGAGGCGCACCGAGCGCCGCGCCACGCCCAACTCGTCGGCCAGGAGGCGCAGCAGCGCCTGGTTCGCCGCCCCCTCGATGGCCGGGGCCGCGACGCGAGCCCGGAGCACGCCGTCGACGACACCCTCGACATGATCGGACCCGCCCCGCGGAGTCAGTCGAACGGCGAAGCGAACCTCGTTTCCGTCCAGGATCAGAGAGCGCGCCAGAGCACGCCAAGGATGAGCAGGACGATGAGCGGGCTGAAATCGAACATGCCGGTTTGCGGCAGAAGCCGCCGCACGGGCCCGAGAATCGGTTCCGTGGCTTGGATCAGGAACGCGCTGATCTGATTGCGTCCCGTCGGGTCGACGAACGACATGATCACCCGTCCGAAGATGAGGAGCCAGAGCGCAAGAAAGAAGAGCTCGAAGAAGTTCCGCACGAACGATTCCACGGCCGAGAGTCTACCAGCGATCCACGACCGGGCCGTCCGCGTGACGGATGCGTATCAGCGTGTCCCGTCTGCCGGGTGATCGTCCGCGTGGCCGGCGTCGCGCGCGTGCGTGTGACCGCCATCAACGCCGTGGGCGTGCGGCCGCTCGCCGAAGATCGCGCGCCCGACGCGAACGATCGTCGCGCCCTCCTCGACGGCGACGGGGAAGTCATCGGTCATGCCCATCGACAGGGCAGCGCCGAGGGCCGGGTGGCGGTCGCGCAGCCGGGCCGCCAAGTCGCGCAGGGCACGGAACGTGGGACGGGCCTCCTCCGGCGTGCCGACGAGGCGGCCGATCGTCATGAGGCCCTCGAGGCGCACGTGCGCGAGACCGGCGAGCCCCGGCAGCGCCGCTTCGAGCGACTCCGCCGAGAACCCCGCCTTCGACGCGTCGGCATCGACGTTGACCTGGAGCAGGATCGGCAGCGGCCGGTCGGGTCGGATCTCGCCGGCCAGCCGATCGAGCCGCCGGGCGAGGTCGACCGAATCGACCGACTCGATGACGTCGAACAGCTCGACGGCGCGGCGGGCCTTGTTCGACTGGAGCGGCCCGACGAGGTGCCACGTCGCACCCTCGACGAGCCCCACCTTGCCCGCCGCCTCCTGTACCCGGTTCTCGCCAAGCGCGTCGAGCCCGGCTTCCACGGCCGCCCGCAGCCGCTCGACCCCGACCGTCTTCGACACCGCGACGGGCGTCACCTCCCCCGGGTCGCGCCCCACCCGCGCACACGCCTCCGCGATCCCCGCGAGCACCCGCCCCCGCGCCCCCCGCAGCACCTCGACGTCGCCGCTCATCGACTCACCACCTCAGCAGCATGCACTCCCGCCGAGGTGCCGCCACGTTGCCGGAACGGCCGCACCGCCGTCGCGAGTTCCGCGTCGTACGGAGAGATGACGGACAGTTGCTTGGCCGTCGCAGATGCGGCCGCGGCGGTCGGGAGCACCGCAGCGAGCGCACCACGCGGTGCGTGAGCGAGGAGCGGAGCGGCCAACGCCCGCCCCGGGCCGCAGATGCGGCGGCGCGCTATTTGCGGCGCAGGAACGAAGGGATTTCGAGGTCGTCCGCGTCGTAGGTCGCCCGCTTCGCCGCCACCGCCTCGCCGACCGATCGCTCGACCCGCACCGCGGCGGTCGCAGCCGCCTGGTCGTCCCGCCGGACCGAATCGTCCATGACGCCGCCGTCGGCCTGCGTCCGCTGGCGCTCGAGCTCCTCGAGGTAGTCGCGCTGGGCCGGTCGGCTCGTCGAGGTATCGGTGGGCTGGGCGGCGTGCTCGCGCCGGCCGAGGTCCCGCCGCCGCCCGCCGTCGAAGCCGGTGGCGATGACCGTGACCATGACCTCGTCGCCGAGGCGATCGTTGAACGTCGTCCCGAAGATGATGTTCGCCTCCGGGTCGGCGGCGGCGCGGATCTCCTCGGCCGCGTCGAGCACCTCGTTGAGGGCGAGCGTCGACGAGCCGGTGATGTTCCACAGGATCCCCTGCGCACCGGCGATGTTGACCTCGAGGAGCGGGCTCGCGATCGCCTCGCGGGCGGCGTCCACGGCCCGCGTCTCGCCGGTCGCCCGGCCGATACCCATGAGCGCCGAGCCGGCGTCCTTCATGATCGCCCGGACGTCCGCGAAGTCGAGGTTGATGAGCCCGGGCATCGTGATGATGTCGCTGATCCCCTGCACGCCCTGACGGAGCACATCGTCGACCACCTTGAACGCGTCGAGAATCGACGTGTTCTTCTGGACGACATCCTTGAGCCGATCGTTCGGGATCGTGATGAGCGTGTCGACCTTCGACTTGAGCTCCTCGGCCGACTTCTCGGCGACGAGCTTGCGCCGGGCTCCCTCGAACCCGAACGGCTTGGTCACCACGCCGATCGTCAGTGCGCCCGCATCCTTCGCGATCTCGGCCACGATCGGGGCCGCACCGGAGCCGGTACCGCCGCCCAGCCCGGCGGTAATGAACACCATGTCCGAGTCCGCGAGGGCCTGGGCGATCTTCTCGGAATCCTCCTCGGCGGCCCGCGCGCCGATGCTCGAATCGCCGCCCGCCCCGAGCCCGCGCGTGATCTTGTCGCCGATCCGGATCTTGTGCGGTGCGTCCGACTGGAGGAGGGCCTGGGCGTCCGTGTTGCAGGCGATGAACTCGACGCCCATCATCTCCGCCCGAATCATCCGATTGACCGCGTTGCTTCCGCCGCCGCCGACTCCAATGACGCGAATCAGCGCGAAGTTCTCGGAATCGGAACGCAGCGGCATCGCCTCTCCTCCGGTCTGCGGACGGGTCTGTCAGTCATGGTCGAGCGCGCGCCCCTCAACCTGGCTCGGTCCCGGCCTGCGAGGTCCGTCGGGGTTG
>Ga0299906_10004690_pt1 | contig 11176 bp, 5 predicted proteins | sample RVTome_14_FD_200259 | JGI IMG/M metagenome (GOLD analysis project Ga0299906, IMG submission 200259) | Soil microbial communities from uranium-contaminated site in the Upper Colorado River Basin, Wyoming, United States - RVT145D125 (version 2) ... | reverse complement strand
ATTGCTCATCTGGAAAAATAGAGGGCGCTGCTGGTTGATAACGGTTGATAGGGTGGGACGATCGGTGGGGTTAAACCTGAGACCAAGGTCGGCATCGGCAGTCTGAAGGTTGGAGTCGCTCGTTAAAAATGCGGCCCGCAGGCTCCCGGTTTTTTGCGATTTATCCCAACTGGCGATGTAGCCCCGGCTAACGCCCAGGACCTGAACCATCTGCCGGATCAGCTTGTTCAAGACCTCATGCGTATCCCAGGTGGTGGAGATGGCTGTGCTGGCTTCGTGCAGAATTTCGAGTTCGATCAAGCTGCGCTGGGTTTCTTCAAAGAGACGGGCGTTGTTAATAGCCGACGAGGCCTGGTGGACCATGTTCTCAAAGAAGCGCAAGTCATCCTCATTGAACGGTGGGGTCAAGCCTCGGCTGACGATCATCAACCCCATCGTGCCTTTGCCCACGGTCAAGGCTGCACACATGAGATGCTCATCTTCCGGGTATGTTATCTTGATGTCAGAACCGAAGACCGCCTCACCTTGCTTGTTGGCGAAATTGATCATCGTCGCTTTGCCGGTGGTGGCGACCGCGCCGATCATACCCTGGCCCACTTTCAGGAGCGTTTTCTGGATCTGCTCTGCCTGGGAACCGCTGGACATCGCCGGATATAATGTTTCGTTATCTTTTTCCAAAAAATAGATGTGGCAGTTATCGCTCCTGAAAAGACCCTTGGCGTGCTGTACAATCTTTTTGAGTGTCGGTTTTAGTTCCAGTTGCTCGGAGATTTCGCGACTGGTTTCGAGCAGCAGGCGTAATTCCTGGTGGTGCAGCGAGGATTCTGCTTCAGTTTCCTTTAAATCGGTGATGTCGATGCTAATGATCCCAACATCGGTTACCTGGCTCTGTTCGGCTGGCCCATTGTTGGTGAAAGGATATACGTAAACCCGAATCCAGCGCGGCTCACCTGTTTTATCTTCAAGAGGATAGTTGGCGATAGAAAATGGTTCAGCCATAACGCGAGCTTGATCTAAAATATCTTTCAGACGGCTCAGGTTGCTGGCCGGTAGGGCAAGCTGCTCCAGGTAAGCCCCCATGGCTTTCTCTCGCTCGAGGCCAAAGAGCGTTTCGGCGGCGTGGTTCCAGGCGCGTACCCGGTTATCCGGCCCGATCACCTGGATCGCCATCTGAAAGCTGTGGCTGTCTAAAATCTGATCAAGAAACCGATCAGACGTTGGCCCAGTTTGTATTTCACCGCCCAGCTTATCGACCCACTGCTGTCTCAGCGCCGCCAACCGCCGGCCCAGAACCACCAGCCCAGGCTCGGATAGGGTTACGTAATCACTGGCCTGGACCGTTAAGGCTTCCAGTAGAGTATCGTCGGTCTCGGTGGGTGATTCTTGCAGAAGCAGGATCGACACATCGGCATAGAGTGAGGCTAATGCCGACAGCTTGCCGGAAACATCGCCGATCAGATAACAGATGTTGAGCAGAATGACCTTGGGCGACCCATTTTCGGCCAGTGCTTCCTCAACGTTTCTGGCAATCGATAGTTCGTAATCGGCCAGGTATTGACCGAGCACCCGCACAATCTCCGCCGTGATCGATATTTGGTTTTCGATGAGCAGGATGGAAAATCTAGTCATGATGGTCGCATGATAAAGAATCTCCTTATATCATACCACAAAAATGAGCGGAAAGAATAATAACTGGGAGATTCTTCTTATGCCTTTGCTTAATAAGAAAGGTCCTGGCCTCCTTATTCCAGAAGCGTCGCCGAAGATGGAGATGTTGATAAGTTGTCGATGATGCTACTCTGGTCTGGTCCAGTTATGTTCCCTCATCAATTCTACAATGAGCCGGTCAATTTTGCAATGGGGAATTTAAGAATAAGGCTTAAGTTCGGCGATCCGTTTTGCCTCTGAAGGGTTTAATGTTATAATAACAGTGTTGACTCATTATGTCGAGTTGGCCCAGCAAACCTACTATGATCCATCAAGTTGACCAAACCCGCTGGCCAGGCCCGACCACTATATCCTGTACCTGGGATATTTTTTACTACAATATATGGTAGGTAGTTTATTTGATTTTTCGGCTGTACGGTTTATAATTGATTTTATGGGCAGCAAGAAAATTACTCGCCGAATTTTTTTGAAGGGGTTGGGTCTGGCCTTTTTCGTGGGTGGCTGCAGTGCTGAACTACCGGCCATACTCAGACCTGATCCAACCGCCACGCCCCTACCCACCCCAACGCCCACCCCCTTACCGAGTGCCGATGGCGTCGCCGGGGCCTATCTGCTGGCCTGGCGTCAGGGAGATTATCAGACGATGTATAACCTGTTGACGCCTGAGGTTCAGCATCGCATCACGCCAGCTCAGTTTCAAGAGCGATATACCCGAACCTTGACCGAAGCCACGGTTTCAGAGATTGAGACGCAGCTCCAGTCATTGCTGCATAACCATGATCAAGCTTTGGTCACTTTTTTCTCAAGCTGGCACACCACCCTATTTGGTGACATCAATGCCGATAACCAGATGCGTCTCAAGTTTGTAGAGGGACGCTGGGGCGTCGAGTGGCAGCCAACCTTGATCTTGCCTCAGCTAGGCGAGGGGGTCAGTCTCGAATTTATCAGCGAGCAGCCGGCCAGGGGCAATATCTATGACAAACATTTTCATGCCCTGGCGACCGAGGGCCAGATGGTCACTGTGGGTGTGATTCCTCAACTGTTGGAGGATGAGGTAGGTGTGCTCGATCATCTGGCACGCATCACGGGTGTCAAGCCGGACAAGATTCAAGCCGATGTGAGCGCAGCCAGACCCGACTGGTTCGTCCCCATCGCGGACATCAATTTTGAAGCCAGCCTGGAGTATGACAATCTATTCAACAACTTGCCCGGTGTAGATCGCCGCGCGCGTCAGGTGCGCACTTACAATGATGGCGATACGGCCTCGCACCTGATAGGTTATATGGGCGCCATCCCGGCCGAGCATAAACAGGATTATCTCAGCGAAGGATATCGGGGCGACGAGCTGGTCGGTTTGGCCGGGGTTGAGGGCTGGGCCGAAGGTGAGTTAGCCGGAAAACGCGGCGGGCGGTTGGTGACTCTGTCTTCCTCACGCCAGGTGCTTTCCGAGATTGCGAGCGTCAGCTCACATGCCGGCAGCAGCGTTTACCTGACCATCGATACCGTGTTTCAAGCCACGGTCGAACGCCTGTTGGGCGAGCGGCTGGGCGCTGTCGTCGTAATGAATCCCAAGACCGGAGCGATTCATGCTCTGGCCAGCTATCCCCGGTTCAAACCCATAGTCTTTACGACCGGCTTTGATGTCGAAGCCTGGGCCGAGTTCTATACCGACGAAGATCGTCCCCTGGTCAACCGGGCCACGCAGGGGCTTTATCCACCCGGTTCTGTCTTCAAGATCGCCACCATCAGCGCGGCTCTGGGAGCCGGTATTTTCAGGCCCGACAGCGGCTTTGTTTGCACCGGCAAATGGACCGGCCTGGGCAAAGAGTTTGAGAAAAGTTGCTGGCTAAAAACCGGCCATGGTCGCCTCAACCTGATCAATGGCCTGACCCAAAGCTGCGACATAGTCTTTTATGAAGTGGGCCTGGCCTTGCACAAAGCGGACCCCCAACTGCTCCCTAACTGGGCTCGGACGTTGGGACTGGGTGGTCCCACCGGCATTCTGGGGGTAACGGAAAACAACGGGATTGTACCGGATGACGCCTGGAAACAGGCCAACCTCAACCAGCCGCTGTTTGACGGGGATGCCGTCAATTCGGCTATTGGCCAGGGTTATATGCTGACCACGCCCCTCCAGATTGCCCGGCTCCTGGCCGCTATCGGCAATGGCGGCCAGTTGATGCGCCCTCGCCTGATCGACCGCATCGTGGCGGTCGATGGCGCCGAGCAAGTATTCGAACCGGAGGTGATGAGTACCCTGCCTCATTCGCCTGAAAATTTGAGCCTTATTCAGGACAGCCTGGAAGCCGTCGTCAGCGGCGCCCGAGGGACGGCGCGCCACATTTTCGAGGGCATCACTTACACCCTGGCCGGTAAAACCGGCACCGCCGAGTCGGGTCAGGAAGAACCTCACGCCTGGTTTGCCGGCTACGCCCCCGCCGATGATCCTCGCGTTGCTATCGCCGTTATACTTGAACATAGCGGCGAAGGCTCCCAAGTCGCTGCACCGCTATTCCGGCAGGTCATCGAGGCCTTTTTCGACTGGGAAGTTCAGCAGATTTGAACATTAGATCGAGGCGTTTGATAGGTTCCAGGAGGAAATAAGAACCGATTTTGAGGGGACATCTACCAAAATCGGTTTTTTTATTGAAAAATTGTGAAACTGGGGAATCGGAAATATAGGTGGTAATTTGACAGAATAAGCCAAAAGATTGACACATAAAGGGTTGATATTCTTTGTTGTTGTTATCAGTTGTCATAGAATAGGGATTGCAACCCCATCAGTCGTCGGATATGGAATTTGTGCCCCACTCCATCTGTTTCTCAAAGCGAATAGATAAAGTTTGCGAGCGACATACGAAAGGGCTGTTACATTGACAGAGTGTATCAGTTGTGATATTATGTTTGTCAGCCTTAAGAAGTCTTGCCTGGATACTTTTGAGGGGATCGATTACCTTTTTTATTTGATTTGAAAGGAGAGACCAATAACCATGGCGTCTCGCACGGAGCAGCTGATAGCTCGTTTAAGGGATCTGCAGTCCGGAACTGCTGACATTGAAGCATCGGCGGTAGTCAGTGTCGATGGGTTGATTATGGCCTCATCATTACCGGCCGATGTCGAAGAGGACCGGGTTTCGGCCATGTCCGCGGCCATGCTGTCACTGGGTGAACGAATTGCCAGTGAGTTAGGACGCGGCATCCTGGATCAGGTTTATATTCGGGGCAATGATGGCTACGTCATCCTGATGTCGATTGGAGAAGAGGCCGTTCTCACCGCCCTGGCCCGAGGCGATGCTAAACTGGGTTTGATTTTCCTGGATATGAAACGCGCGGCAGAAGACCTGGCCAAACTGGTATAGCCGGGGGCTGCCCATCGAGTTACGATAGTTTATCGCTACCCGGCTCTATTCGTTTCTTGATCGGCCTTATCGCGCAGGATTTTTCCAAATACAACAAAAAAAGCCACCCTCTCAAACGGGGTGGCTTTTGTGGTTTTAGCGAGGCCTTGGCCTGGTCTGATTTACCCTGGCGGCGGAGCAATCCCCATCAGGATCGTCAAACGCTGGCTGCCCTCGTTTCTCACGCCGTGCGGTACGCCGGCGGCGGCCCAAACGACGTGCCCTTGACCGACCTCGGTTTCTTCCACACCGATGGTAAATACCCCCCTCCCTTCGACCACGAAATAGAATTTATCTTGATCCGCGTGGTCGTGAATTGATTGAGCCTGTCCCGGCTCCAAACAGTTGAGGCCGATCATCAGGTGGTTGCCCTGAAAGAGCGTCGTTTTATAGAATTTTTCGGCCTTTGATCCCACATGGTCCCGGAAGTAAGCGATGTTTTTAGACATATCTGCCTCTGTTTCAGCATGTCAGCCAGTCAGCCGGTAGCTAGTCAGCTAAAAGCTAAAAGGTTGAAGTGCTGACAAGCTGAGGTGCTGACAAGCTGACTGTTGGTGACCTACCAGGTGACGCCTTTAAGATACAAAGGGAATGAAATTATCCCCGTAGGCTCCCAGGTTTGGACCGAGGGCGTCCTGATAGTCGGGCCGGAAGGCCCATTCCTCGTCGCAGGCGTTGCACTTGAGACAGCCGGCGGGCGGACAGGCCGGGGTTAGATCGTCACGCAGCGCCCGGCGCAAGTCCCAACTAAAAAAGGCTTTGGTCACGCCGCTGTTCACTACGTCCCACGGCAGCGCTTCATCGAGTTGGCGCTCGCGCAAGTAATCTTCCTGGCTCAATCCCTGGGTGGCCAGGGCCGACTGCCACTCGCGCAAGTTGATTTTGCGCATGCGGGCCAGCACCCGACCCAGGCGTCGATCGCCACGAGCCAGGGCGCCTTCCACCGCGGCCCAGGTCGGGCTGTCGCTGCGCACGGTCACGCCATTGGGATTGAGTCGATCCTGAAGATATTTGATCCGCGCTTCGAGCGTCTCGACCGGCAGCATGGCGGCCCATTGGAAGGCGGTCTGGGCCTTGGGCACATAGGGCGTGGCATTGATGGCCATGTTCCTCGGAAATATTTTACGGGCGGCCAGAGCCATCCCGGCAATCGCCTCGACATCGGCTTCGGTCTCGGTGGGCTGGCCTACCATGAAATACATCTTGAGCTGTGGGAATTTATATTTGGCTGCCAGCTCAACCGCGCGCAAAATCTGAGCATCGGCCTGCGGCTTATTGATCACCTTGCGCATACGGACGCTGCCCGCTTCCGGCGCGATAGTCAGGGTTTGGTTGCCGCTCTCGGCCAGGCCTTTGATCAGCGGCTCACTGATCGGATCAACCCGCATCGAGGAAGCGGTCAGGCGCGCGCCCATTTGGCGGAGTTCGGTCGCGATCTGGTCGATCCAGCTATGATCGCTGACGGCGGCGCTGACCAGGCCGATGCGGTCCCGATGTTTGAGCGCGTGACGGGCCACGCTCAAAACCGTGTCCAGGTGCATCTCGCGCATGGGGCGGTAGACATAGCCGGCCAGGCAGAAGCGGCAGCCCCGGCCACAGCCGCGCGCAATCTCAACCAGCGTTCGGTCCCCGAACTCGGTCTGAGCGGTATAGATTTGGGTCGCGGTCGGCAGGCTGTCGATATCCTTGATCCAGACCCGCTCAACCGGTCCGTTATTCAAGGCTGGAATGTACAGGCCATCGACCTCGGCCAGGCGCTGGTAGGCTTCGGCGCGAGGCGCGTCATTGATTTCCCACAAAGCATCGACCAACGGCGGGACGATGGCTTCCCCTTCACCAATCGCAAAGGCATCGAAGATCTCGGCCAGCGGCTCCGGGTTGGTATACACCGCCGGCCCGCCGGCGATGAGCAGCGGCCAAGATTCGTCGCGCTCTTCGGCAAAAATGGGAAACCCGGCCCGGCGCAGCATCTGAATGACGTTGAAGTAATCGAGCTCATACGAGATGGTGAAGGCTACGGCGGCGAACTCATCCAGGCCCCGCTGCGACTCGAGGGACAGCAGCGGCTCGTTTCGTCCGGGCGCTTGTTGGTAGCCAAAGAAGACACGCTCGCAGACTACGTCCGGCTCATCGTTGAACAGGCGGTACAGGATATGCAGCGCCAGACTGCTCATGCCGACCCGATAGCTGTTGGGCCAGACCAGGGCCACCGGCAGCTTCCCGCCCCAATTTTTGCGTACCACGCCCTCTTCCTGGGCGATGATCTTTTTAGCTTGATCGATGGTGCGATAGTTTTGTTTCATGTCACTCTGAATTTTTATAACAATGACTGTAAAAATTATTATACTACTGATGGACTTAAATTCAAACCGGCTTTCCTTTAAACGTAACTGTTCAGCCGCCAAACGGGAGTGATCCAAGACCGGAGACCCATTCGACAAGCTCAGGGCAGGCGGGTGACCGGGGACCGGGACAAATCTTTAGTCTCGCCGGTCTCCGGTCTTCGGTCTTCGGTCGGGGCAGTCAGGATCGGTTGTGGTTAGGAGGAGATCGATCAGTTGGATGAACTGGCCCAATTGATGAATCGGACCTTTTCGACGCCTTCGATCATCTCCAAAGCAAACTGGGCCGAGGTAAATTCAGTGGCTTGTAATTTGGCTTTAATGTCACCGGCCAAGCCGTCGATATTGACCACGCGTTTGGTCTGATCACCATTTTTCCAGGGAACAGGGGTCGTCAAATTAGCCTGTTCCAGCCCGGTCCGGTCGCGTAGTTCTTTGTAGTAGCCGGGATGATCATCGTCGGGCCGGTTCAGGCCAAAATGGAGGGCCTCCGGTTTTTGATGAAGATCGAGGGTTTGGACCACGCCTTTAAACAGGCAAAACAAGACGTTCTTCGATAGGCGGGCCAGGCGTAAAACCTCAAGCCCGGCTTGATCGGGTATAAAATTAAGATCATCGATGACCTGATCGTACCCATCCACCTGTAGATCCGGCCAGCCGGCCACCACGTCCGAGCGGAGCAGAAAGCCGCTGAGCAGCCCGTGAGGATTGGCGGCCGGGCTGGTGGCGTGGCTTTCGTCTTGAGCCTGGTCTGAGGCCAGGACCCGGCCAATACTAAAGGCCCCATCCAGAAGGCAATCTATCCACAGCCAATCCACTTGGAAGAAGCGAATCGACTCCGGGGGCAGCAGGCGCTCATCGGGCGCCAGGTAGCTAAACGGCACCCCTTCCAGCCGGGCCGTTCGCTCAAACCAGGCGCCCACCGTTGCCGGCAAATCCGGTGAGGTAGACGAGCCAAAGGGTAAGTGGACCAGTTGCGTTTCGGCGTTTTTCAGTTGTTGGGCATGGGTCCGTTTCCAATTAAAGAGGTTGACCGAGAAATCCTTGCTCTGCAGCGCCAGCAGCCGGCCCAACTCCCAGGCCGCCGCATAGGAGACATCAAACAAGCCGAGTTGAGGATTGTAGCGCACCAACTCATCGGCGGCGCGGACAGGCAGTTGGAGATCCTGTTTGGTTGTATTCTGGCCGGGGACGAGCGGGCCGTGATACCAGGAAATGGTCCGGTTGCCCTGCCGCATGGCGTGAGGCAAGGGCACACAGCCCATGGCCAGGTATTTCTCGGCATCCGGGTTCGCATTTTGAGGGAGCCTCAAGGTCGAGGTACTATCCAAATCCTGATGGTAGACATACAGCCGCCCCTGCTCGTCGCTGATAAAATAGTGTTGATTGCTATCCTGCAGCCACCAGTGCCCGTTTTGTGCCGCGATAGTGGCTTGGTCAGAGAGGGTATGTTGCCGGGTTTCAAACACCGGCTTTAAGGTCGCCAATATCTGGGCCGGTTCCAGGTTGGCTACGATCAAGCCGGCCTCGAAGAGAAAGGTGCCGGCTTGATTGTAGATCTTGGGATTGGCTTCATTAGCCGAGATCAGGTAACGGCGGCTTGAGTCGCTTATTTGCCAGGCGCTGCGATCGGCGACAGTGGCCTGCCCGCTGAGGGCGTGCTTACTCTCGGTAAAGGCCTGGCGGAGGTCGTCGGGGATTTGGGCCTGATCCAGGGCCGTTTGCGCTGCGGACGTGGCCGGGGCATTAAACATTAAGGGGCGATTGAGGTGCAGGAGCAGCCCCTTAAAACTTTGTTTTTGAGTGACACAGGCAAGGCGCCAGCTTTTTAAGCTGATGAGCCGAATCGTGTCCCCGGTTTGCCGGTCATCAAACGCATCGCCCCGATAACGCCCCTCGAGGGAGACCAGGTGGACGGTACTCACCTGGCCCGGCTCGGGCAGGCGGTTACCGATGATAACGGCCAGCTCGCTGCTCTCCGCTTCGCCGGCCTCAGTTTTGCCCTGGCGCACGTGAGCCAACCACTTCAGCTCTGCTGTGCCGGGCAGAATGGCCTGCAAAAGCTGCTTATCTACCTCGATCACGGTCAGCTTATCATCGGGCTGTTGGCCGTACTCCTCCACCAAAGAGGGTTCATCCGTGGGCAAATCCTCGGTTGTTGTGCCTCGCGGAAAAACCTTGGGAAATTTTCCCTGATTCTGGGCCTGATCCTGCAACGCGGACCAGGTCAAGGTCGACGTTGCAAGTGAAGCCGCCTCCGTCTCGCTAAACAACAGCAGGGCCAGCCAGGGCACGGTATCGTCGCCGGGGACGGCGCTGCGTTCCCAGGGCAGGGTGCTGCGCTTGAAGACGATATGGGGCAGCACGTTCGAGTGTTCTCCCAGGCTGCCCGGCGGTGGGAACATGGCCTGGATCGCTTGAGGATCGAGGTTGAACCGTGGCCCCTGCACCGAAAACTGTTTCGTGACCGGCGGAAATGTCTCCCGGCTTATCTTGCTACCGGCCTCGACCGTCTGGCTGATGGTGATGGTATAGTCCCCATCCGTTAACGCGGGCCGGTGCGACTCAATAAACTCGATTTTGCCGGGAGGCAGGTTGTTGTCAGATTGAGGTGACATCGTTCCTCGCTTATGCTAAATTCGATGCTTCTAGTATCTAAGCAGTTGATTTCTTGCCCAAAAAACAAGACGTTGAGCCAGAAATTTAAACGCAAGGGGCGCAAATGATGCTAAAGACGCAAACGCTTTTTATATTTTTATTTGCGTCCTTTGCGCCTGTAGCGTCTTTAGGGTTAAAATCTTTTTGGTTCTGGCTCCGCCAAGTTATGATTTACGCAGATGGCGATTTAAATGTCATTTCGAGCGATGAAGGAGCGAGAAACCCCTGCAACGTATGAATATAAACCACCTCTATAGGGATTTCTCCGCCTTCGGCTGCGAAATGACATGAACTGCGTAAGCCCTGCCTTTATCAATAACAATTAGCGATTGGGCAAAAATTACCAATTACCAATAACCAATTACTGGCCTTTGGCTAGCGACGTTTCGATCAGTTGCTTCAAATCAATGGCTATCTTGTCCGCATCCGACAGTTGCTCGATTTGCGGCGGGAATAAAACATCCTGAGCCATGGGCTGGCCAAAATCGAGTCCCGGATCGACGAAGTCAAGGGCCTGCAATAAATCGGCCCGCCTGGCGCTGATGGTTTGATTGGTTTCGGGATTCGTGACGACGGTGCCTTCAATGATGGCCCAACTGACCCGGCGTTGGGCTTCGGCCAGGTCCAGCTCATTTCGGGCGGTCTGCCAGATGGGATGCTGCTCGATGTCGGCGGTCAGACCTTCGGGCTCGAATTCGAAACTTTGCCAGGCATAGGCCTCCGGGATCAGTTCGGTTTCATAGCGCAAGTTGCGCCGCTCGATGTCGGCGGTGGCGCCGGGTGCCGGTGGTTGGGCCGGTCTGATTTCAAAGCCGGCCAGGGTATATTCGATCAGGCGCTCGCCGTTCACGGCGGGTGGTTTGAGGAAGGCCCCCTTGAACTCGGGTTCGCCCCACAGCCCGGCCGGCATCGGTTTCAAGATGGGCGTGTAGCTAAAATCCGCCTCTACGGGGGTTCCCTCTCGGGTAATCTCAATGGTGTGGGTAATCGTCAGCGAGGCTCCGGTGACGCCCATGGGAACGATGCCGGGAGCCGCGATTTTCTGGGCGTCGGCGTCCTGCTGATCGACGACGATAGCCCCATCGACCAACTTGAATGGCCGCAAGCGGT
>Ga0299906_10004688_pt1 | contig 11176 bp, 10 predicted proteins | sample RVTome_14_FD_200259 | JGI IMG/M metagenome (GOLD analysis project Ga0299906, IMG submission 200259) | Soil microbial communities from uranium-contaminated site in the Upper Colorado River Basin, Wyoming, United States - RVT145D125 (version 2) ... | reverse complement strand
ATTTCGCGAAGCGAGCGCCCAGCGCCTGCGCCAGCTTCTCGCCGGCTTCGGCCTGCATGTCCGCGATGACCACCTTGGCGCCGTTCTCCGCCGCCATGCGCGCGGTGGCGGCGCCGAGCCCGGAGGCCCCGCCGGTGATCAGAAACACGCTGTTCTTGATAAGCATATGCGCCTCGATGCGATGGGAGCGGCGATTATAATTCACGTCCTCGATGACACTGCGGCTGCGCTTCGATCTTTCGTTCGAGGACCTCTACGCCCGGGACGGCCTGCTGCGGCTCGATGCGGCGTTCCTGCAGTTTCTCGCCGAGGTGGACTCCGGGCTGCGCACCCGTCTCGAGGCTGCACGCGCCGCGCCACCCTCCGGCAAGGAAGAATCCGAGCTGCTGATCGCGCTCGCGCCACACGCGGAGGATTTTCTCGCGCGGCTGTTCGGCATCGAAGCCGAGCTGCACGCCCTCGCCGCGCGGCACCACGAGCTGGCACCGCTCTACAGCATAAAGCGCCTCTTCGTGCAGCGGCGCGCGCTGCACAAAGTGAAGCCAGAGGACGCCCGGCCCGACGGCTACCGCTTCACGACCGAGCTCGACTTCGCGCGGCAAGTCACCGAATGGCAGAAGGACGAGGCGGCGAACGCGGCGCAGCTGGAAGCCGCCGCGCGCTATGCGGCGTGGGCGGCGACGACTGCCGACGGCAAGGCCAGGCACAAGGCGGGGGTGCTGTTCAAGGCCCCGCACAAGCTCGACTTCATGAAGCTGATCCCCCACACGGAGCTGCGCCAGCGCGACGGCTTCAGGCTGACCGATCCGGGGACCGACCTCCTGGGCGCCCTCGACCAGGCGAACTACTGCATCTGGTGCCACGAGCAGGGCAAGGACTCGTGCGCGAAGGGGCTGAAGGAGAAGGCGCCCGCGACCGGCTTCAAGAAGACCGTGTTCGGCGTGGAGCTCGCCGGCTGCCCGCTGGAGGAGAAGATCTCCGAGTTCCATCTGGTGAAGACGCGCGGCCAGCCGATCGGCGCGCTCGCCATGATCGCCGTCGACAACCCGCTCGCCGCGGCCACCGGGCACCGCATCTGCAACGACTGCATGAAGGCCTGCATCTACCAGAAGCAGGACCCGGTCGACATCCCGCAGGCCGAGACGCGCACGCTCAAGGACGTGCTCGAGCTACCCTGGGGCTTCGAGATCTATTCCCTGCTGACCCGCTGGAACCCGCTCGACCTGCGCCGGCCGTATCCGAAGGCGCCGAGCGGGCGGCGCGTGCTGGTGGTCGGGCTCGGCCCGGCCGGCTTCTCGATCGCGCACCACCTGATGAACGACGGCCACACCGTGGTCGGCATCGACGGCCTGAAGATCGAGCCGCTCGAGGGCGCGCTTTCGGGCGTCGACGCGCTCGGCAAGCGCGTGCCCTTCCGCCCGGTGCGCGATGTCAGGGAGCTGGTCGAGCCGCTCGATGCGCGCGTGATGGCGGGCTTCGGCGGCGTCGCCGAGTACGGCATCACGGTGCGCTGGGACAAGAACTTCCTCAAGATCATCCGGCTGCTACTCGAGCGGCGCCGCCAGTTCGCGATGTTCGGCGGCGTGCGCTTCGGCGGCACGCTCACCATCGACGAAGCCTTCGCCAGCGGCTTCGACCACATCGCGCTGTGCGCCGGCGCCGGGCGGCCCACGGTGCTGGAGACGATACCGAACGGCTTCGCGCGTGGCGTGCGCGCGGCATCCGATTTCCTCATGGCCCTGCAGCTCACCGGCGCCGCCAAGCGCGAGTCGATCGCCAACCTGCAGATCCGCCTGCCCATCGTGGTGATTGGCGGCGGGCTCACGGCGATCGACACCGCCACGGAGTCGCTCGCCTACTACGCCGTGCAGGTGGAGAAGTTCCTCGCGCGCCGGGAGGCGCTGGCGCAAGAGCCGGACTGGACTCCCGAAGAACGCGAGATCGCGCAGGAATTCATCGCGCACGCGAAGGCATTGCGCAAGGCCAAACCGGAAGAACGCCTGTCCCTGCTCAAGTCCTGGGGCGGTTCGACCATCACCTACCGCCGCCGCATGGTCGACAGCCCTTCCTACACCCTCAACCACGAGGAGGTCGCCAAGGCGCTCGAGGAAGGGATCGTGTTCCTGGAAGGGCTGGCCCCGGAGCGCATCGAGGTGGACACGCACGGCCATGCCAAGGCCGTGGTCTTCAAGGGCGGTACCACCCTGCCCGCCAAGTCGGTGCTGATCGCCGCCGGCACGCAGCCCAACACGGTGCTCGCGCGCGAGGAAGGCGTGAGCCTTTTGCTCGATGGCAAGTACTTCATGGCCTGCGACGAGAACGGCGCGCCGCTGAAGCCCGAGCGCCACACCTCCAAGCCCGCGCGCCCGGACGTGCTGCTGCATCGAGTTGCCGACGGCCGCTTCATGAGCTTCTTCGGCGACCTGCACCCGTCGTATTTCGGCAACGTGGTGAAGGCGATGGGCAGCGCGAAGCAGGGCTATCCGGTGATCAGCCGGGTGCTTGCGGCGAAAGCGCCGGCGTCTTCCCTGGACGACGCAACGTTTCTTTCGAAGCTCAACCACGATCTTCGCGCCGTGGTGCACGAGGTGCGGCGCTTGACACCCGCGATCGTGGAAGTCGTGCTGCGCGCGCCGGTCGCGGCGCGGCGCTTCCAGCCGGGGCAGTTCTACCGCATGCAGAACTTCGAGACCCTGGCGATGAAGGTACCGGGGACTACGCTCGCGATGGAAGGCCTGGCGCTCACCGGGGCGTGGGTAGATCGCGCGAAGGGCCTCATTTCGGTGATCGCGCTCGAGATGGGCGGCTCGGCGGATCTCCTTGCGTACCTGCGCCCGGGCGAACCCGTGATTCTCATGGGGCCCACCGGCACGCCTACCGAGATCCCGGGGAACGAGACCGTGGTGCTCGCCGGCGGCGGCCTGGGCAACGCGGTGCTTTTTTCGATCGGGCGCGCACTGCGCGCCGCGGGCTCGAAGGTGGTCTACTTTGCGGGCTACAAGCACGCGGCCGACCGCTATCGCATCGAGGACATCGAGGCGGCCTCGGACGTCGTGGTCTGGTGCTGCGACGAGCCGCCCGGCTTCTCGCCGCGCCGGCCGCAGGACCGTGCGTTCGTGGGGAATCTCGTCCAGGGGATGCACGCCTATGCTTCGGGGGCGCTCGGCGCTCAGGCCATCGCCTTCTCTGCCACCGACCGCATCATCGCCATCGGGTCGGACCAGATGATGGCCGCGGTGGCGAAGGCGCGGCACGACGTGCTGAAGAAGTTCCTGAATGACACCCACGTCGCCATCGGCTCCATCAACAGCCCGATGCAGTGCATGATGAAAGAGATCTGCGCCCAGTGCCTGCAGCCCCATGTCGACCCGCAGACCGGCAAGACCACCTACGTCTTCTCCTGCTTCAACCAGGACCAGCTGCTCGACCAGGTGGATTTCGGGGCTTTGGCGCAGCGACTGGCGCAGAACGGGGTGCAGGAGAAGCTCACCGCGCTGTGGATTGGGCGCTGCCTGAAGCAGCTGCCCCCGCCCGCGGAGCGCAAGGCGGCCTAGACTTCGGCGCTTGACCGTGTATATAAATCTTGTATAAGATTTGTATATGGTCAAAAGCAAAGCCAGAGTCAGCACGTTCTCGGCGACGCCGCGCGATCTCGAAATGCTGGAGGTCGTGGCGCGCTACCACGGCTTGAACAAGAGCGCCACGATCGTGAGCCTGGTCCGCAAGGAGTTTTGGCGGGCCTTCCCCGGCGGAACGGATCGGATTCGTCCCGATCGTGGTGCCAAAGTGGAGGGCCACAAGTGAGATATCTGCTTCTCGCCATCTTTCTTCTCTCGGGCAACGCCTTTTCCCAAACCATCAAGATCGGCGAGCTAAACAGCTACAAGGTCTTCCCCGCCTTCCTCGAGCCCTACAAGAAAGGCTGGCAGCTCGCCCTCGAGGAGATCAACGCCGCGGGCGGCGCCGCGGGCCGCCAGCTCGAGATCGTCTCGCGCGACGACGGCGGCACGCCGGGCGACGCGGTGCGCGTCGCCGAGGAGCTGATCTCGCGCGAGAAGGTCGACGTCCTGATGGGCACCTTCGCCTCCCACGTCGGGCTCGCGGTCGCGAACCTCGCCAACCAGCGCAAGATCCTGTTTCTCGCCGCGGAGCCGCTCACCGACAAGATCGTCTGGGAGAACGGCAACCGATATACGTTTCGGCTTCGCCCCTCGACCTACATGCAGACCGCGATGCTGATCCCCGAGGCGGCCAAGCTGAAGAAGAAGCGCTGGGCGATCGTCTACCCCAACTACGAATACGGCCAGTCGGCCACGGCGTCGTTCAAGAAGCTGCTCAAGCAGGCGCAGCCTGACGTCGAGTTCGTGGCCGAGCAGGCCCCTGCCCTCGGCAAGATCGACGCCGGCGCCGTGGTGCAGGCGCTCGCCGAGGCGAAGCCCGACGCGATCTTCAGCTCGCTGTTCGCCGCCGACCTGCAGAAGTTCGTGCGCGAGGGGAACACGAGGGGGCTCTTTGAGCACACGGTGGTGTTCAACCTGCTCGCCGGCGAGCCCGAGTACCTCGATACGCTGAAGGACGAGACGCCGGAAGGCTGGTGGGTCACGGGCTACCCCTGGAGCGAGATCAATACGTCTGAGCACGGGCGCTTCCGCGACGCCTACCAGAAGCGCTGGAACGACTACCCGCGCCAGGGCTCGGTGGTCGGCTACACCGCCGTCTACGCGGTGGCGAACGCCGTGCTCAAGGCCGGCTCCGCCGACACCGAGAAGCTCATCGAGGCGCTGAAGGGGCTGGAGATGCAGACGCCGTTCGGCCAGGTGCTGTGGCGGCCGATCGACCACCAGTCCACCATGGGCGCCTACGTGGGACGGCTCGCGCAGAAAGCCGGCAGGGGCGTGATGGTCGACTGGCGCTACGCCGACGGCGCGAAGTACCAGCCCTCCGACCGGGAAATCCGCGCGCTGCGGAAAGACTAGGCGAGAAAGGCTTGCATCGTTATCGCCTGCCTCGGGAACGCCTTGAGCACGGCCCGATCCGCCGTCACCAGCGAAACCGCGAGCACCGATGCCAGAACGACGAACTCGCAATCGTAGGCAGACAGCCGTGATTTCCCGGCAATCTCGAAGACCGGGGCGCTCGGCACCAGGTGCTCGTTGCCTGCAAGCGCGTTTTCAGCGGCGTGCATGACACGGGAAATCTCCGCGCCATTCAAACTACCGTCCCGCAGGTAGCCGGTCAGGATGCTGCGCATTTCCGAACGCCAGAGGATCGGGACATGCCAGGCCGGGTCCTTCACGCGCACGCTCTGCGCGAGCGCGGTCAGCGGGCCGTTCACCCAGCAGTAGGCGATGACATTGCTGTCGACGACGATCACGCGCGGCCCTGGCGCTTGTAGCGGCCGGCCCGGATGTGCTCGACTTTCGGCAGGCGGGCGGTGAAGGCCTTCAGTTCACTGGCGTGCGCCTCGGGATCGACGGTCGGCGCCGCAAGGTCCCGCTCCAGTCGCGTGAGGATCTCGCTGTTCAGGCTCCTGCGGTTGCGCTCCGCGCTTTCCTTGAGCATGGCGTGCAAGTCCTCGGGAATGTTCTTGAGCGTCAGCGTCAACATGGGTTTTCTCCTGGAACCGAAATGGAACCATTGTAGCGCATGAGCAGCGCTGCCGTCCTGCTGCAGCTCCTGAACGGGCTCGCCGGCGCGAGCTCGCTGTTCCTCGTGGCCGCCGGCCTGTCGCTGATCTTCGGCGTCACCCGCATCGTCAACTTCGCCCACGGGTCGCTGTTCATGCTGGGCATGTACCTCGCGGTGTGGATGTCGAACGAAATCGGCTTCTGGGCAAGCGTGCCGCTCGCGGCGCTCGCCGTGGGCCTCGCGGGAGCGCTGGTCGAAATGCTCCTGCTGCGCAGGATCTACCGCGCCCCCGAGCTGCTGCAGCTCCTCGCCACCTTCGCGCTGGTCCTCGTGGTGCGCGATTTCGCGCTCTGGGCCTGGGGCCCGGAGGACATGCTCGGGCCGCGCGCGCCGGGATTCGCCGGCGCGGTGCAGATCGCGGGCCGCGCCGTCCCCGAGTACGACCTGCTGCTCATCGCCCTCGGGCCGCTCGTATTCGTCTTCCTGCACACCCTGCTTCACCGCACCCGCTGGGGCATCCTGGTGCGCGCGGCGACCGAGGACCGCGAGATGGCGGGCGCACTGGGGGTCAACCAGCGCTGGCTCTTCACCGGGGTGTTCGCGCTCGGCGCGGCGCTCGCAGGATTGGGCGGCGCGCTCGCCATCCCGCGCGAGCCCGCGAACCTCGAGATCGACCTGACGGTAATCTCGGACGCCTTCGTGGTCGTGGTGGTCGGCGGCCTAGGCTCGATTCCGGGCGCGTTCCTCGCCGCGCTCCTGATCGGCGAGATCAAGTCTTTCTGCATCGGCCTGGGCTACTCGAAGATCACCCTGGTGGTGGAGTTCATCGTCATGGCCGTGGTGCTGGTGCTGCGCCCCTGGGGGCTGCTCGGCCGGCCGCAGCCGCAGGCGCGGGGCGCCGCGATCGCCGCGCCGCTCCTCGTTGCGCCCTCGCCTCGTTCCCGGGCGCTGCTGGTGGTCCTCGCGACGGCGCTCGCGGCCCTGCCGCTCGTCTCGGGCGAGTACACGCTCGTGCTGCTGACCGACATCCTGGTGTTCGCCCTCTTCGCCGCGAGCCTGCACTTCATGATGGGCCCGGGAGGCATGATTTCCTTCGGCCACGCGGCCTATTTCGGCCTCGGCGCCTACGGGGCCGCCCTGCTCTTCCTGCGCCTGCACTGGCCGATGGAGCTTTCGCTCGCGGCTGCGCCGCTCGCGGCCGGGATGGGCGCCGCGGTCTTCGGCTGGTTCTGCGTGCGGCTTTCCGGGGTCTATCTCGCCATGTTGACGCTCGCGTTCGCGCAGATCGTCTGGTCGGTCGCGTTCCAGTGGGATGCGCTCACCGGTGGATCGAACGGGCTCGTCGGCGTCTGGCCGGCAGCATGGCTCGGCTCGAAGACCGCCTACTACCTGCTGACGCTCGCGCTCTGCGCGCTGGGCATCCTGTTCCTGTGGAGGGCGATCTACTCGCCGTTCGGCTACGCGCTGCGCGCCGCGCGCGATTCGCCGCTGCGCGCCGAGGCGATCGGCATGGACGTGCGCGCGCAGCAGTGGGGCGGGTTCATCGTGGCGGGATTTCTCGCCGGCGTGGCCGGCGCGCTGTTCGCGTTCTCCAAGGGCTCGATCTCGCCCGAGTCGCTCTCGGTGCCGCGCTCGCTGGACGCCCTGGTGATGGTGCTGCTCGGCGGGGTGCACACGCTCACCGGCCCGCTGTGGGGCGCGGCGCTGTTCACCTGGCTCGAGGACGCGGTGTCGCGCGGCGTCGACTACTGGCGCGCGGCGGTCGGCGCGGTGATCCTGCTGCTGGTGCTCGCTTTTCCGCAGGGAGTCATCGGCTTCGCCAGGGAGCGATTCGCCCGATGACGGTGCTCGCGGTGCGCGGGCTCTCCAAGGCCTACGGCGGCGTGCAGGCGCTGCGCGGCGTGAGCTTCGGCGTCGCCGCGGGCGAGCTCGTGGCGCTGATCGGCCCGAACGGCGCGGGCAAGACCACCTGCTTCGATGTGCTCAACGGCCAGACGCCCGCCGACGCCGGCGCGGTCGAGCTCGGAGGGCAGAGCCTCCTCGGCCTGCCGCCGCGCCGCATCTGGCGCCTCGGCGTCGGGCGCACCTTCCAGATCACCGCCAGCTTCGGTTCGATGACGGTGCGCGAAAACGTGCAGACGGCCCTGTTGTCGCACCGGCGCCGGCTGTGGTCGCTATTGAGCGTCGCGGCGCGCGCCTGCACCGACGAGGCCGACGCGCTGCTCGAGCGCATCGGCATCCTGCATCAGGCACAGCGCGCGTGCGCCGTGCTCGCCTACGGCGACCTGAAGCGCGTCGAGCTCGCCATGGCGCTCGCCAACCGGCCGCGGCTCCTCCTCATGGACGAGCCGACGGCGGGCATGGCGCCCCACGAGCGCGGCGAGCTGATGCAGCTCGCGGCGACGCTGGCGCGCGCGGACGGCACGGCGGTGCTGTTCACCGAGCACGACATGGACGTGGTATTCACGCACGCCGACCGCGTGCTGGTGCTCGCCGAGGGCGAGCTGATCGCGGCGGGCAGCCCGTCGACGGTGCGCGCCGACGCGCGCGTGCGCGAGGTCTACCTCGGGAGCGGCGATGCTTGAAGTGCGCGCACTGGGCGCGGCCTACGGCAAGGCGCAGGTCCTGTTCGGTCTGGATTTCAGCGCGCAGGCCGGCGAAGTGCTGGTGCTCCTGGGCCGCAACGGCGCTGGCAAGACAACCGCCCTGAAACGGATCATGGGGCTGCTGCCGCCCCAGACCGGCGAAATCCGCTTCGACGGTGCCCGCATCGATGCGCTGCCGCCCTACCAGATCGCGCGGCTCGGGCTGGGCTACGTGCCGGAGGAGCGGCGCATCTTCACCGACCTCACGGTGCGCGAGAATCTGGAGGTGGGCCGCCAGCCGGCGCGGGCGAGCACCGTGGACTGGGCGCCCGGGAAGCTGTTCGCGCTGTTTCCCAACCTCGGGCGCATGCAGGACCGTCTGGGCGGCCGCATGTCGGGCGGCGAGCAGCAGATGCTCGCCCTCGCGCGCACGCTGATGGGCAATCCGCGCGCCATCCTGCTGGACGAACCCGCCGAAGGCCTCGCGCCGCTCGTCGCCGGGCAGGTCGCGACGGCGATTCTCGAGCTCAAGGCGCGCGGCCTGTGCGTGCTGCTGAGCGAGCAGAACCTGCGCTTCGCGCGCCGGGTCGCCGACCGCGCGTGCCTGCTCGAGCAGGGACGTGTCGTCGCATCAGGGACGCTCGACGCCGTGCAGGCGCAGTACGCGCTCGCCTGAGGCGTTCACGCGGCGACCGGCGCCCGCGCCGGGCCGGCCGTGATGACGCGATTGCGGCCGCTGTTTTTCGCTTCATAAAGCGCCGTGTCGGCCGCCGAGAGCAGCGTATCCCAGTCCTCGCCTTCGACACCGTACGTGGCGATCCCTCCGCTCACCGTGACTTCGACACGCTTGCCGTCCACGGTGATACCGCGCGCTTCCAGGTCGCGGCGCACGCGCTCGGCGACGCGCATCGCCGTTTCCTTTCCCGTGTTCGGCATGAGGAGCGCAAACTCCTCCCCGCCGTAGCGGCCGACGGCATCGTGCTTGCGGATGTCGGCGCGCAGCACCTCGGCGAACGCCTTGAGCACGCGGTCGCCGAACGGGTGGCCGTACTGATCGTTCAGGCGCTTGAAGCGGTCCAGATCGAACACCGCCAGGCTGAACGCCGGGCTGCCGCGCGCGCAGCGCGACACCTCGCGCTCGAACTCCTCCAGGAACGTGCCGCGGTTATACAGGCCGGTGAGCGCGTCGTAGCGCGCCGCGCGCACCAGCTCGGATTGCAGGCTCTCGATCTCCATCCACATCACGCTCAGCGTCGAGACGATGATGAACCCGGAGTAAAACAGGAATACGGCGGAATTGAACGGGCCGGCGGCAAGCGACGAGGACGGAGGAAACAGCAGCGTGCCGACGATGCGCAACGCCGTCATCACGGCCACGCCCCAGAACACGTACTCGGTGACGCGGGAGGACAGCTTGCAGGCGGCCGGCGCCTTGCGGTGCAAAAGCCGCGCGGCGCGCAAGGCGACAATCCCGAGGGCCGCGGAAATGGCGATGGTGCGGCCGACATGGCTGGGCTGCACCTCGGTGAAAACCACCAGCAACACGAATAACGCCGCGAGCAATACCCAGGTCATGACGTCGCGCGGCGCGCTGCCGACGAATACGCGCAGGGCACGCATCGCCAACGCGATGGCGGCAACGATCAGCGTATTGCCCACCACGGCCGAGAGCCAGAGCGGAACGTAGTCGCGCATCCCCAGCCCGAGCAGGCCGAACGCGAGCAGCAGCATTGCCCTTCCCCAGGAGCCGATGATCCGGCTCGATCCGCTCAGGGCGGCGAAGACAATGGAAACCGAGCCCATCAGCACTGCGCTGAGCACGCTGGCTACAACAAGCGACCGGGGGTCGAGTTCCATGGCGTGACCCGCCATGGTGAAGGGCTGAGGGTGGAGTTACAAGCCTGAAAAGTCAGGCTTTGTTGCGTCGCAACAAGGCCTCACAACAATCGTCAGTAGCGATAGGGCTCGGCGCACTTGACGATCTCCGCGATATTCGGGAGATCGAGACAATGCCGTGCGTCCTCGTTCACACGCATCGGCCGCCTGCCCGTCGCCGCAGCGGTCGTCATTGGCTTCGCTTCGCCACCGGCGCCTGCGGGCTTGCCCTGCTCCAGCTTCATACCGCCCGGCTTGGAGGCCTCCATCTGCGCGCCCGCTGGGCCCGCGGGCAGAACCACAAGTACTGCGATAAGAGCAGCCGCTAAGGCATTGTTTGTCATGGGTCTGTCCTTGTAGGGGAACCCCACCTCGCATGCTAGAACCATCCGTGCCAGGAAGCAATCCCCTGCTAGGCTTCGGCCCGATGGTCTCCCTCGCTCGTTACGCTTGGCTGTCGGTGGCCACGGCCCTCGCCACCATGGCGCTGAAGGGCGTCGCGGCCTGGCTCACCGGCTCGCTCGGGCTGCTCTCGGACGCGCTGGAGTCCTTCGTCAATCTGGGCGCCGCGCTCATCGCGCTTTATACGCTGCGCGTCGCGATGCGCCAGCCGGACGAAAAGCACCCGTTCGGCTACACCAAGGCCGAGTACTTCTCCTCCGCGGTGGAAGGCGCGCTCATCTTGCTCGCCGCGCTCGCCATCGTCGCGGCGGCCGTGCCCCGGCTGATCGAACCCCAGCCGATCCTGCGCTTCGACGTCGGCATATTTCTTTCGCTGCTCGCGGCCGCCATGAACCTCGGCACGGCGCTGGTGCTGCTGCGCGCCGGCAAGCGCCACGACTCCATCGCCCTGGAGGCCGACGCGCACCACCTGCTGACCGACGTTTGGACCTCCATCGGCGTCGTCGCCGGGGTCGGCGCTACGGTGCTGACCGGCTGGCTGGCGCTCGATCCGCTGATCGCCATCGCCGTCGCGGTGCACATCCTGTGGGTGGGCACGCGGATGATGCGCCGCTCGGTGCTCGGGCTCATGGACCGCGCGCTGCCCGAGCCCGACCTGGAGCGCATCCGTGCCATTCTCGACGCGT
>Ga0299906_10004687_pt1 | contig 11178 bp, 9 predicted proteins | sample RVTome_14_FD_200259 | JGI IMG/M metagenome (GOLD analysis project Ga0299906, IMG submission 200259) | Soil microbial communities from uranium-contaminated site in the Upper Colorado River Basin, Wyoming, United States - RVT145D125 (version 2) ... | reverse complement strand
GCGGTCAGCACGTACTGCAGCAGCACGCTGTTCGGCACCGGCGCGCTGCGCACGCCGAACAGCCGCGGCAGGTACGCGACGCCGAACTCGAACAGGACGTACGCGACGACGAGCAGGAGAACGGCTTGCCAGAACGGCTGCCGCAGCAGGTTCTTCACATGCCCTCCTCGAGACTGGCCAGGAAGGAGACGACCGCCTCGAGCTGCGCCGCGTTCATCTGTTCGCCGAACGTCTGCGGCATCGTGCCCGCGACCGCGGCGTAGCCCTGCGCGGTGTCCGCGTTCGGCGCGAGGATGCCGCGCCGGATCCGCTCCGCCGTGATGCGCGCGCCCATGCCGTCGAACGGCGGCCCGATCGGACCGCCCTCCGCGCCGAGCTTGTGGCACGCGAAACATCCGCCCGCGCTGAGCAGCTCGTGCGGATCGAGGCTGCCGCCCGCGAACGCCGCTCCCGCGCCCGCCGCGGCGCCGCCGGTCGCACCCGCCTGCGCCGCCTCGGTCTGCGCCGCGGCCACATCCTCCGACCTCACCGTCACCTCGCCGCCCAGGCTCTGGAGGTACGCGACGAGCGCCCAGATCTGCGTCGCCGACAGCGTCCGGCTCATGTCCGGCATGATCGGCTCGTAGCCTGCGACGACGTGCGCGTTCGGCGTGATCAGCGCGTTGTGCAGGTACGTCTTGCAGTCCTCGCCGGGCACGCGCGTGCCGCAGCGTGCGCCGATCGTGCCCGCGCCGGCCTCGTCCGTCGCCAGGTTCGGCGCGCGCGTGCCCAGCCCGTGGCACGCCGTACAGCCGCCCGCGCCCTGGTACAGGTCCTCGCCGGCCGTGACCAGCTGCTCTGGCGTCACCGCGCCCACGAACGTCAGCGCCTCCGGTACTTCCGACTGCACTTGCGGGATCGCGTTGGCGATGAGCGTATAGAACAGCAGGGTCCCGATCACGACGCCGATCACTTTGATGTTCGTCATCGCGCCTCCGCCTCAGTCGCCGAGCGCCGGCGACAGCTCCGGCGGTTCGGCGGGCCGCGGCGCGGGATGCGGCGCCGCCTTCGCCACGAGCGCCGGCTTCTCGACCAGCCCGCCGAGCCAGAAGATGAACGCGGCCATGCCGAGGAAGATCAGGACGCAGAGGCTGATCATCCGAGCCGCGTAGCCGAGCGCGGGCGTGGCCGCCCACTCGCTCGTGTCGCGCATCACCTCCCAGATGTGCCAGTGCTGCCGGATCCCGCTGCGCGCGAAGCCCATCAGTCCCATCAGCCACGTGAACGTGACGGTGAGCACGAACAGCGCGTACTGCGACCGCTCCGGCATCGAGCCCCAGCGGATCGCGCCGCGCGAGTCGGCGCCCCGCGAGATCAGCACGTCGATCACCGTCACCGCCACGATCGCGGCGAGCACGGCGAGGACCATGTAGACGCTGAATCCGATGCGAACGATCGGGTCGACGAAGTAGCCGTAGATCCCGAAGAACAACACGATCACGGCGGCGAAGCCGAGCAGCGCGCCCTGCGCGAACGTGCCGGTGCCGGCCCACGAGACGACGAGATCCTTGTTCGCGCGACGGTACATCAGGAACGAAAGGAACGTCGTCAAGATCATCAGGTTGACGGCCGTGTTCTTCGCGCTCATCACACCCAGCGCGCCGAGGAACGGATGGTAGATCCCGCCCATTGCGGTCAGCTCGTCGCGGCTGACGATCATCGTGTGCGGCGTCGCCCACACGATCACGCCGAGCACGAGCACGATCAGCATCCACTTCGTGTACGGCACGAACCGCTCGCCGCCGGGGATCCGCCCGAGCCCGACCCAAAGGTAGTAGTTGGCCGCGAGGAACAGCACGCCGATCAGGAACGCCTGGATGATCCACAGCCAGCTCATGAACCCACCCATCATGGTGATGCCCATCGACTGGTTGTACTCGTAGATCTCGCGGCCCAGCCAGTACCCGGCGAACGGCAGGATCAGCAGTGCGCTGATCGCGATGAAGTTGCCGATGTAACCCATCCAGTCGTAGTGCGCGCGCTCCTCCGCCGTCTTCGCGTGCAGGAATCGGAACGCCGCGTACGCGGCCGCGACCGCGCCGCCGAACACGACGTTCGCGATGATGCGATGGATGTTGATCGGCATCCACGTCGCGTTCGCGATCGCGCTCCACAGCTGCACCGTACCGGGCGCGGTGTCCGGCGTCACGGCCGCCGGTGGGCTCATCATGTAGCTGAGCCAGCTGTCCGCGATGAACATCACCGCCGTGCCCCACACGTTCAGCAGCACGCCGAGCACGAGATGCCCGTACTTCGCCGGCTTCGGCTTCCAGCGGTCCCAGCCGTAGTAGTAGAGGTACAGCGTGAACGACTCGAAGACGAACAGCCCTGCGTAGATCCACATCGAGACTTCGAAGATCTCCGCCAGGTGCGTCCAGAAGCGCGGGTACAGCGTGGTCAGGAAGAAGACGAGCACGGCGCCCCAGATCGCGGTCGCGCTGTACGCGATCAGCAGCAGCCGCGTGAACTCCTTCGCCAGCCGGTCGTACTTCTCGTCGCCGTTCGCGACGCCGATCGCCTCCATCACGACCGCGAACATCGGCACACCCAGCACGAACGCCGCGAACATCAGGTGCACCTGCGCGGCGATCCAGACCGCGCCGCGACCGCCTATGCCGGGGAAGTCGCCATACTCGCGCACCGCCCCGGCCGCGGCCTCCTGCGCGAGCGCCGGTTCCGCCAGCGCCGCGGCGGCCAACAGCGCGGCCGCGACGCCGACTACGTTCAGGGTTCGACGATCCTCGATCATCTCCGCTCGACCGTCAGGGTCCGCCCGCCCGCCGCCGCAGCACCAGCAACACCGCCGCGAGCAGCACCAGCGCCACCGCCAGCACGGGCGAGTCCCGCCACATCATCCACTGCATTCCGTCCGGCGTGACGTACACGAGGAACGTCAGCGCCAGACACACCACCGCGAGCGCAGTAAACGTGTTGCGCCGCGACGCACTCGGAGACCGCAGCACGGTCATCGCTCCTCCTTCTCGGCGCGCCCGCGCAATGGGCCGCCCTCGCCTTCGCCTCCGCCTCCGCGTTCGCCTTCGCGTTCGCCTTCGCCGGCCGCTCTCGCAAAGAAAGGCAACCGCCGTGAGAAGTCGACCGGCATGGCACGCCGAACCTCGTCCATGACCTCACCGCTGACCGCACGGTAGCCATGCTCCCGCGCGAACTTCTCGATGCGAGCCATGACGACGCCTCGCACAAACGACGGCATGCGCCTCGTGCGCGCCCGAGCCTCGTCGGTCCAGGTCATCGTGGTGCGCGCCGGCGCGCCGAACGTCTGTTCCCGCCGGCCCCGCGAACGCACGACGTCGCCGCCGCGCGGCTCGTACGCGCAGCTCTCGTCGGTGGCAAGGTAGTCGCCGGACCCGGCGAACGCCCGCGCCCGGCAGCCGCCGCAGACCTCGCGGTACTCGCAGCGGCCGCACCGCCCGCCGAGCGGACCGGTGCGAAGCTCGGCGAAGACGGGCGAGCTGCGCCAGACATCGCCGAACGAGGCAAGCCTGAGGTCGCCCGCGACGACCGGCATGTACGGGCACGGCGTGACCTTGCCGTCCGGCGTGATCCGGCAGTACTGCACGCCGCACGGGCACCGCGTCGAATAGCTCAGCAGCGGCGAATCCGGCGATCGCGCGTGTGCGACGCGCATGATCTGCGGCTGGCACTTCGATCGCACCATCATGCGGCCGCGGTACTCGCGCTCCATCTCGACGAGCTGCTCGAGGACGCGCTCGTTCTCGGCCGGTCCGAGCCCGGCCATCCGCTCGCCGCGCCCCGTCGCGACCACGAAATAGACGTTGAACGAGACGGCGCCTCGCTCGGCGCACCACGCCGCGAGCGGCGCGATCTGGTCGCGATTCGCGCGCGTGAGCGTGACCTGCGCGACCCAGTCGAGCCGCTTCGCGCCGAGCCGGTCGACCGCCGCGAGCGTGTCGCGCAGTGCGCCATGGCCGCGGCGGAACCGGTCGTGGTAGCGCGCATCGAGCGACTCGATGCTGACTGCGACGCCCGTCACGCCGGACGCCTTGAGCGAGTCGATGCGCGCGTCGTTCAGCAGCGTGCCGTTGGTGCCGACCACGACCGTCGCGCCGCGGTCGGTCGCGTGTTCGGCGATTCGTTCGATGTCGTCGCGCAGCAGCGGCTCGCCGCCGCTCAGGATGAACATCGGCGCGGGGCTGAGCTCGAAGATCTCGTCCGCGATGCGGCGCACCTCGTCCGTGCCCAGCTCGCCGGCGGCGTCGTGGTACGCGCCGGCGGCGATGTAGCAGTGCGCGCACTCGAGGTTGCACCGCCGCGTGAGGTTCCACGCCACCACATGCGGCACCGCGCCGCCCGCGACGCGCAGCGTGTCCGTTTCCGCGGACGCGGCCGAGCCGAGCGTGCCGAGCGGCCCGATCCCGGCGCCGCCTGCGCGCACCTTCGCGAACTCATCACCAGATGGGGCCGCCGCTCGCGACGGCCGAAACACCGGCAGATCCAGCTTCACCGGTTCGTCTCCGCCTCGCTCCTCATGTACTCCTCGACCGCGCGCTTCGCGTCCGCCGGCGACACCGCCTTCAGATCGACGGGGCACTTCGCCGCGGCCTCATCGATGTCGCGGATCGGGCAGCGCGTGACGCCGGACGCTTTCGCCTCCTCGATGAACCGCCGCATCTCCGGCGTCAGCCCATCCACGCCCTCGGCCGCCGCGCGCAGCTGCTTCGTCTGCAGCTCGCGGAACATCACGAGCATCGTGTCCATGTCGAACTCGTCCGCTTCGATCATGGCCTGCTTGTTCTCGTCCATCACGCGCGTCGTGACGCGCCAGAAGCCGTGCTGCTTCGCGAACTTCTCGACCGTGTTGCGCGCGAGCGGCCGCGCGATGAGCGGGACCTGGCGCAACCGCTCGAACGCCTGCTCGGTCCACACGACCGGGTCCGTCGCGGTCCGATCGCGCATCGACACACGACCGGTCACCGGGCAGCGCGCCTCGACCGCGAGCGGCTTCTCGTGCACGTCCGTGTCCGAGCCGACGACGACCGTCCGCTTCATCGCGTCCTCCGCCTTGACCTCCGCGAGCGCCAGCTCTTCCGCCGTGCCGATGCCCATGATCAGCTGCATGTGCGTCGGCAGCAGCGCCTTGATCGCCTCATCGAGCCGCTCGTTCGTCACGACCGGCAGCAGCGCGCGGTCGGTGCCGCTCACCGCCTCCGGACCGTGCGCCGCGGCGCCTGCGCTGGCCGCGCCGTTCGCGTTCGCCGCGCCGTTCTGTGCCGCCGCGCCACTGGCGCCGTTCGCGCCGTCTTTCTCCGCGCGCCGCGCGTTCGCCGCGACGCCGGCCGTGATGCGGCCGCCGCTGCCCGCGCCGTAGCGCTCGATGACGAACTCCTCGACCGCCTTGCGCGCGATGCCGAGCGCGAAGGGCGGGACGCGGAGGATGCGGACCTCGGCGGCGGGCTCCCATTCGAGGCCGGTCTCGCCGTCCTCCTCGATCCACGGGATCTCGTCCGGCCGGACGTCCTCGGTACCGATCAGCAGCACGCTGTGCGGCGCGAGGCGCACGAGGTTGTCCGCCTGCGAGCCGATGTCCGTGCCGTCGATGCGGTGCGCGCCGTGCCGCGCGAGCACGAGCAGCGTCGGATCGATCTCCTCCGCCCACTGCAGCACGACCTGGAACGGTTTGCCGACCAGGATCTGCGTCTCGACGTCGACGTCCGGGTACGCGGTCGCCATGACCTGCGCGCGCTTGATGTTCGCCTGGCAGAGCTTGAGCAGCCCCTTGTCGATGATGTTGTTGTGCAGCTCCTCCTGCTCCTCGAACTTGAAGACCTTCGAGGCCTGCACGGACAGCACGTCCTTGATGTTGTGGAAGACGACGTGGTGGTACTCGACGTCGAACGCGCTGCAGACGAACAGCTTGGCGTGGTAGGTGCGCGCCAGCTCGAGCGCGACGCGCATCGCCTTGTAGCCGTACGACGAGCCGTCGACGCAGACGATCAGCCGGCCGCCCTGGAGCGAGCGCTCGTCACGCACGATCAGTACGTCCTTGGTCAGGCCGCGCAGCACGCGGGAGACCACGCCGCCGAGCTGGCTGTACGCCTGGCGGCCGAGCCCGTGCGCGCCGATCGCGAGCAGGTCGTAGCTGCGGCCCGTCGAGCCGGCCAGTTTCTCGTCGTGCGCCTCGTCCTCGGCGACGAGCCGCCCGTCGGCGCCGATCCGCACATCGCCGCGCACGGTCTCGCCACCGTCGTACTTGCCGGCAATGTTCGGGTCGAAGCCGATCAGGCTCGGCAGCCGGCCGCCGCCGCGGTTCGCTTCGGCGACGATCTCCTCGTAGTTGATGCCTTCGAGCAGCTGGCGCGCCATCGGCACGCCCGCGTCCCTGCAGCGCTTGTCGGCCTGGTCGAGGAAGCTGTCGCTGATCAGCTGCAGGCCCTTCTCGATCAGCTTGTCGTGGATCTTGCGCTGCCGGCGGATCTCGTCCGGTGTCTGGAACTGGGCGGGCAGTCCGGTCTCGAGCTGGCGGAACCGGACGTCGTGCAGGCGGGCGGCGTAGACGTGGTTGGCGGTGATGCGGCCCTCGCCGGCGCGGCACAGCTCGATCGCGCGCGCGATGGCCCAATCGGAAAAGCAGGAGTTGTCGACCGGAACGAGGATCTCTCGGTACATGGCATCTCCGGTTTGTGGCGATCGCCACACCGAACCGGGCCCGAACCGAGCCGGCCTACCGGCACGCACCCGTGTCGACGGGCGCTGCCTACCCGCACGTCTCCCGAGGGTCGCCACACGGGCCCCGTACTACAGCCCGCGCGACGGCGAACGGGCCGCGCGGGGCGGCCGCGTCACGGTCGTGGACCGCGGTCTGGTAAATGGCAACGAAAAAAGCTTCGCTTCTTCGCGGCGAACGGCGAACGGACCACGCCGGGAACCCGGCGCGCGCCGCCGATTACTACCGAACCGGAATCAACCCCACCCCTCACGTACCCGGACCCCCGGGTCCGGCGGACATATTCGGCAGCGAGCGAACGCTCGCATGCAGTGTCGGCGAAGCAACGGGCAAGTTTCGACGAGCCGAGTATACGGGCCGCGTCATCGGGCGTCAACAGCAGAGCGCGCGCAAGCGAACGCGCCCACGCACGCGTCCGGACGCGTGCGCGTCCAGCACGTGCGCGTCGGTCGACATACGGCCCGTATTTCCGGGTGCGTCCGGTCCGTCTCGGCGACGCGCCCGCGCGCGCACGTTCGACGGCGTCAATCCGCGGGTCGCGCGAGGCGTCGCGTGAGCGGCGCGGCGAACGCGGCGGTCGCGACGGCGATGACGCCGGCGGCGGCGGCGGCGGCACCGAGCGTCGGCCGGGTCGCGGCGCCGGTCAACGCGAGCACAGCGTCGTGCAGGGCCGAGAACGGCAGCAGCGGCTCGACGCGCGCGGAGAACGAGCCGGGCAGCGGCGAGCGGAACACGCCGGCGAAGTGCAGCGCGAGCAGCGCGACGGTCGCACCGAACAGCGCGGCCTCGGCGATCGACCGCGCCACCACGGCGACCCACACGCCGATCGCGTTGGCCGCGAGCAGGCCGGCGGCGAGCGCGAGCGCGGCGGCCGCGAGCTCCTGCGGGGACGCGCGATAGGCGAGGCCGAGGAGCAGGAGGGCGGGCGCGAGCTGGATCGCGTCGAGCGCGACCTGCGCGGCGAGCCGTTCGGCGACGAAACGGGCCGGCGCAATGCCGGTCAGCAGCACGCGGCCGAGCAACCCGCTCTCCGCGTCGCGGACGAGCGGGATCGCGCTGCCGAACACGCCGAAGAACGTGAACAGGATCGTGTAGACGAGCGCCGCGTGCGGCCGCGGCGAATCGCTGAACGCGACGGCGGCCGCGAGCGCCGCGGGCACGGCGGCGTTGAAGAAGAACAGCCGCCGCGCGCGCAGCCCCGTCTTCCATTCGGCCGCGGCGATCACGGCTCGGCCGCTTGCGCGTCCCACGGTGCGGCGTCGGCTGCGGCGCGCGCTTCGGTCGGCCGGATCATACCGCCCCCGTCTCCGGCTCCCAGCCGGCGCCGGTCAGCGCCTCGAACGCGTCGCGCAGGTCCGGCCGGCGCACGACGATCGATCGGATCGCGCAGCCCTGCTCGAGCAGCGCACGACACAGCTCCGGCAGCGCCGCGGCACCGGCGGCCGCGCGCACGCGCAGGTGATTCGGCGCGCTGATGACCACCTCGATGGCCGCCGGCAACCGGGGCACGCCGACCACCTCACCCTGCCACACGATGTCGATCCGATCGGCGTCGCCCGTGGCGGCGACCAGCTCGTCCGGCCGGCCGGCCGCGATGACGCGGCCGTGGTGCAGCAGCGCGACGTGGTCGCACGCGGCGTCGGCGGCGGCCACGTCATTGGTCGCGATGATCACGGCCGCGCCCGCCGCCGCGCGCTCGCGGACGAGCGTGATCGCCGCGTCGCGCGACGCGGGGTCCAGCCCGATCGTCGGCTCGTCGAGCACCGCGAGCGGCGGCGCGTGCACCAGCGCTTCCGCCAGCGCCAGCTTGCGCGACATCCCGAACGAGTACTCGCGCGCCGGCCGGTCGGCGTCGGCCGCGAGTCCCAGGCGCGCGAGCAGCCGCTCGGCCGCCGCGGCTGCGTCGGCGGCGGGCAGGCCGGCCGCGCGGCCGAACAGCACGGTGTTTTCGCGGCCAGTCAGCCGGCCGAAGTGCGGCGCGGCATCGGGCACCCAGCCGATGCGGCGGCGGACCCGCGTCCGCGACCCGGTCGAGACCGGCTCGCCGAGCAGCCGCAGCTCGCCCGCGTCCGGCTCGATCAGCGTCGCCAGCAGGCGGAGCAGCGTGCTCTTGCCGGCGCCGTTCGGTCCGACCAGACCGACGACCATCCCAGCGGACACCGCGAAATCGATCGGCCCGATCCGGCCGGGCCCGGCTTCACGATCGCGGCGGCGGCCGCGGCGCGCGTGGTCGTACGCTATCCCCTTCGCCTCGACCGCCGGCTCGCGCGTTACAGGTCCCATCCCGCGCGCGCGAGGAACGCGAGGTTCACGAGCACGACGATCAGCGCGGTCAGGTAGAACCCCGCCGGCAGCTGGACCGCGCCCTCGAAGAACGCGCCCTCGATCAGTGCCGGCAGCCTGAGCAGGCCGACCAGCCAGGCCGCGCGCGCCACCCACGCCAACCGTTTCGACCAGAGCGCCCAGAAGATGACGGCCACGATCGCGGCGCCGGCCACGAGCCAGGCCAGCACGATCCCGGCGCCGAGCGTCACGATGCCCTCGCGCCACGCGACCCAGACCGCGGCCTCGTACAGAACGCCCAGGTGCAGGTACACGAACGCGGCCTGCCGGAACTTGCGCTCGCGATCGAGGTCATCGAGCGCCGGCGCGGGCACGTGCGGCACGAAGACGCTCACCGGCTCCTCGCCCGGCGGTCGGCCCCGATCCGCCGCACCGCGCGGTTCACATTCCCTCGAGCCCGAGGTCGGCACGCGCGGCGTCCATCGTCTCCGGCGTGATGCGCGCGATGCCGCGCTCGCGAGCCCAGTCCGTGTAGATCCGTTTCACCATGCCGCGCACGAACGACGGCACGTTGCCGAGCCGCGCCCTCGCCTCGTCGCTCCATTCGACGCGCGCGGCGCCGGCCGCGCCGGCGTCACCGGCGGCCTGCGACGCGCCCGCCGCGGCCGGATCCCCCACCGCCGCGCCGTCCTGCGTGCGCTGCGCTTCGCCCCGCTGCGCGCGCACCGTGTCGCGCGTCAGCTCGAGCGGCTGCGGCGGCAGCTCGCGCCCGCCGATCTGCACGCCGAGGCTGCTCACCAGTTGCGTCTCCATCGGGTTCGCGAGCATCGCGATCTCGCGGCCGCACGACGGGCATGCGAAGACCGCCGCGAACGTGCCATCGCCCGGCAGCTGCCGCTCGGCGAACGGCATCACGGTATCGCAGGAGAGGCAGACGAACTTCATCGCGACGCGGTCCGTCCGATCGCGTCCGGCTCGCTCGCCTTCGCCAGCCCTGCACGGGACGGACTGCCCCGCGAACCGCGCTCCGCCGCCGCAGTGCTCGCGCCGGCGAGCCGCTCGGCGAGCGCCACGATCGCGCGCGCGGCCGGCGCGTCCGGCCGCTCGAGCACGAACGGCCGACCCGCATCCGTGCTGCGCGCGAGTCGCGCGTCGAACGGGATCTCGGCCCAGAGCGGCAGTCCCGTCGCGAGCGCGAACGCGGCCGCGGCCGAACCATCGACCATGCCCGCCGCGGTGCCGTCCGCGCCGGCGCCGGCGCCGTCGTCGAACAGCGGCGAGTGGTGGCCGCACGCCTCGCACACGTGCGCGCTCATGTTGACGACGATGCCGGTGCGCACCCCCGCCTCCGACAGCAGCCGCGCCGACTTCGCGACCACGAACCGCGCCGCGGCGGACGGCGTCGTGATCAGCACGACCGCGTCGAGCTTCGGCAGCAGCTGGATCAGCCGGACGAGCTTGTCGGTGCCGGGCGGCGCGTCGATGACGAGGTCGTCGCGCGCGCCCCAGTCGGTGTCGGCGATGAACTCGCGCAGCGCGCCCGCCTCGAGCAGGCTCTGCCACAACGCTTCGGGCGGTCCGCCGCGCTCGTCGTCAGCCGCTCCGCGAAGCGCGCTCGCGGCGCCGCCGGGCGCGGCTTCCGACGGAGCGTCGCTCCCCGCTGCGGCCGTCGATCCCGGCCGCCGCCAGCGCAGCACGGCGTCGTCGTCCGGCAGCAGCAGGTCCATCGACATCACGGCAACGCCCGCCACGCCGGCCGCCGGCTCCACGCCCCGCTCGTCGATGCGAGGCGGCCCGGGCTCCGCGCCGAGCATGCGCGCGAGCGTCGGCCCGTTCAGGTCCGCGTCGACCGCGCCGACGCGCCGGCCGCGCGACGCCAGCGCCGCGGCGAGGTTCGCCGCGACCGCGCTCTTGCCGACGCCGCCCTTGCCGCTGCCGACCACGATGACCGAGCCGACGTGCGCGAGCCGCGCCGCGAGCCGCTCCTGCTGCGCGACGACCTGCGCGACCACTTCGTCGCCCGAATCCTCGACCTGGTGGTACGTGCGGATGCGGCGCATGGCCGTCACGCGGCCGGCGGCCGGCGCCGGGGCGACGCCATGCACGCACACGGGGCGCCTGAGGCACCCCCGTTCGGGAGGCCTCCACGGCGT
>Ga0299906_10004686_pt1 | contig 11178 bp, 11 predicted proteins | sample RVTome_14_FD_200259 | JGI IMG/M metagenome (GOLD analysis project Ga0299906, IMG submission 200259) | Soil microbial communities from uranium-contaminated site in the Upper Colorado River Basin, Wyoming, United States - RVT145D125 (version 2) ... | reverse complement strand
GCGGGTGGGGCGCCCCCCCCCGGGGGGGTGCGCGCCCCCCGCGATTCGCTTTGAACCGGACGCCCATGGAACTCGCGAAGAGCTTCGACCCGCGCGCCGTCGAGTCGCGCTGGTACGCCGAATGGGAGCGCCGCGGCTACTTCGCGGCCGGCTCCACGCCCGGGAAGCCCGCGTTCTCGATCCAGCTGCCGCCGCCGAACGTCACCGGCGTGCTGCACATGGGCCACGCGTTCAACCAGACGATCATGGACGCGCTCACGCGCTATCACCGCATGCGGGGGTTCAACACCTTGTGGCTTCCCGGCACCGACCACGCTGGCATCGCGACCCAGATCGTGGTCGAGCGCCAGCTCGAGGCCGAGGGAACCTCCCGCGCCGCGCTCGGCCGCGAGCGGTTCATCGCCACGGTCTGGGACTGGAAGGAGCAGTCCGGCTCGATCATCACCCAGCAGATGCGCCGGCTCGGCGCCTCCTGCGACTGGCGGCGCGAGTACTTCACGATGGATGCGAAGCTCTCGCCGGTCGTCACCGAGACCTTCGTCCGGCTCCACGAGCAGGGCCTCATCTACCGCGGCAAGCGGCTGGTCAACTGGGACCCGGTCCTGCTGACCGCGGTGTCCGACCTCGAGGTGGAGAGCGAGGAAGAGGACGGCCAGCTGTGGCACATCGCCTACCCGTTCAAGGACGGTCCGATCGGGGCCTTGAGCGGGCTCACCGTCGCGACCACTCGGCCCGAGACGATGCTCGGCGACGTCGCGGTGGCGGTGAATCCGGAAGATGACCGCTACAAGCACCTGATCGGCAAGCGCGTCGTGCTCCCGCTCGCGGACCGCGAGATCCCGGTGATCGGCGACGGCTACGTCGACAAAGACTTCGGTACCGGGTGCCTGAAGATCACCCCGGCGCACGACTTCAACGACTACCAGGTCGGGAGCCGCCACGGGCTGCCGCAGATCGGCATCTTCACGCTCGACGCGAAGATCAACGAGAACGGCCCGCCGAAGTACCGCGGCATGGACCGGTACGGAGCGCGCAGGGCCATCGTGCAGGACCTCAAGGCGGCCGGCTTGCTCGAGTCCGTGAAGCCGCACCGGATGATGGTGCCGCGCTGCGGGCGCACCGGCGCGGCCGTCGAGCCGATGCTCACCGACCAATGGTTCGTCGCGATGTCGAAGCCGGCCCCTGCGGGAACGCGCTTCCCCGGCCGGTCGATCGCGCAGGTGGCGTTGGACGTCGTCGCGCGGGGCGAAGTGAGGTTCTTCCCGGAGAACTGGGTCAACACCTACAACCAGTGGCTCACGAACATCCAGGACTGGTGCATCTCCCGCCAGCTCTGGTGGGGACATCAGATTCCCGCCTGGTACGACCAGGCCGGCCGCGTCTTCGTCGCACGCACCGCGGACGAGGCCCGGGCGCAGGCGCGCGCGGCGGGCTCGACCGCGGAGCTCACGCGGGACCCCGACGTGCTCGACACGTGGTTCTCGTCGGCGCTCGTGTGCCACTCGACGCTCGGCTGGCCGGATCCGCCGGGCGAGGACAGGCTCGCCTATGAGCTCTATCTGCCCTCGTCGGTGCTCGTCACCGGCTACGAGATCATCTTCTTCTGGGTCGCGCGCATGGTCATGATGACGACCCACTTCACCGGGCGGGTGCCGTTCGGCGACGTGTACATCCACGGCATCGTCCGCGACCACGACGGCGAGAAGATGTCGAAGTCCGAGGGCAACGTGATCGACCCGGTCGACCTCATCGACGGGATCGCGCTGGAGCCGTTGCTCGAGAAGCGAACGACGGGCCTGCGCAAGCCGGAGACCGCGCCGCTCGTCCGCGAGCGGACGAAGCGCGAGTTTCCGGACGGCATCCCGGCGTACGGCGCCGACGCGCTGCGGTTCACGATGGCGGCGTACGCCACCCTCGGGCGCAACGTCAACTTCGACTTCAAGCGCTGCGAGGGGTACCGCAACTTCTGCAACAAGCTCTGGAACGCGACCCGGTTCGTCCTGATGAACACGGCGGGCAAGGACTGCGGGCAGGACGCGTCGGCTCCGGTCGACCTCGCGTTCGTCGACCGCTGGATCGTGAGCCGGTTGCAGCGCACCGAGGCCGAGGTCGAAAAGGGCTTCGCCGACTACCGCCTGGACAACGTGGCCAACGCAATCTATCACTTCGTCTGGGACGAGTACTGCGACTGGTACGTGGAGCTCGCCAAGGTCCAGCTGCAGAGCGGCGACGAAGCCGCGCAGCGCGGCACGCGCCGCACGCTCGTGCGCGTGCTCGAGACGGTGCTGCGCCTCGCCCACCCCGTGATTCCGTTCATCACCGAGGAGCTCTGGCAAAAGGTCGCGCCGCTTGCCGGGAAGAGCGGCGACAGCATCGTGATCGCCCCCTACCCCAAGTCCGAGCCGGCGAAGATCGACGACGCGGCGGAACGCGAGATGGCTCTTCTAAAGGAAGTTATCGACACGACACGAAACCTCCGCGGAGAGAACAATCTCCAGCCAGGAGAGCGCGTGCCTCTCTCCGCTACAGCCGGTGCGGTAGGAACATTCATCGAGACGTCGGCTTCCTACGTCAAGACCCTAGCCCGAATCAGTGATTTTGGCGTCGTGTACGAATTGCCTGACTCTGACTCCCCCACAGCGGTCGTCGGTGATACGCGGATGATGCTCAGGATCGAGGTCGATGTCGCCGCGGAGGCAGCGCGCCTGGCGAAGGAGGTTGCGCGCCTTAAGGGCGAGATCGCCAAAGCCGAAGCGAAGCTCGCGAATCCCAGCTTCGTCGAGCGGGCGCCCGCGAACGTCGTAGGGCAGGAGCGCGAGCGCCTCGCCGGTTTCCGTTCCACGCGCGAGAAGGTGGAGGCCCAGCTGAACAGACTCAAAGGAAAAGCGTAACGGATTCCATTCACCCCGCGCTGCGATCGCTCAGGTATCGCAGCTTCCGCGTCTTCTTCATCGGCCAGGGCGTCTCCATCCTCGGGACGTGGATGCAGACGCTCGCGATGAGCTGGCTCGTCTACCGCCTCACCGGTTCGGCGTTCATGCTGGGGCTCGCGGCGGCCGCGCTGCAGCTTCCGATGCTGTTCCTGTCGCCGATCGCCGGCGTCTGGGCGGATCGCCTCGACCGGCGGCGCCTGCTCATCCTCGTCCAGTCGCTCGCCGCCGTGCAGGCGCTCACGCTCGCCGCGCTCACCTACGCCGGCGTCGTGCAGGTCTGGCACGTGATCACGCTGTCGCTCCTCCTCGGCATGGTGAACGCGGTCGAGACGCCGACCCGGCAGGCGTTCCTGCTCGAGATGGTCGAGACCAAGGCCGACCTGCCGAACGCGATCGCGCTGCAGTCGATGCTCTTCAACGGCGCGCGCTTCGTCGGCCCGACGATCGCCGGGGTGCTGCTGGCCTTCGCCGGCGAGGCACTGTGCTTCCTGCTGAACGGCGTCTCGTACCTGGCCGTCGTCATCGCCTACGTCGTGATCCGCGTCACGCCGCGCGCGACGACCGCGCCCCCGGCGGCGCTGTGGAACGAGATCGTTTCGGGCTTCCGCTACGCGTTCGGATCGCTCGCCACCAGGCGGCCCCTCTTGCTGCTCGTGGCCCTGTCCCTCTTCACCGCGCCCTGGCAGTCGCTCATGCCGATCTACGCCGCCGAGCGCCTCGATGGGGATTCCAGCACGCTCGGGCTGCTGATCGGCGCGGTCGGCGTCGGCGCGTTCGCCGCGACCGCGTTTCTCGCCCTGCGGGCCACCGTTCGGGGCCTCGGCCGCGTCATCGCCGCGTGCAGCCTCATGGCGGCGCTCGCCCTGACCGGCTTCGCGCTGTCGAGCGCGCTGTGGCTGTCGCTCGCCCTGCTCGCGCTCTTCGGGTTCGGGCTGGTCGCCACGGTCGCGTCGACGAACACGATCCTGCAGACCGTCGCGGACGAGGACAAGCGCGGCCGCATCATCAGTATCTACGTGACGACCTTCCTCGGCGTCGCGCCGGTCTCGAACTTCCTAGCCGGAACGATCGCCGAGGCGATCGGCGCGCACTGGACGATCTTCGGCTGCGGTCTGGCGCTCTCCGCCGCCGCCGGCTGGTTCGCCTGGAACCTGCCCAGCTGGCGCGCCGCGCTGCGGTCGGTCTATGCGAAGCAGGGGATCATTCCGCCGCCGCGCGATTGAGGTCGTCCGCCACGGCTTCGACGGGAACGATCCGGAGACTGGCCGGTCCACGTCTCCATGATCGCGGCAAACGCTGGCATGCTCCGGCGGCCGGAGGGCAGAACCCCGGCAGAATGTGGCGCAAAGATGGCGCCGACGGATCCGATCCCGGCGGCGTCTCAGCCGTCGGACCCGGGCCGCTACTTCTTCTTCTCCGACCGGGAGCCGCGCTTGATGTCCATGCCGTGGGCCCGCTTGTAGGTCTGGATGTCCTTGAAGCGGCCTTTGCTGTCGCGCACGGCATAGAGCTTGGTCCCGGACACGCTGCGGTGAGTCGTTCTCTTGGACGCCATACAACCTCCCTCGGCAGTGAGCGGAGCGCGAAAGGCGCACCCGCACATCGCATCGTAAAGCCAAGGGTGCCGCTCTTCAAGGCCCCAGCCGCTGGTCGGCCGGGCGCCGCTGGTCGTGGTGTATAGTCGCCCGCGGATGAACACTCGCCGCGCGCTGTGCGCATGAGCCCGCCGGGCCGCCCCAAGGGCGAATCCCGAGCGCGCGAGCCGCGAGGGTAGTCCAATGAGCCGCAGGATCGCCATCGTCGAGGACGACGCCGCCATCCGCGAGAACGTCGCCGACACGCTGCGCCGCCAGGGCTACGATGTGGCGTCGTACCCGGATCGGCCGCAGGCCCTTGCCGCGCTCAAGAGCCGGCTACCCGATCTCGCGATCGTGGACATCGGCCTCGGGGCCGACGTCGACGGCGGCTTCACGCTGGTCAGGGAGCTGCGGGCGATGTCCGACCAGCTCCCCATCATCTTCCTCACCGCGCGCGACAGCGACTTCGACCTCGTTGCCGGGCTCCGCCTCGGCGCCGACGACTACCTCACGAAGAACATCAGCATGCCGCATCTGCTCGCGCGCATAGCGGCGCTCTTCCGGCGGACCGACGTGATGCGCTCCCCGCCCAAGGTCGAGGAGACGATGGACCGCGGGCCGCTGCGCCTCGACCTCAAGCGGATGACGGCGTCGTGGCGCGAGCAGGCCGTCGACTTGACGCTCACCGAGTTCTGGATGGTGCACGCGCTCGCGAAGTACCCGGGCCACGTCAAGAGCCGCGACAGCCTGATGTCCGACGCCAACCTCGTCATCGACGACGCCACCATCACCTCGCACATCAAGCGCATCCGCAAGAAGTTCCTCGCGGTCGACGCCGCCTTCGATGCCATCGACACCGTCTACGGCATGGGGTACCGCTGGCTCGCGGGTTGAGCACGCGGTGAACGCGCGCGTGCCCGAGGCCCCGCGCGCGCGGCTGTCGATCCGCACCAAGGTGGTGCTCGTTTCGGCCGTGCTCGCCGCGATCCCGTTCGTCGGCTATGGCTACGTGCGGGAGATGGAGAACATCCTGCGCTCCGCGCAGGAGCAGCGGGTAATCGCCACCGCGCGCGCGGTGGCCACTGCACTGCATGACCGCCCGCGACTGCTCGAGTTCAGCGCCGGCGACGACAGTGCGAGCCGCCGGCCGGGCGCCCGCGCCGCGACCCAGGAGATCGAGCTGATCCTCACCGGCCTGCGGCGGGCGAGCTCGCGCATCTTCGTGATCGACCAGCAGCGACGCCTCCTCGCGATCGCCGGGAGTCTGCGGCAGGAGGCACCCGCGGCCCCGGAGCCAAGCGGGACCTGGAACTGGGTGCAGACGAAGCTGCTGCGCCCGCTCTGGTCGCAGCTGCTCGAGCGCCCCCCGGAGGACTTCGACGACGCGATTCCCGAAGATCTGCTCTCGGGCGGCCGCGAGGTCGACGCCGCGCTCTCCGGCGTGCCCGCCTCGCGCTGGCGCCCGACGCCCGACGCCCGTGCAGTGGTGCTGGGTGCGGCGCACCCGATCTGGAGCGGCACCGAGGTGATCGGCGCGGTGGTGGTCGAGGAGACGACGAACAGCGTGGTCACGCTCCGCAACCGCGTTCTCGAGCAGCTGCTCACGGTCACGCTCGCGGTGTTCGTGCTCGGCGCAGGGACGCTGTTCGTCTTTGCGTCGCGGCTGTCGCGGCGGCTGCGCCGTCTGCGCGACGAGGCCGAGGAGGCGATCGACGCGCGCGGCCGGGTGCGGCGCGCCTTCCGCGAGAGCGGCGACGGCGACGAGATCGGCGACCTCTCGCGCAGCTTCGCCACCGCCGTCGACCGGCTCGCCGAGTACAACGAGTATCTCGAGCGCATGGCCGACCGGCTGTCGCACGAGCTGCGCACGCCGATCGCGGTCGTGAGCTCTTCGCTCGACAACCTGCGCACCCGCGCCCTCCCCCAGGATGCCGGCGTCTACATCGCGCGCGCCGAGGACGGCGTGCGGCGCCTGAACGCCATCCTCACCAGCATGAGCGAGGCGACGCGGCTCGAGCAGACGCTGCGCGCCACCGAGCGCGAGCGCTTCGACCTGGGGCGGGTGGTGTCAGGCTGCGTCGCCGGCTATGCCGCGGCCTTCCCGCAGCACCGCTTCGAGCTGCGCCTGCCCGAGCGGCGGGTGGAGCTCGACGGCGCGCCGGACCTCATCGCGCAGCTGGTCGACAAGCTCGCCGAGAACGCGATGGATTTCAGCGCCCCGGGCGAGCCGATCGAGGTCGCGGTCGAGGCGGAGGTCGCGACCGCGCGGCTCTCGGTGTCCAACGTCGGGACACGCCTGCCGGAAGCGATGGCCGACCGCCTGTTCGAGTCGATGGTGTCGGTGCGGTCACCGGCGGCGAAGGGGCCGACCGCCGGCCGGGCGAAGAGCGAGCCGCACCTCGGCCTGGGGCTGTTCATCGTGCGGCTCATCGCCGAATTCCACCGCGGCGCCGTGCGGGCCCGCAACCGCGACGACGGGCGCGGCGTGATCATCGAGGTGAGCTTTCCGCTCGCCGCGGCCCCGAGCTAGGAACGCCCGGACCCGCTAGACGAACAGGGTGACGTCCGCGTCCTTCGCCATCGGCAGGAAGGTCGCCGCGCCGCAGTAATCCTTCACCTCCGGGATGAAGTCGCCGCGCGCGTAGCCGAAAAGGTCCACCGTCATCTGGCAGCCGATCAGGTTCACCCCCGCCTCGACGCACAGGCCGCGGAGCTCCGTGATGTCCGCGATGCCCTTGTTCCGCATCGTCCTCTTCATCATCGCCGTCGCGAACGCCTCGAAGCCTGGGATCACCGCTTGCGCGGCGTTCGGGATGTTCCAGCGGATCGACTTGAACCAGTCGGGGCCGAACGGCATCTTCATCGGCATCGCGGGGTTGCCGAGCGGGCTCACCTGCAGGCCGGACAGGTCCTTCTTCAGCAGCTCGAGCCCGTAGAACGTGAAGAACACCGACACGTCCCAGCCGAGCGCCGCGGCGGTCGACGAGAGGATGAACGGCGGGTACGCCCAGTCGAGCGTGCCTTTGGTGGCGATGATCGTCATCGACGGCGTCTTTGCCGCCTTCAGCTCGGCGAGCTTCTGGGGCAGGAGCTCGTCGAGGCGCTGCCTGATCAGGTCATCGATGAGTCTGGTGTCGTCGGGTGTTGCACCCATGGGTCCACTCCTCTCTAGCGCTCACCGGGCCGGGCCGGAACGCCCGCCGGTCCCGCTCGCCTCATAGCTCGAGACTGTCCTTGATCGCGGCGATCCCGGCCGCCGCGCACGCGTCGTCCTCGTTGCCGCCGGGCGCCCCGGATACGCCGATTCCGCCGAGCAGCGATCCGCCCGCCTCGATCATCAGGCCGCCGCCGACGGCGACCACGCCGGGCCGGTTGCGGATTCCGCTCTGCGGGCGGCCGGCCTGCGTTGCGTCGGCGAGCGCGGTGGTGTTGGTGCGAAAGCTCACCGCGGTCCAGGCCTTGCCGCTCGCGGTCTCGGGCGTATGCGGACCGGCGAAACGGTCGCGCAGCAGCACCTGGACGACCCCCATCCGGTCGACGACCGTCACCGCGACCTGGAAGCCGTTGCCGCGGCAGCGGGCGAGCGCGGCCTGGGCCGCCTTGAGCGCGGTCTCGGGCGTCAGCAGCCGCGTGGCGAACGTCGCATCCTGCGCCGGCACCCCGGCGGCAGCGCACAAGCCCAGCGCCGCGGCAATTGCGGTCAGTGCTCTCCTCATCTCGTCCTCCAGGCCGTCAATCCGCGCGTCGGCGCCAACGCGGTCATGGCGCTACTTCTTCTTCATGAAGAACGTAAATTCCTTGCTCGCCTCGGCGTGCGACAGCAGCTCGTTCCCGGTCTGCTTCGAGAACGCCTGGAAGTCCTTCACCGACCCCGGGTCGGTGGCGACGATCCGCAGCACCTGGCCGCTCGACATCTCGGTGAGCGCCTTCTTCGCCCGCAGGATCGGCAGCGGGCAGTTGAGGCCACGGGCGTCGAGATCCTTGTCGAAGTTCATGATCCTCCTGCCTCCTTTGCATCGGTTGGTCGGTCGCGGCGGTCATAGCCCATTCGACCTCCCACTTCAATTCACCCCGGGTCTGACCCCCCGTCAGTATATTAGACTTCATTAATATACCCAAAGCCCGGCGCAGCGCTTTGCAGAAGTTTCCGCCATCGTGCGTGGTCCGGGTTGCGTTACATCAAGCCACCGCTCAGGCGACGCGCTGGTAATAGAGGTTCTGCGGGTGGGTCGCCTGCGCGAAGAAGAACCAGCGCTCCGGTGCATTCTGCGCCCGCTTCGGCAGCGCGGCAACGAATGAAACTGATGCGGCCATAAGCAGTATCCCGGCGCAGCTTGTGGTCTAATCGCCGCGTGAAGATCTGCATCGTGTCGGACAGCCACGACCGCGCCGATGCGCTCGCGCAGGCGGTGCGCGACGCGAAAGCGCAGGGTGCCGCCGCGGTGATCCACTGCGGCGACCTCATCGGCGCGCAGACGCTCAAACCCGCCATCGCGCTGGGATTGCCGCTGCACCTTATCCACGGCAACAACGTCGGCGATCCGCAGGCCCTGCACAACCTGTCGCGCGCCAGCGGCGGGCTCCTCCAGTACCACGGCTCCGACGCGCGCCTCGAGCTCGCCGGCCGGCGGGTCTTCGTCGTGCACTATCACGACTACGGCTACGCCATGGCGTGCACCGGCGACTGGGAGCTGGTGTGCTGCGGGCACTCGCACCAGGCCGAAGCACGGAGGGTCGCGAGCGTGACGGGCGATGGAACCTGGCTCGTCAATCCCGGGACGGTGGCAGGTCTCGCCGCGCCTGCGACGTGGACGCTGGGCGATCTCGCGGCGATGCGCTTCGAGCTGCGGGAACTCGGGCGCTAGCCCGATCGGGCGCGCCCCCCCGCGAGCATTCATCGTCTCTATGAGCGCATAGCGAAGATCAAGGCGAGGGCTTGTCACGCGACACTTAGAATCCCCGCCGAAACGGCGAGGAGACAAGAAATGTTCACCAGCAATCCGTTTGCCGAACTTTCGGCGTCCATATCGCCTGCCGTCATGCAGGCCTATGTCGTCATCATGATTGTCCTGGTTGCGGCGGGGACGCTGTTCGACGTCGTGCACAAGGGGAGCGCCAAGTATTTTTTCGATAATTGGCGGAAATCGAAAAGCAAGGGGTCGAAGCAAGTCGGTGGCGGCGAACTGGTGTCGCTCGCCATTCACACCGGCCTCGTCGACGTTCTGGCATCCGGGGAGTTCTGCAACGCGCGCCGCCGGGTCGCCCATCTGCTGACCATGTACGGCTTCGTGATCTACGTCGTCACCACCGCCGTCATGGTGTTCGGCTACCCGACCCCCGCGACGCCGACGCCCGCCATCCTGCCGCAGCTCTGGTGGATCGGCGGCCTGATGGTTTGCCTCGGCGGATACTGGTTCTGGTTCTTCATTCGCGCCGATGTCGCCGCCGAGGGCAACTCGCCGCTGCGGATCATGCGCGCGGATCTGTTCATTCTCTCGCTTCTGGGCAGCGTAACGCTGGGCTTGATCTGGGCCTTCCTGCAAGCCAGGGGCAGTTCCGGGGCCAACGTGCTCTTCGGCTTGTACGTTATCGCCACGACGGTGCTGTTCGGATCGGTGCCGTGGTCCAAGTTCGCCCACATGTTCTTCAAGCCTGCGGCAGCCTTCGAAAAAAGGCTTTCCTACGCGAACGAGTCCCGGAGCAACCTGCCCGCGCCCGCGGACAAACCCGAGCTGTTCGGCAGCGCGCGCGAGCAACCCCGGCACTACTGACCGGCCCGCCCTCGGACTTCATTTCGGGAGACAACGACCGCCATGCCAACCTTCGTTTACATGACCCGGTGCGACGGCTGCGGGCACTGTGTCGACATCTGCCCGTCCGACATCATGCACATCGACAAGACCTATCGGCGTGCCTACAACATCGAGCCGAACATGTGCTGGGAGTGCTACTCCTGCGTGAAGGCCTGTCCGCAGCACGCCATCGATTGCCGCGGCTATGCCGACTTCGCCCCGCTGGGCCACAGCGTCCGGGTGCTTCGGGAGGAGGCCAAGGGGACGATTTCCTGGCGGCTCAAGTTCCGCGACGGCCGCGAGAAGAACTTCGAGTCCCCGATCCGGACGACGCCCTGGGGATCGATCAAGGGGCCCGCCGAGTACGATGCGCCGCGTCCCGAGGATTTCGCCAGGCAGGAACTCGCACACGAACCGGATGCACTGAACATCAAAGGGGGATTGCCCGCGTTGCGCCCGGAGCAGCTCAAGCAAGGAGTCGTCTGATGGGCCTGTTCGGAGGCAGGAAGACGGTTTTCGTCGACGCGGACATCCTCGTCATCGGCGGCGGCATGGCCGGCTGCGGGGCAACCTACGAGTCGCGGTACTGGGGGCGCGATCTGAAGATCGTGTGCGTCGAGAAGGCGAACATCGAGCGCAGCGGCGCGGTCGCCCAGGGCCTCTACGCCATCAACTGCTACATGGGCATGCAATGGGGCGAGAACCAGCCCGAGGACCATGTCCGCTATGCCCGCAACGACCTCATGGGCCTGGTACGCGAGGACCTGGGCTACGACATCGCCCGGCACGTGGACGGCACGGTGCACAAGTTCGAGGAATGGGGCCTGCCGATGATGCGGGACCCCGAGACCGGGCGGTACCAGCGCGAAGGCAAGT
>Ga0299906_10004685_pt1 | contig 11178 bp, 23 predicted proteins | sample RVTome_14_FD_200259 | JGI IMG/M metagenome (GOLD analysis project Ga0299906, IMG submission 200259) | Soil microbial communities from uranium-contaminated site in the Upper Colorado River Basin, Wyoming, United States - RVT145D125 (version 2) ... | reverse complement strand
ATCGCAATGGACAAGGAACTGCGTTTCGCTATCCGTGAAGGCGGCCGTACTGTCGGCGCCGGCGTGGTCAGCGACGTTATCGAGTAATTTGAGGATAGTACCCATGTCGACCCAGAAAATCAGAATTCGTCTTAAGGCTTATGATCACACGTTGCTTGATCAGGCTGTTACCGAGATTGTTGATACGACAAAGCGTACCGGTTCCCGTTTGGTGGGTCCGATTCCGCTCCCTACAGTGATCAACAAATACTGCGTACTGCGTGGTCCTCATGTTGATAAGAAGAGTCGTGAGCAATTCGAGATCAGGACTCACAAGCGTCTTCTCGATATTATGGATCCGACCCAGCAGACCGTCGATGCTCTGATGAAGCTTGACCTTTCTGCCGGCGTCGATGTTGAGATCAAGCTTTAGGTAATCGATTTAAAAGCGAGTTAAAGGCAACTGCAATGATCAACGGACTCTTAGGAAAAAAAATTGGGATGACCCAGCTGTACGCAGCCGATGGTCAACGGATCCCGGTGACTGTTCTGGAAGCTGGCCCCTGTGTCGTCCTGCAGAAAAAGACTGTCGCTACGGACGGCTACGATTCCGTTCAGGTCGGATTCCAGGCCAAGCGTGCGGAACGTGTCACCAAGCCCGAAATGGGACACTTTAAAAAAGCCGGTAAGGGCGCGTTTGGCCATGTCCGTGAATTCAAGGCGGTTGGCGACGGCTGTCAGGTCGGCGAACAGGTCACCTGTGAGATGTTCAGCATCGGCGACCGCATCGATGTGACCGGAACCAGCAAGGGTAAAGGTTTTCAGGGCGTTATCAAGCGCTGGGGCTTTTCCGGCGGTCGCGCCAGCCACGGTTCCATGTTCAAGCGTGGCCCGGGTTCTATCGGGCAGTCAGCCTGGCCGTCAAAGGTCTTCAAAGGTAAAAAGATGGCCGGCCAGATGGGCAATGAACAGGTAACGACACAAAACCTGATCATCGTCGATGTTCGCCCTGCCGATAACCTGATCATGGTTCGCGGTGCCGTACCGGGACCGAAGAACGGTGTGGTTATGATCCGCAAAGGGATTAAGGCTTAGCGCCTGTCCCGTGCGTAGGAGATAGATTATGGCAACTGTAACAATTTTTGATCTCGATAAAAAACAGGTCGGTGAGAAAGAGATCGCGGATGCGATTTTCAACACCGAAGTCAAACCGTACCTGTTGCATGATATGGTTCGCTATCAACTGGCGGCGCGCCGGCAGGGGACGGCGGCGGTAAAGAGCCGCAGCCAGGTTGCCGGTGGCGGTAAGAAGCCTTACAAGCAGAAAGGCACTGGTAATGCCCGTCAGGGTACGGTCAGCGCTCCTCATTTTGTCGGTGGTGGTGTTGCATTCGGACCGCAACCCCGTTCCTACAAGTTCAAGCTGAACAGTAAGGTAAAGAAATCCGCACTGTGCAGCGCCCTGTCGACCCGCTTTCAGAGCGAGAAATTGACGGTCCTGAACGAGATCAATCTGGGGAAAATAAGCACCAAGGCGTTTGCCGAAGTGATGCAGCGTTTTGAGCTTGAAGGCGCCCTGGTGGTGATCGACAAACCGGACAGCATGGTTGAGTTGTCCGCCCGCAATCTCAAGAACGTCAAGGTGCTGCGTGCCGAAGGTGTCAATGTTTACGACGTCCTGAAGTACCCCAACCTCGTTTTAACCGAAGCGGCGGTGACTGTGATTGAAGGAGCACTTGAGCGATGAAACCTTTGCATGAAATAATTCGCAAGCCGTTGGTTACCGAAAAGGCCAACCTGCTCAGTGAAGCCGTGAGTGTTGTCGCTTTCGAGGTCAACCGGTCTGCGAACAAGATTGAAATCAAGCGCGCTGTTGAACAAGCATTTAATGTCAAGGTCAAGTCCGTGAATACCATGCTGCAGCGTGGCAAGGTCAAGCGTGTTGGCTCGAGCATCGGTCAGCGTAATAATTGGAAAAAGGCATATGTGACTCTCGAAGAAGGTCACAGCATTGATTTTTATGGCGTATAAGACCGCGCGCTTATCGGTACGGAGTAGGAACCATGGGAATTAAGAGATTTAATCCGACCTCACCTGGTCGGCGCCACATGGCGTCACCCACCTTTGAAGAGGTTACCACCTCGACGCCTGAAAAGTCGTTGCTGGCACCTCTGAAAAAGACTGGTGGAAGAAACAATAATGGCCGCATCACCAAACGTCACACCGGTGGTGGCCACAAGCGTAAGTATCGGATGATCGATTTCCGACGCGACAAGAAAGAGGTTCCGGCAACGGTCGCCTCTATCGAATATGATCCAAACCGCAGTGCCCGTATCGCTCTGTTGCACTACGTCGATGGTGAAAAGCGTTACATTCTGGCTCCGAACGGTTTGAGTGTTGACGACAGTGTCGTTGCCAGTGAGAGTGCTGATATCAAGCCCGGTAATGCTTTGTCGATCCGTTCGATCCCCCTGGGGACCTGGATTCACAATGTCGAACTCAAGATCGGTCGCGGCGGACAGTTGGCCAGAAGTGCCGGCGCTTATGCCATGATCGCCGCCAAAGAGGGTCGCTATGCGCAGCTGCGACTCCCTTCGGGGGAAGTCCGTCTGGTGCTTCAGGAATGTTTGGCGACTGTCGGTCAGGTCGGCAATCTTGATTATGAAAAAATCAAACTCGGCAAAGCCGGCCGCGCTCGTTGGCTGGGCAAGCGTCCGCAGTCGCGTGGTGTGGCCATGAACCCGGTTGACCACCCCCATGGCGGGGGTGAGGGCAAGAGCTCCGGCGGTCGTCATCCGGTGACGCCCTGGGGTGTGCCGACCAAGGGCTATAAGACTCGCACGAACAAGCGCACCGATAAATTCATTGTGCGCCGTAGAAATAAGAAGTAGTTATCTCATCGGTACTAGGAGACGATTGTGGCTAGATCAATCAAAAAAGGACCTTACGTACAAGATAGCTTGATGCGCAAGGTGAACCGCGAAGGCGAAGGAACCCGGGGTAAAGTTATAAAAACCTGGTCCAGACGTTCGACCATTTTTCCTGAGTTCGTCGGTCTGACCTTTGCCGTCCATAACGGTAAGAAATTTATTCCTGTTTTTGTCAGCGAGAACATGGTTGGTCATAAGCTGGGTGAGTTCGCTCCGACCCGGACGTTCTATGGCCATGGCTCCGACAGAAAGAGTAAAAAGTAGGTTAAAATCGCGATTTTTCGCAGGAGTTCGGTCTCATGGAAACACAAGCTAAACTCAGAAATGTCCGCCTGTCACCGCGGAAGGCGAGACTGGTTGTCGATATGGTGCGCGGCAAGGCGATTCAGGATGCCCTGAATATTCTTCGCTTCTCCCCGCAGAAGACGGCACCGATTCTTTCTAAATTGTTGAAATCCGCTGTGGCCAATGCTGAGCAGAAGGGTGTTTCCGACGTCGACCAACTGTTTGTCAAAACAGTGACCGTTGATCAGGGCCCGGTACTCAAGCGTTTCCTCCCTCGCGCCATGGGGCGCGCTAGCCGGATTCGTAAGCCGACCAGCCACATTACTGTGGTTCTGGACGTTAAGTAGTTTTTAAGGAGGTGACCCTTTGGGCCAGAAAGTTCATCCAATAGGCTTTCGTCTGGGAATTAACCGGACTTGGGAATCCAAGTGGTATGCTGATTCCGATTATTCAGTTAAACTGCATGCTGATCTCAAGCTGCGCAATTTTCTGAAGAAACGGTTGTACCATGCCGGTATTTCCAAGATTGAGCTGGAACGTGCTGCAAACAAGGTAAAGATCAATATCTTTGCCGCCCGTCCTGGTATCATAATCGGGAAAAAAGGCGCAGAGGTTGAGGTCCTGAAAAAGGAACTGGCCAAGCTGACCAATGACGAGTGTTTTATCAATATTCAGGAAGTACGTAAACCTGAGGTCGATGCTCAGTTGGTGGCGGAAAATGTTGCCCTGCAGATGGAGCGTCGCGTTGCTTTTCGTCGCGCCATGAAGCGGAGTGTCCAGATGGCGCTCAAGTTCGGTGCGAAGGGGATCAAGATCAACTGTGCCGGTCGTTTGGGTGGTGCTGAGATGAGCCGCATCGAGTGGTATCGTGAAGGTCGTGTGCCTCTGCATACGCTGCGAGCCGATATCGACTATGGGTTTGCGGAAGCAAAGACTACCTATGGAATTATCGGGGTCAAGGTTCTCATCTTCAAGGGTGAGGTCTTTACTAAGGACCAGCCCGCCGGCTGATGACAGGAGTTAGTTACCATGTTAATGCCGAAGAAGGTAAAACGTAGAAAGCAATTTACGGGGCGGATGACTGGTCAGGCGTCGCGCGGAAACGAAGTCAACTTTGGCGATTTCGGCCTGCAGGCTCTTGAGTGCGGCTGGCTCAGCGCCCGTCAGATCGAAGCTGCTCGTCGTGCGATGACCCGTTATATCAAGCGGGGCGGTAAGATTTGGATCCGTACCTTCCCCCATAAGCCGCTGACGAGTAAACCTGCTGAAACCCGGATGGGTAAAGGTAAGGGCTCTCCGGAAAAGTGGGTCGCTGTCGTCAAGCCCGGACATATCATTTATGAGATGCAGGGTGTTCACGAGGATATCGCACGGGAGGCGTTCCGCCTTGCAGCTCACAAGCTGCCGATGCGGACCAAGTTTGTAAAAAGAGAGGCCGGATCAGATGAAGGCTAGTGAACTTAACGATCTGAAGGTTGAGGAATTGCAGGCCAAGGCGAGTGAACTCCAGCAGGAAATGTTCAATCTGCGCTTCCAGCTCCATACGGGACATCTGGAAAACACTGCTCGGCTTTCCCAGATCAAAAAGGACGTCGCTCGTGTGAAGACTGTCCTCAATCAAAAACTGGGTGCCTAGTAAGGACGAGGGAAAACCATGAGTAATGAACGAGGAAACCGGAGAACCCGGACCGGGATCGTGGTCAGCAACAAGATGGATAAAACCGTCGTTGTTCAGATGGACCGGCTGGTCAAGCACAGTGTTTACAAGAAGTACATCAAGCGCAAGGTAACCTGTAAGGCTCACGATGAGCTGAACGCCTGCGATATTGGTGACAAAGTTCTTATTGCCGAAACCAGGCCCTTGTCCCGCGACAAGAGATGGCGTGTCCGCCAGGTTCTGGAAAAGTCAGTAACCGCATAGGAGATTTTAGTCATGATTCAGATGCAGACCATACTCAGTGCTGCTGACAACTCCGGCGCGAAGAAACTCTGCTGCATCAAGGTTCCCGGCGGTTCCAAGCGTAAATATGCTGGAATCGGCGATGTGATCATTTGCAGCGTCAAGGAAGCTTTGCCGAACTCCAAGGTAAAAAAGGGTGACGTTGTTCGTGCGGTTATCGTGCGAACGACCAAGGAAATCTCCCGTCCTGACGGTTCCTTTATCCGCTTTGACGTGAATTCGGCAGTTGTTGTCAGTCAGGCCAACGAGCCAGTCGGCACACGGATTTTCGGACCTGTGGCACGTGAGTTGCGCGCCCGCCAGTTCATGAAGATCGTTTCGCTGGCCCCTGAAGTTCTTTAATAACGATTGCTTGGAGAGTCATAGCGATGGCAGTGGCAAAGTTGCATGTCAAAAAAAATGACATGGTGAAAATTATCGCCGGCAAGGAAAAGGGTAAAACTGGTAAGGTTTTGCGGGTTTTTCCGGCCAAGGGCCGCGTTGTGGTTGAAAGCCTCAACATTATAAAGCGCCACACACGTCCGACCCAGCACCATCCGGATGGTGGAATTGTCGAGAAGGAAGCAGCACTCAGCATTTCGAACGTTATGTTGATCTGTGGTTCCTGCAACGAGTCCGCACGGACCGGTGTTCGTTCCCTCGACGATGGCAGCAAGGCCCGTTACTGCAAAAAGTGTAACGAGATTGTCGATAAATAAACGGAGATTTTGATGGCCAGGTTAAAGCAGGCATATCAGCAGGAACAGATCCCTGAACTGATGAAGGAATTCCAGTACAAAAATGTAATGGAAGTTCCCAAGATCGAAAAAGTCGTTCTGAACATGGGCCTGGGTGAAGCAATCCAGAATCCCAAACTGCTTGAATCGGCAGTTGCGGAACTCGAAAAAATCACAGGCCAGAAGGCCGTCATCACCCGAGCAAAGAAGTCGATTGCGAGCTTTAAGCTTCGTGAGGAGATGTCGATCGGTGCCTGTGTAACCCTGCGACAGACTCGTGCCTGGGAGTTTCTTGATCGTTTGATCAACGTTGCTCTTCCCCGGGTCCGTGATTTCAAGGGGGTCTCTCCCAAGGCCTTTGACGGCCGCGGGAACTATACCCTTGGAATCCGGGAGCAATTGATTTTCCCGGAAATCGATATCGAGGCAATCGCAAAGGTTTCAGGCCTTAATGTGACGATTGTTACCACGGCAAAGACCGATGAAGAAGGGCGCGCTCTTCTCAAGGGTCTCGGGATGCCGTTCAGGAAATAGAGACTGGATAGCGGAGGACTGTTGTGGCTAAGAAGTCAATGATTGCCAAGGCGAAACGACCTAGTAAGTTCAAGGTCAGGGACTATAACCGTTGCCCGATTTGCGGTCGTCCCCGCGCCTATTACCGTAAGTTCGATATGTGCAGAATCTGTCTGCGGAAACTGGCCTCCGAAGGGAAAGTTCCCGGTGTGGTCAAGTCCAGCTGGTAGCCCCGGCAAAGAGGAGTAACACCGATGTCAATGACTGATCCAATGGCGGACCTGTTGACCCGTATTCGCAATGCGGGCATGGCCGGACATGCCAAGCTTGATGTTCCTTCCAGCAATGTCAAGGTCGCTGTGACCAACACTCTGAAAGAACTCGGTTACATCAAAAATTACAAAGTCATCACCGACAACAAGCAGGGTGTCTTGCGGATTCATCTGAAGTATGATGATAACCAGGATCCGGTGATTCACGAAATCAAGAGGATTTCTACTCCGGGCCGTCGCGTCTACGTCGGCAAGGATGAGATCCCCACGATTAAGAACGGTCACGGTTGTTGTATCCTGTCGACCTCGCAAGGGGTCCTTGATGATGTTGCTGCTCGCCAGGCGCAGGTTGGCGGTGAAGTGATCTGTACCGTCTGGTAAGAGATGAAGTTAGGAGCTTAGAGCATGTCAAGAATTGGTAAAATGCCGATAGCGATCCCTGCAGGGGTGAAAGTCTCTCTGGATGGTGCGACAGTCAAGGTGCAGGGTCCCAAGGGGACACTCAGCCAGGATCTGCCGCAACGGATTCCGGTCGCTATTGAGGCTGAACAGGTTGTGGTCGCTCGTCCGAGTGATGAAAAGGATGATCGTGCCCTGCACGGTCTGGTTCGTTCTCTGATCAACAACATGGTCGTTGGTGTTACCCAGGGCTTCACAAAAGGTCTGGAAATTAATGGCGTCGGCTATCGTGCCGAAGTCAGCGGCAAGACCTTGACAATGGCTCTCGGTTACTCTCATCCCGTTGTCTATGAGCTTCCGGAAGGGATCGAGGTTGAGGTCGAAAAACAGACCAGACTGACCGTCAAGGGTATCGATAAGCAACTGGTTGGTTCCGCCGCCGCAAAAATTCGCTCATTTCGTAAACCCGAGCCTTATAAAGGCAAAGGGATTAAGTACGCGGATGAGAAAATTGTGCGTAAGGCCGGCAAGACTGGTAAGTAGGTTTTATAGCTAGAAGGAGTTAGGCAGTGGACGTTTCCCAGAAGAGACGGATTGCCCGGTTGAAGCGTCAGTCGCGCGTCCGGAAAAAGGTTCAAGGCACATTGGAACGCCCCAGGCTTTCAGTGTTCCGCAGTTCCAACCATATATACGCTCAGATTATTGAAGATGTGAACGGCCGGACCCTGGCCGCAGCATCGACGCTGACGAAGAGTGTTGCCGAGAGTCTGCAGGGCAAAGGAAATGTCGAAGCAGCGAAAGCTGTGGGCGCTGCCATTGCTAAAAAGGCGCTTGAGAAGAATATTACCAATGTCGTCTTTGACCGGAATGGCTTTCTGTATCAGGGGCGCGTTCAAGCACTTGCAGACGCCGCTCGTGAAGCTGGTCTGAAGTTGTAGAGGAGAATAGCGTGCTGCTAATCGATCCAAATGAATTGAACTTGACCGATCGGGTGATTCACATCAACCGGAACTCCAAAGTTGTCAAGGGTGGACGTCGTTTCAGCTTTTCAGCTTTGGTTGTCGTAGGTGACGGCGAAGGGCATGTCGGATACGGCCTGGGTAAAGCCAAGGAAGTTCCAGAGGCGATCAGGAAAGGCGTGGAACAAGCCAAGAAGAGTTTGGTCAAGGTTCCGCTGCAGGACCGGACAATCCCTTACGATGTCATCGGCAAGTTCGGCGCCGGCAGGGTTTTGCTCAAGCCTGCATCTGAGGGTACCGGCGTTATTGCAGGTGGTGCTGTCAGGCCGATTCTGGAAGCAGTCGGAATCAGCAATATCCTGACCAAGTGTCTCGGCTCAAATAATCCGCATAATGTGGTCAAGGCCACGATTAATGCGCTGAAGATGCTGAAAAGCCCCGACGAGATCAGAGCTCGTCGTGGTTTGAACGACTAGCATCGGTTTCGAGGAGAACCCCATGGCGGCTGAATTAAAAGTCACCCTAAGAAAAAGCCCAATCGGGCGTAGTGCCTATTTTGGCAAGGTACTTAAAGGGCTCGGGCTCAAACGTCTGCAGCAGACGGTTGTCTTGCAGGATACTCCGCAGATTCGCGGAATGATTCGCAAGGTTGAGCATATGGTTGCGGTCGAAGACTGATTGTCAGCAGAGGACAGCAAGATGGATTTAAGTAATCTCAAACCGGCTATCGGTTCCACAAGCAATAGAAAGCGGATTGGTCGTGGTCCCGGTTCCGGAACTGGAAAAACTTCGGGCAAGGGTCATAAGGGACAGAACGCACGGAGCGGCGGTGGTGTCAAGCCCGGCTTTGAGGGCGGCCAGATGCCTTTGCAGCGGCGCTTGCCTAAACGTGGTTTCGTCTCTTTGAATCGCAAAGAGTACGTCCTGGTGAATCTACGCGATCTTGAATCGTTTGAGGCGGGGAGCGTTGTAGATCTTGAGGCATTGGGCAAGGCCGGCTTTCTCTCCAAACTCAAGGATGGCGTAAAAATCCTGGCGGACGGCGAGTTGACAAAAGCGTTGACGGTGCAAGCTCACAAATTCAGCAAGTCTGCAGTAGCCAGGATTGAGGCTGCTGGGGGCAAGGCCGAGGTACTTTAAATTGATAAATACGCTGCAGAACATCTTTTCCATCCCTGAACTGCGGCGTCGCATCCTATTTACTCTCGGTATGCTTGCAGTCTATCGGATCGGCTGCCATGTTCCGACACCGGGGATCGACGCTCAAGTGTTGGCGAAGTTTTTTGAAGGGACCGAGGGAACCTTGCTCGGGATGGTCAGTGCCTTTACTGGCGGCGCACTGGAGCGCATGACCGTATTTGCCCTGGGAATCATGCCCTACATCAGTGCGTCGATCATTCTTCAGCTTTTGACTGTCGTTTTCGAGCCGATTGAAAAGCTGTCGAAAGAGGGTGAGCAGGGTCGTAAGAAGATCACCCAGTATACGCGGTACGGAACAATCGTCCTGGCCATTATTCAGGGCGCCGGCATTGCCGTCGGCCTGCAAACCATGACCGGGCCTGCGGGCGAGCCGGTTGTCTCCAGTCCGGGGCCGGGTTTCATCTTCATGACGGTTCTGACCCTTACGGCCGGTACTGCTTTTATCATGTGGCTTGGCGAGCAAATAACCGAGCGCGGCATCGGTAACGGCATCTCACTGATCATTTTTGCCGGGATTATTGCGGGAACCCCTTCCGCAATCATTAACTCCATGCGCCTGGTCAGTACCGGTGCGATGACGCCGACGATTGTGCTCTTTATTCTTGCATTGATGTTGCTTGTTGTCGCCGCAATTATCTTTATGGAACGCGCTCAGCGCCGCGTGCCGATCCATTATGCAAAGCGGGTAGTCGGCATGCGGAACATGGGCGGACAGTCAAGTCACTTGCCGCTGAAAATCAACATGAGCGGCGTTATACCACCTATTTTCGCCAGCTCGATCATTATGTTTCCCGCCACGGTGGCGAACCTGATCGATGTACCCTGGGTCCAGTCGGTGGCGGCAGTCATGACCCCTGAACACTGGATCTACAATCTTTTTTATATTGCATTTATCGTGTTCTTCTGCTACTTCTACACGGCTGTCACCTTTAATCCGATCAATGTTTCTGAAAACATCAAGAACCAGGGTGGCTATGTGCCTGGCATCAGGCCGGGGAAAGAGACCGCGGACTATCTCGATACAGTGCTTGGTCGCCTGACTTTTGCCGGTGCGGTCTATGTGTCGGCGGTTTGTGTCTTGCCGACGATACTGATCAGCAAGTTCAATGTGCCCTTTTTCTTCGGCGGAACTTCGTTGCTGATTGTTGTCGGTGTCGGCATGGATACCGCTTCGCAGATTGAAGCTCATTTGATCTCACGCTCTTATGAAGGCTTTATGAAGGGCGTTACGCTCAAGGGTCGTCGTGGTTAGGATGGGGGGTGCGTCGATGAAGTTGATATTGCTCGGACCTCCCGGCGCAGGTAAGGGGACGCAGGCTGCGATGCTCGTGGAGCGTTTTTCCGTGCCGCAGATTTCGACCGGGGATATGCTGCGTGCGGCTGTCCGTGAACAGACCGAAATGGGCCTCAGGGCCAAGGCCTGTATGGACGCCGGCGATCTGGTTCCGGATCTTGTTGTTGTCGGCATTGTTCGTGAGCGGCTGCAGCAACCGGACTGCGATGGCGGGTTTATCCTGGACGGTTTTCCGCGGACGGTTCCTCAGGCGGATGCCTTGACGCAATGTCTTGACGAACTCGGCAAGGGCCTGGATGCTGTTGTTTCGCTTGAGGTTGACACCGAAGCGCTGGTCGAGCGTCTGACCGGTCGACGGACCTGCAGTGAGTGCGGCAGGGGCTATCACATCACGTTTGACCCGCCGGCTCAGGCCGGTGTCTGTGATGCTTGTTCCGGGTCGCTGATTCAACGTGATGATGATCAGGAAGCGACCATTCGCAACCGGATGAATGTATATCGCGAGCAGACTGCGCCACTGGAGAATTATTATCAGGAGCGCGGGCTGTTGACGTCTGTCGATGGTATGGCTGATATTGCTGTAGTGCAGGAACAGATCATCAGGGTTCTGCGGGTCGATTAAATGATTGTGCTTAAGACATCGGCAGAGCTGGGCCGGATGAGAACCTCCG
>Ga0299906_10004684_pt1 | contig 11179 bp, 7 predicted proteins | sample RVTome_14_FD_200259 | JGI IMG/M metagenome (GOLD analysis project Ga0299906, IMG submission 200259) | Soil microbial communities from uranium-contaminated site in the Upper Colorado River Basin, Wyoming, United States - RVT145D125 (version 2) ... | reverse complement strand
CCCGAAGTCGACGAACAGCACGCGCGGCCGCTCTGCCGCCTCGGGCTCGTCGATCACGAACAGGTTGCCCGCGTGGGGGTCGGCGTGGAACAGCCCGTCCTGGAAGATCTGGCGCGCGTAGGCGCGGGCGATCACCTCGAGCAGCTGCGCGCGCGGGATGCCGCGCGCGGCGAGCGCCTGGGCATCGCCGAGCGCCAGCGTCGGCCAACGTTCCATGGTGAGCACGCGACGCGCGCTGTGGCTCGCGATCACGCGCGGCACGAGCACCTGCGGATCGCCCGCGAGGTTCGCGGCGATCTCGGCGGCGACGCGGGCCTCGTGGCGGAAGTCGAGCTCCTCCGAGAGGCCGCTCGTGAACTCCGCGAGCCAGGGGCCCGCGGCCCGGAGCCCGCCGGCGCGCAGGCCGAGGCGCAGCAGCCAGAGGTCGGTCGGCAGCGACTGCGCGAGCCACGGGTACTGGACCTTCACCACCACCGGCTGCCCGCCCGGCAGGCGGGCTGCATGCGCCTGTGCCACGGACGCGGCCCCGAGGGGGGTGGGGTCGATCGCCGCGAAGAGGGATGCGAGCGACCCGCCGAGCTCCGCCTCGATCACCCCACGCACCCACGAAAATGGGATGGGCGCCACGCGGTCCCGCAGCGCGACGAGCGCCTCGCGCACCTCGGGCGCCACCAGGTCGACGCGCAGCAGGGCGAACTGGCCGACCTTCGCGAACGGCCCGCGCAAGCGCCCGAGCGTCCGGCCCAGACGCCGGGCAAAGCGCGCCTCGCGGCCTGCGCGCGGGCTGAGGCGGCTCGCCAGCCAGGCGAGCGTGCAGCCCACAAGGGCGAGCGCCTGCGGAATGCCGAGCGCCCGCAGCCCGAAATGGACGCGTGCGCCGAGGCGTCTCCAAGGCGAGGGCAGCGGGATGTTCTGGGTGGCGAGCACGGCCGGCGCATCCCGTTCTTGACATTCAGGTCGGCCCTAGTTTACGGAAGAGCGAGCGGCCCCTCGGGATGAAGGGTCGCACCTGGTCTGGAGAGCGCTCCAGCCGTACCGAGATCCAAGGGAGGATCGATCCATGCATCGCTTCGCGCCCGTGTTCCTCGCGCTGGCCCTGGCCGGGCCGGCGCTCGCGCAAGAGGACGTTGCCCCCGGCGCGCCCACCTTCAAAGAGGGCGACACCATCAGCTTCGACAAGGTCGAGTCGCTGAAACCCTTCCTGCCCCCCGAGTTCTGGGACAATCGTGACTTCTTCTTCTACGAGGGCATGCAGCTCGAGATCGGGCCCTTCGGCCGGGACTACTCCGACCCGCCCGCCTTCACCGCTGCGAGCGACAAGTACAAGGGCACGGCGAAGGTCGGGCCCGAGGCGAGCCTGGTCGGCTACGTGGCAGGCCGGCCGTTCCCGGGCAAGATCGACTGCAAGGGCGACCCCCAGGCGGGCGACAAGATCGCCTGGAACTTCGACTGGCGCTGGCAGGGCGACGGCACCAACTCCCGGTACTACTACTCGTACTGGGACCGCGGCGAAGAGCTCCCGCTCTACTACGAGGGCACCGCCAAGATCATCAAGATGACGGGCCGGGTCGAGCCCGAGTATGCAGCGAGCCAGGCGGAGCTGTTCCGCGGCGAGAAGCGCAAGCACATCTTCGGCATCGAGGTGGACGCGCCCTTCGACGCGCGCGGCATTCTCGTCATGACCTATCGGTACAGGGATTCGCAGCACGCGAAGGACCAGTCCAAGAACGACGACACCTGGGTGTACGTGCCGACGTTGCGCCGCGTGCGCCGCATCTCGTCGGCGCAGCGCACCGACGCGGTCTCGGGCACCGACTTCACGCTCGACGACCTGCGCAGCTTCGACGGCATCGTGCCGCAGTACAAGTGGGAGTGCCTGGCGCAGGACCTGCCGATGCTGGCGCCCATGAACACGCGGGTCGAAGCCTACCCGTATTCGCGCGATCACAACTTCGGTCCGTACGGTCTCTCCTATGCGGACGACCGCTGGGAGATGCGCAAGGCCTACAAGGTGCGCTTCGTGCCGAACAACGCGGACCACCCGTACGCCAAGAAGGACATCTACATCGACGAGCAGACCTACGAGCCGCTCTACTCGTTCGCGTACGACCGCAAGAACGAGCTCTGGAAGATCATCACGCACAACCACCGTTGGAGCGGGGACAATCTGCCCGGCGACGCCAAGAAGCCCGGCGGAACCTGGTACGAGGGCTGGCCCGAGGTGCCGGAGCCGCGCGACAACCGCGCCAACAGCGACATCATCGTGAACGTCCAGACCGGGACGGGCAACCGCATCGAGTACTGGGACAACTACGGGACGCCCTTCGCCAGCAAGGGCAAGGTCCGTCGCTACATCGACATCGGCAGACTCACCAAGGGTCGCTAGCGCGTTTCCCGAGTCCCGAGTCGCGGGCTCTGGTAGCATGGCCGCCCACCCGTCCAGGAGAACCTCCCCATGCCCGAACGCCGGTGCTTGCCTCTGCTGCTCGCGGCTCTCGTTCTGTGGCCCGCGCTCGCCTGCCACGAGCTCCACTTCGAGCCGCGCGGAGGGCAGGGCGAGCTCGAGGTGCTGGACGACCTGTACACCGCCGCGGTGGTCGACCCCAGCGTGGCGCTCGGCGCCGGTTACTGGGGTGCGATCTACCGCACCGAGGACGGCGGCAAGAGCTGGACCAAGACCGAAACCGGCACGAAGCGCCTGATCTACGGCATCAGCATGGCCGACGCGCAGCAGGGGTGGGCGGTCGGTCAGCTCGGAACGGTGCTGCACACCAGCGACGGCGGGAAGACCTGGGAGCGCCAGGCGACTCCCAAGGACCAGCAGGGCGTGCACTTCTTCGCGGTCCAGGCCGTGAGCCCGCAGCAGGCGATCATCGTCGGGGAGTGGGGAACGCGGCTGCTCACCGAGGACGGCGGCAAGAACTGGCAGGACAACTCGCTCACGATCGCCGAGGACCATCCCCAGTTCGTGTGGCTCACGGTGCCGGATCAGGAGAAGGTGCGCCGGGGCGAGCTGGTCTTCGAGGACGTCACGCTGAACGACGTGTCGTGCCTCACCGCGAATCGGCACTTCTGCTGGATCATCGGCGAGTTCGCCTACCTGTACCGCAGCGAGGACGGCGGCAAGAGCTGGGAGAGGGGCAAGATCGAGTCGGGCATCGAGATCCAGCCCATCAGCATGGGTCACAACGAGATCACGCTGAACGAAGCCTCGAAGCAGAGCATCACCGAGTTCGCCAAGGCCATCGCGGACCAGCAGCACCTCAACATCGCGATCGAGCCGCGCGTCTCCGAGCGCGAGATCAAGGAGTTCGGCCCCGAGAGCGACCCGTTCCCGCTCTTCGAGATCGTCGAGGCGCGAACCCAGGAGGTGCAGTCCGTGATCGAAGACGCGGGCATCCTCTCGGACCGCATTCGCCGCCGCGGCGCTCCGCCCTGGGACTGGGAGGAGTTCGTCGAGGACGACCCGGAGTTCCTGAAGCGCTACATGGCGTCACGCCGGGCCGATCAGCCCGGCGTCGAGGTGCAGATCTCGCAGAACCCGTATCTGTTCGCGGTGCGCTTCGCCGACCAGAACGAGGGCTGGATCGCGGGCTTGGGCGGCGTGGTGCTGCGCAGCCACGACAGCGGCCGCACCTGGACCTACGAGAAGCTGGGCCGCGTGCAGGCCATCTTCGGCATCCACCCCTTCTCGGGGGACACCGCGATCGTGGTCGGTGAGAAGGGCCTGATCTACGCGACCGAGGACGGCGGCAAGAGCTGGAAGCAGTGGCCGGGCTTCCCGACCATCTTCACCTTCATGCGCACGATCGCCTTCGCGCCCGGAGATCGGGTCGGCTACATCGTCGGGCAGCGGGCGATGGTCCTGCGCAGCGAGGACTCCGGGAAGACCTGGACGCAGGTCCTGCCCAAGAGCGACGCGATCGAACTCGCGGAGGTCGAAGGCGAGCTGGCGGCGGAGGACGACCACTAGAAGGCTCGCACTCAAGTCCCGGCGCAACGGGGCCGATGGCGCCTGCGGTCCCGTGTCCTGGAGGGGGCGATGACCGAGCTGGCGGGTCGTGCGCGCGTCCTGGTGGTGGACGACGACCGTTTCCAGCGGGAGCTGGTGCGTGATCTGCTGGCGGATCGCGCGGAGGTGGTGACCTGCGCGGACGCCGGCGAGGCGCTGGCCGTGCTGCGCGCGGCGCCCGCCGACCTGATCCTCTCCGACCTCGCCATGCCCGGCCGCTCGGGCCTCGAGCTGCTCCAGCAGGTGTTGCGAGACCACCCCGGCACGGACTTCGTCATCGTAACGGCGAACGCCTCGGTTCCGAGCGCCGTGGAGGCGCTGCGCATGGGCGCCGCCGACTATCTCGAGAAGCCGGTGCGTGCGGAAGACCTGATCCTGGTGCTCGAGCGCACGCTCGGCCGGCGCCGGCTGCTCACCGAGAACCGCCGGCTGCGCGACGAGCTCTCGCTCTACCAGTCGTGCCGGCTGCTCTCCACCTGTCTCGAGCCCGAGGACGTCTTCGCGGTCGGGCTCGAGCTGACACTCCGCGGTGTGGGGGCTGGCCGCGGCTTCGCGCTCTACCGCCGCACGGCGCTGCCCGGCTCCGAGGGCTTCCACGGCCGCGGCTTCACGGAGTCCGAAGAGCTCTCGCTGCGCCAGGCCTTCGCGACCAAGCCGCTCGTGCTCGACCGCAGCGCCGAGCTCCAGCGCCAGACCCGCGGCGAGTTTCATCAGGTGCTCGCGAGCCTCGGGATCGGCGCGCGCGAGCTGCTGGTGATCCCGATCGCCGGCGAGGAGGAAGAGGGCGGTGTGCTCTGCCTGCTCGCGGAGGGCGAGCCCTTCGGCGCGCACGATCTCGAGCGCGCCCAGGTCGTGGCCGAGCATGCCGCGCTCGCCCTTCGCAACGCCGAGCGCTACCGCGCCGCGCGCGAGCGAGCCTTCATCGACGACGTCACCGAGGTCTACAACGCGCGCTACCTGCTCGAGGCGCTCGACCGCGAGATCCGTCGCGCGGAGCGCTACGGCACCGAGCTCTCCATCCTGTTCCTCGACCTCGATCGCTTCAAGCTCGTGAACGACACACACGGCCACCTGGTCGGCTCGAACACGCTGCGCCAGCTCTCGCGGCTGCTCGAGGGCTGCGTACGCCAGGTGGACACGGTGGCCCGCTACGGCGGTGACGAGTTCACCATCCTGCTGGTGGACACCGGGGAGCGGGTGGGGCGCGCGATCGCGGAGCGCATCCGGCAATCGGTGGAGCGGCATGCCTTCGAGGCCGGACCGGGCCGCACGCTGCGCCTCAGCTGCAGCCTCGGCATCTCGACCTACCCCGCGCACGGACGCACGCGCGAGGCGCTGCTCGACACCGCCGACAAGGCCATGTACCGCGCCAAGTCGCAGGGCCGGAACCGCGTGGTGAGCGCCAGCGAGTTGGATTAGCCCCCGCGGATCTGCTAACAGCCGCCCGATTTCGTTCGGCTTTTCGCGAAAGCCTCGAGCGAGGTCTGTGGGGGCCGGAGGGCGCGGGAGTGAGCGATACGGGGACGCCGGGCGAGCCGGCCCTCGACGGGCTCGGGAGCCAGAGGCGCACGCACGCTTGCGGCGCGGTCGGCGTGGCCGAGGTCGGCCGCGAGGTCAGCGTGGCGGGCTGGGTGCACAGCGCGCGGGACCACGGCGGCGTGATCTTCGTGGACCTGCGCGACCGCAGCGGCCTGCTCCAGGTCGTCTTCCGCCCCGATGCCTCGCCGGAGTCGCATCGCCGCGCCGGCGCGCTGCGCTCGGAGTACGTGATCGCGGCGCGCGGTCGCGTCTGCCGGCGCGACCCCGCCACCGTGAACCCGGAGCTCCCGACCGGCGAGGTCGAGGTGGTGGCCAACGAGCTGCGTGTGCTGAACCGCGCGCTGCCGCCGCCCTTCCCGATCGAGGAGGATCCGGGCGTCGACGAGACGGTGCGCCTGCGCCATCGCCTGCACGACCTGCGCCGCCCCAACTTCCAGCGCGCGCTGCGTGTGCGGCACGACCTGTATCAGTCGGCGCGCCGCACGCTGAGCGGGCTCGGCTTCCTCGAGATCGAGACGCCGATCCTCACCAAGGCCACGCCCGAAGGGGCGCGCGACTTCCTGGTGCCGAGCCGGCTCCAGCCCGGCGAGTTCTACGCGCTTCCGCAGTCGCCGCAGATCATGAAGCAGCTGCTGATGATCGCGGGCTTCGAGCGCTACTTCCAGATCGCGCGCTGCTTCCGCGACGAAGACCAGCGCGCGGATCGCCAGCTCGAGTTCACGCAGATCGACCTCGAGATGTCCTTCGTCGGCGTCGAGGACGTGCTCGGCGTGCTCGAGGAGCTGACCATCCGTGCCTGGCGCGACACGATCGGCGTCGAGCTGCCGCGCCCCTTCCCGCGCCTCTCCTACGCGGAGGCGATGGCGCGTTACGGCTCGGACAAGCCCGACACGCGCGTCCTGCTCGAGCTGGTCGAGCTCACCGATCTGTTCCGCGGCACCGCCTTCCGCGCCTTCGGCGCGACCGTCGAGAAGGGCGGGGTGGTGAAGTGCCTGCCCGTCCACGACGCCGAGGCGCTGACGCGCGGCGAGATCGACCGGCTCGAAGCCTTCGTGAAGAAGGAGCTCGGCGGGAAGGGCCTGGCCTGGGTGCGCGTCGGCGAGGGCGGCAGCTGGCAGTCGCCGATCGCGAAGTTCCTTTCGGAGGCGGAGCGCGCGGGCATCGCCGAGCGCACGGCAGCCCGGCCGGGCTCGCTGCTCTTCTTCGCGGCCGACGAGTTCGCGAAGGCCAACGCGATCCTCGGCCGGCTGCGCACCGACCTCGGCCGCCAGCTCGGCCGCATCGACGCGCGCGCCTGGGCGCCGCTGCTCGTGCTGAACTTCCCGGTCTTCGAGCGCGAGGAGGGCGGTGGGCTCACTTTCATGCACATGCCGTTCGTGGCGCCCGTCGAGGAGGACCTCGCGCTCCTCGACTCGGATCCGCTGCGCGTGCGCGGCACGCACTATGACGTCGTCATGAACGGGCTCGAGCTCGGCTCGGGTAGCCTGCGCAACCACCGCAGCGACGTGCAGCGCCGCATCTTCGAGATCCTGGGCTACGCGAAGGCCGAGATGGAGGCGCGCTTCGGCTTCCTGCTGAACGCTCTGGATGCGGGCGCGCCGCCGCACGGCGGCTTCGCCTTCGGCCTCGACCGCATGGCGATGCTGCTGGCGGGAGTGGCGAGCCTGCGCGAGGTGATCGCCTTCCCGAAGACGCAGCGCGGGCAGGACCTGCTGATGGGCGCACCGTCGGCGGTGGAGCCCGCGCAGCTCGACGAGCTCGGGCTCGAGCTCGCGCGCTCGGCGGAGGAGCCGGTTTGAGAGCAAGGGCCTCGGCGCGGGCGGCGAGCCACCCGGCCGCGTCCCGCGAAGCAAGCCGCAGGCGAGCGAAGGCGCAAGCGCTGGTGGGGTGCGCGATGCCTCTCCGTCCGACGCGCGCAGCGAGCCGCAGGCGAGCGAAGGCGATTCTCGCCGCTGCGTGCGTCGCGGCGGCGCTCTGGCTCGGCGTCCGCGCAGCGGCCGAGCCCGGCCGCGCAGCGGCCGGGCCCGCGACGGTGGTCGTCGAGCGCGGCGACAGCCTTGCCAGGATCGCCGCGCGCGCGCTCGGTGACGAGGCGCTCTGGCCGGCCCTGTATCGCGCGAACCGCGACCGCATCAAGGATCCTACGCGCGTGTACCCGGGCCAGGTGCTCTCGCTCCCCGAGCCTCCGCAGGGGCCCGCGCCTGTGAGCGCAGGCCGCCCCCGCGAGGAGCCGTGACGCGCTTCCTGCGCACCCGCGTGCTGGTGATCGGCGGGGGCATCAACGGCACCGGCATCGCGCGCGACCTCGCCCTGCGCGGCGTCGACGTGCTGCTCGTCGAGCGGCGCGAGCTCGGCTCCGGCACGTCCTCCTCGTCGTCGGGCATGATCCACGGCGGTCTGCGCTACCTCCAGAAGGACCCCGAGGTCACCCACCACTCGTGCGTCGACTCGGGCGCGATCCAGCGCATCGCGCCGCACCTGGTGTTCCGCATCCCGTTCGTGATGCCGGTCTTCCCGGAAGACCCGCTCGGCCCCGAGCTGGTCGAGATCGGCCTCGAGATGTACGACCGCTACGTACCGTTCAAGAACGGGCGGCCGCACACGCGCCTCACACGTGCACAGGCGCTCGCCCTCGAGCCCGCCCTCTCCGAGCGCATCGAGTGCGCCTTCACGCTCGACGAATGGGGCGTGGACGCCGCGCGGCTGTGCGCGGCGAACGCGCTCGATGCCGCCGACCGCGGCGCGAGCGTGCTCACGCACACCGAGGTGATGGAGATCCTGCGCGACGCCTCCGGCCGCGTCAACGGAGCCCGGCTGCGCGACCGCATCCGCGGCGACGAGACGATCGTCGAGGCCGAGCTCGTGATGAACGCGACCGGCCCGTGGGCGCCGCGGCTGGCCGAGCTGGCGGGCGAGCGGGTCCGGCTGCGGCCCGGCAAGGGCATCCATCTGGTGTTCGAGCGCCGCGTCTCGCACATCGCGATCTACGCCCGGGGCGTGGACGGCCGTGACATGTTCACCTTCCCGCACGAGCAGAACAGCATGGCGGGCACCACGGACGACGACTACTACGGCGACCTCGACCGCATCGACGTCACCGAGGACGAGGTGGCGTACGTGCTCCAGGCGATGGAGCGCTCGATTCCGGGCATCCGCGAGCATCGCGTGCTGCATGCGATCTCGGGCGTGCGGCCCACCCTGTTCGGCTTCGGCGCCTACGAGGACGAGCTGTCGCGCGACTACGAGGTCGTGGACCACGGCGCGGTCGGCGGGGCGCCGGGGCTCTACAGCATGACCGGCGGCAAGCTCGCGGCCTACCGCCTGATGGCGGAGGACGCCGCGAACCAGCTGTGCGCGGCGCTCGGCGTCGAGGCAAAGTGTAGGACGGCCGAGCTGCCGCTGCCCGGCGGTGAGGCGACGGCCGATCTGGCTGCGCTGGCCCTTCGCTTCCGCGTCGGGCTGCCCGCGGCGACGCGCCTCGCGTTCCGCCACGGCACGCGCGCACGCGGCGTGCTCGAGGCGGGCGACGACGCCCACGCGCGCGGCCGCCGCATCGTGTGCGCCTGCGAGCCGGTGCTCGACGCCGAGCTGCGCCACGTGGCGCGCGCCGAGGGGCTGCGCAAGCTCAGCGACTGCACGCTACGCGTGCGGCTCGGCGTCGGTGCCTGCCAGGGCGCGGGCTGCGCGGCCACGGCGGCGGGCGTGCTCGCCGAGGAGCTCGGCTGGGACGCCGCGCGCGCCGTGCGTGAGGTGGCCGAGTTCGCGGCCTCGCGCTGGCGCGCGGTCGCGCCGGTGCTGGCGGGCGCGCAGGTGGGCGCGATGGAGCTGCATCGCCACGTGAACTTCGGAATGCTCGGCCTCGCCGAGGAGATCCTTCCGTGAGCGTGCTCGTGGTGGGAGCGGGGCTGGCGGGGGCTGCGGCCGGATTGGCGCTCGCCGAGGCAGGCGTCGAGGTGGTGCAGGTCGCGGCCGGACCCGGCGCGACCGCGCTCTCGGCCGGCACGCTCGACGTCGCGGGCGCTTCGCCCGGCATCGCGACGCTGCCCTGGCGCGACGCCTTGCGCGGCAGCCCGCTGCTGCCGCGCGAACGTCTCGCACTGCACCGGCGCGGCGCACCGAGCCATCCCTATGCGCAGCTGTTCGGCGCGGGGGAGGAGCATTCGCTGCCCGAGCGCGAGATCGAAGCCGGTGTGGCGCGCCTCGCGGCCTGGCTGGCGCCGCTCGGGCTCGTGCTCGAAGGAGGCCTCGGCGCGAATCGCCTCTTGCCGACCGTGGCCGGCACGCTGCGGGTCGCGGACTTCGCCTTCGCTCCGGCGGCGCGTGCCGATCTGCTCGAGGCGAGCGACGTCGCCGTGGTCGATGCGCCGGCGCTCGAGGCCTGGGATGCGCGTGCACTCGCGCGCACGCTCGCGCACGAGATCGACGCGCTCGGTCTCACGAAGCTGCCGGTGAGCGTCGTGCATCCCGCCCTGCCGGCGGGCCTGTTCGCGCAGCCGAGCCCGGCGCGCGTGGCGGCGCGCCTCGACGCGAGCGAGGCGCGCGCGGCGCTGGCGAATGCGCTCACGGGGTTCGGCGCCGAGGGCCGCGTGCTGCTGTTCCCGCCCGTGCTCGGCATCGAACGCTGCGCGGAGCTCGTCGCGGCGCTGGAGGCCGCGAGCGGCTCGCGCGTGGCGGAGGCGCTCAGCTTCCCGCCCTTCGCGCTCGCGGGCTTCCGGCTCCAGCGCGCGCTCGACGCCGCGCTCGCCGCCGCGGGCGTGCGCCGTGTGCACGCGCGCGTACAGCGCCTGGCTGCCGCGGGCGACGCGCTCGAGCTCACGCTCGCCGAGGCCGGCGAGCGGCTCGTGGCGGATGCGGTCGTGCTCGCCACCGGCCGCTTCGTGGGCGGCGGCCTCGTGGCAGGCTCCGAGACGGTGAGCGAGACGCTGCTCGGTCTACCGCTCTACGACGCCGACGGGCGGCGCATCGACGGCATCCCGGCGCGAAGGAGTGCACGCAAGGGCTACGGCAACGAGCAGCCGCTGTTCTCGGCGGGTGTGCGCACCGACCGGCGGCTGCGCCCGCTCGCTGCGAGCGGCCGCCCGCGGCACGCGCGGCTGTTCGCGGCGGGCGATCTGCTCGGCGGCTTCGATCCGGCGCGCGAGCGCACCGGCCTCGGTGTCGCGTTCGTGTCGGGGCTGCGCGCCGCGCGCGCCGCGCTCGAGTCGCTGCGCGCACCGCCCGCGTCCAGCGGAGGCATGCCGTGAGGGGCTATCGCGGCTTCCTGCGCGAGCTGTTGCGCACGGGCTCGCTGCGCGCGCTCGCGCTTCAGCTGCGCATGGGCGCCCTGCACGTCGCGCGCCAGGCGCTCGGCCGGCAGGGCAGCGACCCCGTCGCACAGTTCCTCGGTTACTACGGACCCGACGGCATCACACCGCCCGAGTCGTCCGCGCGCGACCTCGCCAAGCAGGCGGAGGCCTGCCTCGTGTGCGGCCTGTGCAGCCTCGAGTGCGCGCGCATCGGCGGCGCGCCGCCGCTCGATCCGCGCGACGCCGTCGTGTCCGCGGCGCGCCTCGAAATCGACTGGATCCGGCTCCACGTCGCGCCCGCCGCGAGTGCAGACGGAGCGTGCAGCGGCTGCGATGCCTGCAC
>Ga0299906_10004682_pt1 | contig 11183 bp, 10 predicted proteins | sample RVTome_14_FD_200259 | JGI IMG/M metagenome (GOLD analysis project Ga0299906, IMG submission 200259) | Soil microbial communities from uranium-contaminated site in the Upper Colorado River Basin, Wyoming, United States - RVT145D125 (version 2) ... | reverse complement strand
TGGATTCGATCCGCCGCGCGCTCCTGGCCTTCGATGTCGCCGCCGTCGTCCCGGCGGGCTCGCGGGTCCGGCGCGTCGAGCTCCAGCTCGAGCTGACGCCGTCGAACCCCGACGCGTTCGAGGTCGCGTTGCATCGGGTGTTCGCCCCCTGGAGCGAGGGTCCGTCGGCCGCGTCGGGCGGCGGCGGGGCGTCGTCCCAGCCCGGCGACGTGACGTGGCTCCACACGGACTACGACGAAGAGTTCTGGGATGTTCCCGGCGGAGATTTCGAGGCCGCACCGAGCGCCTGGGCGACGGTCGCCCAGCCCGGACTCGTCGTCTGGGAGTCGACGCCCGAGCTGGTGCAGGACGTCCAGGCGTGGCTCGACGCTCCCGACGGGAACCACGGGTGGATCCTCATCGGCGGCGAGCACGAGCCGCAGACGGCCAAGAGCTTCGCGTCGCACGAGAGCGGCGCCCCGGAGGCGAGGCCCCGTCTGCTCGTGGAGTACGAGGCGAGCTGCGACGCCTCGGACCTCGATCCCGGCGCGCTCGGTCTGTGCCGGGCCTACTGCGAGGCGTTGGCCTGCACGGGCGACGAAGCGCGGGGCTCCGCCGCCGCTTGTGCCCACCTCGCCCTCGGCTTCACACGGCAGACCGGGACGGCGCTCCCGTGCGCGCGACCCGATTCGGGTCCGTAGCCGTTCACGCGATTCAACCGTCGATCCGGAGCACGCTTCGCGTCGGGGCCGCAGGCGGTTGTGCTGCACGGCGCCGAGCATCTCGCGCGGCGTCGCGGCATCCGGCCCGACGCGTGTATCCTCCGCTCGGGAGGACCCCCGTGACCGATCCTTTCCCTCCTTCGGACGTGGCCGTCACGCCGGCTCGCTTCGTCACCGGCGCGACGGGCCTGATCGGCCGGCACCTCGTCGCCCGCCTCCTCGCGCGCTCCGACGCGCCCGTCTACGTGCTGGTGCGCGAGGTGTCGCTGCCGCGCTTCGAGGAGCGCTGTCGCCAGTGGGGCGTCGGGACGGACCGCATCCGCCCCGTGGCCGGCGACCTGACGGCGCCGGGGCTCGGCCTCTCGCCCGACGTCGTCGACGAGCTTCGCGGTCGGGTGGGGCCCTTCTTCCATGTGGCCGCCCTCTACGACATGAGCGCGACCGACGAAGCCCTCGAGGCCGCCAACGTGGCCGGCACCCGCAACGCCGTCGAGGCCGCGACGCGCCTCGGCGCCCACTGCTTCCACCACGTCAGCTCGATTGCCGCCGCCGGTCGCTATCCCGGCGTCTTCACCGAGGACATGTTCGACGAGGCGACCGACCTCGACGATCCCTACTTCCGCACGAAGCACGAGTCGGAGCGGGTCGTCCGCAACACCTGTCGGATTCCGTGGCGGATCTACCGCCCCTCGGTGGTCGTCGGTCACTCGCAGACCGGCGAGATGGACAAGATCGACGGCCCCTACTACTTCTTCCCGCTGCTCGAGCGGCTCTCCGCGTCGCTGCCGCCCTTCGTGCCGCTCCTCGGCATCGACGGGGGCCTGCTCAACCTCGTCCCCGTCGACTACGTCGCCGCCGCCCTCGACCACATCGCGCACCGCGAGGGGCTCGACGGCAGGACCTTCCACCTCGTCGACCCGGAGGAGCACAGCTTCGGTCAGATCCTGGACATCTTCTCCGAGGCCGCGGGCGCTCCGCGCTTCTCGCTGCGGATGGCCGGAACGGAGACGCTCGTCGCGCCCTTCCGCCGCCTGATCGCGGGCAACGCCTCGAACGCCGTCGGCCGCGCCTTCGAGGGGCTGGCCGGCGTGCCGGCCCGCGTGCTCGCCTACGCCGACAACCGCACCCGCTTCGACGCCAGCCACACGGCGGCCGCCCTCGAGGGGTCGGGCATCGAGGTGCCGCGCCTCGAGCGCTACGCGCCGCGCCTCTGGTCCTACTGGGCGCGAAACCTCTCCGCCGACACCGAGCACGACCGCCGCCTCGACAAGGTCGTCGCGGGCAAGCGGGTGATGATCACGGGAGCCTCGTCCGGGATCGGACGCGCCGCCGCGCTCAAGCTCGGGGCCGCCGGAGCGCACGTCATCCTGGTCGCGCGGAACCTCGAACGCCTCGAGGAGGTGAAGGAGCAGGTGGAGCACGTGGGCGGGAGGGCCTCGGTCTTCCCGGCCGACCTCTCCGACGACGCCAGTGCCGTGAAGCTCTGCGAGGAGGTGACGCGCGAGCTGGGCGGCGTGGACGTGCTGGTGAACAACGCCGGGCGCTCGATCCGCCGCTCCCTGCGCCTCTCGCAGGATCGTTTCCACGACTTCGAGCGCACCATGTCGATCAACTACTTCGGCGCGCTGCGCCTGATCATGGGGTTCCTGCCGGGGATGCGAAAGCAGCAGGACGGCCACATCGTGAACGTCTCCTCGATCGGGACCCAGGTGGGTCCGCCCCGCTTCTCGGCCTACATCGCCTCGAAGTCCGCCCTCGAGGGCTTCGCGAAGTGCGCCGCGCCGGAGCTCGTGTCCGACGGGATCCACATCACGACGATCCACATGCCACTGGTGAAGACCGAGATGATCGCCCCGACGGGCATCTACGACTCCTTCTCGGTGATCACGGCCTCGGAGGCGGCCGACACGATCTGCGACGCGATCGTGCGGCGTCCCAAGCGCATCACCCCGCCCCTGGGCGTCGCGGCCCAGGTGAGCAGCGGCCTGGCGCCCGAGGCCTGGGACGTCTGGCTCCATCTCGCCTACCGGCTCTTCCCCGACTCGGCGGCCGCCCGCGGGCAGGTGCCCGTCGAGGACGAGCGACCCACCAGCTGGGGGCGGGTCTTCGCGCGGCTGCTGCCCGGCATCCACTGGTAGGCGGAGGATCCGATGGCGTCTTCTTGCTTCGAGCGACTGTCGGCGGTGGACGCGGCATTCCTCGCCGTCGAGGACGAGTGCACCCACATGCACATCGGCGGCGTGTCGATCTTCGAGCCCGGTCCGCTCGGACTCGAGGGCGGGGGCGTCGACATCGAGCGCATCCGGCATCTCGTCGAGGTGCAGCTCCACAAGACGCCCCGCTTCCGGCAGAAGATCGCCTACGCACCCCTCACCGGTGCGCCCGGGTGGGTCGACGATCGCTCCTTCCATCTCGACTACCACCTCCGCCACACGAGCCTTCCCCATCCCGGTGGCGTGGCGCAGCTCGCGCGACTGGCGTCGCGCGTGATGTCGCAGCGGCTCGACCGGCGGCGTCCGCTCTGGGAGTTCTGGGTGGTCGAGGGCCTCGAGGAGAACCGCTTCGCGCTGATCTCGAAGTTCCACCACTGCATGGCGGACGGGATCTCGGGCGTCGATCTCGCCGGAGCGATGATGGGCAAGAGCCCGGACTTCCGTCCCGGACCCGCGAAGGGCTGGGTGCCGCGCCCCGCGCCCACGACGCGCGAGCTCCTCGAGGGAGAGCTGCGGCATCGCGCCGGCGCGGTCCTCGACCTCGCGCGTTCCGGAGCGGGCCCGGGGCCCGCGGCGGCCGAGGCGACCCCCGGCGATTCGCTCCCGGCGCGTCTGCGCAAGGCGGGCTCGGCGCTGGCGGCGGCCGTGGAGCCGGCCCCGACGACGCCGCTGAACGTCGAGATCGGCCCCAACCGCCGCTTCGCGTGGTGGCGCGTCGGGCTCGATGTGCTGGGGGGTATCCGCGAGGCCACCGGGGGAAAGCTCAACGACGTCGTGCTCGCCATCGTGAGCGGAGCCGTCCGCGCCTTCCTGCAGCGGCGGGGCTTCCCGGTGACGGGCCTCGACTTCCGCGTGATGGTGCCCGTGAGCGTCCGGACCCGCGACGAGCAGGGCCAGCTCGGCAACCGCGTCTCCCAGCTCCTCGTCCATCTGCCGCTCGAGGCCGAGGAGCCTCTGGAGCGCATGCGTCTCGTCCGGGAGCGCACCGCGGAGCTCAAGAAGTCGGGCCAGGCGGAGGGGGGTCGGACGTTGACCGCGCTCTTCGAGCTGCTTCCGCCGCGCCTCGCGCAGCCGCTCCAGCGCGCGGCCGCGCGCCGGAGCTTCGGGAACATGGTGGTGACCAACGTGCCGGGGGCGCCCTTCACCGCCTACCTCCTCGGAGCGCGCCTGCTCGAGTCCTACCCGCTCGTTCCGCTGGCCGCGAAGCAGGCGCTCAACATCGCCGTCCTGAGCTACGACGGCTTCCTGAACTGGGGGATCAACGCCGACTACGACGCGATCCCCGACGTCGACGACTTCGTCGCCCTGCTGGCGGAGGAGGCGGAGGGCCTCGCCAAGGCCGCGATGCGACCCGATCGCTGATCCGTGGGCTACTTGCGTCTGTACCGATCGAGCACGGTCGCCGGATCGATGCCCCGCAAGAGGCAGGCCGCTGCGATCCGGGTGGGATGGTGACGGATCTGTCTGCGCGACTCGCCGCACAGCGCGCAGGTCTCGGAATCCGCGGGGTCGCTCCCGGGCCGGAAGGGATGCGCCTCGTACTTGGAGAAGGTCACCGCCGACCCGGTATCGCGCGCCATCGCGGCGATGATATCGGAACCCCCCAGGCTCGGGGCAGGGCGGAACGGGGGGCCGAGTGAGGGAGCCCAGGCCGGGGGGCGTCACCTACCGCGAGGCCGGAGCCGGCTACTTCGAGAAGCGGGGGCTCCAGCGCTATGCGGGGGCGTGGTCGCTGTGGGCGCTGGGCGTCGGCGCGGTGATCTCCGGCGACTTCTCCGGCTGGAACCTGGGGGTGGGGCAGGCGGGCTTCGGCGGCTTCCTGATCGCCGCCGCGGTCATCACGGTGATGTACCTGGGCCTGTGCTTCTCGATCGCGGAGATGTCGCCGGCGCTGCCGCACACGGGGGGCGCCTACTCCTTCGGGCGCACGGCGCTCGGGCCGTGGGGCGGCTTCGTCACGGGGCTGGCCGAGAACCTGGAGTACGTCATCACCACCGCCGTGGTGTGCTACTTCGCGGCGGCCTACCTGCAGAACATCTTCGGCACCCCCGACGCGCTCCAGCCGCTGTGGTGGCTCGGACTCTACGTCGCGTTCGTCGGACTGAACGTCCTCGGCGTCGAGGCGTCCTTCAGGTTCGTGGTCTTCATGACCGCGCTCGCGCTCGCCATCCTGGCGATCTTCTACGCGTCGGCGCTGCCCCACTTCGCGTGGCAGAACCTCTGGAACATCCCCGCGGATCCCGGCCGCAGCGTCTTCCTGCCGAAGGGCTGGCTCGGGGTCGGTGCGGCGCTGCCGTTCGCGATCTGGCTGTACCTGGCGATCGAGCAGCTGCCGCTGGCGGCGGAGGAGTCCCACGATCCGAAGCGCGACATGCCGAAGGGGCTGCTCTGGGGCCTCGTGACCCTGATCGTCACGGGCGTCCTCGTCACCTTCCTGAACATGGGCATCGGGGGCGGCGCCGCGTTCTTCGGCAGCCGGACCGAGGAGCCCCTGCTCGAGGGCTTGAAGCTCACCATCGGGGTGACGAACGCGAAGGCCCTGGGACTCGTGGCGGTGGCCGGGCTGATCGCGAGCTTCCACGCCATCCTCTACGCCTTCGGCCGCAACATCTACTCGCTCTCGCGCGCCGGCTACTTCCCCCACTGGATGTCCCTCACCCACGGGCGGCGGAAGACGCCCTGGGTGGCCCTGCTGGTGGGCTCCGCCATCGGCTACGCGGTCCTGCTCCTCCTCCACGTCGTCGACCCGACGGGCTCGGGTGCGTTCGGCGGCGTCATCCTGAACATGGCGGTGTTCGGCGCCGTCATCGCCTACGCCATGCAGATGGTCGCCTTCCTCGTCCTGCGTCGGCGCTTCCCGGAGATCGAGCGCCCCTACCGCTCACCGCTCGGCGCGCCCGGCGCCTGGGTGGCCCTCGTCATCTCCCTGGTCACGCTGGTGCTGCTCTTCGCCCATCCCGACTTCCGGCCCGGCGTGATCGGCGTCGCGGTCTGGTTCCTCGCCGGGCTCGTCTACTTCGCGTTCATCGGTCGGCATCGCCTGGTGCTCTCCCCGGAGGAGGAGTTCGCGCTCAGCGGGGGGCGAAGCGCCGATCCGTAGCAGCGGCGCGCGTCTCGGGGGCGAAGCTGCCCTGCGCCTGTTCGTGGTCGGCTGCTCTTCTGAGCGACGGCGCGCTCCCGAGGCGCCTCACAGCCCCGCGAGCCAGTCGCCGAACTCCAGGCGGTCGAGCGCGGCGACGCTGCGCGCGAGCAGGGTGCGGACGAGTGCCTCGCGCTCGGTGAGCGAGCCGAGCCCGAGCGACACGACGGCGACCAGGAGCGTCTGGAACGAGAGGGCGCGGTACTGGGCGCGGGCGTCGTCGGCGGTGAGGGGGACGCCGGCCTTCGCGAGCGCATCGACGTAGTGGCGCAGCAGCTCGTCCTCGCACTCGGCGAGCAGACCGGGCGCGAAGGAGTCGATCAGGTGGTATTGGACGTCGCGGATCCCGCGACACCACTGGACGCCCTGGAAGTCGAGCATGCCGGTGCGGCGGCCTTCGGGGCCGTCGTACTCGAAGCAGTTCGCGAGGTGGCTGTCGCCGTGGATCAGGGTGAGCGGCTCGGCGTACCACGCCTCGAGCAGGGCGTCCCACTTCTCGATCGCCATCCGGCAGAGCGCGACGTGTCGCTTCGTCAGGATCTCCGGCGCCGCGCGGTGCGCCGGTCCGATCGAGGCCGCGTTCAGCGCGCGGTTGCGCTCGCGACCTTCGGGCGAGAGGTAGGGGTGGAGCCGCATCGGGAGCAGGGCGTCGCGCTCGGCGGGGGAGAGGCCCGCGAAGCCGGCGTGCAGGGCGCCGAAGGTCTCGACGCAGCGGCGCGCGCGCTCCACCGTCGTGCCGGCCTCCATGTCCCGGTTCACGAAAAGCGTCGCTCCGGGCAGCTCGCGCACGTTCTCGAGGAGGAGCGCGAAGCGCGCACCCCGCTCGACCGCGGCGAAGACGCGCGGCACGCGGATCGGCGCCCGCGCCGCGACGCGACGGCAGAAGGCCACCTCGGCGCGCCAGAAGCCGGTCACGTGGGCGAAGGCGCGCGTCGGAAGCCCGGCGCAGGGGAGCTTCGCGTAGAGCGTGTTCGGGAGGGCCGCGTCCGCCCGCTCCGCGTTCTCGAAGGCGACCCGGACGAGGAAGTTGCGGCAGTTGCTGCTCTCGAAGTCCACGCCGGGGAGGAAGGCCGTGCGGACGCGGGGCAGCGCCGGCGCCCCCTCCGGAGCGCCCTCCCGCAGCAGCGCGTCGAGCGCCTCGGGGCGGGCGAGCTGCTCGGGCGTGCGCGGCAGGGCGATCCCGCGCGCCTCGTCGATCCGGTCCGCGAGGATCCGGCCCGCCGCCCCGAGGACCTGAGCGCCCAGCGCGAGGCGTCCGTCCACCTAGCGGAGCCCGATGGCGGCGTCGCCCTTCTCGGCGAACTGGGGCCGGTAGCGGCCGTAGATGTGGTCGCCGATGCGGTGCATGCGCTCCATCTCTTCCGGGGTGAGCGGTCCGGCCGCCCGGGCGCGCAGGGCCTCCTGCATCTCGTCCCGGCTGCGCGGTGCGCAGAGGACCATCTGCACGGCCGGGTGGGAGAGCGCGAAGCGGTAGCAGTCGCGCGTCGGGGGGACGGGCTCGCCGGGGGGCATCTTCGCGGGGTCGCAGAGGTGTCCCCAACGGGTGGCGGTGTAGGTGATGAGTCCGGGACGAGCGGTCTCGGGGAGGTAGGGGAATGCGTCCCGCTCGGCGCCGCGATGGACCGCGTTGTAGCGCAGCATGAAGGCGGCGTAGGGACTCGCCCCGCGCTCGAAGTCCCGGAAGTGATCCCGGAGCGAAGGGCGGTTGTGGGTGCTCAGCATCAGGTGTCCCACCCGCCCGCGCTCGACGAGGCGCAAAGCCGCCTCCACCAGCGCGCGGCCGGGAGGGCGGTTCCACATGCCGAGCAGGAGGAAGTCGAAGCGCTCGAGACCGGTGCGGCGCAGCGCGATCTCCACCGACGGAGCCAGCAGCGCGGCGACCCGCGAGTAGGACTGGACGGTCACCACCAGCCCGTCGCGGTCGCGGGAAGCGAGGGTGCGGATCGCGCGCCCGAAGGCGGGGCGCCGGATCGAGCCCCAGTAGAGGTAGTTGACGCCCTCGGCGACGGCCTCCTCGATCATCCGCGGATCGCCGGTGAAGCTGCTGCCGATCCCGAGGCGGGAGACGCGGAGCCCGGTCTGGCCGAGCTCGATCGGGGCGAGGAAGTCGGGCATGGGACGGAGTCTCTCACGAGCGGGCGCTCCCGGAAAGCGCGGGGAGCAGGTCCTCGGGAATCTCCCAGCGCGTCGGATCTTCCTCGACCCGCCAGCGGCGGTGCTGCCAGAGCCAGAGCTCGGGGGTGCCCTCGACCCAGCGCTCGACGATGCGGTTCAGGCGCTCGGTGTTGTATCGGACGTTCGCGTCCGGATCCTCGCTCGGCCGTTCGAGGAGGAGCTCGGGTTCGATCCGAAGCGCATGGCGTCCGGAGCGTTCCACGCGGACGAGCTGGGCGGGAACCAGCGCCGCCCCGGTGACCTGGGCGAAGCGCGCGGGCGCCGGCGTCGTCGAGGCGAGCCGTCCGAAGAGGGAGCACACGATGCCGCTGCGGCGCGGCATGTGCTGGTCGATCGCCCACAGCACGGTCGCCCCGCTGGCCAGCACCTCGCGCAGCTGGCGCCCCGTGCCCCGGGTGCCGATCACCGACGTGCCGGAGCGTCGGCGCGTGTCCTGCACGAAGTCGTCGAGGGCCTTCCAGTGCAGCTTCTTGACGATCGCGTAGAAGGGGTAGCCGCGGAGGGCGAGCGAGACCCCGAGGAGATCGATGTTCCCCGCGTGCGAGCAGGCGAGGATGACGCCGCGTCCCTTCGCGAGCGCAGCGTCGAGGTGCTCCCGCCCGGCGATCGCCACCAGCGCGGGGTTGCGCTCCATGTCGTAGGGCAGACGCAGGATCTCGACCGCGCTCATCGCCAGGTTCTGGCAGCTCCGGCGCACGATCGAGCGTCGCTCGGCGTCGGAGAGGCGGCCCCCGAAGACCCGCCGCACGTTGTCCAGCGCCACGCGCCGCCGGATCGGGACGAGGTAGTACCAGGCGTCGCCGATGCGCCGGGCGAGGGTCATCGCCCATGAATGGGGCAGCAGCGCCAGGGCCCAGCTCGTGAAGCGGATGCCGAGCATTCGGGCCTCCGGTGCGCCGGTGCGAGGAGTCGCCTAACGCGGAACGAGGCGGAACAGGTAGGCGACGTTCACGTCCTCTTCGCGAGGCCGGGTTCCATACTTCGCCTCGTAGGCGTCGGCGAAGACGTCGAACTCGTCCTGCGACCCGACGCGCTGGGCGGTGAGCGCGTAGATCCGGTCGTCGACGCGGAGCCGCGCCGAGGGATCCGCCTCCAGATGCTCGACCCAGGTGGAGCGGTTCGCCCCGGCGTGGACGTAGAGGCGGTCGCCGATGCCCACCGCCCAGAGGTTGACCGAGTAGGGGTCCTGGGGATGGGTCTCGAGCTGGATCGTCGAGACCTCGTCGGTGAACCTCCAGTCCTCGGGCGCGCTCGCGGGCTCCCCTTCGAGCGCGCCGCCCGGCAGGAGCAGGGTGGGACCGCAGGCGGTCAGGACGACGAGAGCGAGGAGGGGGGCAAGGCGAAGCGCAGCGAGGCGGTCGTGGGATGACATGGAGGAGAGCTATACCACGTCGACCCGGCTGGATCCGGCGGCGCGAGCGGGCGGTCGGCTATGTTGCCCGCCGTGAGGAGTCTGCGACTCGGCCTCCTGGTGCTGGTGATGGCGTGCGGCGGCGCACCCGAACCCGGGGTGTATCCCGACGCCGAGTCGGTCCGGCCCCTCGCCGCGGGCGCGCGCGTCCCCGACGCCCTCGTGCGCTCGGTGGGCGGCGAGACGGTGTCGCTCCGCTCGCTGGTCCGCGATCGCGGCGCGCTGCTCGTCTTCTACCGCGGGGGCTGGTGACCCTACTGCAACACGCAGCTCGGGGAGCTGCGCGAGGTGCAGGAGGAGCTCGCTTCGCTCGGCTTCCCGGTGATCGCGATCAGTCCCGATCGCCCCGAGAAGATGACGAAGAGCCTCGAGGTGAAGGACCTCGGCTATGCGCTCTACTCGGACAGCGAGCTCGACGCCGCACGCGCCTTCGGGATCGCCTTCCAGCTCGACGACGCCACGGTGGCGAAGTACCTCGAGTACGGCATCGACCTCGAGGACGCGTCGGGAAGCGCGCGGCATCAGCTCCCGGTGCCGAGCGTCTTCCTGGTCGAGGCGGGCGGCGCGATCCGCTGGGTCTACTCCAACCCCGACTACGAGGTCCGGCCCGAGAACGCCGCGCTGCTGGCGGCGGCGCGCGCGGACACCGGGAGCGAACCGGAGTAGTCGCCCGCGGGGACGCGGGTGCGTGCTCAAGGGCGGGCCCGGGCGTGTCGATTCCCTGTGTATGGGGGGATGGGCCGGCCTCTTCGAGGGCTCCGGGGCCCGCGACCTCGCGTCGCGGTCCGGGGCGCTCGCGCGTCGTCTCCATCCGCACCGCACGACGCTCGTGACGATCGGGCTCGCCGGATTCCTGCTCGGCGCGAGTCCGCTTGCGGCGGTGGTGCACGGCCACGCGGCCCACGCTCCGTGGCACGTCGCCGTGTTCGCGGCGAGCGTGCCCGTCGCGCTCTGGGCGCTGGGTCTCGCGATCCACGCGACGCTCTTCGAGCCGCGTCACGGCGTCGTCGCCGGCTTCGTCGGCGCGCGCGTGGCCCCGCCGCGCTGGGCGACGCGTGCGCTGCGCGCCTACGCGACCCTCACCGTCGCCGCCTTCGCCGTCGCTCCGCTGGTCGTCCTGCTCGCGGCGGCGGCGGGTCCCTAGGAAGCCGTCAACGGAACCAGGCGCAGCTCGACGCGCCGGTTCGCCGAACGCCCTGCGTCGGTGCTGTTGTCGGCGATCGGGTGCTGCTCGCCGAAGCCGTGCGTGATGACGCGCTCGCGCTGCACCTGCTGCGCGATCAGGTAGTTGCCGACCGCGTTGGCGCGCCGCTCCGAGAGCGCCAGGTTGTGGGCGTCCGAGCCGGTGCTGTCGGTGTGTCCGGTCACCTCGATCAGCGTCTTCTCGAACTCGTCGAGCACGAGCGCCACCGAGTTCAACACCTCGTAGAAGTCGCCGCGGATCTCGGCGCGATCGGTGGCGAAGGTGAGGTTCCCGGGCATGTTGAGGTAGATGTCGTCGCCGATGCGGGTGACGCTCACGCCGGTTCCCGCGAGGCGCTCGC
>Ga0299906_10004679_pt1 | contig 11185 bp, 10 predicted proteins | sample RVTome_14_FD_200259 | JGI IMG/M metagenome (GOLD analysis project Ga0299906, IMG submission 200259) | Soil microbial communities from uranium-contaminated site in the Upper Colorado River Basin, Wyoming, United States - RVT145D125 (version 2) ... | reverse complement strand
CCGCGAGGCGGCGAAGCAATCGCCCTCTGATGGCGTAATCAGCCGCCGCCACCGAGATTGCTGCAGCATAAACCGCCTCGCAATGACCACTTCCCCGGACTTTAAGAATATCCTGCTCTCCGGGAGGCGCGAGAAAATGGCTTGTTTCCCCGGCCAGTGGTAAAATACCCGCTTATTTCAATTTGATAAAACGCTTTTGAGGTAAGTTTATGCAGGAAGCTTCTGTTGGTCAGGAGATCTCCATGGCGGCGGAGCCAACCAAGTTTGATAAGCTGCGCGCCATCCCGTGGAGCCTGGCTTATGAAATCGCAAACACATTTTTCATCCAGCTAACCTTCTTCGGCTCAGCGTTCGTTCTTTTTCTGAATGAACTTGGCTTAAACAGGACCGAAATCGGTTTCCTGCTGGCCGTTTTTCCATTCCTGGGTTTGCTTTCACTATTGATCAATCGCCAGGTCGCCCGCTTCGGTTATAAGCGCACCTTCTTGTACTCTTTTAGCCTGCGCACTTTTTTCGCGGCGGGCCTGCTGTTCACGCCTGTGATCGCCGCACGGTTCAGCGCGGGCACGGTGCTGCTCTACGTCAGCGCCATCACCATCGCTTTTGCCGCCAGCCGGTCCACCGCCATGACGGCGCTGTTACCCTGGCAGCAAGAATACATTCCGAATGATATTCGAGGCAAGTACTCGGCTAACAGCAGTATATTTGCCAGCCTGGCTGGATTAATGGCGGTAAGCGCGGCCGGTTACATTATCAACCGTCCCTTGGGCCTGGAACGTTATTCCATCCTGTTCGGTCTCGGGATCCTATTTGGCATGACCTCGATCTACCTGGCTGCGCACATTCCCGGTGGCGCTCCGGACACGAGTGGAAAATCCTCCCTGCAGAGCCACAGGGATTTGCTGATTCCCTTGCGCGATCGCCGCTTTCTCCGTTATCTGGGCGGCCTGGGCCTGATGACGGTGGCGACGGCACCGGTATTTGCTTTCTTACCTTTGTATATGCAGGAAAAGGTCGGTTTGAGCCCGGGCAGCGTGGTATTTTTGCAGACCGGCGCTCTGATCGGCAGCGTTCTCTCGAGCTATTTTTGGGGCTGGCTGGCCGACCGCTACGGAAGCAAGCCGATTGCCCTCACCGGGCTGCTGCTGATTTCCACGCTGCCCATTTGGTGGTATCTGACACCGCGCGAGGCGCCGCTCAGCCTACCGGTCGCCCTGGGGATCGCCTTGCTTCAGGGAGTGGCAGGCAGCGGCTGGGGGATCGGTTCGGGAAGACTGCTATTCGTCAACATGGTGCCCGCCCAGAACAAAGCAAGCTATCTTTCTCAATATAACGCCTGGATGGGCCTGATCGGCGGATTTAGCTCGATATTCGGCGGCCGGCTGCTGGATGTCTTTTCCGGGCTAGAGGGCCAGTTTCTCGGACTTCGGGTCGACTCTTTCACAATCCTGTTTGCCATTGGTTTTCTGCTGCCTCTGTTCAGCGCTTTTATCCTGCGTTCTATCCAGACGGAGCGCGAACTGGGCATCAGCCAATTCGCCGGCCTGTTCATCCACGGCAACCCGCTCCTGGCAGTCGACTCGCTGATTCGCTTTTATTTTGCCCGAGAAGAACCCGCGGTTGTGGCGGTAACCGAGCTGCTCGGCAAATCCCGCAGCCCGCTTACTGTTAACGAACTAATGGAATCCCTGGACGATCCGCGCTTCTACGTGCGCTTTGAGGCGCTGGTGTCCATCGCCCGCCACAGCCCAGATGAACACCTGGTCCATGCCTTGGTAGAAGTGCTGGAGGGCAACGATCCCGCTCTGAGCATGATGGCTGCCTGGGGGCTCGGAAGGATTGGCATCGGAAGCGCTCTCCCGGCCCTGCGCCATTCTCTGCAGGTCTCGCGTTACCGTTCCGTCCGCGCGCATGTCGCCCGCTCCTTGGGCAGCCTGGATGACACAGAGAGTATTCCCCTGCTGCTCGATGCCGTACGGGAAGAGACAGACATGGGACTGAAAGTTGCCTTCGCTTCGGCCCTCGGAAAGCTTAAGGCCGTCCAGGCGGCCCCAGACCTGTTAGACATCCTTTACCGCGACCGCTACCCGAGCAGCCAGAAAGAGATGGGCTTATCTCTGGCGCGCTTGCTAGATGCGGAAACTGCCTATATTCAGCTGACCCGCAGCCTGCTCGCCGATCCCGGCACTACGTTCGCGCAACAGGTAGATAACTTAAGACGCTCACTGCAGCGCAGGTTTCCGCAGCAAGAGGATTTGATCCTCCTATTGGAGCGTGCCGTAGAGCTCTTTGCCAGAGGAGAACTGGAAATGGGCCTGCAGGAGTTTTCCACCGCGGTTAGGTCGCTGCCAATGGATCAATTACCCTCCCACTGCCGGCAAATTTTTGCCGAGGGCGTTACCCGCATGCAAGAATTTGGATTCGAGAGAACGGAGTATATCATCCTGGTAAACCTGGTTTTGGAAAAATATTAGGGACTGCCCTTGGCGGCCTGGGTAGATTCCCTTACGGCTTCTAGGGAAATCCCTAGGCAAATTGTAGGAATATCCCCTATTGAAGGAAAAGCAACCGGCAGATATTATATAGTTGTAGAAAGTTTATTCTTTTTCTTTTCATCATGGACGCAGAAAACTGAATACCGGCCAACAGGAGCAGTTGGAGGAAATATGGCGTTAAAAGCAGTTATTTTTGATATGGACGGCGTGTTGACTGCCACCGTTGAGTATCACTACCTTTCATGGAAAAAAGTCAGCAATGAGTTTGGGCTGCCCTTTACCTGGAACGACAATGAAAAACTGAGGGGCCTGACCCGCAAGGAATCGCTCGAGGTGTTATTAGCGGGGAGATCGATTCCAGAAGAGCAAAAGGACGAGATGCTCAAGATGAAAAACGCCTATTTTCTTGAATCCCTGAACAATATCGGACCGGGGGATATACTTTCCGGCGTGCCGGAACTCCTCCAGGAACTGCGCCAGGCCGGCATGCGCATCGGCGTGGCCTCGTCCAGCCGGAACGTCCGCCCGGTGCTCAATCATCTGGGAATCGCGGGCTTCATTGACGCGATGGGAGACGGAACCAGCGTCAGCAGACCGAAGCCAGAGCCGGATATCTTTTTTTACACTGCCTCTTCTCTAAGGGTGAAACCGCGCCAATGCCTGGTTGTCGAGGACAGCGAAGCTGGCGTAAAGGCTGGTCTAGCCGCCGGCATGTGCGTGGTTGGGGTTGGCCCAGTGGCGCGCCTGCGCGCCGCCCATGCCCTTTTTCCTGACCTTGGCAACGTCAAATTGATCGATCTGCTCGAGGTTTACCACAGCTGGCGTTTAGAGCACACGCTCTTTTTTCCCCTAAGCCGAGCTAAAACTCCAGTTTGGCGGTGAGAGCATGATTGAAAAGGAGATTATCAAAAGAAGAACACTCCAAAATTGGCTGCGCCATAGAGGCGCCAAAGGACCGACAGTGGGGGAATGAAGATGGAAGTAACCAACATTTCCAGGACGTGATCCAATCTCCGGCTGGTATGCCACAAGCGCTGTAGTGCAAAGAGCAGCGTTTGGAGAGCCCAAAGCATAGCCATGAGAAAAGCTACCGTCCAGCTGCCTAAGGCGGCTGCTCCCAGGGCAATTATTGCGGACAGCTTTTCACGTCCTCTTGACTTATAACTCGCCCGAGCATCCTTTGGCCGGAAATTCAAATTCCATCCTCAGCTCTTTTGTTTAGGAAGGATACCGATCCCAGTCGAATGTAGTGATCTGACTGAGCGACCGTTTTCCTGAAATCCGGAAGATGATCATCTAAGTGAGGCTTAAGGTACGTGCTTCTTGCCTCTTCATCAGGTTTGCCTCATTCAGCAATTCGAGGGCAGCCTGGACAACGGTTCCCGGTGAGACCAAACGCAGGCAATCATGATGTCCCATGGGGCAAACACTCTTGTAACAAAACTTGCAGGACACATCGTGATAGAGCACCCTGCTCGGCACCATCCAGGGAGTGTGTTGCGGGTTGGTCAGGGCGTATAAATCGACCACCGGCGTGCCTGTCGCTGCGGCAATATGTGCCGGACCCGTATTATTCGAGATCAAGAGGGGCGCGAGCGATACCAGGGCAGAGAATTCCTTAATATTCAGCGCACCCGCTACGGAAAATGAATTGACCTGCATACTTGTGCGAATCTCCTCGACGATTTCACTTTCCGTTCGGACTCCAGAAAATACAATCTGGATATCATAATCCGAGGCAAGTTGCTCGGCAGCTGCGGCGAAGTGCTGCGGTGGATAGCAGCGGGAGGGCGCGGTAGCTCCGGGATGCATGATGGCCCAAGGCCGGTTCAGATTTAATCCCATGTCTGCCAGCATCTGCAGAACCCGGCTCACGGCTCTTAGAGGCACTTCCAGGGAGAGGTGCTCGTCCTTCGGATGGCAGCCAATCGTGGCGACCAGGTCGAGCTGCCGGCGGACCTCATGACGCATATCCGGCTGGCCGAAGTCGTCCACCTCCGGCACCCAATTGGTAAGCAGCTGGTAGGGATTTTCCCGAGAATATCCCAGCAGCAATGGAATTTCAGCCATGTAAGCCAGAAATGCAGCCGGCTGCGGATTCTGGCTGAAAACCGTGAAGATTACGGCAGCGTCAAAGCCGCTCCAATAGAGCCGGTTAATCATTTTGAATTCCTCATCGCTGGTGACCCGCGGCCGGGTGGCTTTCATCCACGGCGCATCATATGGGATGGTTTCGTCTACCTCCGGAATAAGCGGCGCAATTCCGGCTCCTGATCGAGAAGTCAGCAAAGTGATCCGCCGGCCTGGCAGGCTCTCCTTTAAAGCACGTACGGCCGGCGTGGTCATCAGGACATCTCCAATAGAATCGAGCCGTATGCACAAGATATTTTTGGCTTTCTGCCAATCTTTTTCAAATTTCATTTCGGATCCTTTCGATGATGCTGGTGGTCGAGTGATTTTCCAGATACGGGAGAATTTCCACCTCTCCGCCCAGTTCTTCCACCAGCGATGCTTCCGGGAGTGTTTGGCGAGTATAATCCCCGCCTTTGACAAAGATGTCCGGCCGGATTACCCTGATCAACTCACGCGGCGTATCGCTGTTAAACGAAACGATGTGGTCGATGCAGCTCAGCGCCGCCAAAATTTGGGCCCGGTCTTCCAGGGAATTGATCGGTCGATTGGGTCCTTTCAGGCGCCGCACGCTGTCATCTGAATTGAGCCCGACGATCAGCACATCCCCAAGCGCCTTGGCGCGGTTGAGGTAAGTGATGTGACCGCGGTGAAGGATATCGAAACATCCGTTGGTAAAGACAATCTTCCGACCTGCTCGCCGATAGGAAGCCACCCGCGCGGCCAACTGGAACACATCGGTGACAAACTTCTCGCTGGTGGAAAAGTTGTCGCGCAGCTCTTCTGCGAAGCAAGCCGCAGTCCCATTTTTGGACACGACAATAGAGGCCGCTGCGGAAGCCAGCTCGGCAGCGTTCTCCACGTGAGCCCCAGACGCCAAGCTTAACGCCAGTGCGCTCACAAAGGTATCACCGGCTCCGGCCGCCCGCGAATTCGGCTCGGGCTTAGCGTAGGTCCGGTATGGCGTATCGTCGCCGTGGTGGAAAATTAACGCTCCCTTGTGGTCCAATGTAACCGCGGCAATTTGAGCGCCGGTAAAGTCCAGGATTTTCCTTCCCTGCTCCTCCATCTGGTGGACCCGCTCTGCATCATCGCAAACCTTTTTCAGCCCTAACAGCTGCAGCGCTTCCTCGTAATTCGGCTTGATGGCCGTGATGTTAATGCTGTGGAAAGCCTGCGGGCGCTTCGAATCGACCACTACCAAATGCGGGTCTCTCCTCTGAAGCTGCTCTAAGGCTTTAATCACTCGCGCCGTCACTACCCCATAGCCATAGTCCGAGACGATGACCGCATCACACTCGAAGAACAGGCTTTGCAGCCGCTGGATAAAAGCCTGTTCGGTTTCGCTTTCCAGAGGATTTGTGGATCCCTGGTCGAATCTGACCACCATCTGAGAGGCGGCGATGATTCGCTGCTTGGACAGTGTCCCGCGCTGCGGCAAGCTGAGCAGTTGTTCGGTGGACACATCTCGCTCTTCAAGAGACTGGCGCAGCAAATCCCCTTCCGCGTCATCGCCGGTCACCGATAGAAATACGACCTCGCCGCCCAGACTGCGCACATTAACTGCGGCGTTCGCCGCTCCACCGGGAACATAGATGCGTTCGTTGATGGCAACAACCGGCACAGGCGCTTCCCGGCACAAGCGCTCGGCAGTACCTTCCATGTAGCTATCCAGCATCGCCTCGCCGATCACCAGCAAATTGCGATCGGCAAAGGCATCGATAATATTAAGCAGATTAGCGTTCATGTTCACCATCCGCTAAAGTTCCATAGGGGTGAGACGCCGCCGTCCCCGGCGGCTGAGCAGCTGAGGGGTGAGATGCCACCGAGGACGGCGGCTGAGCATTTGCAAGAGCAGATTTTTCTGTAAGCAGAATAACGTCTGCGGCCGCTAACAAATTCTGTACGATGAAATCCGGTCGCCGCACGGGGGGTAATCCTCCATTCAGTCTCATGATCGTTGTCGAGCAAAATCGTCCTGCAGCCGGCCCTGTTACCAGATTCAATGTCATCAAGAATATCGCCGATCAGCCAGGAGGTAGATAAATTAATGCGATGATGGCGCGCTGCTTCGAACAACATGCCTGGCTTTGGTTTGCGGCACACGCATTCCCTGCTATATAGCTGCAAAGCGCCTTCCGGGTGATGGGGGCAGTAGTAAAAACCGGAAAGGGCGACACTGCCCTCGGCCAATTGCTGGCGTAATCGGCTTTCGACCGGGATCAGGTCTCGCTCCCCGAAGTGTCCCCGGGCGACTCCCGATTGGTTGGACACTACAATTACCTGGTATCCGGCCTGCTGAAGAAGACCCAAGCTCTGCAGCGCGCCATCCGCCAGCCGAATCAAAGCAGGATCGACGTTATAGGGCACATTCTCGATAAGCGTGCCGTCCTTATCCAGGAAAACCGCAGGAGAGCTCATTATGGCCAGGAGGTCTCCCGCATTGGGATCACCATGATCTCCGGGATGACCGTTTCGTCCGGCTGGCTAAGAACAAAGCGGATCGTCTCGGCCACATTCCGGGGATCTTGGAGGGTATCCACGTCGATATCGGGAAAGCGGTCCAGGAGAAAGGGTGTGCGCATTCCGCCGGCAATGACAGCAGTCACCTTGATGTTATGCGGCCGGCCCTCGGTATGTAAGGCGTGGCTGAAACCCAGCAATCCCCACTTACTGCCGTGATACGCTGCAGCATTCGGCCAGGCCCGCCTGGCCGCCGTCGAGACAATATTCACGATGTGCCCGCGACCCTGCTCCTTCATGATCGGGAGAGCGTACTTGGAGAGCACGAAGGGGCCGCGGAGATTTGTGGCAATTACGCGATCCCAGTCTTCAACCGGCAGATCCTCCACGGATACAGTACGATCCGTGCCGGCGTTATTAACCAGCACGTCCAGCCTGCCGTGGTCGGCCCGTATCCGTTGGATGGCTCTCTCGATCATCACCTCATTGCAGACATCCAGGACGAGCGGTTGAACTTTCTTTCCATTGGTCTCGAGCTCCGATGCCAATGCCTCCGCCTGATCCTCCCGGATGTCTGCCACGACCACTGTGGCACCAATTTCACTTAACGTTCTACAGATGGCCTCTCCTAAGCCCTGGGCCCCCCCGGTAACAAGAGCGACTTTTCCTTCTAGTGTTGACATATCCTTATCCTAATCTCGATACCTGGAGCGTCGAATGTGAACCGGGATAAGCGAGTGCAAGTCCCATGAAGACTTCCTTTCCTCAGCCAAAATATCCGATAATGGCTCGATCTCCGCCAGCGGGTTGGCGCTTACCTGTTTTTCCACCAGCTCGCACAACAGATGTAGTACGAGCATTTGCACTTCTTGAATGCGCTGGGTATTCGCGGAAGGCACGATCAATGGCACATCCGAGAGAGGCAGCATATCGCCTCCATCGCCGCCCAGCAAGGATATACAGTCGATACCCATTTCACGGGCGACTCTGAAGGCTTCAAGGACGTTTTTGGACCTCCCGCTTGTGCTGATACCGACCAGCACGTCGCCGGGCTTGCCAAACGCTTCGACCTATCTGGCAAAGATTTTTTCATAGCCCACATCATTGGACCAGGCGGTTAAAAAGGCGGTTTCGGCTGTAAGAGCCAGAATGGGCAGGCCTCTGCGATCATGGGACACAAAACGACCGACCAATTCGGCAGCGAAGTGCTGCGCGTCGGCTGCGCTGCCGCCATTGCCGCATACCATCACTTTGCCTCTCCCCTCCAGGCAGGCAATTATCGTCTCGGCCGCCTCCAGGACCGATTCCCCGAGCACTTCCTGGGATTGCTCAAATGCGCGCAGCGCATCTTCAAAACCCTTCATGACCACCAAAATATTGTCCTCGGCGACGCGCCCGTTTTTCCCTTTCTCCACAGGGATTTCTTGAAGCATTTCGACCCTGGCTAATACGTCATCATAAAAATCGGCCAACTTGCTGGCCACTTTTTCCCAGGTGAACATTTCGTTCACGCGCTTGATCGCTTGCTTGCTGAAGCGCGCATGTTTTTTCTGATCCTTGTGCAGTTCGGCCAGGCGCCTGGCGACCGCTGCCGGATCGTTAGGAGAAACGAGATAACCGGTCTCGCCATCCAGAATAGTGTATTTGATGCCGCCCACACGGGCCCCAATCACCGGGGTGCCGCAGGCCATCGATTCCACCGGGGTAATGCCAAACGGCTCGTACCAGGGCGTAGATATAAAGACATCCGCCGCGCTGAAGTAATACCTGATCTCGTCACGTCCCCGGCGTCCGGAGAATAGGATCTTGTCGGATACTTGCTCCTCTGCGGCAATCTCCAGCAAACGGCCGATTTCCGGAGTCAGTTTGGGATCCGGACTTTTGGACGCGTCGCCCACGATCACCATCCGCGCCGGCACATCGTTCTCTTTGACAAACCTGGCGAATCCGCGTATCGCGGTATCCACCCCTTTGCGGGGAACTATGCGCCCGAGCTGCAGCACCATCCATTCGTCTTCCGGAAGACCAATCTTCGTTCTCGCGCATTCTTTTTCCACGGGCCACAACTCATGTGGATCGAAGCCGCATGGGATCAGCCTGATCTTGGCCGGCTCCGCCTCGTACAGGCACACCAGGTCCCGCTCATCTTGCGGGCATTCGGCAATAATGCCATCCGCTTCCTTTACGATACGGTCCTCGATCTTAAATCGTTGGTCCGGAAATTCATCATTGTTTTCCTGGTGTTGGCGGCGCACCCGGCCCAGAGCGTGAAAAGTTATTACAAAGGGCGTGCCCAGAGCGCGCTTGATGTCGGCTGCCACCAGCCCGGACATCCAGAAATTAGCATGAACCAGGTTATAAGGCGCATCCTGCCGTTTGAAGAACGCGATCATATGCTCAGTGAAATCTCCCATATGATCCAGCAATTCCTCTTTCCGAACAAACTCGGCTGGGCCTGCCGGCACGTGGATCACCAGCACGCCATTCTCCCACTCCAAAATTTCGGGGGGCGCCGCCTCATCCCGCCGGGTGAAAACATCTACTTGATGTCCCGCCATTGCGAGATTGCGTGCGACATGAGCCACGTAAATGTTCTGGCCACCGCTGTCCACACTGCCTGGATCAGCAAGCGGTGAAGCGTGCTCACTGATCATCGCAATTCTTTTTCTCATATTACCGTCTCTCCTTAAGCCACTGGTTTTCTAATCGCGGGCTTTCTTGACGTAATCATAGCAAAGGCTTCATTCCAATCGGAGACAAAGCGCCGGATGTTGAATCTTTTGAGCGCCTGGTGACGCGCCCTTTCTCCAAGCCGGCTGGCTTCATTCCTGTCATAAAGCAATCTTTGCATGTGTTCTACCAGCCGGTTCACGTCAGTCCCCACATAGCCAGAGACTCCGTTCTTCACAGCTGTGACTATCTCCGTTGTCGCCAGGCCGATGATCGGCATTCCCAACATCATCGCCTCGCAAATCGACAGGCCAAGACTTGTATAGCGGATCGGGTTGAAAATAAATCGATAATGTCCTTCTAACTTGAGGAGCTCATCGTGGGGCAGTGGGCCCAGGCCGCCCAGATCCTCGGATTGCATTCCGACCAGGTCGAGGGCAACTTCTTCACGGACCCTTTCAAATACATCCAACCCCAGGCGTCGCCCGCGGGTGGGAAGACCGTTCACGATCACAATACCTCGGTCAATTTCTCCGCTATATCTCGCTCCTTCTGGCACAGTGACGCCGTGATCGATCACCCAGGTAGGTGTCCGTCCGTTATCCCACATCAATTCATTGAAATGAGTGACGTGCACCAGCAAGATCTCCGGATCATCGACCGGGTGAGGCGTGTCGGTGGGATGCTGGCGAGGTGGATCATGCTCCAGAAATATCCTGGGCAAGCGTTGTTGATCGCTCGACAAGATTTCAAATTGATCCTCCAGGTAATTCTTGTGCGATTGGTACAGCACACAGTCGATCTCGAGACTTCCGACCTCTTCTGCCGGGACATCATGCACGTTATCCGGCCAGGGGAAGCTTCCGCTCCTGCCACCATATCCCTCGGGCCGGCCGGGTTTAACTGGCAGGTAAAATTCATGGGGGGAATGGACCAGATAATAAAGATAACTACCGTGGATGTGCCAGGTCAGAATACGCAAAGGGTGGGCAGTTTTACCGAGCGCCAATTTTCTCCTCCTGTTCCTTGTGGGCAGATTTCAGGTCTGCCCGTACAGTTGAAAACTCCCTGGCTAACATTTCCAGTGCGGCAGTCACCACTTCTTCCGGTGCGATATCCAGACATTCCATTGCATAAGGGCAATTGAAGTTGTAGCAGGGAGAACAATGCGTCGGGCGGCGCAGTAACCGCGCCGAGGCCCGGCGAGGTTTCCATTGGCTTTCATACTCAGTTCCTGAATATAGAATGACCATGGGCCGCATGAAGGCGTCGGCGAAATGCAGCGAAGCCGAGTTATTGGCGATCACCAGGCTGGAGCGGCGGATGATGGCGGCCAGATCCGGAACCGATGTCATTCCAACCAGCGACTTTACCCTGTCAGGCCGGGGCTGGCGCGCCCCGGCTGCCACGGACTCGACAATTCCCGT
>Ga0299906_10004677_pt1 | contig 11189 bp, 14 predicted proteins | sample RVTome_14_FD_200259 | JGI IMG/M metagenome (GOLD analysis project Ga0299906, IMG submission 200259) | Soil microbial communities from uranium-contaminated site in the Upper Colorado River Basin, Wyoming, United States - RVT145D125 (version 2) ... | reverse complement strand
ATCGTGGCGCCGTCGGCGCCGCGCGCGAGGTCGACGATCTCTCCCAGCGCCTCCTCGCCGCCGCGCGAGGACGACCCGCGGACCGTGCGCAGGCCCAGCCGCTGTGCGATGCGGGCGCCGATCTCGCCGTCGCGGCTGCGGCTGACGAGGATCGTGAAGCCCGTGCCGCGAAACACGTTGGCGAGGAAGATGAGGTGCTCGTGCCAGACGACGCCGATGAACGGCTCGCCGCCCTTCGCCTGCGCCAGGAGGTGCGCGTTCCGCAGCGTCGCGCGGCACGAGCCGACCAAGCCGCGGATCAGCGGCGGCACCGCGAAGGCCGCCAATCCGACCCCGACCTCGAACCAGAAGTCGCGCCGCCGCGTCCGGTCGCTCTCCGCCGCGCCGGGCCGGCTCACAAGAACCGGTTCGGCCGCAGGAAGAACCCGAGCACGAGACAACCCTCCGGCGCGTGCGCCGTGTGCCGGCTGCCCTTCGGGCGCCAGACGTAGCTGCCGGCGGCGGCCTCGCCCTCGTGGTCGACGAGACGTCCGGCGAGCACCCAGCTCTGCTCGAGCTCGGTGTGCTCGTGCATCGGGAGCACCGCGCCCGGCGCCATGCGCGTGAGCGTGGTCTGCAGGCCCGATTCGGGATCCTCCATCAGCACCTTGATCTCGATGCCGGGAAACGGCGTCGGTTTCCAGGGCAGCCGGTCGATGTCGACGTAGCGCGAGGACAGCGCCGCCAGCGCCTGGTGCGCCTCGTCGAGCCCCGGGGTTCGGGTCGTCATGTCGTCGCTCCTTGCAGCGGGTGACTCAGGGATTCTCGCGCAGACGGGCGAAGCCGGCAGCGAGGTCCGCGGCGAGATCGTCGGGGTCCTCGAGCCCGGCGTGGATCCGGAAGCACGGGCCCGGATACGGCCATTTCGTCGCGGTGCGCAGCTCCTCGGGATGGGTCGGCATGATCAGGCTCTCGTAGCCGCCCCAGGAGGCGCCCAGACCGAAGAGCTCGAGCCCGTCGACGAACGCGGCGAACACCCGCTCGCCCACGGGCTTCAACTGCACGCCGAACAGGCCCGATGCGCCGCTGAAGTCGCGCTTCCACAGCGCGTGCCCGGGGTCGCCGGGGAGCGCCGGGTAGAGCACCCGCTCGACCTCCGGCTGGCGGGCAACCCACTCGGCGAGACGCACCCCCGTCTCCCAGTGCCGTTTGAGTCGCACCGGCAGCGTCCGGAGGCCTCGCTGCCCGAGATAGACGTCGTCGGGGCCGGCGCATTGACCGAGCTCATGGTAGGTGCTCCGCAGCCGCGGCCACGCCTCCCGGGTGACGGTGATCGCGCCGAGCATGGCGTCGGAGTGGCCGACGACGTACTTCGTCACCGCCTGGATCGACACGTCGACGCCGTGGGCGAGCGGCTTGAAGTAGAGCGGCGTCGCCCAGGTGTTGTCCATCAGAGTCGTGATCCCCCGGCGGCGCGCGAGCTCGCAGATCGCGGGCACGTCCTGCATCTCGAAGGTCAGCGACCCGGGCGACTCCAGGAAGACGACCCGCGTCGCGGGGCGGAGCAGCGCCTCGATCCCCGCCCCGATCACCGGATCGTAGAACGTGGTCTCGACGCCGAATCGCTTGAGGAGCCGGGTCGCGAAGTGCCGCGTCGGGCCGTAAACGCTGTCCGGGATGAGCACGTGCCCAGCCTGGTCGACGAACGCGAGCAGGGCGACGCCGCATGCGGCGATCCCCGAGGGGGTGAGCACCGTCCGGTGACCGCCCTCGAGGGCCGTGAGCGCCTCTTCCAGGGCCCGGTGGGTCGGCGTCCCGAGCCGGCCGTAGTAGGTGCCCGGCACGTCCGCCGCGCGGTCCCGGCGCATCTGCTCCCAGTCCGCCAGCGACTCGGCGAGGATGGTCGAGGCGTGGAAGACCGGGGGGTTGACCGCGCCTTCGAAGCGTTCCGGATGGCGGCCGGCGTGGACCGCTTTGGTGTCGTCGCGCATGGGGTTTTTCGGGTCCTGGTTGGCCGGGCCGGCCAGTATTCTGCCCCGCGCCGCCAGGGTTCGAGGGTCCCTTCTAATCGGGGAACCTGGCGGTCTCCAGGGCGTCTATGTGGGTTACTGTCCGTCAAACCCATCCCACCAAGGACCTTCGATGATCACCCATGTCCCCGCGCGCAACTGCCAGTTCCACGGCGGCGAGAAGGACGAGCGCGGCTTCCTCGCCTTCTGCGGCAAGCCGGCCAAGGAAGGCTACAGCTACTGCGGCGAGCACCACCGCAAGGTCTACCAGCGCGCCTCCGGCGGCGTGCCGCTCATGCCGCGCGTCGTCCACGAGGTCGCCGTGGAGACCGTGGACGTGGTCGCGCCCGAAGTCGAGCGGGAAGCGGCTTAGCGCCCTCCTCCCCACCGAGGCCCGTAGCGCGGCCTCCCCAAACGAAAACCCCGCCGCTCAAGCGGGGTTTTCGCGTGGCCCTAGGCAACCGCTAGTTCGGAAGCCCGAGGAGCTTCGCCGGGTTCTTCCGCATCATGAGGTCGATGTCCGCATCGGACACCCCCTCGCGCTTTACTGCGGCGATCATGGTCTCCAAGCCGTCCGGATGGGTCATGTTACCGGTCTGGCCGAGGTCCGAGGAAACGACCAGGCCTCCCGCGCCGAGCTCCTTTACTGCCTGCCGTATTACAGTTGCCACATGAAGACCCTCACCGTGCGGCTTCCCGAGGCACTGGTGGCCGAGATCGAGGCCGAATCCCGCGCCCGCAAACTCGCCAAGTCCGACGTCGTCCGCGAGCGGTTGAGCCGCTGCGCCGGACCTTCCCGCAGATGGCGCGCGCCACGCGACGCCATCGCCGATCTCATCGGCTCCGTGGACGGACTCCCGGCCGATTTGAGCGTGCAGCGGAAGCGCTATCTCAAGACGACCGGCTATGGCCAGAAACGTGCTCGTTGACACCGGCGTCCTGGTCGCTTTGCTGAGCCTGTGCTAACTTGGCCCCATGAGGGAGTTGGCGCGACTGCTCAACGACATGCAGGCCGCCGGCGTGATCGAGAACTACGCCCTTTTCGGTGCGATGGCTCAGATGCGTTACACCGAGGCGGTGGCTACCCTCGACGCGGACGTCTTGGTTGCCGTGGCGTCCCCGGAGCGGATGGATGTACTGGCGGAACTCTACGAGTTCTGCGCCCGGCATGGCTTCCGCGCCGAGGGCGAGGCCATCCGGGTAGGAGCGTGGCCGGTGCAGTTCGTGCCTGTGTTCAGTCCGCTCACGCAGGAGGCCATGCAGCAGGCGGATACAGCGGACTTCGAGGGTATTCCGTTGCGGGTCGTACGAGCGGACTATCTCGCCGTGATTGCGTTGAGCGTCGGGCGGGCCAAGGACTATGCGCGCATCCTGGCCCTGGTCGAGTCTCCTAGCGTGACTCGGGACCAGATCGCACACCTCGCAGCGCGGCACGGCTTGGCCGAGGCTTGGGGCCGGTTTGAGGCAAGATTTGCCGATGACTGAGATTCCTGTACGTCTGAGGAAGCAGGCCGAGTGGCAGAAGAGCCGGAAGGATCTGTCCTGGCCGGAGAAGGTCCGTCTCGCCGAAGCGATCCGCGACTCGCTCGAGCCGCTGCGCCGGTCGCGGTCAGGAGCGAACGCCCGGCGTAAAGTCCGCCGGTAGCCACATAGATGGCAAGAGCTTGAGGAGTTGTGAGACGGCGTTTCCTCAAGTCGTTGCTTCTGGTGCCGGCTGACCGAATCGAACGGACGACCTACCGCTTACAAGGCGGTTGCTCTACCAACTGAGCTAAGCCGGCTCGGGCGCCGATTATACGCGCCGACCTCCGGCATCCCGCCGTTCAGGCGAGCGCCGCCTTCACCCGCTCCGGCGTGAACGGAACCGACCGCAGCCGCGCGCCGGTCGCATCGAAGACCGCGTTGGCGACGGCGGCGAACACGGGCGACGTCGCCGGCTCGCCGGCGCCGAGCGACGGCTGGTCGCGGCGGTCGATGAGGCTGATCGTGATCTCATCGGGGACGTCGCTGAACCGCAGGATCGGGTACGACGCCCAGTCGAGCGAGGTCACCGCCTGCCGGTCGAACCGCACCTCCTCCACCAGCGCGCGGCTCAGTGCCTGGATGACGTTGCCCTCGATCTGGTTCCTGACCCCATCGGGGTTCACGATCAGGCCGCAATCGTGCGCGACGTACACGCGCTCGACCCGGACCTTCCCGCTCGCGCGGTCCACGCGCACCTCGACGGCCATGCCCACGTAAGCGCCCGAGTTGTCGTACTGGACGAACGCCGCGCCGCGCCCGGTCCCCGTCGCGCGGTCGCCGCGCGGGCTCGGCCGCGGGTCCCAGCGCGCGAGCTTCGCGACCTCCTCCAGCACCGCGACGGCGCGCCGCTCCTGCAGATGGCGCAGACGGAACGCGATCGGGTCGACGCCGACTACCGCAGCGAGCTCGTCCATGAACGACTCGATTGCGAACGTGTTCTGCGGCGAGCCAAGCCCGCGCAGGGCGGACGTGCGGAGCACCGACGCCTCGAGCAGGCTCAGCCGCACCCGGTCGTTCGCGAAGCGGTACGCGGGCCGGGCGTTCCGGCCGGCGCCGACGTTGCTGACGCTGCGCGGGAGTCCAAGCTCCGCCCCGGCGAGCAGGTTTCCCGGCGCGGCGCCGTCCGGCCGGCTGCTGTGGGTCGGACTGTAGACCCGGGAATCCCACGCCACGACGCGGCCGCGCGCGTCGAGCCCGCCCCGCACCGCAATCGCCATCGCCGGCCCCTTCGGCTCCCGGCCGTGCTCGTCGGCGCGCGTCCACTGCACCCGGACCGGCGCGCCGACCGCCTGCGAGAGCAGCGCCGCGTCGGCGGTCACGTCGTCGGCGCCGTTGTGCCCATAGCAGCCCGAGCCCTCGACCCAGATCAGGCGCACTCGGTCGGGTGCCAGGCCGAGCAGCGATGCGACGCTCGCGCGCGTGAGGAACGAGCTCTGCGTCGCCGACCATAGCGTCGCCGCGTCGGGGCGCACGTCCGCGACCGCGCACGCGGGCCCGATCGAGGCGTGCATCTGGAACGGCACGAAGTACTCGGCGCTCGCGGTCCGGGCTGCCGTCGCCAGCGCCGCCTCGACGTCGCCGTTCACTTGCGCGACACGCTCGGTTGCCGGCGCGGCTTTGAGCGCCGCCGGCAGTGCCTCGGCCCCGGGCAGCTCCGCACCGCCTTGCCAGGTCACGCGCAGCGCGGCCGCGGCCGCGATCGCCTGCTCCTCGCGGTCGGCGACGACGCCGACGAAGTTGCCCAGGCCCACGACGCGAACGTTCCCCGGGAGGGCCGCGACCGAAACCGCGTCCACTGCGGCGACGGTTGCGCCGGCGCGCGGCGACCGGACGACGCGGCCGTGCCGCATGCGCGGCACGGCCAGGTTCTGGATGTACGGGTGCGACCCGTGGACCTTGCCCGGAAGATCGACCCGGGGAATCGGCTTGCCGATCACGGTCATCGACGCGGACGGCTTGAGCCGTCCGCGCGTCGCGAGCTTCGCGTCGAGCCGCCCGCCGCCGACGAGCTCCGCGTAGCTGACCCGCAGGCCGCCGGGGCCGGTGACGACACCGTCCTTGGCGGCGAGGCTGGCGGCGGGGACGCCCAGCCGGACCGCCGCCGTGTTGAGGAGCGTCTGCCGCGCGTCGGCCGCGGCCTGACGGATCTGCGGTCCGGCGCTCTGGAGCGTGCGGCTGCCGACCGTCGGCCCCTGGTCGGGGCAGCGCTCGGTGTCGCCCATGACCAGGCCGACCTGCCCGACCGCGACCTCGAGCTCCTCGGCGACGAGCTGCGCGAGCGCGGTCTCGATGCCGGTGCCGAGCTCGACCTTGCCGCAGAACGCCGTGACGTGGCCATCCGTGGCGATCGCCAGCCAGGCGTCGAGGTCCTGGGTCGCCGGCTGGCCGGCCTGCGCGAGGGCCTCGATCGGCAGGCCGAAGGAGACGACGAGCGCGCCGGAGCGCTCGAGAAAATCGCGCCGTGACCGGTTCACGTCACGCGCTCCGCGCGGCGCGGCGCACCGCCCGCAGGATGCGAAGGTGCGCGCCGCAGCGGCAGAGGTTGTCGTCGAGCGCGGCGCGAAGCTGGGCGTCGGTCGGCCGTGCGACCTCCTTCAGCAGGGCCGCCGCGGTCATCACCATGCCGCTCGTGCAATAGCCGCATTGTGCGGCCTGCTCGGCGATGAACGCCGCCTGCAGCGGGTGCGGGCGCTCCGGCGTGCCGAGCCCCTCGATCGTCGTCACCGGCGCCGCGATCGTCCCGACCGGGACCGCGCACGCGCGGATGGCCTTGTCGCCGACGTGCACCGTGCAGGCGCCGCACTGCGCGAGCCCGCAGCCGAACTTCGGGCCGAGCAGGCCGAGCTCGTTGCGCAGCACGTACAGCAGCGGCGTTTCGGGCGCGGCCGCGACCGCGTACGGCTTGCCGTTGACGATCAGGGTGAGCGCCACGACCGGAATGCCCGCGCCGCCCGTGCGGGCGCCGGGGTCACTTGATCACGCGGAGGTTCGGCTTGGCGCCGCCCGGTGGCGGCGGGTCGGGCGCGGCTGGATCCCGACGCGAGAGCGCCTCCCCGCCCGCCTCCCACGGCGTCGCCGGGCGCTCCATCTCGAAGGACATGCCGTGGCCGTTCTCGCGCGCGTAGATCGCCGCGACCCGCCCCACCGGGATCACGAGCTCCTTGGGCACGCCGCCGAACCGGGCGGAGAACTCGATGAACTCGTTGCCCAGCCGGAGGCGGTGCGCGGCGAGCGGCCCGATGTTCAGGACGATCTCGCCGTTGCGGACGTGCTCCTGCGGCACGCGGGTGTCGGCGTCGACCACGACCGAGACGTAGGGCGTGTAGCCGTTGTCCACGCACCACTCGTAGAGGGCGCGGAGCAGGTAGGGCTTGGTCGGGGCGGGGTCCGCCATGCGGGTCGAGTGTACCCCTGGCGGCCGGCGACGGAGCGGCAGGATGTCTCGGTCCGGATCCCGGGTTGCGCCGGGGCTACTTTCGCATCACCTTCTCGGAGGGCGTGAGCGCGTCGATGAACGCCGGCCGGCTGAACAGCCGCTCGGCGTACTTCATCAGCGGCGCCGCCGACCGCGGCAGCGACACCCCGTAGTAGTCGAGCCGCCAGAGGAGCGGGCTGATCGCGACGTCGAGCATCGAGAACTCGTCGCCGAGCATGTACTTCTGCTTGGTGAACACCGGCGCGAGCTCGGTGAGCCGGTCGGCGACGTGCTGGCGGGACTTCTCCTGGGCCCGGGCCGGACCCGACTCGAGGGCGTCGATCTGGGTGAACAGCTCCACCTCGAAGTTGAACAGGAACAGTCGCGCCCGCGCCCGCATCACCGGGTCGGCCGGCATGAGCTGCGGGTGGGGGAAGCGCTCGTCGATGTACTCGTTGATGATGTTCGCCTCGTAGAGGATGAGGTCGCGCTCGACCAGCACCGGAAGGCGGTTGTAGGGGTTCATCACCGCGATGTCTTCCGGCTTGTTGTACATGTCGACGTCGATGATCTGGAAGTCCATGCCCTTCTCGTACAGCACGATGCGGCAGCGCTGCGAGAACGGGCACGTCGTTCCGGAGTAGAGGTTCATCATGGGGTTATCCCTCGCGCCCCGCGCGCGCGGGGCCAACTGAAGCGCGCGACGCGCCCCGGGATCGGGTCGGGACGCCGCCGCGCGCGTGGCGTATGTGGGGGCTCAGTGCACGTTCTTCCAGTAGACCAGCTTCAGGAAGTACGTCAGGAAGACCAGCACCGTCAGCCCGAACAGCACCCAGATCCCGAGGCGCTTGCGCTCGAGCTGGTTCGGCTCGCCCATCCAGACCAGGAAGTTCACGAGGTCGTAGGCGGTCTTGTCGTACTCGGCCGTCGACTGGCGGCCGGGCGCGGCGAGCTCCAGCTTCGCGAGCTTGCGCGGCTGGCCATGTTCGTCGACCACCGGCCTCCCGTCCCGGGTCGTCGCCGGCACCTCCTTCAGCACCTGCTCGCCCTGCAGCTTCCACAGGACGTGCGGCATGACGGGGCTCGTGTACACCGGGTTGTTCCAGCCGGTCGGGGTGCTCGCATCGCGGTAGAACGTGCGGAGATAGGTGTACAGCCAGTCGGCGCCGCGCGCGCGGGCGATCACCGAGAGGTCCGGCGGCACCGTCGCGAACCACGCTTTCGCGTCCCTGGGGCGCATCGCGATGTCCATCGGCATGCCGATCTTCTCGGCGGTGAACATCAGGTTGTCCTTGATCTGCTCGTCGGTGAGGTCGAGCTGCCGCAGCGCGCTGTAGCGCACGAGCGACGCGCTGTGGCAGTTGAGGCAGTAGTTGACGAAGGTGCGCGCGCCGGACTGGAGGCTCGCGACGTCGGTCAGATTGACCTCGATGTCGTCGAGCTTCACGCCCTCGGCGGCCCGGACTGGCCCTACGGCCGCGGCGAACGCGGCCGCAGCGAGCGCGGCAAGGATCCGCTTCACGTTCACGTCAGCCTCTCCGGCGGCGGCTTGGTCTTGTCGATCGACGTGTACCACGGCATCAGCAGGAAGAACGCGAAGTAGGCGATCATGCTGACCTGCGCGATGCGGGTGGCCGTCGGCGTGGGGACCTGCATGCCGAGATAGCCGAGGACGATGAAGGCGATCGCGAACACGGCGAGCGCGAGCTTGTACATCCAGCCCTTGTAGCGGATCGACTTGACCGGCGAGCGATCGAGCCACGGCAGGAACGCGAAGATCACCACGGAGGCGCCCATCAGGAGCACGCCCCACACCTTCGCCTCGAGCACGACGAGCAGCCAGAACAGCACCGCGCCGATGACGAGCAGGACCATACCGATCGAGGTCGGAAGGCTCAGCCTGAATCCAAAGATGACCAGTCCTCCCGTCCTCCGCCGGTACCGCAGGTACGCCCAGAGCATGAAGACCGCCACGGCCGCCCCGATCACCCACTTCAGCTCGTCGGTCGTCGCTCGGAGCACCGAGTAGTACGGGGTGAAGTACCAGACCGGCGCGATGTGCGACGGGGTCTTCAGCGGGTCGGCGGGGATGAAGTTGTTGTGCTCGAGGAAGTAGCCGCCCAACTCGGGCGCGAAGAACACGATCACCGAGAACACGAGCAGAAACACCATCGCCCCGAAGATGTCCTTCACGGTGTAGTAAGGGTGGAACGGGATCGCGTCGCGCGGGATGCCGGTGACCGGATCCTTGTTCTTCTTGATCTCGATTCCGTCGGGGTTGTTGGAGCCGACGTGCTCGTCGTGCAGGGCGAGGATGTGCACCACGACGAGCCCGACCAGCACCAGCGGCAGCGCGGCGACGTGCAGGGCGAAGAACCGGTTCAGCGTCGCGTCCGAGACCACGTAGTCGCCCCGGATCCAGATCGCCAGGTCCTCGCCGACGAACGGGATCGCGCCGAACAGGTTCACGATCACCTGCGCGCCCCAGTACGACATCTGGCCCCACGGCAGCAGGTAGCCGAAGAACGCCTCGGCCATCAGGCTCAGGAAGATGAGGACGCCCACCAGCCAGAGGAGCTCGCGCGGCTTGCGGTACGAGCCGTACAGCAGCGCGCGGAACATGTGGAGGTAGACGCAGATGAAGAACGCCGAGGCGCCGGTCGAGTGGAGGTACCGGATCAGCCAGCCCCACGGCACCTCGCGCATGATGTACTCGACCGAGGCGAACGCGAGCGTCGCGTCGGGCTTGTAGTTCATGGTGAGGAAGATGCCGGTGATGGTCTGCAGCACCAGCACCAGCAGCGACAGCGAGCCGAAGTAGTACCAGAAGTTGAAGTTCTTCGGCGCGTAGTACTCGGAGAGGTGCTCCTTCCATAGCGCCGACAGCGGGAAGCGCGAGTCGACCCACTCGAAGAGCCGCAGGGCCCAGGCGTTGCCGGTGGTGCCGTTCGCCATGGCGTCAGGCCTTGTCGTCGCCGATCAGGACCTTCGCGTCGGACAGGAACTTGTACCTCGGGATGGGGAGGTTGTCCGGGGCCGGGAAGTTCGCGTACACCCGGCCGGCGAGGTCGAACTTCGACCCGTGGCACGGGCAGAGAAACCCGCCCAGCCAGTCGGCCCCCATGCTCGGGTCGCCGGGTGCGAACTTGGACGTCGGCGAGCAGCCGAGGTGGGTGCAGATGCCGACGACCACCAGCAGGTCCTTGTGGTCCTCGCGCGCCCGCCACTCGTTCTGCGCGTACTCGGGCTGGTCGGAGCGCCGCGAGCTCGGATCGGCGAGCCTCGCCTCGTCCTTCTTGAGGCTCGCCAGCATCTCCTGCGTCCGGCGCACGACCCAGACGGGCTTGCCCTGCCATTCGACGATCATCTGCTCCCCGGGCGCGAGCGCCGAGATGTCGGCCTCGACCGGCGCGCCGAGCGCCTTCGCGCGCTCGGAGGGCTCCATGCTCGCCAGGAACGGCCAGGCCGCCGCGCCACTCGCGGCGCCGCCGGCGATGCAAGTCGCGAGCAGCAGCTTGCGGCGCGTCTCGTCGACGTCGTCGCCGCCACCGGCCCCCGGCGGTAAGGTCGCTTCCGAAGGGTTGCTCATGGGGAGAGATTCCTGTGGTTCTTCGGAGGGGTGTGTGGTTCTTCGGCGGGGTGGCGTGCGGAACGGCCGGCGGATTATAGCCGAACGCCCAGGGTGATTGAAAGTTTTCTCGTGTAAGTCATTGAATAAATGTTATAAACTAGCGCCTTTGCGAATTCCGGGCCGGCGCCTCGCAACGGCCGCGCTCATAATTGCGCCCACGGCGCCGCAACGCACATGACGCTGAAGAGACTCTGGCTCGTCTTCGCCCAGGCCGCGACGATCGCGGTCGGCGCGCTGTTCGTCGTCACCACGCTCAGGCCCGAATGGCTCGCGACGCGCGAGGCGCCGGCGCCGGTGGTCCTGAGCCAGGCGCCGGCCGCCAGCCCGGGGGTCGCGAAGGCCGGCTCCTACAGCGACGCGGTCGGGAAGGCCGCGCCGGCGGTGGTGAACATCTTCACGGCGCGCACGGTCCGGGGCGCGCGCCATCCGTTCGGCGACGACCCCGCGTTTCGCCGGTTCTTCGGCGACATGCTCGACGAGCCGCGGCGCGCCTCGAGCCTGGGGTCGGGCGTGATCGTGAGCCCGAGGGGCTACGTCCTCACCAACAACCACGTCGTCGAGGGGATGGACGAGATCGAGGTGCTGCTCGCCGACGGCCAGACGCGGCTGAAGGCGAAGATCGTCGGTGCCG
>Ga0299906_10004676_pt1 | contig 11190 bp, 12 predicted proteins | sample RVTome_14_FD_200259 | JGI IMG/M metagenome (GOLD analysis project Ga0299906, IMG submission 200259) | Soil microbial communities from uranium-contaminated site in the Upper Colorado River Basin, Wyoming, United States - RVT145D125 (version 2) ... | reverse complement strand
AGCGTGTCCAGCAGGAAGACCACGGCGCCGCGCAGCTCGCCGTCCTTCTCGGCGCCGCGCTCGGCGCAGCCCGATGCCAGCAGCGCGGCCCCCGCCAGCCCGGCCAGCGCGCGGCGCAGCCCACCCACGAGTTCCCCCGGAGCTAGAGCTGCTTCAGGATCGCCTCGGCGCTGCTGACCTCGAAGTTCATGGGCTTCTCGACCGCCAGCGTGCGCACCACCCCGTCCTCGGCCACCAGGGCGTAGCGCTGGGAGCGCAGGCCGAAGCCGATCCCCGAGCCGTCGAAGTCGAGGCCGAGGGCCCGGGCCAGGTCGCCGTTGCCGTCGGCCAGCATCAGCACCTTGTCGCCGGCGCCGCGGTCCCGCCCCCAGGCGTCCATCACGAAGGCGTCGTTGACGGACACGCAGGCGATGGTGTCCACGCCGCGGGCCCGGATCTCGTCGGCCTTCTCGATGAAGCCGGGCAGGTGCTTCGCGGAGCAGGTGGGCGTGAAGGCCCCCGGGACCGCGAAGAGCACCACCTTCTTCCCGGAGAAGAGCTGGTCCGTGCCGAGGTCCTTCATCTGCCCCTTCTCCATGACCTTGAGCGTCACGTGGGGGATCTTGTCGCCTTGTTTGATCATCCCGTCTCCTGGCCCTTCAGGGCTTTGAGTCGCGTCTCCTCGCGGTCGAGGAAGGTGAGCCAGCGCTCCGCCATCTCGGCCGTCTTGTCGCAGGCCCGCGCGCGACCTACCGACACCTTGGCCGCGCCGATGCGCTCCTGATTGTAGCGGGCGATCCCCACCAGCAGGTGCCCGTGGCAGGGCGTGTTGGGCCCGCCGTGGTCCAGGCCCTTGGCGAGCGCGTGCTGCACCGCCTCCACGGCCTGGTCCCACTCCTCGCGCTGCACGTGCACCTGTCCGATGCGCAGCCAGGCCTCGCCGTCGTCGGAGAGCTCCGCCGCCTTGCGCAGGGGCTCGATGGCCCGCTCGAACTCCCGGGCCGCCAGCCAGCTGTTGCCCAGGATCTGCCAGGCGTCCCGGTCGCCCTCCACCTTGCCCTCCTGCAGGCTCGTCTCGAGGATCCCCGCGGCGCGGTAGGGCAGGTCGTTGTAGAGGTACATCTGGGCCAGGCGGCGGAGCTCGCGGTCCGTCGTGAGCAGGCCCTGGGCCTCGGCGAGCTGCTGCACGGCGAACGAGCGCTCGTCCTCCTCCAGGGAGAAGTAGACCGCCGCCAGCTGCACCCAGTAGCTCTTCTTCGGAAAGCGCGTCACGAGCTGCTCGACCAGCGGGCGCGCATCCGCCCAGCGCTCCTTCGAGAGGTAGAGGGCCACCAGCAGCTGGAGCCAGGGCTCCCGAGGCTCGTCCGAGAGGGCCACGGCCTTCTCGGCCGGCTCCAGGGCGCCCTCCGGGTTCCCGGCCTGGTAGTAGGCCATCGCCAGCATGAAGTAGCCGGACGGGCTCGGCGTCTCCGTCTCGGCGAACCAGAGCTCGAACTCCCGGACCGCCTCCTCGAAGTGCTCGAGCATCATGTACATCTGCGCCAGGTTGAAGCGGGCCTGGAGCTGCGCGGCCGGCGGCAGCGCCTGCTGGTCGAGGCAGAGCTTCAGGGCGGCGGAGGCCTCCTCGTACTTGTCCTGGCTCGCGTAGGCGTGGGCCCGGAACTGGTACACGACGGCCTTCTCGTAGGGATTCAGGTCCTCCATCTCGAAGCCGTCGAGCACCTCGAGGGCCTTCGCGAAGTCGTCGACCTTGAGGAACTCGTGGGCCTCGTGCAGGCGCTTGCCCGTGCGCTGGTCGCTGATCGTGTACTGGCGGCCCTCCTTCTCGCGCTCCTCCGCCGCCTTCTTCTCCTCCCGGTCGCGCTTCTTCTCCCTCTGCTGGGCGACGGCGCCCAGCGGAAGCACCAGGGCGAGGCCCATGGCCAGGGCCAGGGCGGCTCGGAAGGGGCGCTTGCGGAACGCGGGGAGGGGCGCCATGGCAGTCACTTCTGCAGCTGGAACACGAGCCGCACCGTGACTCCCGGGCGCTCCACCGGCTTGCCGTTCTCCAGCTTCGGGTTGTACTTCCAGCGGCGGATGGCCTGGAGCGCAGCGCTGTTGAAGACGCCGCTCGGGTAGTAGCCGGTGACCTGGGCGTCCTTCACGGTGCCGCTGCGGCTGATCGTGAACTCGAGCTCCACCCAGCCCTCGATGCCGCGCTGGGCGGCCCGGATCGGGTACTGGGGGTTGACCCGCACCAGCGGCACGATGTCCTGGTCGGCGGCGCCGAAGCCGAGGGCCGAGCCGGTGTCCAGGGCCATGTCGGCGTCGTCGCCCACCGCGAAGCCGTCGCCGTCCGAGCTCGGCCGCAGGCTCTCGGCCATGTGCATGTCCGGCGGCGGGGGCTGGTCCTCCGGAGCGAGCTTGTCCGGCAGCTCCCGCTTCTTCTCCTCGACGACCTCCTCGCGCTTCAGGCGCACGAAGTCGATCACCCGGGGAGCGGCTGCGTCGATGAGCTCGCCCTCCACACCGATCAGGGCCTGCATGATCCAGAACAGGCCGAAGGTGACGCCGACCGCCGCGCCGAAGGATGCGATGTAGCGCGGAGCCTCCACGCCTCAGTCCACCACCTCGGCCGCCATGGAGACGTTCTTGACGCCGGCCAGCCGGGCCGCGTCCATGGCCTGCACCAGCCACTTGTTGCGCGAGTCCTCGTCCGCCTGGATCACCACCGCTCCCTGGGGGTTCTCGGCGTAGAGCCGCTCGATGTTGGCGCGCAGCGCCCGCGGATCGACCTGCCGCTTGTCCACCCAGAACTGGCCCGAATCGGTGATGGCGATCAGGATGTTGCCCCGCTCCTTCTTCTCGGCGGTGGCCGCGTCGGGGCGATTCACGTCGATCCCGGACTCCTTCACGAAGGAGGCGGTGACGATGAAGAAGATGAGCATGATGAACACGACGTCCAGCATGGGCGTCAGGTTGATCTCGCTCTCTTCTTCGCCGCCACTCTTTCGTCGCCTCATGCTCCCCTCAGGTGTGGGCGATGGTGAGGCTGTCCGCGACGCGCTCGCCCTCGTCCCGCGCGTAGCGATCGAACTGCACGCTGAGCATCAGACCCGAGATGGCGGCCACCATCCCCGCCATGGTGGGGAGCGTGGCCCTCGACACGCCCGAGGCCATGGCCCGGGCGTTGCCCGTGCCCGCCACCGCCATCACGTCGAAGACCTCGACCATCCCGGTGACCGTGCCGAGCAGGCCCAGCAGCGGGCACAGGGCCACGAAGGTGTTGATCATGAGCAGGCCCTGGTTCAGGCGGCCCTGCACGTCCGAGATCAGCAGCCGCCGGATCTGGTGGGCGTACCAGGAGGAGCGGTCGCGACGGGCGTCCCATTCCTCCCGCACCTTCCTGGCCACCCCGGGGTGCACCCTCCGGAAGTACCAGGCCCGCTCCAGGATCAGCGCCCACATCACGAAGGTCGCCGCGGCGATGGCCAGCAGCACGTTGCCGCCGGTCTCGATGAAGTCGCGGACGTCGGCGACGGGCTCGAGATCAAACACGCAGATCCCCCGTCCGCTCCGCCTGCTGGGCGATCAGGCCGGCGCTCTTCTCGTCGAGCACCTCCGTGATCCCCTTGATGGTGCCGAGCAGCACGGCGTGCACCAGCACCAGCGGGATGGCCACGGTGAGCCCGATCATGGTGGTCACCAGCGCCTCGGAGATGCCGCCGGCCATCATCTTGGGGTCGCCGGCGCCGAAGAGCGTGATGGCCTGGAAGGTCCGGATCATGCCGGTCACCGTGCCGAGCAGGCCCAGCAGCGGCGCCACCACCGAGACCACCTTCACCAGCCAGATGAAGCGCTCGAGCCCGCCGACCTCGCGCATCACGGCCTCGTCGAGCTTCAGCTCCAGGGTCTCCGGATCGGCGCCCCGGTTGTCCTCGTAGACGGCCATGACCCGCCCCAGCGGGTTGCCCCGGTCGGCGCGGTCGGACTTCTGCTGGGCCGCCACCTTGCGGCCCGTGATCGAGACGACGACCCAGCGCACCACGGCGAAGACCGCGGCGATCAGGCCGAGCACGATCGTGACGTAGCCCACCCAGCCGCCGTCGGGGATGCGCTCGAAGAGGGTGCGGGTGTCGATCAGCACCGCGAGCAGCGTGCCCCGGCTCGGGTCGACGGCCAGGGCCGCCATGCCGTTCGCCGCGCTCTCGAAGTCCGGCACGGTCTCGGCGTAGCGGGTCGGGGGCTGGCGCTCGAGCTCCCGCAGCTTCTGGATGTTCTGCTCCCAGAGCAGGTACTCCCCGCCGGACACGGCGGTGAAGACCCCCGCCCGGGTCACGTCGCGCTCCTCCTCGTCCCCGGAGACCGTCAGCACCGGGGCCTTGAAGGTCACGACCCGGCCCTGCTCGGTCATCTCGCGGGCCAGCTCGTACCAGAGGCGCTCCAGCTTCTCGATCGAGGGCAGAGCCTTGCTCTTGCCGAGCTCCTCCAGGAACTCCTGGCGCCCGTCGAGCTGGGCGCTGGTCAGGGAGCCGAGGATCTGGCTCGCCGTGTCGCCGGAGACCTGGCGGACCACGCCGAAGAGCTCGCCCAGGGTGCCCAGGCGCTCGTCCAGGGTGGCCTGCAGCTCGGCCAGGCCGCCCTCGTTCTCCTGGAAGGCGCGCTCGAGCTCCTGGCTGCGGGCCTCGAGGCGCGCCAGGGTCGCCTGGGCGTCGGCGAGCAGCTTGGCCTGGTTCTGCCGCTCGCGCTGGAAGCGCTCGAGGCGCTCCTGATCCTCGGTGCGCTCCTCCTGCATGCTGTTCTCGATCAGCGAGAGCAGCTCGTCGAGGGAGCGGGCCTGGGGCGGCGGCGCCACCGGGGCGGCGTCGGCCTCCGCCGTCGGCGCGATCTCTGCGGGCTCGACGGTCTTGGCGGTCTCGGCGGTCTCGGCGCCTTCCGCGGCCTTCGCATCGCCGGCCTCCTGGGCCTGGGCCGGTGCGGCGACCAGCCACAGCATCACTCCGAGCCAGAGCGAGAGCTTCGGGCGCATCAGACCTCTCCTCCCGCCTTCTCGGGGGCGGGTAGCGGCAGGCGGATCATGTCCGGCGCCGACTGCTTGCGCGCCACCTTCAGCCCCTGCGCGATCGCGGAGGCGTAGCTCGAGTCCAGCTCCTTCCACGCGCGCTGGCCCTGGTCCCAGACGCCGTTCTGCGAGCCGTCCAGGGTCTGGTAGACCAGGGCGATGCGGCCGACGCGCAGGAAGTCCACGGTCAGCTTCTTGCCTTCCCGGTCGAGGGTGCTGCGGTAGGCCTCGATGGTGCGGCCGAACTCGTTCTCGATCTGGTAGGCCTCGAGGATGCGGCGGAACTTCTCGGCCTCGGTCACGTCGGAGCGGTTCATCAGACCCCGCAGCTCGGCCACCCGCTTCTCGCGCTCCTGCATCAGGAAGGGCGTGTCCAGGTTGACGAACTGGTCGAGGGCCTCGATCATCTTGAACATCAGCGGGGCCACGCCCCGGCCGACGACCTCGACGTCGTCGATCTGGGACTGGAGGGAGGCCATCTCCTCCTCCTGGGCCCGGAGCAGCTCCTCCGACTGCCGGTTGTAGACGCGCAGGGATTCGATCTGCTTGAGCGTGTTGCGGTACTCGGCCAGCAGCTGGTCCGTCTTGTCGCTCAGCTCGTCGATCTGCGCCTGGGCCTTCACGCCCTCGGTGTTGCCCTCCATGCGCTCCTCGATCGCCTGGGCCAGCAGCTCGCCCGGTGCCGCCCCGCTCACGAGCAGGGCTGCCGTGGAGGCGCCTGCGATGGCGCAGGTCCAGCGACGCTGTCGCATGCCGTGTCTCCTCGAAGCTCGGTTCCGCGGACCGTCTTTTATCACACGCCGCGCCCGGTTGGGAACGTGCAAAGGGTCGGGAACGCGCAAAGGGCGCGGCGCGGCGGGAAACTCCGGACTTCGACCCGGAAATCGCGCACGCTGGCGCTGGGGATCCGAGGCGAGCCGTCGCCCGCCCCAAGCCCCGGCGAAGCCGGCTTCCGGAACCCCACTCCGCCCACGTCGAGCCCAGGCTCCTGTGGGTCCAGCCCTCACCCCCGCTTCGATCCTCTACCTTATCACAATGGCCCAGCCGCCCGTGCCCGGCCGTGCGGACCCGCAGGGCCGCGCCGCGTGGCGGCGGCGCATGCGGCACGCCATCGGGCCCCTGATCCTGGTCCTGATCCTTTGGACGCTGGATCCGCGGGAGCTGTTCCGCGCGCTCGGCGCCGCCGAGGTCGGACCGCTGCTGGCCGCCTACCTGGTGCCGCTGCCCGCCATCGCGCTGCGGAGCCTGCGCTGGCGCGTGCTGCTCGGACGCCGCGGAGCGCCCTGGCGCAGCCGCGAGCTGCTGGCCCTCTACGCCCAGTCGATCGCCGCCGGCGTCGCGACCCCGGGCCGCGTGGGCGAGCTGGCCAAGGGGGCCCTGGTGGCCGGCCGCGGCGTGGGCCTGGCCCACGGCCTGTGGAGCGCGCTGCTGGACCGGCTCGCCGACCTGGGCTTCCTGGCCCTCCTGGCGTCGGGGGCGGCGGCGCTCCACGCCGCTCCCGGGCTCGGCCGCGGCGCGCTCGTCGCGCCCGTCGCGCTGGCCCTGGTGGCCGGCGGCCCCGCGCTGGCCTTCCTGAGCGGGCCGGGCGCCCAGCAGCTGGGAGCGCGCTGGCTGGCGCGGCTGGGGCGGGGGCCCGCCGTCGAGGTCCTGCCGGACGCGGGCACCGGCGCCGGCGCCGCCCTCGGCTGCGCGCTCCTCACGGTGGCCTCGTGGGCGCTGACCTACGCCGCCAACGACCTCTACTGCGCGAGCCTCGGCCTCGGCGTCGGCTACCTGGAGATCGCCGGCATCTCGGCCGTGGCCTCGCTGGTGGCGGCCCTGCCCATCTCGATCGCCGGGGCGGGCACCCGGGATGCGGCCCTGATCCTGCTGCTCGCCCCCTACGGCGCGACGCCCGCCCAGGCCGTCGCGCTCTCGGCGCTGATGCTCTCGAACGTGCTCTTCGTGGGCGCGCTCTGCGCCCTGGCCTACCTGTGGACGCCGCCCGCCGAGCCCCCGATCACGGCGCCGGGGCGGGGAGCAGCTCGCGGAAGCTGAGCAGCCAGGCGCTCATCGGGTCGTGGACCGCGTACTCGAGGAAGAGACCCCGGAAGGTCGCGTAGTCCGCCGCGCAGACGAGGGCCACCAGCAGCCCGCCGGCCAGGTGGCGCAGGGCGGGGCGCCCGGGCGCCAGCTCCCAGACCAGCCACACCGCCAACCCGCGGATCGGCAGCTCGAGCAGGGCCACGTAGCGCACGTTCTTCGTGAAGAAGCCGAAGGCCAGCAGCAGGCCCACCAGCAGCAGGGCCAGGTAGACCGGGCCCGCCTCCCACTCGCCCCGGCGCAGGCGCAGCGCGAGGGCGCCGAGGGCGGCCACGGCCAGCAGCGTGGGCCACACCGAGAGCAGGGCGAAATCGAGCAGGTAGCGGTACCAGGGACCGCCGCCGAGCAGGCGCGCGTACTCGTTCTGCGCGGGCGAGGCCACGATGCCCCGCACCACCTGCCACAGGGTGGCCGGGTCGCCGGCGGCGAAGAGCCAGAGGCCGGCGCAGGCGGCCAGGGAGGCGGCGGCGGCGAGGGCCAGGGGCGCCCGGCCGGGTGCCGCGCCGCGCCGCAGGCGGAGCGCCGCGGCGTAGAGCGCGAAGGGGACCACCAGCAGCACCGACGTCTCCTTGACCAGGACCGCGGCGGCGAGCGCCAGGGCGAAGAGCGCGCGCCGCGGGGCGCTCTCCGGGCGCCGGGCGGCCTCCCAGAAGGCGAAGATCGCCAGCCACGCCGCCAGGGTGGCGGTGCTGTCCATCAGCGCCCGGCGGGAGAGGCCGAGCCCGAGGGGCGAGAAGGCCACCAGCGCCGCGACGCCGAGCGCCCGCGGATCCCCGAACAGGCGCCGAGCGAACAGGTAGGCGACGGCGATCGAGAGCAGGTGGCAGGCCAGCGAGAGCTCGGACAGGGCCCGGTAGTCGAGGCCGCGGATCCCGGTCCAGGCTCCGGCCAGCGCGATGTAGGCGGCGCGCAGCGGGCTGGGGAAGAACCAGCGCCGCTCGCTCGCGGCGTAGTCGCGGAAGAGCGTGCGGAAGCCCCCGAGGCCCCGCTGCTGCATCTCGGTGGCGTAGGCCAGGTAGTGGGTCTCGTCGGCGTTGGCCGCGAAGTCCACCGCCGCCCGGGTGGGCGCCACCAGGGCCGCCACCCAGGTCGCGAGCAGGACCACGGCGAGCTCCGGAGCCAGACGGCGCAGCGACGCGGCCGTCAGTAGCGCCACCAGGTCTTGAGCACGGTCCGGGCGAAGGACAGGCCGTAGCTCCAGTCGCGACCCTTCTTGGTGTCTCCGCTGGCGCGCCGATCCACGTGCACCGGCACCTCGGCGATGGGGATGCCCTTCTTGGCGGCGTCGACGATCAGCTCGGCCGTGTGGAACTGGTCCTGGCGCAGCAGCACCCGGGCCAGATCGCGCACGCGCAGCGCCCGGAAGCCGTTCGAGCAGTCCGTGACCTTCACCGGCGTGAGCAGCCGGATCACCAGGTTGAAGACGTGGATGCCCGCGGCGCGCATGCGGCTCCCGCCCTCGTGCCCGCCGAGGATGCGCGACCCGATGACGAAGGAGGCCCCGGACTCGACCAGGGGGCGCACCAGGGTCTCGATCTCCGAGGGGCGGTGCTGCCCGTCGGCGTCCATGGTCACCGCGATCTCGGCGCCGTGCTCGAGGGCCAGGTCGAAGCCCAGGCGCAGCGCCGCGCCGCCTCCCCGCTGCACCGGGGTGCTCACCACCAGCGCGCCGTGGCGCCGCGCCACCTCCGCCGTGTCGTCGCGGCTGCCGTCGTCGACCACCAGGCAGCCGAGGGGCAGGCCGCAGACCGCGGCCGGCATGGCGTCCAGCACCGCGCCGATGTTCTCGCGCTCCTCGTAGGCCGGCATCACCACCACCACCGACGGCAGCCGGTCACGCTCCGGGTACAGGCGCCGGAACTCGGAGCGCCCCAGGGCCCGCACCAGCCGGTCGAAGTGGTCGGCCTGGCGCTGGATCCGGGCGCGGGTGGCCAGCAGCACCAGCCACAGGACCAGGCTCGAGGCGATCAGCATGGCGATCAGCCGGCTGAACTGCTCGCGCTCGAGCATCAGCATGTCGCGCAGCAGGTCCACCGAGGAGGGCACGGCGGCCACCGCCACCAGCGAGCCGGCCAGCAGCAGGCGCAGGGCGAAGTCGAAGCGGCTGCCCCGGGCCGCCCGGAAGCGCGCGAAGGCGTGCAGCAGCAGGCCGCTGCCGAGGACCAGCCCGAGCCAGCGCAGGGCGGACATGGCGTGGACTCCTCGGCGTCAGCGGCTCAGGTACTCGGAGCGGCGGCGCGTCCCGTCCCAGCGGATGTCGGGGAAGTTCGCCTCCCGGCGCTCGTCGATGCGATCCCGGTGGGGTAGCAGGTCGCGGAAGATCCGGCGCAGCTCCGCGTCCATGTCGCGGGTGGGCCGGTAGCCCAGGTCGAGCAGGTGCCGGTGGTCCGGGTGGTAGTAGTGCTGCTCGGCCTCGCTGCGCGGGTTCTCCATGGGGTGGATCTTCACGTCGAGGCCGAGCTCGTTGCCCACGCGCTCGACGCGCTCGGCGAGCTCGCTCACCTCGTAGACCTCCTCGAACTGGTTGAAGACCCGGTACTCGCCCGCCGCCGCCGGGTTCTCGGCGGCGAGCGTCATGCACTGCATGGAGTCGGCGAGCGGCAGGAAGCCGCGCTTCTGGTGGCCCCTGCCGTAGGGGGTGAGCGGCAGGCCGATCACGGCCTGGGCGCAGAAGCGGTTGATGGCGGTGCCGAAGGCCTGGTCGAAGTCGAAGCGCGTGCGCAGGGCGGCGTCGAGCTCCATCTCGGGCACGTGGGTCCCGTAGACCACCCCCTGCATGATGTCCGTCGAGCGCAGGCCCCAGAGCCGGCAGGCCATCTCGACGTTGTGCGAGTCGTGGACCTTGGACTGGTGGTACCAGCTGCCCGCCCGGCGCGGGAAGAGCATCCGCTCCCGGCGCCCGCGGTACTCGAGCTCGAACCAGCCCTCGGGGATGTCGAGTCCCGGCGTGCCGTACTCGCCCATGGTGCCGAGCTTGACCAGGTGGCACTCCGGGACCGCCTCGCGCATGGCGTGCAGGGTCACCAGCGTGCCGATGATGTTGTTGGTCTGGGTGTAGACCGCGCTCTGGACGTCGATCATGCTGTAGGGCGCCGAGGGCATCTCGCCCAGGTAGACGATCGTCTCCGGGCGGAAGGAGCGGTAGGCGTTGAGGACGAAGTGGTAGTCCTCGAGCTCGCCGCGGTAGAAGCGCAGGTTCTGCCCCAGGTGGCGGCGGAAGGCCGCGAGGCGCTCGGCCATGGGCGCGATGGGGATGGCGGAGTGGGAGCCCATCTCGCCCACCCAGCGGCGGCGGGAGTAGTTGTCGATGCCCGCCACCTCGTGGCCGCGGGCCGCCAGGTGGAGCGCCAGCGTCCATCCCAGGTAGCCGTCCACTCCCGTGATCAGGATCCGCATGCGCGCTCGCAGCATAGCCCCTCTAGAATCCGAGCTCCCGGGCGCGCTCGAGCCCGGCGCGCATGCGCGTGGCCCAGTGCCGGAAGACCTGCCGGACGGCGGCGCGGTTGTTGATGGGCGTGCTCTCGTAGGCGCCGCCGGCGCCGCGGCGCGCGATGCGGCGGTCCGCCACCCGGGCCAGGAGCTCGCCGCTCTCGGCGTCGCGCAGCTCCGCCACGAGCGTGAGGTCCGCCGTCTGCTGGATCAGGACGAAGGAGCCGGCGCCCCGCGGCTCCGGAGGGGCGGTGACCACCAGGTTCGCGATCGCGGGCTCGAGCTCCAGGACCCCGGCTCCGGGGCCGGCCGCCAGGCGCAGCCCGCCGCCGCCCGCCAGCTCCTCGCGGAAGACCTCTTGGAAGAGGTCTGCCAGGCGCCGCTCCTGCTCCTCCGAGAGCGGGAACTCGCCCCGGGAGGCTCGGGGCTGGCGCCTGAAGTAGATCTGGAGGGGCCGGATCCAGAGCGCCTCGTAGCTCCCGAGCTGCGCGTCGGGCCTCAGGAAGACCGCCCCGAGGGCCGCGTTCTCGACTCGCTGCAGGCCGTCGATGCTCTCCTCGGACAGACGCGGCTCCGGGGCCGCGCAGCCCACGAGGGCGGCGAGCAGGGCGGCGGCGCCCGCCCGGGTGCGACGATGCCGCTTGATCATGATCCTCCTT
>Ga0299906_10004675_pt1 | contig 11190 bp, 6 predicted proteins | sample RVTome_14_FD_200259 | JGI IMG/M metagenome (GOLD analysis project Ga0299906, IMG submission 200259) | Soil microbial communities from uranium-contaminated site in the Upper Colorado River Basin, Wyoming, United States - RVT145D125 (version 2) ... | reverse complement strand
GGAAGGGTGACGTGCAATGCTTCCGAAAGTATGTACCTGCTCCAGGTACACATCATCCATACCCGTTCTTTCTTTTAACACACGATAAGGGGCATCGTTGAGATCTTCATCCGGTCTTATCAGGTCGCCGAGCAAAGAATAAAGACCGGAAAATTCTTCAAGGTCAGATTTTATAAGTAATACCTTTAGCATCTTCTCATCATAACCAAAAATCACACAGTCAACAGATAGTGCAATATTAAAATAATCAAGATGACTGATCTTTTCCGATTCTGCCGTTTTCAGATTAAAATTGTTTTGACTGCTCATAAATGATCCAGGGTTACTTAATCTATTGTAAAATAAATTTCACTGTCTTGTTATTTGTTTTCGTATTCACACGAACAACATATTGACCCGACATTATTTTTTTATCTATTGAAACAGGAATACGATGATTCCCTTTTGCACGGAATCCATTGAAAAGAGACTGCACTTTTTGGCCGGAGATGTTCAATAATTCTATTTGGACATTCCCACTTTCGTTCAACTGTAATTCAACCACAGCATCCTGCCTTGAAGGATTTGGAAATATTTTAACCTGCAAATCATCATTTACATTCGGCACACCGGGTAATGATGTCACAACTGCATTGATCAGGTTTCGATTCAGGTAAACATGATATTCTCCCGGAAGTAAATTGATATTTTGTGCAGTACCGGTGGCAGATATAGTCACACCATTTAAATAATCGTACCAGGTACCTGCTACAGGAAAAGTGAATGAACCCGATTGGGAATTCACATCAAAATTGCCGATCACACACAGCATAGATGAATCAGTAGCACTACGAACAGTTAGCCATTTAAATCCTGAAGCCATATTTCTAGTTATCGACACATTATTGGCGGTGAAAACATCTTTGTACCAGCCATGTGCTCTTAATTTCAACAGGCTGCTATAGATATCAACCAGCCTTTTACGCTCAATAACCTGTAAATAATCCCAGCGGACAGGTTTAGGATCCAGGCGACAATTGTTATTTATGGAACCATCCGTACAACGGTTGATGGAAAAATCATATCCCATTTCGCCAAATTCCCAAAACATTTTCGGGCCCGGCATACCCAGTAAAAATGCAGCACTCAATTCCATACGCCGTAGAGCGGTGTTCAGATCTTTTGTGTTGTATGTGCCGGAAGAATTTCCAAAGTTTAGATTCTTGTACATCATTCTTTCTTCATCATGACTTTCCATATAACCTACTAAGTGTGGATTAGTCCAACCTCGGGCTGTATGCAGAATATGTTCAAAATTTGAAGTGCTTACATATCCCATCGCAGCTTCCTGGAAGTTGAAAGCGGCATTTCCCCAAAGCAACATACCATAATTAGATAATTCTATTTCCTCTGAATTTTCTGCAAAATGTTCAAGAATAACATAAGCCCCTGATGATTTTACCTGTACCGTATCGTAATATCTTTTCCATATCGCAATCCGGCTGGCATCAGGCATGCCCCATGAGGCAACTTCAGGTCCGGTATCACAGTTAGGTGTTGTGCATGAATTGGTTTGTGTAAATCCTTTTGAAAGATCGAAGCGGAAGCCATCAATTTTATAATTAACAAGCCAGTGTTCCATTACACGGCTGCTGAAATATCGTGTTGCCATGCTTTCATGATTAAAATCATTAAAAACATTGAAAGGATGTTTGGCATTTACATTCAACCAGGGATTGTTGGCGGCAGGCTGATTAGTTGTATTATTCCAATAAAGTGCTGCCAAAGGACACAAACCTGTGGCATGATTCAACACAATATCCATGATCACTGCTATTCCTTTAGCATGGCAGGAATCAATGAATTGCTTCAATGTGTTTTTCGGACCATAGAATTTATCAGGAGCAAAAAAGAAATCAGGATTGTATCCCCAACTGGAATTACCTTCAAATTCATTGAATGGCATTACTTCAATTGCATTCACACCAAGGTTTTTCAGATAATTCAAGGTATCCCGAAGTGTGTTCCAATCATGTGCAAGTAAAAAATCTCTTAATAAGAGTTCATAAACAATAAGATTTCTTTTATCAGGCCGGGTGAAATTTGTAATCTGCCAGTTGTATTGTGGCGAAGCAGTCTGCAAAAGACTAACAATTCCTGTTGTTAACCCCGTGGGATATGGTCGCAATCCCGGGTAAGTTGAAGCGGGAATTGTAGCGTCATTAAAAGGATCCAGAATCTTTTCTGCATAAGGATCTGCTACTTTTAGTGTACCATCAACAAGATATTGAAAAGCGTATTCAGTTCCCGATGTTAGCCCCGTAATACGAAGCCACCATTGATTGCCATCGGGAGTTTTATTCATTTGGTATTGCGCCTGCTCTACCCAATTGCTCCCGGGAAATTCGCCGATAATTGAAACACGATTTTTAGACGGCGCATATAAAACCAAAGTAGCTGCTGTATTATCTGCTTCATAATTGATCCCATCTCTTACACCTGCAGGCAAAGGAACAATAGTTATTGCCGGAGTGACATAAAAATAAATAGTGTCCTTTTTTATAACTGTCCCGTCATCTGCCTCAGCCACGAGAGTTTGATTGCCGCCGGTAGAAAGAGTTGGATTTGCTGAAATAGTATTTACATTATTTGCTGTTTGAATTGTCGTGCCATTCAAATACAATTTCATATTCGATAACTTATTGGCAACGGCAGTTATATTAATATTTCCTCCAACAGAAACATTGATCGGTTCGGGTATCGGAACGTATGTAGGCTGCATAAATGGTTCATTGAACCGTACAGCAAGATTATTATTATACACCGGCAAATACATGTCGCTGCCATCTGCATTGCGTTGCGCTAATGAGCCACTGCCATTCCTGAAAAGAATAGCAATCTTTAGTATTTGTTCAGACGGATTTGTAATACCAAAAAAAGTTCTCAACCCACCGTTAATTGTATAACGCCACTTATTACTTCCCAGGTAAGTGCATTGTGCTTGTGAGTTTGTGCTGCCCCAGGTAAATAAAACATATTTCCAATTCGATGGGCCGGTACTCAGATTAGTAATGACGCCTATATGGACATATACGTCAGTAGTTGGAGTATAATTTAATAACCCCTGGTTGCCTTTGGTGGCATCCATTGTGATCACCATACTTGTTGAAGGATCGTTTTCAACAGGAAAACCGGGAGTCCAACTCAGCAATTGAGCATTTATAATTCCTGAAACGAAAAAGAAAAAAAAGAAAAAAGTTGTCAATCTTTTCATTATGGAAAGCCTGGTTTTGGTGCAATAAATTTTCCTTTTTTGGAAAACAGGAAGACTAAGGTAATGATTTCACCTTAAAATGTGTCAGAAGTACACAATAATATTTCTGGAATCACTTGTTGAGTTCCATGATCCAGATTATTTTACCGGAAATTTTTGCCGCTTCTTTCAAATGGATGCTTTTCCCATTTACAACGCTTGTGGCATTTGAAAATCCTTTTGTTCGATCTGCAAAGCGATTGAAGTCTATAGTCATTTCTTTATCGGCAGTATTCATTATTACCATTACCGTTTGTTTATCGTCGTATCTGAAATAGGTATACACTCCATCTACCGGCAGATATTGCATCAGTTTGCCAGTGGTAATCGCTGTAGAATTTTTTCTGAAATTGGCCAGCGTTCTTATATAATTAAAAATGCTGTTTTCTTTTTCCGTTCTTCCTTCTTTAGTGAATTTATTCATTTTGTCACCAGACCAACCGCCCTGAAAACCTAAACGAACCCAACCATCGGGATTGGTGAAACCTGTCATTAATATTTCATCACCATAATATAATTGAGGAATACCGCGGAAGGTAAGCAACCAGCCCAGTGCCATTTTATATTTAGCTGTATCTTCTCCTACAACTGAATAAAATCTATTCAGGTCATGATTGCCTAAAAAGATCACCTGACGCATGGGGTTTTTATAAACATAATCCTGCGCTGTGGTTGTATAAAGTTTATTCACTCCTTCTGTCCATCCGAACGGTTCATTTACTGTCGGTTGAATGCCATAAAAAAGCATTTGAAAATCTGTTGTGGCCTGCAGGTTGCTTTTAAATGGAATATTATAATTGTTCTCGCAGAAATAACTTTGATTGGGAACTCCATGCACCCATGTTTCTCCAAACAACGTGAGCTTTCGAAATTCATCATACAATGCTTTATTGCATTTGTTCATAAATTGAAGATCATTGTACGCATAGGTATCAATCCTCCATCCGTCCACACCAAATTCTTCCACACACCATATAGCATGCTGAATTAGATAATTTACCACAAACGGATTGCTGTGGTTCATATCGGGCATCATGTGAGTAAACCAACCATCCACCATTTTCTTTTTATCTGCCGGCGCTGCATAAGGGTCGAATAGGGTCTGATCCTTGTAATTTGTTTGAGTATAGTTTGGCCATTGATGCAGCCAATCTTTCATCGGAGGATCCTGTACGGTGAAATGATAAAGACCCACATGATTGTAAACCGCATCCTGCACCAGTTTCATTCCCCGCTTATGCAATTCATTGCCTAATTTTTTATATGCTTCTGCCCCGCCAAATCGTGGTTCGATTTTATAATGATTGGTAAATGCATAACCATGCTCGGTACGATCAGGCATATCGTTTTCAATTACCGGTGTCATCCAAACCGCAGTTACACCGAGATCTTTTAAATAATCAAGATGATTGATCACACCCTGCAGATCACCACCATGACGGTGATAAATCGAATCACGGTTCAATGTCTGATCTCTCATGCCGGGAATGCGGTCGTTTGAAGGATCACCATTACTGAAGCGATCGGGCATGAGAAGGTAAACAAGATCAGATGAGTTAACACCTTTTGCAAATTCAGTTCCATTTCCTTTGCGGCGAGGCTTGAGCTTAAAGGATATATCCTGGGAACCATCCGGATTTTTCAAACGTATTTTAAGTGTTCCCGGCTTTGCAGTAGATGAAATCACCATATCTGCAAATAAATAATTCCTGTTCTCAGGCTTATGGATTTTGCTTAATGTAACACCAGGGTAATTTATCGTTATATTGTTTTCCTGGATGTTTGTTCCATATAACATCAGTTGCAGTTTCGGATTTTTCATTCCGATCCACCAGTGGGACGGATACACTCCATGGACCTTATATTCCTGTGCAAGTGAGAAATAAGAAATAAACAATAACAAGTAAAAAAAAATAATTAGCTTTTTCATATATATGCAGGAGGTGTTTTTTCAGAAATCATTACTTCTTCCATTATTTCTTCAGGAGTTTCATCGCCTTTTTCTTTTACCATAAAATTAAAGAGCCCCGCAATAATCATAGATACCCCACCAACAACTAATGCGTAAATGCTTTCATTATTAAAAAAACGGCTTACAAAAAACCCAAGGATGGCTGCTGCCACTATTTGGGGAATTACAATAAAAAAATTAAATACGCCCATGTAAAACCCCATTTTACCGGGAGGCAATGCGCCTGCTAAAATTGCATACGGCATTGTAAGTGTGGAGGCCCATGCAATACCAACAAAAACCATTGGTAGTAATAAAAGCCAGTCTGACTTTATAAAAAAAATGCCAATCAATCCAACACCGCCTATTATCAAGCAGATCATGTGTGTAAATCTCCGGCTGATTTTTGCGGCAAGCAACGGCAATAAAAAAGCTCCCAATGCAGCAACCCCGCTATACACCATGAACATAATACTAACCCAATCTCCGGCATCCTGGAAACTCTTCGACGTTGGGTCTGTTGTACCAAATGCATTTTGTGCAATACCTGAAGTTGAATAAATCCACATAGCAAAAAAAGCAAGCCATGTAAAAAATTGAACAACTGCCAACTGTAGCATTGTCGGGGGCATACTGCCTATCCCTTTTACAATCTCAAGAATCCCTTTCACCAAACCCCTGGTTTTTAATTTTTCTTCTTCCCATTTTTTTATATCTTCTGGGGGAAATTCTTTTGTTGAAAAAACTGTCCAGAATACTGCAATGAGGTATATAGCCCCGCCGACATAAAAAGAATATTTTACTGAAGGAGGAATGATTCCTTCAGGAGCAGTGTTGCTGATATGAAAAACATTTGCAAAAAGATAAGGTAGTAGAGAAGCTAGTACAGCCCCTAATCCAATAAATAATGTTTGAAAAGCAAATCCTTTTGTTCGTTGTGACGCAGGTAATTTATCTCCTACAAATGCCCTGAATGGTTCCATGGTAATATTTATAGAAGCATCCATGATCCATAAAGTCGCTGCCGCCATCCAAAGAACAGAGGAATTAGGCATTAAGAACAAAGAAATGGAGGCAAGTATTGCACCGATAAAAAAGAAAGGTCTTCTTCTTCCCCAATAAGGATGCCATGTCCGGTCACTTAAATATCCTATGATGGGCTGAACTAATAATCCAGTAACAGGTGCTGCGATCCAGAGAATAGCTATCTTATCTAACTCTGCACCTAAGGTTTGGAATATACGGCTGACATTGGCATTCTGCAGTGCAAATCCCATTTGAATTCCGAAGAATCCGAAACTCATATTCCATAATTGGCTAAAAGAAAGTCTTGGTTTGATCAAGCCAGAAGATGTGTTCCCTGTAGTCATAAGCAATCATTAGAATAAATGCTAAATGAAAGATAGGGAATAAATTGGAAGTTGGAAGTGTGTAAAAATATGTCGGTTAAGATTTAATTTTACTGTTCAAGTTTTTCTATGTACTCAAAAGAACAAACAAAAAAATTACAAACGGCCACCAATAATTTTTTAAAAGAATTAAAAAACGGCATAACAAAAAATAAAACTGAGCAGGTAAGAGATGTTCTGCGATTTCATGAGCACCGGTATTATATCCTGAACGATCCTTTAATTTCCGATTTTGAATACGATCAGTTATACAAAGCGCTTGAAAAAATAGAGAAAGAAAATCCCAACCTTATTACTTCAGATTCACCGACACAGCGTGTTGCAAAAGGACTGACAAAAGATTTCCCGGCGGCATTTCATCTCGTTCCCATGCTTTCACTTGATAATTCCTACGATAATGAAGACCTCATTGATTTTGACAGGAGAGCAAAAGAATTAACGGGATTGAACCAGGTGGAATATTGTGTAGAGCCAAAGTTTGATGGCGCCAGCATTTCCCTGATATATGAAAACGATATGCTGATTCGTGGCGCCACAAGAGGTGATGGAGTGAAAGGCGATGAGATCACAACCAATATTAAACAAATACGTTCCATACCGCTTTCGGCTAAAATATCCGATTATGGTTTGGAGCAAATAGAGATTCGCGGCGAAGTGCTGATCAACAAAAATAATTTTGCTAAATACAATCAACAATTGATTGAACAGGGATTGCCGCCGCTTGCCAATCCACGCAATGCCGCATCCGGAACGCTGCGTATCAAAGATCCGTCAGAAGTATTCAAAAGAAATCTTGAAGCTTTCGTTTATAATATTAGTTTTTATAATACGGTAAAAGGGAAAACAACTCCTGAAGCATTAAACACACATGCAGGTACCCTCAAGTTGCTCTGGGAATTGGGTTTTCGCAGTCCCGCCAAAGAAATAAAAGTTTTTAAAGGAATTGACGGAGTGATAAAATATTGCAACGAATTCGAAATAACAAGGGATGATCTTCCTTATGAAATTGACGGCATGGTGATCAAAGTAAATGATGTTTCGCTTCAGGATAAAATGGGAATGACATCGCATCATCCGCGTTGGGCCATTGCCTGCAAATTCAAAGCAAGACAAGCGACGAGTAAATTACTGAATGTCGAATTCCAGGTTGGGAGAACCGGATCCATCACACCTGTGGCAAAAATTCAGCCTGTACCGATCGGTGGCGTCACAGTTTCTTCGATTTCACTTTTCAATGAAGATGTGATCCGGGAAAAAGATCTGAAGATCGGTGATGCTGTGCTGGTGGAACGAGCCGGCGATGTGATCCCTTACATTGTAAAATCTCTTGCTGATGTGAGAAAAGGAAAAGAAAAAAAGATACAGTTTCCCAAAACCTGTCCAGTTTGCGACAGTAAGCTATTCAAAGAAGAGGGTAAAGCTGTGTGGCGATGCATTAATATTGAATGTCCCGCACAAGTTGTGGAAAGAATTATACATTTCGTAAGTAAAGATGCAATGGATATCCGCGGTTTTGGTGAAGCTAATGTGAGAAAGTTTTATGAATTGGGCTGGCTCAAAGATATTCCCAGTATTTATAAACTTGATTTCAAGAAAATCTCCGAGTTGGAAGGATTCGGGCAAAAATCAATGGACAACCTGAAGACTGCTATTGAAAATTCCAAAAAACAACCCTTGCACCGTTTGATATTCGCTTTGGGAATTCGTTTTGTCGGTGAAACAACAGCCAAAACATTGGCTCATGCTGTGGATCATTTGTTCGATTTCAAAAATTTTACAGCGGAACAGTTACAAGACCTGGAAGATGTAGGCCCGAAAGTTGCGGGAAGCATTCATCATTTTTTCAGCAACAAAGAGAATATAAAAATCCTGGAGCAGCTTGAACGATTAGGATTAACTCTTAGAAACGACAAAAAAAATTTTGCAACGGACGGTAACCTGTCAGGTCTAACTTTTTTGTTTACCGGCACTTTGCCGACACTAAAAAGAAGCGAAGCAGAAGAAATGGTAGAAAAGAACGGCGGTCAGATATTGAGTGGCGTTAGTTCAAAGCTTAATTATCTTGTAGTAGGAGAAGATGCAGGCAGCAAACTGGAAAAAGCAAAAAAAATTAATACTGTTAAAATAATTTCAGAAAATGATTTTATAAAAATGATCTCTAAAAAATAATTCCTTTTATCAGTTTATCCTTAACTTACGTTTCTATTACATGCTCTGATTAACCCTCCTCTTCTGCCCTGGTTACAAAATTAATTCTGGCTATCCCGAAGGGATTCTCTAAATGGAGTCATTTAGACCTTCGGAAAAAATTTATGTTATGATCAAAAAATTAGCCGGCGAAGTATGGAAGCCTCTTGTTTTTTCAGGATGGAAACAACTACGTAACCGTTATGCAGTTTCATCGCATGGACGGATCGCCAGTTATAAAAAAAATGTGTTGGAAGATGGTAAACTGCTCAGTGGTTCGCTTACCACCGGTTATCGTACACTCAACCTTCATCGACCAGGAAACAAAGGCACATTATATATTCACCGTGAGATGGCCCGTATCTTTCTAAAAAAACCTTCGCCTAAACATAAATATGTGATTCACCTGAATCATAACAAGCTGGATAATCGAATTAACAACCTGCGATGGGCCACTCTTGAAAAAATGATCAGCCATCAGCAAAACAGTCCTGCTAAAATTGCGTACAAAGAAAAGCAGGCAAATAAAACTGTGGGCTTGAAACTGACAGCTGCGCAAGTGAAAAAGATCAAAGAGATACTTCGTAATAAAAACCGATCAATGACGATCCGGCAACTTGCCGATAAATACGGTGTAAGTGAAATGACTATCTACCGTATCAAAAGCGGTGAGAACTGGGGCCGCATAAAATAGATCATGAGCAAACAACACCGGTTTGTCCTAAATTTATTTTTCATTCGTCATTCCTGTAAATGAAATATTATGTTGCAAGCCTCTACTTTAAAATTCCTTAAAGATTTAAAAAAGAATAATAATAAACCCTGGTTTGATGCCAATCGAAAAAGATATGAAGATGCGAAAACTGATTTTGCAAATTTCATACAGACGGTGATTGATCGTCATGGCAAAAAAGATAAAACTATTTCCGGCATCAAAGCAAAAGATTGTCTTTTCCGCATCAACCGAGACATCCGGTTCAGCAAAGACAAGTCACCTTACAAAACAAATTTTGGCGCCAGCATCAACAGAGGTGGACGAAAAGCATTTGCCACTGCCGGATATTATTTTCATCTGGAGCCCGGCAACTGTTTTGTTGGTGGCGGTCTTTATCAGCCAATGCCGGATGTATTGAAAAAAGTAAGACAGGAGATTGATTACAATCTTGCTGAGTTTAAAAAAATAACCGGGGGTAAAAAATTCAAATCGTTATATGGCGGACTTGACAAAAGCGATGAGTTTTTATTAAGCCGTGTGCCGAAGGGTTATGAACCTGATAACCCGGCTGCAGAATTTTTAAAACTGAAAAGTTACATAGCTATGAGCAGTTTGAAAGATTCAGACCTCATATCTAAAGATCTGGTAAAGAAACCCGTTTCCTGTTTTGAAACAATACAACCATTAATAGACTTTTTGAATAAAGCGATAGAAGATTGAATTACTGTAAAAGAATTCTCTTCACGAGCATTCCTGAATTTTCAATATTCAGAATGATCTTATAAAGACCGGCCGGAAGATTTGAAAGATCTAATGAAACATTTTGCATACCGCGACTTAATTTTTTCGATTCACGCTGAACCTCGGCTCCGAGGCTATTGTAAACAGCTATAATTGTTTGAACAGATCTTTCTGAAAAGATCTCCAGGGTCACCTGATTGTGAACCGGGTTGGGAAAAACTGAATTGACTTGCACTCCCTCAATCATATTATCTGCTCTTCTGATCACTGAATAGCTGTACTTGCTATCGAAATCCACCTGTTTTATCCTGTAATAATTTGGCCCTTGTAATGGAGTTCTGTCCAGGTATTCATAATCAGTAGGTATCGATGAATTTCCCTGTCCGTCAATTGTACTTATCGCAATATAATTTTGTAAATCATTGCTTCGCTCAATTACAAACTCTTTATTGTTTATTTCCATTTCTGTTCTCCACTGCAAAAGTTTTCCATCCTGAACAGACTTAACAACAAACTTTGAAAATGTAACAGGTAAAACTGTACCGGCCCCACCGTTTACACTATAGTTGCATTCCCATACAGATGCACCTTGTGTGAGACGCAGTACCATAAAACCTGTATTGGGTAAATTGCTCCCCCGAAAGCAATAACGAACTGTTCCCGGCGACACACAATTACCTGGATCAAAACAAAAAGGACTTGGCAAAGGACCACTGCTTACACTTATTAATTGCAATGTTGGTATTATCCAGGGACATGCGGGGCTGAAATCAACATCCAGATGGCCGGTTTTGGCATTACCTGAGCAATTCGGCGATCCGCATGTTCCCGGTAAGCCATTCCCATTCGTCCTGTTGCTTATTGTATAACATGTCTGGGCAGTTACATATTGAAA
>Ga0299906_10004674_pt1 | contig 11190 bp, 11 predicted proteins | sample RVTome_14_FD_200259 | JGI IMG/M metagenome (GOLD analysis project Ga0299906, IMG submission 200259) | Soil microbial communities from uranium-contaminated site in the Upper Colorado River Basin, Wyoming, United States - RVT145D125 (version 2) ... | reverse complement strand
TTGACTTGATCAATCAACACAATTCGCACGAGATCGGTCGAACAGCATGACCGGCCAATCTCGAAAGGAGAACCAGCGCTTATGAATATCCAGATCAAGCAAATCAAAGGAGACATCGTCGAACTGCTGTTCAATCCCAAAGAGGTCGATCTGCGAGTCGGTGAAAATCTCTCGTTACGTGAGAACGGTCACAACCGGGGCTTGATTGTGCAGGTCATCGAATTTCGCACGGTGACCTATCCATCTCTTTTGGCCGAGATGCTCGAAATGATGGCCGAAGAACCCGAGGCGGCCCCGGTTGAACTGGCCGGACTGGTCCAGGATGGGCCACCGGAGATGAGTAACCTCAAACTGGCAATTGCCAAAATCAGAAAGGTCGTACAATGGTCCGAACACGCACCTCAAATGCAAATGGCCAGCAATCAGGCTTAAACCGGTGGGAAGATTGGGACGGCTGGATTCCTACCCGCGACGTGATGGTGACCCGCACCACGGATCAAGAGGTCTTCACCAACGCGACTCGCAACCTGGGCCATCCGCTCTATCTGGGCGATACGCTGGCCGGCCAACAGTTCTTCGTCGAAGGGCAGGATCTGGAAAAGGTGAATGTGGTTACCGGCGTCAAAGGCAGCGGCAAGAGCCATCTGTCCAAAGTGCTGTTGTTGCAGTTGATCGCCCAGGGGGCGCCGTGCCTGGTTTTTGACATCAACCGGGAGTACATTCACCTGCCCGAGCATGAAATTGATCCCGCGACCGGCGAGGTGACTCGACGGGGAGTCATCCACCTCGAGGCCGGCGGCGATTTTCGGCTGGGGGTGCGGCAGTTTGGCCTGGCCCCGATGCTGACGCTCTTGCAGCGGTTTGGCTTGCCGGAGGTATCGTCCCTTTACTTCGAAAACCGGCTGGCCCGGCTGTGGGAGGAGGCCGAAATGATGGAGCGCGAACAGGGCCAGGCGCCCTACATCGGCCTGGAGCAGCTCATCCAAATGGCCGAATCAAACGAGTTTGGCCACGGCGGCAATTCGATGGTGGTCAACCAGGCCATTCGCTCGCGGCTGGAGGCGCTCAAGCACACCCGGATTTTTGCCCGCAGCGCCAGGGAAGGCGCTTCGCTGGGAGTAGCCTACCGCCAGATTCGGGAAGGGGGCGCGCTGGTCATCGACGTGTCCGGCCTGTCGAACCTGGCCCGGGAAGGCTTTGTCCAGGCCATCATCGAGCTGGTCAAGGAGCTGTGTATGACCGAGATCGACCGGCAGACCCATCGCTATCCCTTCATCTTTTTTGAGGAAGCGCACCTGTACGTCTCACGCCAGAGCATTGACTACATCGTGACCCGCGCCCGCCACCTGGGGATCACCAGTTTCTTTGTGACCAACATGATCCACGGTCTGGACGAGACCATCCTGCGCCAGGCGGATAATCTGTTTCTACTGCGTATCCCGTTCGAAGATGATGTGCGCCACGTCTCACGCGGCGCGTCGACCGACTACGAGACGATGGCTGCCTTCGTCCGGCGCTTGCGGCAGCACCACGCTATGGCCATTGGCAAGGCCACGGCCCAGTATCCGCTGATGTTTCGAGTCGACCCGCTGGCGGGAATCAACACCGCCGGCGAGACACGCTACTTCTTTAGAAATGGAAATGGCAACGGTCATGGTAATGGCGCAAGCCATAGCAATGGAATGTCATCGAGGGGGAAATCATGAAAAAGATCAAGAGCGCCGCCGACTACGCCGTCGAGTGGCTTCAGGCAGACCGGCCCGGTAAAAGCAGCGAGCCGAATATCAAACCATCCTCACTGGCCAAAGGCTGCATGTTGTACGTCGGGTTTGAACTGCAAGGCCGGCGAAAACCGCCGCTCGAGGCGCGAATTGGGCGGATTCTGTCGGTCGGGACGGAGAGCCACCGCCGTTTGCAAGAAGGGCTGGCCCGGGCCTTGTTAACGCAAGAAATCTTTTTCGAGGTCACGGAATACCGCATCCGAGGTTTTTGCGACGGGATCATGTACATCTCGCCCGACCGGACCATGAACGACAAGATCGTGGGGTTTTGGGCGCTGGAGTTCAAGACCACGGCGGCGAGCGAGTTCGACAAGATCAAGGCGGCCAAGATCCCCAAAGAGGAACATGTGCGCCAGGCCCAGATCTACTTATGGGGGCTGAAAGAGTATTATCGCGACACGATTCCGCTGAAGGGAGCGATCATTTACTACGAGAACCGGGACACGCTGGAGCACCTGGCCTATGAAATCTATCCCGACTCGGTGATGATGGACGACCTACTCAGGCGCATCAAGCGGATGCTGGCCGACCTGGCTCGCGGTCAACTGCCGGAGGATGATGTGCTGCCGCAAGATCATTGGGCCCACGCGAACTGTCCGTTTCTGGATATCTGTGAGCCAGGACAAAAAGCCATGGCCTGGCAGGCAGCGCAGCCCAAAACCCTGCCTGATAAGGTCCTGGCCGACATGATCGCCAAGCGAATTTTGGCCAAGAAAGGCGCGGAGGAAATAAAAGGCAAGAAAAAAACGGGGTCGCGGTCGCTTAGTGACCTGGCCCAGGAACTTGATTGGAATTGAGAATGTATTTATAGGGTCGCCATTTCGGTGTTGTCGAAGTTGCGCCGGTAATAGTTCATGTATTGCACCTTGTTTTCCAAAGCCTGGATAACGGTTTGATTGAAATTCACTTTTTCGAACCGTTGGGCGCTGCCCAGGCCGCCGGGGCTAAAGACGTTGATTTCCATCAATTTGTCGCCCACGATATCCAGACCGACCAGAAACATGCCATCTTGAACCAATTTAGGGCGGACGATCTCGGCCACGCGCAGGATGGTGTCATCGATGCAGGCCTTCTGAATTTTGCCTCCGGCATGCACATTGCTGCGCATGTCATCGCCCGTGCGTATCCGGCGAAAGGCGGCGTATTTGCCCCGATAGCGCAGGGGTTGGCCGTTCATCAGAAAAAAACGGGTATCACCCTCGGCTGCGGCAGGTAGATATTCTTGAGCGATGACGTAGCCATCACGGCTGACGGCATCGATCATCTGATTCAGATTCGAAAGATCGTCCGGCCGCACCAGAAACACGTTTTGCCCGCCCGATCCCTGTACCGGCTTCAAGACGATGTTGCCGCCGTGCTCACGGGCAAATTTCTTGATCTCGTCTCGATCTCGGGTGATAAGCGTCATGGGGCGGACCTCTTCCGGAAAATGTTGGAAATACATTTTGTTCATGGCCTTCGCCAGGCCGTCGGGATCGTTTAAGACGATGACCCCGTGGCGCATGGCCAGCCGGCCAAACATAATGCCCGCCGATTGGGCCCAGGATCGGTGAGCATCGACGGAGGGATCATTTCGCAACAGTAGGACATCCAGTTCGTCGACCGTAATGCGGGCTTTTTTAGCTTTGGAGCCTTGCAAACCTCGCAGGTAGGTCTCGGTAGATTTATAGTTCCGGCCCGGGGCCGAACGCGCTCGCGCTCGCACGTAGCCATCAGGCGCATAGTCGAAATCGCCTACTCCGATAACCCAGGCTTCGTGACCCATGGTGATCGCCGCCATGCCCAGGCGGGTCGTGGTGTAGCCTTTCTGTTCGGTCGAAATATCGTTCACAACAAAGCCTATTTTCATTTGTTCTTCCTTGCGATCAGGTCTAGTACGGTTAATCCGTTTCGGAGTCGAGCCAATTTCTTTGCGGTTTGAGGGTTAGCCATATAACGCGGCCACAGCGGGACAGGTTGTAACACTTCCCGCCATTGTAACTCTCGTATCAGTGGAATATGATCGGTCATGATCTTACCGACAAATAGGGGTTCGATGGCGCCCCCTTTTTTTAAATAGGTGAGCAAGCGGGCCAACCCTTTTAAATAGACCGCATCTTTGGTCAGGCCGCCGCCACGATAGACGCGCATCGTAATAGTATAGGCGACGCGTTGGGCAAAGCCATAGGTGCGGTTGAGTTCGCGGAACGTCTCAATAAAAGAGGCCCCTTCGGTCAGGCGATGTACGGCGACCACACGCCCGGCCAGCAAGCGCAGGCGAGGTCGACTTAACCCCCCGACCAGATATTCTGACAGCACGGCCAGACCTTCTTGTAGTTGCTCGTATCCGGCCAGACCGGTGTAAAGCTGCCGAAACGGTTGGGCCCGGCCGTTAAAATAGGTTACGATGTGGGTGCCCACTTCGTGCTGCAGCAAGGCCTCGACCCGCGAGACCGGGATCTTGCTGCGCCGGCTAATCAGGAGATTACCCCGTGACACCATCAGGCCGGTGATGTCGGACCGGATCTGAACTGCGGCGGACATGTCCGGATAGGCCTGGCGATAATAGGCAAATTCGGCCTCAGCCCGCTCGGCAAATTCAGATGCATTTAAGTAGCCGCCCCGAGCGCTTTCGCGACTGTGTGGAGAAATGGTCGAGAGTAGGGAATAGGCCAACTCCAGCAGCGTATCATCCACCCGACCATATACTTGCATGCTGCCGTAAAGAAACTGGGGCGTATCACGGTCCAGCAGCATCGAAAGCTGCCGGTCGAGCTCCTGCCGCTTTTCCTGAAAAAGATGGGCCAGCGTCGGGTCTTCGATACGTTCCAGAGGGATGCTATATAATTTGCGTTTCAGCAGCGCCGGATCGACAGAAACCGGCCGGTAATGAAAGACCGGTGTACGTTGAAAGTGGGCTCGTTTGAAACGAGCCCAGGCCGGCCCTGAATTTACGGGTGTCACCTGGAGCAAGAAATCAAACGCGCTACTTATCTTGGCTAATTGTTGATCCATCTCCCAGACCGCTTTGACCACGGATCGCCGTCCCAGCACCTGGTAGTTATGCGGACGATGGGTGGTTTGGGTCCGGGTAAATTCAAAAAAAGCTTGCTTTAGAGCCCGAGCCAGGCCTCGGTGCAGCGCTCGAAGCTGAAGCGGGAACAACTCGCCGGTCTCCGCATGACGATAGATTGGTTGAACCTCGAGACCGATGATAAAACAGTCAAGATATTTGGCGATTGCCGGCGATATCAGCAGTGGCAGCCCGACGGGTGATCGTTTTCGACCGTAGACGATCTCAACTTGAGCCGGTTGTTTGAAAATCCGTATCTGTTTGAGAGCGTGTTCCAGTGTGTCAATGGTATTGGCCGGCGCGCTCGTTTTGGAGGCCAAAATCCGAAAGGCCGGTTTTGCGGCCAGAAGTTGGGTCTGGTCAAGGCTGCGACTGGGCGGAGCGGCCCAAACCTCGAGCAGGAGGAAGGCCCCAAACTCGGGCGACAGCGTTTTGACCACCTTCTGAACCAGGGCCGACAATCCGGGTCTGAGGCTTCGATCACCGGCTGCCGTCAAGTAGGCGGCTTCACCCAGCACTAAACGGCGGGTACCGATATCCTCATACCCGGCCGGACGACGGTAAACACTCAAAAACGGCAACTGCCGGTCGATATGTAATCGTCCCCAAACAGGTAAGGTCCGCCTGACTCGTTTGTTTTCTTTCAGCCTGGTGCAAATGGTGTTGATAAAGCGATTGGAGATCGCGCCGGGGGTTGATCTCCGAGATCGACTCATAAGTTTTGCAGCTCCTCAAGCACACCGGGCACAGTGGACTGGAGGGCCAGGCGAATGGCTTCTAATTGAGCAGGATCGGGCTGCCCGGTCCACTCATCCATGAAGAACTTCTTGAATTCAATCGCCAGGGCACAGGCTGAATCAGGAAATGTCTGATGAATCCAGCGCGGAAATTGTCCACCAAAAAATTTGATATTCTCTCGCACGTCGAGCCGGCGACCGAGGAAGTCAAAGGTGCGCAGGTCGGCCATGAAGCGTTCGATGACCGGCGCCCAGCGCTCGCGATTCAGGCTGCCGGTGCCGACGTTGACCTCGGGGTTTTGAATCGGGTCGGCTGGGGGAGCGGTTGGCCCCTCTCTATAATAATTATACGAGTGGATATCAAAAACGACAAATCGATCAAAGCGACGGACCATTTCGGCCAGGACGCGGTGGGTTTCGGCATAAAAGGCGTCGTATTCCGCCAGCGATCGGGCCAGTAAATCCAATGTGGGTTGTTCTGTCCAGACCTGGAGGCCCCAGGCCTGCTCCGGCTTCAGGTAGATGGCGCTGGCCCGGGGCCGGTTCAAATCGACCTGGAAGCGGGAATGGGTGCCAATGAGGCGAGTCCCGCCAAGGGCCGTCCAGTCGCCGGTGAAGGGGTCTTCTTCATGCAGCCGGGCGGCTTCGTCCAAGGCCATGATGCCGGCCACGTCGCTGCGGAGGGCATGCCCGTCATGAATCGCGGTGGCAATGAGGGGGCTATGTCCGAGGTGTAGATGCCAGATTGGTTCAGTCATGATCCTTATTAAGAGAGCCCCTTGTGCGCGATGCACAAGAGGCTCCCAAAAACTAAGCCGTTGAGCCTGGCTGATGGTTTACCAATCGTCGTCATCCCAATCGTCGTCATCCCAGTCATCATCCAAATCATCATCATCCCCGTCATCATCGTCCCAATCGTCGTCCCATTCATCCTCGGATTCACTCACATCCCAATTGAGTTCCAACGGGTCCAGGCTGACGACTTCGAGTTCGACCTCACAATTGGGGCAGGTGATTTTCTGGCCCAGCCTTGGATCGGCCCCCAGGTTTATCTCCGCATCACAATCCGGGCAGATGGCGACGGCTGTTCGTTTGTCGACTTCCATAATGTTCCTCCTTGGTCTCCTGTATGGTTATCGATGCCCTCACGTGACATAAAGGTTATTACCACAAAATAACATGGCTATGTATCAAAGACGTTAAAAAAGTGTATGAAATGTGTGAAATTTCAGATAGATGTGTATAATTTTGGTGATGACACCTCCTTGGTAAACTTAGACCCAGCCACGTCGCCGGACCCAGAGATACATCATCACCGGTAAGAGGGCCGTAACCGCGAGGATCAGGCCGAAAACGGGCGTACTCGTCCAGGTGGGTAGCGGTGTCGCGGCCTGGAAGAAGTTCATACCAAAGAAGCCGACAATAAAGGACAACGGCATAAACAGCGCGGTGAAGATCGTCAAGGTTTTCATGACGTCATTCATGCGATTGTTCACCACGGATAGATAGGTATTGAGTGCGCTGCCAAGCAGTTCACGCATACTGTCCACAATTTCTTGCAGCCGCACGAGGTGATCGTAGACATCGCGGAAAAAGATCTGATCTTTGGTCTTGATGACGGCATAGCGATCCCGAGCCAGCTTATTGAGGACTTCACGTTGTGGCCCGATGATGCGACGCACATACAGCAAGCTGCGTTTGAGGTCAAAGATCGCTTCCAGGGCAGCCGGAGCCGGATTATCGAACAGTTGATCCTCGACCCGGTCGATGGCCTCTTCAAAAACTTCGATCAGGAGCAGGTAGCTGGTCACCAGGTCGTCAATCAGCCTGTATAAGAGGTGCCCCGCGCCGCTGTTCACATAGCTCAGATTCTGCTGGCAGGTGGCCCAGACTCGATCAATGACGGCGATGGGTTCTTCACGATAGGTCACGACGTAGTTTTTGCCCACAAACAGATCCAGCTCAGGCACATTGGTCTGCTTCTCAGCCTGTTCGTCAAATTCGATCACCCGCAGAACCAGATAGAGATAGTCCCCCCAGTCATCCAGCTTGGGCAGATGCGTCTCTTCCAGGGCGTCATCGATGGCCAGCGGATGAAAGCCAAACGTTTCTTCCATGATTTGTTTGCATACCTCCGGCGGCTCTTCGACAAAATCCACCCAAAGGAGGCCGCGCGAATCGCGTAAAGCGGCCCTGAATTCAGCCGGACGCAAATCGGTTCGAAGCGGACCTGTTCTGGGGCGATACAAAGCGTGAATCACGGTGGCTCCTTTCTTAAGGTGTTGTAACAATTTATACCGACGCCGCCACGGCCTGCTCGAACCGGGTCAGGCCTTCGTTGATCTCGGCTTCGGTGGTGATCAGGGGCGGTATCCAGCGGACGACGTTGGCGTACATGCCGCAGGTCAGCAGAATCAGGTGGCCCTCGTTCAGAGCCTGTTGGGCGATCCGCTTGGTTAGACCCGCATCCGGCTGGCCTGAATCAGGGTCGCTAAATTCGCAGCCGACCATCAGACCCAGGCCGCGTACATCACCCAGCGCCGGGAAACGGCTCTGGATTTCTTCCAACCCTTCGCGCAACTGGCGGCCCCGGGCCGCCGCATTTTCGACCAGCCCTTCTTCCTTGATGACCTTGATCGTAGCCTCCGCGGCCGCACAGCCCATCGGATTGCCGCCATAGGTGCCGCCGTGAGTCCCGACCTGCCATTTGCTCATGAGGTCTTGGCCGGCAGCAATGCCGGAAATGGGAAAGCCGCTGCCCATGCCTTTGGCCATGACCATAATATCCGCCTTGACGCCGGCATGTTCGTGGGCGAAAAATTTACCGGTCCGGCCAAAGCCGCTTTGAACTTCGTCGATAATGAGCAGAATGCCGTGGTCGTCGCAAACGCGGCGCAGACCTTGCAGGAATTGGGGCGGGGCCGGGACGTAGCCCCCTTCGCCCAGCACCGGCTCGATGATCATGGCTGCCGTTTCCTGGGGCGCTGACTGGGTATGGAGCAGCAGGTCCAGCTCGCGCAAGGCCCACTGGCTGACCGTCTCGTCATCCATCCCGTAGCGATAGGCGTATGGAAACGGCGCCACAAACACGCCCCCCGGCAGCGGTTGATAATCAACCCGGTAGACAATTTTGGCCGTGGTCATGGCCATGGTTTGGGCGGTGCGGCCGTGAAAACCGCCCTGAAAGACGATGATGTTGGGGCGTTTGGTGACATGGCGCGCCAGTTTGACCGAGCCCTCGACCGCTTCAGCGCCGGAGTTGGAGAAGAAGAATGTATCGAGATGAGCGGGGGTGACCTGGTCGAGCGCCTGGCTGAGCCGGATCATGGCCGGATGGAAGTAGCAGTTTACCTGGGCGTGCATGATTTTGGCCGCCTGCTCTTGTACCGCCCCGACCACGGTTGGGTGGCTGTGCCCGGTATTGGTGACGCCGATGCCGCTGGTGAAATCCAAATACTTCCGGTTATCAGTCGTATAAACGTAAGCGCCCTGACCGCGCTCGATTACCAGATCGGTGACTCGACCCCAGACAGGTGAAATATGAGACAAATCGTGCGTCATGGCAAAACAATCTCCTTTTCAATGAAACTTAAATTATCAGGGTAGCAAAGGAGCAGAGTAGCAGGGTAACATTGTCGAAACAATATGCTACCTTGCTCCTTTGCTACTTTGTTACCTTGCTACTGGTACGAAATCGTTGTCAACTTGTAAAGGTTCTGTTAGCAAACTTGTCGGCCTACGCCTCATCTTCGGTGAATAAATAGCCGATGCCCGGCACGGTCATAATGTATTCGGGATCACGCGGGTTTTTTTCCACTTTGACGCGGAGCCGGCTGACCAAACCCCGGACCAGATCGCGATGTCCCTGGCCGTTGTAGCCCCACACTCGTTCGACGATCATTTCGGTGGGGACGACGTGGCCTCGATTGATGATGAGGGTATAGAGCAGTCGAAATTCTAAATGTGTGAGCCGCTGCAGCGGCTTGCTTACGACTTCGACGGTGCGGGTCGTTGGATTGAGCGTGAGGTTGGCCGCCGTCAATACCGGCAGGCTCGAGGCCGGCACACTGCTCATGCGGCGCATCAATACGCCAGTCTGGGCGATCAACAAGCGTCCGCTGATAGGAGGCGCAATGACCAGATCTGCCCCCAAATCGAGTAGTTCACAGTGCAGCCCTTCATCCATCTGGTTGACCGTTAAAATCAAAGGAACCAGGGTTTCAGCTCGAACCAGATGGACTTGCTCTTGTGGCGAGATGTTATACAGGATCAACAGGATGACGTCGGCCGGCCGCTCGGACCAATTTTGCATGGCCCGTTTCAGGTCCTTGACGGTAGTTACAGCCAATCCGGCCCGTTGCAGCACCAGGGAAAAGATTGCTATATCGTCAGCGTCTTCTGCGACTAAGAGCGCGTACATCGTAATGAACCATACCTACATATGTGTTTGCTTTTCAACCACCCTAACTATACCCCAAATTTGAAATTACTGCCACCCATAGGGATTTGATTTCGATGCGGTTTGTAGGAAAAGAGAGACCTGTCAGGTTTTTAAAACCTGACAGGTCTGCCTAAAATCTGGGACACACATCTTTTCTCATCAGCCATTGACTCCTGCTGATGAGTGTCTTATAATCTGGTTTCAAAGACCCTTAGGTTGTGTTGACATTTTGGCTCATGTCATTCTGAGCGACCATAGGGAGCGAAGAATCTCCCTCTTCGTCGTTAATTCAGCGATCAACGCGGAGATTCTTCGTCGCTCCGCTCCTCAGAATGACATGTTTCTACAAATGCCAATACGTCCTAATATCTCTGCGGAGATTTAATATGACGGATCACTTTACCGTTGTCAACAGCCGGCTCGAGATGGTCGAGCAGCTCGAAGCCATCCAGCGAGCCAGTTTTCCAACCCTGGCCGAAGAGGCCATCATCACGGCCGAGCATTACGCAGCTCAGATCAAACGATTTGCCGCAGGGCAGTTGGCCGTATTGACTGAAGCCGGGCAGGTCGTGGCTTGCTCAACCGATTTTCGGACCACGGTCGAATTTGATCATTTTGAGCATCGCTACATCGAGGCCGTAGATCATAACTGGCTGGGCAATCATGATCCCCAGGGTGATTGGCTCTATGGGGCCGATATTGGCGTGCTGCCGGAGTTTAGGCGACGAGGGATTGGCCGGCTGCTTTACGAGGCGCGGCGCAATGTGATTCGCCGTTTGAATCTGAAGGGCCACGTGGCCGGGGGCTTGCTGATCGGCTACGCTCGCTACAAGGACCGGCTGACCATCGAGGATTACGTCGCGGGGGTCGCCGCCGGAGAGATTTTTGATCCAACGGTGAGTGTGCAGTTGAAGGTTGGCTTCAAGGTCCACGGCATCATTCAAAACTATGTCGACGATCCCACGTGCGATAACAAAGCGGCGTTCATCGTCTGGCCCAATCCTGATTATCGACCAGAGTAATAGCGTCTTCGGGAAAAACATCGACAATTTTTTGTCGATAATTTTTTCGGACACGGATTCACACGGATGGACACGGATTTTCATAAGTTTTTTAAACTTTACTTTCCGCTAACTTGGAATAGTGAACAGACCGGCCAAAAAGTCTGGCAGATAGCAC
>Ga0299906_10004673_pt1 | contig 11190 bp, 11 predicted proteins | sample RVTome_14_FD_200259 | JGI IMG/M metagenome (GOLD analysis project Ga0299906, IMG submission 200259) | Soil microbial communities from uranium-contaminated site in the Upper Colorado River Basin, Wyoming, United States - RVT145D125 (version 2) ... | reverse complement strand
CGACGTACCGAGAGGATGATCCGCGACTACGTCGGCGCGGAGATCCGCAACAGCGCCACACGCTTCCGTTACCAGAGCCTGTCCGCTCGCTACAGCACCTACAACGAGCTCTGGCAGAAGCGCCTGAGGGCGATCGAGGAGGGACGACCGTGGCACGGTCCAAAGGTGGTGGCTCCGCCGCCCCCCGCGCCCCCGCAGCAGAGGGCGACCCAGGGCGCTGGCGGCAGCGCGTTCCGGGTCAGCAACCAGCTCGGGGATGCGGAGACGGTGAAGAAGCTCTTCGACCAGTTCGTGGATGCCCGCCGACGCTCGGGAGAGACGGCCTCGGTGAAGTTCGAGAGCTTCCAGAAGCTCATCGCCCAGCAGACGGGTCGTATTCTCACCTCGAAAGGCGCCAAGGCAGTGGACTTCCGTCTCGAGACGAAGGACGGCAAGGTCAGCCTCAAGGCGAAGCCCGTCAAGTCGTGAGCCGGCCGCGCCCGGGCAGCCTGGCGGTCTCCGCCTGCGTCGGGTTGCTGGCAGTGGCCTGGGCGGGACCGGTCGGGGCCTGGCCGGCCGACTTCATGGAGATCCTGGGCCGGGACGCCCGGCGCGCGCTTCCGCTCTCCCTGGCGCGGCTGCTCTCCGAGCGGGAGGAGCTGATCCTGGAACGGGTGGCCCGCTTTCCCCCGGAGCTGAGCGCGCTGGTCGCGACCGACCTGGTGGAGGGTCGGCTGCGACCCGGAACGCTCGAGGCACTGGACGCCGAGGCGGTCGCCATCGCGTCGCTGCTGCGCTCGCAACGAACCAACGAAGGGCTGGTCCGCCTCGGGGCGCTGCTGCGGGTCGCGGCGGACATCTCGGACCCGGTGCTCGCAGCGGGGGTCCAGGGCTACCCGCCGGGGGTGGCCCAGGAGTACTACAGCTTCATCCGGGAGAACCTCGACAAGATCAAGGTGGTGCTCAACGAGCCCGACGCGCTCTCCCTGGTACGCGAGGACCTGCCCCGCTTCTGGCAGGGGCTCCTGGACCGCAGCCGGAGCCAGGCTCCGGTGATCGGTGTGGAGCTGTTTCGGAACGGGCGGGTGGTCGACCACCGCACGCTGGACTACCGGAACCCCGCCTTCGGCGTGGGAGCCATCGCGTACTCCCGGGCCGTCACCGGCATCGCGGGCACCTGGCTCGCCGTGTGGCGGGACGCGCGTGGTGACATGACCCGGGTGCCGGAGCCCACCGTGGTGCGCCCGCAGGGGGCGCGCGGGTGGAGCGACGCCGCGCTCTCCCGGGAGGCCCGCCGATGACGCGCCGAGCGCTGCTTTCCGTCTTCGACAAGGACGGCCTCGTGGAGCTGGCCCAGGGCCTGGCGGAGCGGGGGTTCGAGCTCGTCTCCACCGGAGGGACGGCCGGGGTGCTGCGGGAGGCAAACCTCGACGTGGTGTCGGTTTCCGACGTGACCGGGTTCCCCGAGATCCTCGACGGGCGCGTGAAGACGCTCCATCCGAAGATCCACGGCGGCATCCTCGCCCGACCGGACGACCCGGCCCACCGCAGGACCCTCGAGAAGCACGCCATCATCCCGGTGGAGGTGGTGGTGGTGAACCTCTACCCCTTCGAGGACAAGGTGGCCAAGGGGGCCACCTTCCCCGAGGCGCTGGAGCACATCGACATCGGCGGACCCACCCTGGTCCGGGCTGCCGCCAAGAGCTTCACGAGCGTCGCTCCCGTGGTGGATCCGGCCGACTACAGGCTGCTGCTCGACCAGCTCGACCAGGAGGCGGGGATCGACCGGGCGACCCGCCTGTACTTCGCCCAGAAGGCGTTCCGCCACACCTCGCGATACGAGGCGGCCATCGCCAGCTACTTCTCCCAGGTCGAGATCGGCCCCCAGGACTACCACGTGACGGAGAGCGACGACGTGTTTCCGGCCCGGCTCTCCCTCGGCTTCGAGAAGATCCGCGACCTGCGCTACGGAGAGAACCCACACCAGCGGGCAGCCCTGTACGGCGACTCGGAGCCCACGCTTTACTCGGTGGCGGCGGCCCGCCAGCTCCAGGGCAAGGAGCTCTCCTTCAACAACATCCTGGACCTGGACGCCGCCTGGCGGCTCGTCACGGAGATCGGGGGCACGGCCTGCGCGATCATCAAGCACACGAACCCCTGCGGCGTCGGTGTCGGCGCCGGGCCGGAGGAGGCCTACGAGCGCGCCTGGGCCTGCGACCCGACGTCCGCCTTCGGCGGCATCGTCGCGGTGAACCGGAAGCTGGATGAGGCGACGGCCGTGAGGATCGCCGAGGTGTTCGTGGAAGCGGTGATCGCCCCCGGGTTCGAGGTCGCCGCCCGGGAGGCCCTGCGCAGGAAGAAGAGCCTCCGGCTCATGGACATGGACACCACCGGAGTCCACCGGGTGAGCGGCTTCGACCAGCGCCGCGTGCTCGGGGGACTGCTCGCTCAGGAGTGGGACATCCAGCTCCTGGACCGCGGGAAGTGCGAGGTGATGACGAAGCGCAAGCCCACCGAGGAGGAGTGGCGCGCCCTGGAGCTGGGCTGGGTCGTGGCGAAGCACGTCAAGTCGAACGCGATCGTCTTCGCGAACGAACGGCAGACGCTCGGGATCGGCGCGGGCCAGATGAGCCGCCTGGACGCGGCGACGCTGGCCGCTGGCAAGGCCCAGCACTCCCTCGAAGGCGCGGCCGTGGCGTCGGACGCGTTCTTTCCGTTCCGGGACGGGCTGGACGCCGTCGCGAAGGCGGGCGCCGCGGCCGTGATCCAGCCGGGGGGCTCCGTCCGGGACGAGGAGGTCATCGCCGCGGCGAACGAGCACGGCATGGCGATGGTCTTCACCGGCGTCCGCCACTTCCGGCACTGACGGCTGCGGGCGCCGTCCTCCCGCGCGCGTGCGAACATGGGGGGATGCCGCTGCTGCTGCTCCTCTTCATCGCGGTCCCCGCCGTGGAGCTCGCGCTCCTGATCGAGGTGGGAGCGCGCCTCGGCACGTTGCCGACCCTCGGCCTGATCGTGGCGACCGGAGTCCTGGGGGCGGCCCTGGCCCGCCATCAGGGCCTGGCGGTCCTGGCTCAGGTGCGCGCCGAGACGGCCGCGGGACGCATGCCGGCCGGGCCCCTCGTGGACGGGCTCCTGATCCTGATCGCAGGCGCCGTGCTGATGACTCCCGGATTGCTCACGGATCTCCTCGGCTTCGCGTTGCTCGTCCCCCCCGTGAGGATCGCCGTGATGGCGGCCCTGCGCCGGCGCTTCGCAGTGCACGTGGTTCCGGGCACGCCCTGGGAGTCGCCGCGGAGCGCGCCCCGAGACGTGAACCCGCGACCCGAGTGAGGCCTCGGCATGGCGCTCTGGACGCTTCTCGCACTCGCCGCCGCGGGCCTGGTCGTGATCGCACTCGTGGTGCGATCCGCTGTCCGACGCGCGGCCGGCCAGCTCGACGCCGCCGAGGCCGGCTCCCCGCCCGAAGCGAGAGAGCCCGACTGAGCGGCGGAGCCGGCTCGCCCCGGGCTTGATCGGGGAATCCGCTTCGGAGAGGATGCGCCGCGCATGAAGGTCCTGCTGTGGGACATCGATGGGACGCTGCTGCGCACGGGCACGGCCGGGAACGCGGCCTGGTGCGATGCCGTCGCCGCAGAGTCGGGCCGGGAAGTCTCCCTGGACGGGTTCACGACCGCAGGCTTCACGGACCTGGACATCGCGCACCGCCTCGCGGCGGAGCACTTCAGCGCGTCCCCCGGCGTGGCCGAGCGCCTGTTGGTCTGCTACCTGGAAAGACTGCCCGGGCGCCTCGTTCCGGGGTGCGGACGGGTGCTCCCCAACGTGCGGGAGATCCTGGGGACTGCAGGGGGCCGCCCCGGCCTCGAGTGCGCGCTGCTGACGGGCAACGTGGAGCGGGGAGGCCGGGCCAAGCTCGCTCACTTCGGGCTCGCAGACCTGTTCGCCTGGGGGGCCTTCGCGGACGGCACCCGGGACAGGGACGAGGTTGCCCGCAGGGCCCTCTGGGAGGCCAGGAGCCGGCACCGGGACGGGCTGGAGGCTCTTCTCGTCATCGGCGACACGCCCCGGGACGTGGCGTGCGCACGGGCGATCGGGGCGCCGTGCCTGGCCGTGGCCACGGGAGACTTCAGCCGGGCCGAGCTGGCCGCGACCGACCCGTGGCGCACGCTGGAGTCGCTCCCCACGCCCCCGGCCTTCTTCGCGGCTCTCGAGAGGGCGCCGGCCTGGAAAGCTCCGGCTCAGCTCCCGGCTTCGTAGGCCCGGGCGAGGTAGGAAGCCACCTCCGGGGACCGGGAGGTGAAGCGGATCGTGAACGTCGCGTGGCAGGCTTCCTGGGGGACGACCACCTTCGCGTAGACCTCCCCCTCGAGCTCGGTCCCGTGCTTCCCGGTCACGTGGAGCTTCAGGTTCGTGAGTGCCGCGATCTCCTCCGGCGCATCCACCTCTGCGCCGAGCTGCGAGAGCCGCAGCAGCGACCCCCGGTGCTCGGTCTCGCCGACGTGTTTGCCTTCGACGACGAAGAAGCGCACGGGGACGCCCGGCTCCACGCGGCGAAACACCTCCCGGGTGACGGGAACGCTCACGTCGAAGGCGCCGCCGACCCCTCGCAGGTCGTAGGCGAGGACCGGCTCCCGGGCGCCCTTGGCCTTGACCTGTATCGGGGCTCCCACCTGGACGACCTCGCCTGCGGCTCTCACCGCCGACTCCGACACGAGGACCTGCCCGCCGACGGTGTAGGTCTCGATGCGGGAGGTCAGGTTCACCGTGGTCCCGACCACGCCGTACTTGGCGCGTCGCTGGGAACCGATGTTCCCGACCACGACCTCCCCGGTGTGCACCGCGATCCCCATCTCCACCTCGGGGAGCCCGCGCTCGCGGTTGAAGGCGTTGACGGACTCCATCGCCCGCTGCATCTCCGCCGCGCACGCCACGCCGCGCTGGGCATCGTCGGCGCGGACGACCGGCGCGCCGAAGATCACGAGGATCGCGTCCCCGATGAACTCGTCGATGGTGCCGCGATGCTTCATGATCACGTCGGCCATCCGCGCGAGGTAGTTGTTGAGGATCGAGACCACCTGCTCCGGCGCGAGCCGCTCCGCGAGGGAGCTGAAGCCCCGGAGATCCGACATCAGGATCGTGACGGTCCGGCGCTCGCCGCCCAGCTCGAGCCCCTCCGGCGTCTCGAGCAGGCTCTCCACGACCTCGTCACTCAGGTAGCGGCCGAAGGTGTTCCGGATGAACTGGTTTCGCACCTCGAGGTGCTGGGCCAGGCGCTGGATCTCGTCGGTGGCGTGCTTTAGGGACAGCGCCGACTGCACCCGGGCCAGGACCACGGGGAAGTCCAGGGGTTTCGTCACGTAGTCGTTCGCGCCGAGCTTCAGCGCCTCCACCACGTCCTCGCTGCTGTCCTTGGCCGTGGCCATGATCACCGGCAGGTCGGCCCGGGAGCTCTTCTCGCGAATCGACCTCAGCACGTCCAGCCCCGAGAGGCCCGGCATCATCACGTCGAGGAGCACGAGGTCGAAGCCGCCCGCCCCGACCCGCTCCAGGGCCCGGTAGCCGTCCTCCGCCGTGGCGACGGAGTAGCCCCGCGCCTCGAGCCTGCGGGAGAGCATGTCCCGGTTCATCTCGTTGTCGTCGACCACCAGCAGCGACGCCGACGACAGAAAGCCACCGGTGAGGACGGGCGGCGGGATCGTCTCTGTGGCATCCAGAGCCGGGCGGGAATCCCCATCCGGGGGCCGCGGCTCCGGCTCGGGGCGGCGGGCCGGGGGATCCGGCGCGGACCCCGGAGAGAAGAACTCGTCGATCATCGACAGCTGCCGCCGCGCCGCCTGCTGGATCTTCCGGAGGTCGGGAACCAGCCCGCTCTGGCCGGCGTCTTCGGCCTCCTCCTCGAGCAGCTCGCTGTAGCCGATGATCTGGTTGATCGGCGTGCGGAGGTCGTGTCGGATCTTCGAGTACGGGTCCTTCTCCCGGTTCCGGTCGTCGCTCATCGCGGCGCCGTTCCCGGTGGCGTGGCGAAGCGACGTCGCCGCTCGCTCCAGCGGAGCGTCGTTCCTTCCTTCGCCAGACGGTAGTTCGAGAGGCCCGCCGCGTGGCGCCTGCACGCGGCGCGCAGGGCAGCGTCGGTGAGCATGGGTCCCAGGTGAGCGGCGAGGACGATGGTCGCGGGGTTCTCCCTGGCGACGCTCGCGGCGTACTCCTGGGAGCCGTGTCCGAAGCGGTGCTCCGTCACCTCGGAGAAGTGCGCGTCCAGGACCGCGAGGTGTGCCCCGTCGAGCATCTGCCGCTCGGTCGCGCGGGTGGCCGCCGTGGGCTCGTGGTCGCACAGGTAGGCCACCCGGGTCTCCTCGGGACCCGTCAGGCGGAAGCCGATGGTGTCCAATGTCCGCCGTTCGCGGCCGATGCCGCTGTAGTGGTGCAGGGGAAACGTCTCGAGCTGCCACCCCAGCCGCAGCGACTGGCCCGGGCGCACGGTGCGAAAGCGCAGCGCAGCCGTCGTCCCGCGGGCGAGGACCTCGAGGGGTACGTAGGACGGGTGGGCGAAGCCGCGGCGGATCGCGACCAGGGCCTCGCGGGTCCCGTAGACCGTCACCTCGAGGCCGTTGTCCCGCCGCCAGAACCAGTCGACGTCCTTGAGACCCTCCCAGTGGTCCAGGTGCGCGTGCGAGACGAGGACGTGAACCCGGCGCACGGCCCGGAAGCGCCGCTGTCGCAGCATGCCGTTGCCGAGCGCCAGCAGACCGCGCCCCGCGTCCAGCACGAACAGGTCGCGGTCGGAGAGGATCGACGAGCAGACGGTACTGTTGCCGACCCGGGAGATCGCGGGGGTCACGTTGTGGGAACCGCGACACCCCCAGACGTCGAAGTCGATCGGTGCGCGGCTCGGCACAGCCGCATTGTACCCGGCCGGCCCGAGCCGGGGCGGAGGCCCTCTGCTAGGGCTGCTTGCGGAGTCGGACGTCGCCGCTCAGGGTGTGGACTTCGACCTTGGCGCCACCGCCTCCCTGGACGAAGTGCAGCTCCTTCTCAGTCGTCCAGCGGCTGGTCCGCTCCGCCCTCTGGCCGAAATCGTTGTCGATCTCGCCGCTGAAGCTGGAGATCCGGAAATCCGCGGAGACGTCTCCCGGGAGAACCAGCTCGACGTCCCCGGCCACGCTCTCCACCTCGAGCAGAGCCTCGCCGCTCAGGCGTCCCTCGAAGAGAATGCGCCCGTTGACCACCTCGAGCCTGGCGCGGTCGAAGGTGGCGCCGCCGGTCACCTCGAGGCGTCCGTTGACCGTGCCGGCCTCCACCGCCCCGCTCGCACCGCGGATCAGCACGCGCCCGTTGACCGACTCGGCCCGGACCCAGGGGGCGCCACCGTCGACCTCGATCGAGCCGTTGACGGTCTCCGCGTCCACCTCACCGGAGACGCCCTGGAGGGTGATGTCTCCGTTCACCGCCTCGGCGCTGACCCGGCCCGACACGCCGGAGACGCTCACGCTCGCGTTCGTCGACGCGTCGATCTCGAGCCGCGAGCCCCGGGGCACCTTGACCGCCAGCTCCGATCCGGAATGGGAGCCGCCGCCGTGCCAGTGGCCCTCGTTCTCCAGGTCGATGGATGCCCGGCTCCCCTGGACCTCGAACTCGACCACGTCGCCCCGCTGCGTGTCCGTGCTGACCTGGATCTCGTCCCGATCCCAGGCGACGACCCGGATCACGCCGGCGCTGCACTCGATCTCCACCAGACCGTCGGGACGAGCCGGCTTCGTCTCGTCGTAGCGTTGCTGCGCCAGGCCCGCGGACGCCACCCCGGTCAGCAGCAGGGTCAGGATTGCTCGTGTCATGGTCTCAGCTCACATCTCTGGCGTTACGACTGCGTCAGCCGCATCACCGTTTGAAGTACTTCCACCTTGCGACGATGGGTCGCACGGAACAGGCTCGCCAGCTCCGGGCTGCCCGGATTGGCCGCGATCGCCGCGCGAATGTCGGCCAGTGCCACGTCGATGCTCGCGAGGTTCCGCGCGATGACCTCCCGCGTCTCCGGCGTGAGCTGCTGGCTCCTCTCCTCGAGCGCCGCCATCAGCACCGCGGCCGCCCGGGCGTACTCCCGTTCGGCGCGGAGCACGTCCTCGACGGCGAAGGAGGCGGACGTCACCATCGCGCGTCCCGGCTCGACGGCGGACTCGGGTGCCCGCGGCCGAAGCCCGGCCAGCCAGAACGGCGACAGCGCCGCCAGCACCGCCGCGGCCGCCGCCAGCAGCGACCAGCGCGCTCCGAAACCGACCGGGTTCGCTCTGCGGACCTCGATACGCCGCGCGATGCCCGGCCAGAGATCCCGCATCGGCTCCCGCTCCCGGGGCAGCTCCCGGGCGGATGCCAGCAGCGCCCGGAGCTGGTCGAGGTCCCGACCGCAGCTCTCGCAGGCCTCGACGTGCCGGAGCAGCTCCGCCCGATCCGCGGCCGGGAGCACCCCGTCCACCAGGTCTTCGAGCCGCGCCGTCGCCACCTCGCACCTCATCGCGACAGCGCCTCCCTCAGCAGCTGCCGCGCGCGGTGGAGCTGGGCCTTCGACGTTCCCACGGCCGTGCCCGTCATGCGCGCGATCTCCTCGTGTCGGTAGCCCTCGACGTCGTGGAGGACGAAGGCCCGGCGTGCCCCCGGGGGCAGGGTCTGCAGTGCCCGGTCGAGGTCCATGGCCGCGTCGCCGCCCGACGGGCGGACGGCGGGCTCGAAGGGGGTCAGGTCGTCGGTCACGGTCACCCGCTCGGCACGCCGGCGCTGCGCCCGCAGGTCCGAGTAGACGACGTTGACGGTCAGGGGGTGGAGCCACGAGGCGAAAGCGCTGTCTCCCCTGAAGGAGCCGAGCTTCTGCCAGGCGCGTACGAACACGTCCTGGGTCAGCTCGTCGGCCCGACTCGGACCGATCATCCGATAGCACAATGCGTATACTCTGCGCACGTTCTCCTCGTACAGCTGCTCAAAGGCGCCGACGTCGCCGGCCTGGGCCCGGCGCACGAGGTCGCGCTCGGAGGCGCGCCGGTCTTCAACCGACATGGTCCGGAAGGTCGCCCCCTCGAGAACGCCGGGTGCCGCGCCTCGAAGCTCCACAGCCATCCATGTGACGCCCGCGTGGCCCCGGCGGTTTAACTCGGAAGCCCGCCGGGGAGCAGTCGCATCAGCGCCGCATCAACCGGCGAGCCGGAGCGGCGCACCGGGGCCGAGGGGGAGGCCCAGGGTCATCCAGGCCACCAGGAGCAGCGTCCAGCCGAGCAGGAAGGCCATCGTGTAAGGCAGCATCGTGGCCACCACCGTGCCGATCCCGGCGCCCTTCTGATAGCGCTCGACGAAGGAGACGATCAGCGCGAAGTAGGTCATCATCGGCGAGACGATGTTGCTGGTGCTGTCGCCGATCCGGTAGGCGGCCTGGGTCAGCTCGGGAGAGTACCCGAGCAGCATGAACATGGGGATGAAGATCGGGGCCATGACCGCCCACTTGGCCGAGGCGCTTCCGATGAACAGGTTGATGAAGGTCGACAGCACCACGAAGGCGGTCATCAGCGGGATCCCGCCCAGGCCGGTGGTCTTCAGGAACTCGGCCCCGGAGACCGCCACGATCAGGCCCAGGTTGGTCCAGTTGAAGTAGGCGACGAACTGGGCCGCGAAGAACACGAGCACCATGTAGCTGCCCAGGGTCTCCATTGCCTGGCCCATCCCCCGCATGGCATCGGCGTCGCTCCTCATGGTCCCGGCGCCGAGGCCGTAGGCGACGCCGAGCAGCGCGCCGCCGAGGAAGATGAAGGCGACGATGCCGCTCAGGAACGGGGAGCGCAGCAGGCCGCCGGTCTCGGGGTTGCGCAGGTAACCCGCCTCCGGCACGGTACCGAGCAGCAGGAACGCCAGGACCAGCAGCGCCGCCAGGCCCGCCCAGCGCAGCCCGCGCCTCTCCTCGGGGGTGAGGGATCGGATGCTCTCGACCTGCTCGCCGCCCGCGAAGTCCCCGAGCCGGGGGGCGACGACGGACTCGGTGACCCAGGTCCCTACGCCGGTGATCAGGAACGTGGAGACGACCATGAAGTAGTAGTTGGCCGCGGGGCTGACGCGGTACTCCGGGTCGATGATCCGGGCCGCCTCCTGGGAGAGCCCGGCGAGCAGCGGGTCCACGGTTCCGAGGAGCAGGTTCGCGCTGTAGCCCCCCGAGACGCCGGCGAAGGCGGCGGCCAGGCCGGCGAGGGGATGGCGGCCGGCGGCGAGGAAGATCGAGGCGGAGAGCGGCACCAGGAGCACGTACCCGATCTCGCTCGCGGTGTTGGAGAGCACCCCCGAGAAGACGATCACCACTGTCAACAGGCGCCGGGGAGCGGAGATCACCAGCAGGCGCAGCACCGTGCCGATCAGCCCCGAGCCCTCGGCCACCCCGATGCCGAGGAGCGCCACCAGGACCGTCCCCAGGGGGGCGAAGCCGGTGAAGTTCGTCACCATCTCGGTCAGGATCCGATGCAGCCCCGCCAGCGACATCAGGCTGAAGGGCCGGATCGTCTCCCCGGTTCCCGGGTGGATCACCGCCAGCTCGAGACGGGTGGCGATCTCCGAGACGACCACGACGCCCACGGAGAAGATCAGGAACAGCGTAGCCGGGTGGGGGAGCAGGTTTCCCACCCGCTCCACCGTCGTCAGGAAGACGTCGATCGGGCTCCGCTTCGGCCGGGTCGCGTGCTCCACCGACGGCTAGCGCCGGGCCTGCTCGGCGCGGGAGGTGGCGAAGGTGTCCAGGTAGCGCTCGCAGGCCACCGGGGGCATGGCCGGGCTGAACAGGTGTCCCTGCATGCCGTCGCAGCGCAGCTCCTGGAGCAGGCGGCGCTGCGCCTCGGTCTCCACCCCCTCGGCGATCACGTGGAGGTTCAGGGTGTGGGCCAGCGCGATCACGGCCTCGGCGATCGGGGCCTGGCCGCGCCCCGGACCCGGACCGATCCCCACGATGAAGGACCGGTCGATCTTGAGGGCGTCGATCGGGAAGCGGTTCAGGTGCCCGAGGGACGAGTAGCCCGTCCCGAAGTCGTCGATGGAGACCCGGACTCCGAGGGAGCGGAGCGCCTGCAGCGTGCCCAGGGTCTGCTCCACCTTCTGCATCGAAGCCGTCTCGGTGATCTCCAGGGTCAGGCTGCGCGGCGGGAGGCCGGTCTCGTAGAGCACCTCCCGGACCTGGTCGAGCAGGGCCGGGTGCTG
>Ga0299906_10004672_pt1 | contig 11191 bp, 5 predicted proteins | sample RVTome_14_FD_200259 | JGI IMG/M metagenome (GOLD analysis project Ga0299906, IMG submission 200259) | Soil microbial communities from uranium-contaminated site in the Upper Colorado River Basin, Wyoming, United States - RVT145D125 (version 2) ... | reverse complement strand
GCCAGAGGTCTTCGGCATCGAGCAGCGCCGCCTGGTAATAACGGTTCTCCTCGTAGCTCGCCGTTGCGAGGTAGGTTTCGACGGGCTCGCCCGATGGCGCCGCCGAGCCGAGTGCCATCGTCCTTCCGCCGGAAGCCGGCTCGAGCTCGTAGACCAGCTCGTTGCCGTAGGGATTGGCGGTCGGCCCCTCGCTCCAGAAGTAGAGCTTGGAACCCGGACCGAATCGTTTTCCCACGGGCTCGAGGTGGAAGGGAGCGACTTCACCGTGGCGTGACAGGCGAAGCGACTCGATTCCACTCGCTCGTCCTTTCCCGAAGAGGTCCTCGTAGCGAACCTGGTGAAGACCGCTTCGGGTGGTGACGAGGCGAGCAACCACCCCTCGAGCGCGAGGTCGTCGACCCCGCTCCTCCACCACGCGGCCGTGAAAGGTGAGGCGCACCGTGAGCTTTCTCGCGAGGAGAAGCTCGCGGCTCGCGCCATTCCACCTCAGAGGAGCGACCTCGAGCTGGACCTTCTTCGTGTCGCCCTGAAAGCCTGCCTGAATCAGCCTCGCGAGCGCCGCCGGCACGAGACTCGATGTCTCCGCGGGATGTCCCGCCCTTCGCCGCCGGGCGCCCACGGTTCCTCCTGGGCTCGCGGCAACCTCTACCGCATCCGCTCCCGACGGACGGAGCCCGGTGAACGATTCGACCGAGGATGTCTCGACCGCGGAAATCCGAACCTCGCGACCGGAGAGAACTTCAACCCAGGGGCGCAGGACGGGCACCGAGGGCGACCCCGAAAGAGGCGAGAAACCGGGAATCTCGAGGCGGACGCTCCCGTCTTCCTGCGGCTCGGCGTAAAACCCTTCGGTCGTGAGCTCGACGACGATTTCACGAGAGTCTCGTCTCAGGACGCGGAATCCGTTCGACTCCGGTCGTCCGTAAATGAGACTCGTTTGCGTCTCCGCCGTGGAAGACTCCGATCCAGGCGAAGGCGTCGCCGAAACCGGACCGTGAAGCTCGGTCGTTCCCGTCGTATCGACATCCTCCAACTTGTAGAAGTACGTCGTCCCATTGGAAAGATCGGAATCGATGTAGCGGTACCGGGCGCCTTCGGGAGACGAGCCGAGCCCGGGAACGAGCCGGGTGGTGATCCTCGCGTAGGGCCCTCCGTCCGACTCCGCGCGATAGAGGTGGAATCCGAGATTGTCGAGCTCCGTCGCCGTCTCCCAGCGGAGCTCCACCGCTCCATTCGATCCCGACGCTTCGAAGGAAACGAGCTCCACCCGGGTGGTGGCGGCAACGTCGTCCGCCCCGATGTCCCAGGGCGTCTCGCGTGCGGCGAAGTCGACGTCCAGCGCGAAGATGCCGCTCGAGTCGGCGGCCTTGTCGATGGCGAAGCTCGTGCCGAGCAAATGCAGGTTCTTGGATGCGGGCAAGGGGTCGACGAAGTTGACGCCGCCCGCTCCGGTAAGGGGCACGCTCGGCCGGCCACCTCCCGCGGGACTGTGACCGGTGGCGGTGGTGTCCGAAGAGAGGTTGTGGCTGCTTGCGGGGTTCAGTCCGGGAACGGAGTAGTTGGGGTCCGAAGTCGTGTGCACCAGGTTGTTCCGGAGGAGGACGTTGGGATAGGAGACCCCGGTGGGGTCGGCGTAGATACCCTCCTGGGAGACATCGTAGATGGTGTTGTTCAGAACTCGCGCGACCACGCCTGGGTCGATACCGATGCCTTCCTTGGCGGTGCGATAAATAATGTTGTTGTAGATGTCAGCGTCCACCAGCCCGTCCTGAATCTGAATGCCCGCCCCCACGTTCTGGATCAAATTGTTGCGCAGGGTGATCTTCCCCGCGGCGCCGACGTCGCTCACTTCGATGGCATCGGCGCCGGCGCGATCGCCGGCGAGCTCAATCCACTCGACGGTTACGAAACGGGTGCGGAGCTCGATCAAGTCACCGCTCGAGCTCGCGGGGAAAAGCTGGAAACGGACGCCGCTTCCGGGAATTCCATAGTGCCGGTTGTCGCCGTCGGCGGTGAGGGTGATGGTATGCAAAGCGTCGGTGGTCGCGCCGTTGATGCTGAGGAGGATTCCGTCGAAGACGCCGTTGTACACGAAGTCGTCGTAGACGATCCCCACCTCGTTGCGGCCGTCGGCGACGAGGCTGGCACTGGCGACGGGAGGGAGGAGGCCGCAGCTCGTGCCGCCGCCGTCGATGCAGTTTTCCCAGGCAGCGGGCGTCGCGAACTGGCGGCGGATCAAATAACTGATGCTGGGGTTGCCCACGGCCTGGTAGCCGGCAGTGAGCTGAAGCGACGTCTGCGAAGCGACGTGCCCGATCGTATAGTGAATCCCGCCGGTACAGGTCGGGGGATCTCCGCAAGGAATGGTGATGACGTCACCCCGCCCGCGATTGGCGCCGGTCCAGGTCGTCCCGCCGATACCGGTGACGATGGGCGAGCCGTTGACGACGCTCGCCGTCGTGCCATTTCCTGAAGTCGCGCCCGGCCCCGTCCCGTAGTTGACCGCGGTGTCGCCGATCGAGCGGAGATTCGTTCCGGGATGCGGGCCGAAGGCGGCCCAATAGTAGTTGTTCGGAGCGGTGTTGCTGTTCACCCGGGCGTGGCCTCCGACCTGGAATCCGTCCGCCTGGAGCGCCTGGATGTTGTCGGGCTCGCCGAGCCGGCTTTCGAACAGGAGCGAACGGTCGGTGCCGACGCCGGTCGAAGCCGGCTTGTGAGTGCTTCGAAAACTGCTGCCACTCCGGGTGACGTGAACGTATTCGGGGAAGAACCCGACGCCCGTGATGTTTCTTGCCGTGGCGCCGTTGCCGGTATACACCCCGACCGCGACCTCACCCGGCGCGACGTTCCAGGCGGCGTAGTAGTAGGTCGTGGCCGCCGCGTTGACACGGGGATCGAGGCCGAGCTGGAAGCCGTCGGCCTCGAGGGCCTGGATTCCGTCCGCGAATCCGGTGCTGTCGAACTGGTGCGTGAGGTCGCCGGGCATGACCGAGGAGCGCTGCACCACCTGATCGGCGCCGCCCGACATCACCATCACGTACTCCGGCTGGAAGCCGACTCCAGCGATGCTACGGCTGTCCGTGACGCCGTCGCCCGGGTAGCTTCCGACCTTCAGCTTCCCCGGCGCCGCCTGGAACGCCACCCAGTGGTAGGTCCGACCCGCCTCGTTGACGGTCGCGTGGGTCCCGACGGTGAAACCGGTAGCGACAAAAGACTGGATCTTGTCGGCGGCCGGGGAATTCGGGCCGTCCATGTCCTTGGAAAAGTCGCCAATCATCGTAGACGTCCGGATGACCGCCTCGTCGGGGGCCACGGTCACCGTGTCGTCCATGTCGACGATCACTATGTCCGGCTGGAAGCCGACGTAGATCGCACGATCGTCGGTCCCGGTCCCGGTGTAGCTCCCGGATTTCACCCGCATGACGCCCGAAGGGCTCGGCGCGCCGAAAGAGAGGAACGCATCGGTCATCGAGAGGTGCTGCGCTCGGATCCAGTTGTTGGAGCGGGCGGTTCTGGAGAGGCGCACTTCGTCGATGGTGCCAGCGAAGTTGAACCCGCCCTCCGGGTCGGCGTCCCCCTCTTCCCCGATTCGCAAGGGGCGGGCGTTCGCGAGAGAACCGAGCCCCGGGGTCGAAACCGTCGCAACGCTCGTGCCGTCCACGAAGACTTCGGCGTTTCCGGGTCCATCGGTCCAGCGCCCGACGATGTAACGCCACTGGTTGTTGGCGACCGAGGCCGGGCTCTGAGCGTGGGCCTGAAGGGTCCCGTCGTGGAGCCATAGTGACGCACGTCCCGCATCGGTCCAGAGTTGATACTGCGGCGCTCCGCCCAAAGCTTCCTTGGAGACGATCATCTGCTGGCCGGCGTTCGACGTTTTGATCCAGGCCTCGAGAGTGAAGGAATCGGAGGCGCCCATCTCGAGCGACGCAGCGTCCGCCACGTCGATGCTGTTCGTGCCGGCGAAGACGTCGGCGCCGTTGATCCGACCGGTGCTCGAGCCCTGCGTGGTCACGTCGACCGCGGTCGAGTCGTTGTTCTTGGAGGTGGAGTCGAAATGGGTGCCCGCCGTCTCCCTCAGGTGCTGGACCATCTCGAAGGAGCCGTCCCAGACGAGGGTCGGGCTCTGGGCGTCGGGCGCGAGCGGATTGCCGTAGTACATCCAGATGAAGTCCGTGTTCGAGCTGGCGTCGACCTGAGGAGCCTTCACCCATACGAAGGAGCTTCCCCCCTCGTTCCAGCTCTCGATCTCGTGGGCGAGAAGCGTGGTGTCGTCGGCGTCCACGAACCGCACGTCCTCTCCGGCGTTCCGCGTGTCGGCGTAGCTGATGCGCGAGCCGTCGAGCCGGACGAGCACCGGGAAGCTCATCAGGTTCTCCGGCTGCCCGCCGTTGAGAAAGGTGAGCTTGACCCGCTTGGTCCAGTTCTGGTCCCACCACGCGGCGGCGGGCGACGCCCCGAGAAGGTGTAGCGCAAGCGCCAACCCGAAGACGGCGGCCGTGCCGCGCCGATGGCGTACGAGTGGCGCGGTTCTGGTCACTTCCGCCTCTCCTTGCAAGACCAATACCGCAGCGGCGAAAGGAGGCCTCCCCTATGCTTTTCCAAAAGAAGAGTTTCGGGGGAACCCGCCGCCGCCGAGGCGGTGTATCGTGGGCAAGCCCACCCTGGTTGTGGGGAATAGCCTACGACGCTGGAAGGAGAACGCGATGGGAGCGGCTTCCTCCCAGGTTAGAATCCGTTCACCCATGGGCGCTTCGATTCTGCTGGTCAATCTCGGTACGACCCGAGCGCCCGAGCCCGAGGCCGTTCGCGAGTTTCTTCAGGAGTTTCTATCCGACCCGATGGTGGTCGATTATCCGGACTGGTTGTGGCGCCCGATTCTGGCGAAGATTCTGCGATCCCGCCCCCACAAGGTGGCGGAGATGTATCGCGCCATCTGGACCGAGGAAGGGAATCCTCTGGAGAAAGGGACGGAGCGAATCGCGACGGCTCTCGGTCGGCTCTTCGGGGGAGAGGTTCGCCATGCCTATCGCTACGGGAGTCCCTCGCTCCGCGAGCGTCTTGCACAGGGGGAGGAGAGGATCACCCTCGTACCCCTGTTCCCTCAGAGGACGGGCTCGACGACGGGCTCGATCGCGTCCGCCATCGAGCGGGCGAGTGGGATTGAAATCCGCCACATCGCTCCCGACGATCCCGGCTACATCGAGGCCACCGCGGACCTCTTCCATCGCTCGGTGGGGCCCGCTCCGCCGGAGCACTTCGTGGTCTCGTTTCACGGCATCCCGCTGCGCTACGATCGGCGAGAAGGCGGGATGTATCGTGCGGACTGCGAAAGGACGTTTCGCGCGTTGTTGAAGGAAATCGCGTGGCCCGAGGAGAGGGCGACTCTCACGTACCAGTCGCGGTTCGGCCCGGAGCCCTGGCTGCGGCCGGCGACGGCATCGGTCCTCGCGCGCCTTGGAAGCTCGGGTGTGAGGAGCGTCGCCGTGGCGACTCCGGGCTTCGTCACCGAGGGGCTCGAAACCCTCGAGGAGATCGGAATCCGCGGGAGAAAGACGTTTCTGGAGGCGGGGGGAAAGCGGTTCTTCCGCATCCCGGTGGTCGAGGCCCACCCTCGGTTCGTCGCGTCCCTGGCGGCCCTCGTCGCGGTGGAGAGATCATGATCGGTAGAATTCCCGCGGACCGCGAGACCGTTCGGAACCTCATCGCCAAGTACGATCGACCCGGCCCGCGCTACACCAGCTATCCCACCGCGGTCGAGTTCCAGGATCTCGAGGCCGGGCTCTACGAGAAGCACCTCGCCGCGGCCGATGCTCTTGGGGAAGCACCGCTCTCCCTCTACGTCCACCTTCCGTTTTGCCGGGAGCGGTGTCTGTTCTGCGGCTGCCACGTAATCATCACCAGGCATCGCGGAAAGGCGGAGCCCTACCTCGACCTCCTCGCGAAGGAGGTAGCACTCGTCGCGGGACGAACCCCGAACCGGCGCAAGTTCGCTCAGCTCCACTTGGGAGGGGGCACGCCGACGTACCATTCACCCGAGGGGCTTCGGTTGCTCGTGGGTACGCTTCTCCAGCACTACACCCCGATTCCCGGGGCGGAGCTCGCGATCGAGGTCGATCCCAGGGTCACCACGAGAGAGCACGTAGACACCCTCGCGGATCTCGGGTTCAACCGCGTTTCGATGGGGGTCCAGGACTTCGCTCCCGACGTCCAGGAACGGGTGAACCGCCTCCAGACACCGGAGCAGACGAAGGCGGTCATCGATCAGGCCCGCGGACGGGGATACAGCGGCATCAACGTGGACCTGATTTACGGTCTTCCCCTCCAGAGCCCAAAGACTTTCGAAGAGACGGTGACGCGGGTCATCGACATGGGGGTCGACCGCGTCGCCTGCTATTCCTTCGCTTTCATACCGTGGATCCGCGGCCACCAGAGGAAGCTCGACGAAAGCGAGCTCCCCTCGAGGGAAACGAAGATGGAGCTTTTCGCCATCGCGCGGGAGAAGCTCCTCGGGGCGGGCTACGAAGCCATCGGGATGGACCATTTCGCGAAACCCGAGGACGAGCTCGCTCGCGCCAAGGGACAAGGACGGCTCCGCCGGAACTTCCAGGGATACGCGGTGATTCCGGGGGACGACGTTCTCGGCTTCGGAATCTCCGCGATCGGCGACGTGCGGGGAGCGATGTTCCAGAACGAGAAGAAGCTGAGCCGCTACCGCGACCTGGTGGAGCAGGGGCGCCTGCCGGCGGTTCGCGGGATCGTCCGGAGCCGGGACGACGAGGTTCGGGCGGACGTCATCCATCGTCTCATGTGCAACTTCTTCATCGACATCGGCGCCGTCGAAAAGCGATGGGGAATCGATTTCCGCGGCTACTTCGCTCCCGACCTCGAGCTTCTCGACGCCTATCGTGAGGAAGGCCTCGTCCTCCTCGATGACCAATCGATCCGCGCGACCCCCGTAGGCGAGCTCTTCGTCCGCAACCTCGCCATGTGCTTCGATCGCTACATGCGCGAAAAACACGCGGGCGAGACGGCGCCCGTCTTCAGCCGGACCGTCTGACCGGAGTGAAGCGCCTCGTCGTCGTCGGTGGCGGGATCTCCGGAACGGCGGCCGCCTTCAGAGCCAGGAAACGCGCGCAGGAGCTTTCGCGCGAGCTCGACGTCGCGCTGCTCGAGAAAGAGCCCGACGTGGGCGGAAAGGCCCTGAGCCACGTCGAGCAGGGGTGGCTCTTCGAGACCGGTCCCCTCGGCTATTTGAACAGCGACCCCATTGTCGACGAGCTCGCCAGGGAAGCGGGCCTGGAAGGCGAGGTCCTTCGGGCGGGCGAGGCTCAGTCCCATCGATTCGTCTTCGCCCGGGGGAAACCGCGCGAGGTCAAAGCCAGTCCCCTCGGCTTCCTCGCGAGCGGGATCCTGAGCCTGGGGGGCCTGGTGCGCGCGGCGCGCGAGCCCTGGGTTCCGGCAAGGAAGGACGAGAGCGACGAGTCGGTCTGGGACTTCGCTGCCCGTCGGCTGGGACCGCAGTTCGCCGACCGACTCATCCACCCCATGGTCCTCGGCATCTTCGCGGGAGATGCGAAACGTCTCTCTCTTTCCGCCGCGTTTCCCCTCATGGCCGAGCTGGAGCGGGAGCACGGCTCGCTCATCCGCGCCCAGATTACCCGCGCCCGCCGAAAGAAAGGCCCCCGCGGCTCGGTGCTTTCTTCTTTCCGGGAAGGAATGCAGTCGCTTCCGCGCGCCCTCGCAGCTCGCGGCGGGTTCACGGTGCGCACCAGTTGTGCCGTTCGATCGTTGGAGACAAACGGGGGTTATCGGATAACCCTCGAGAAGGAGGGAGAAACTCTCTCCGCCGACGCCGTGGTTCTCGCCTGCGAGGGATTCCAGGCGGCGGCCCTCCTTTCCAAAAGCGCTCCCGCGATTTCCCGGAAACTCCTCGAGATTCCGACGCCTCCGATTTACGTCGTCGCTCTCGGGTATGGCCCCGAGGCTCTCGCCTCGATCCCCGAGGGGTTCGGCGTCTTGATTCCCCGGGGCTCGGGCTACCGCGCCCTGGGTGTCACCTGTGACGGATACCTGTTTCCCGGACGAAACCGCACGGGGCACTTGCTGGTCCGGATGCTCTTCGGAGGAAGCTTCGATCCTCGAGTCGCCGAGGTAGATCCTTCCGAGATGGTGCGGACGGCGATCGAGGAGTCGAAGCGCCTGTTCTCGCACGACGCGGAGCCCCGTTTCACCCGGGCCCGGCTCTGGCCGAGGGCGATACCCCAGTACGAGATCGGACACCGGGAGAGGTTGGCCGATATCGACCGGGAGCTTCGGTCTTTTCCCCGTCTCTTCCTGGCGGGGAACGCTCTGCACGGTCCGTCGTTCGGCAAAGCGGCGGCGAGAGGAGCCCTCTGCGGGAGAGAGGCGGTCGACTCGCTCTTTCAGGGAAGAAACTAAATGCAGGGGGATAGGGGATCTCCCCATCTCCTCCTCCCCATCCCCCTTCTTGCACGTTTTCGAAACCAAGGCGGAAGCCCGAGCCGGCTTTGGACTCGTGTTAGCATGGCGCCCGCCACGCCATGGCCAAAGCCCTCACACTCATCTTGGGCGCGATGCCGTCGGAGGTCACGTCGATCGTTGCCGCTCTGGCCTCGAGGAGCGAGGGTGAGCTCGAGGGGTATCCGTTTCATCGAGGCAAGCTCGGCGAACGCGCCGTGCTCGTCGCCGGCACCGGCGTCGGCATCACCAATGCGGCGATGACCTCGGCGCTCTTCCTGCACCATTTTCGGCCCTCGGAGCTCCTGTTCACCGGCTCCGGCGCGCGCCTCGACCCGGCGCTTCGCACCGGCGACGTCATCGTTTCGAAGAAGACCTCGCACCACAACGCCGGCAATTGGACCGAGTCGGGGATGATCTACCGCAAGGTGCGCGGCCCGCTCCCGGGGCAAATGACGCCGTACGAGTACGCCGCGGACCCGAGGCTCCTGAGGGTCGCTCGAGCCGCCATCCGCACGTTCCCGAAAAAGACGGTAACCGCCAACGGCGAAACCTACCCGCCCCTGGTGAGAACCGGCAAGGTCTGTTCCGGAGATGTCTTCGGCCTGACGCAGCAGAAGATCGACGACATCCGGAGAAAGCTCGGCTGCGATCTCATCGAGATGGAGGGCTCCGCCGCCGCGCAAGTGTGCTGGCAGCTCGGTGTGCCTCACCTCGTCATCCGGAGCGGCAGCAACCTCGCGCAGCCGAGCCCCGGGAAGGACTATCGGCGGCTCGGACAGATCGCGGCCCATCAGGCGGCGAGGTTCACGGTGCATGTCGTTCGGTCGCTTGGGGCCCGATGAAGCTCTTCGTCAAAGGGGACTGGGAGGGTTTCTTCTCGGTCTTCATCAACCACATCGTCCAGTTTCTGATTCTCGTGGCGCTCTGCCGCGACGTCCTCGGTTTTTCGACCGGGCTGGTGTACGGGAGGATTCTTCCCGGCGTCGCAATCTCGTTTCTCATCGGGAACGTTTTCTATGCTTGGCAAGCCCTTCGGCTCGCCAGGGCCGAAGGGCGCGACGACGTCTGCGCTCTTCCCTACGGAATCAACACCCCGAGTCTCATCGCCTACGTCTTTCTCGTGATGTTGCCGGCGAAGCAAATCGCCATAGCCCAGGGGGCTCCGGATCCCGAACGCATCGCCTGGCAGGCGGGGCTCCTGGCAACGCTCGCCTCGGGCGTCATCGAATCGGTGACGGCCTTCGCCGCGAGGCGCCTTCTCGACGTCACGCCCCGGGCCGCCATGCTGGCCACCCTCTCGGGAATAGGGATGGGTTTTCTCGCTCTGGGGTTCGTCTTTCAGACCTACGCGAGGCCGATCGTCGGGTTGACGACACTCTTCGCCGTATTCATCCTGTATCTCGGTCGTCGTCAGGTCGTGGGACAACTGCCGGGCAGTCTCTGTGTCCTCGTTCTCGGCGGGTTGCTCGCGTGGATGACGGGACTCGCGCCGATCGGAGAAGATCCTCTGGGGCCGCTCGGAGTCTACTTCCCTATGAGCGCGCTCGGGGAGACCTGGGCGGCGCTCCAGGCGGGTCAGCTGCTCCCTTATCTTTCCATCCTCGTTCCCATGGGCCTTCTGAGCGCGATCTCGTCGCTCCAGAATCTGGAGTCGGCGGCCGCGGCAGGGGACACGTTTCCGGCGAAGCCGAGTCTCGTCGCGAACGGTCTGGGCACGATGGGAGCCGCTCTTTTCGGCTCGCCCTTTCCGACGTCGATATACATAGGACACCCCGCGTTGAAAGCCGTAGGCGCCCGGGCCGGCTACTCCGTCCTCAACGGCGCGGCGGTGACGCTCATGTGCCTGAGCGGTACGTTCGCGCTGGTGGCCTGGGCGGTCCCGCCCGATGCGGGCATCGCCATCATCGTCTGGATCGGTCTGGTCATTACCGCGCAAGCGTTCGAGGTCACCCCGACGCGACACATGGCCGCGGTCGCCGTCGGAATGGTACCGGCGCTCGTGGCCTGGACGACGCTCATCGCGAAGACGGCCCTGCGCTCCGCCGGGTTCGGCACGGTTTCGGGCATGGCCCTGTCCCCGGCGCTCGTCGAAGCCGCGCACGCGAGCAACTTTTTCATCGCCGGCGGCTTCGCTCTCGAGCAGGGGTTCATCTACTCGGCGATGATCCTGTCCGCCATGACCGTCCTGGTCATCGACGGCAGATTCGTCGCGGCGGCGGCCTGGAGTCTCTCGGCGGGGGTTCTCTCGCTCCTCGGGCTGATGCATTCCTGGCAGTTCACGCCGGGAGACACCGTGGTTAACCTCCCACTGCTCGAAGCTCTGGTGAACGGACGTCCCGACGTCCTCGTCCCTGCCAGGGACTACGCGATCGCCTACACTCTTGTCGCCGCGATGCTCGTCGCCGCTCGCTGGCTTACCCGTCCCGTGAGCCCGTGAAGCCCGACGTCATCGCCCGGTTGCTCGACGTCCTCGAGCGGGACGTGATGCCGTTGACACGTGGGGGCGCCCGGAAGGGAAACAAGATCTTCGGCGCCGCGGTGCTGCGGAAGTCCGACCTGGGGCTCGTCGTCGCCGGCACCAACCTCGAGACCGAGTGTCCCCTCTGGCATGGGGAGGTCGCTACCATCAAAGCGCTGTACGAGCTCCCGAAGGCCGCGCGACCTCCCGCGCGGGAGTGTCTCTTCCTCTCGACCCACGAGCCCTGCTCGA
>Ga0299906_10004671_pt1 | contig 11192 bp, 5 predicted proteins | sample RVTome_14_FD_200259 | JGI IMG/M metagenome (GOLD analysis project Ga0299906, IMG submission 200259) | Soil microbial communities from uranium-contaminated site in the Upper Colorado River Basin, Wyoming, United States - RVT145D125 (version 2) ... | reverse complement strand
GCGCCCAGGCGCTGCTTCGAATCCCGCGTGGCTGCGTCATCTCCGGGCGGCCCTCGGGTTAATCCACAAATGGCGGGGGCTTCCGGAGGCCGCGCCCGCAATCGCCCGCCGCTCCTGGGGTGTGGCGACTAAGCCGTTGACTGAAAGCCATTTTTTTACTGGTCACCTTTTGAGCGGAAAACCAAAACACGTTGCGGGAACGAAACTTAAGTTCATTTTGTACAAACTATGCACACCGTTATCCACAGAGAATGTGGAAAACTTTCGCTGTCTGCAGCGCCGCCATAGCGCACCTGCGCACGCACGTCAAGGCCGCAGCAGCCGCTGCTTGCCGAAGCAGCAGCGTCAGTTTAAAGTGCGCCCTTCGCAAATCGCGGTCGCGCCTCAATCGTGACCCGCCGGAGAAAGCATCACGTGTTCGAGCTCATCGAGGCCGCGGGCTGGCCGATCTGGCCCCTCATCATCGCATCGATCATCGCGCTTGGCATCATCGTCGAGCGCGGCTGGTCCCTCCAGCGCGGCAAGGTTGTGCCGCGCGACCTGCTGCCCGAGGTCGCGCAGGAAGTCAAGCAGAAGGGCGTCACCCAGGACCTGCTCAACCGCCTGTCCCAGGGCCCGCTGATCGCGCGGCTGTTCGCGGTGGGGCTGAAGAACGTGCGCAGCTCGCGCGACGTGATGAAGGAATCGCTCGAGGAGGCCGGCCGCGTGGCGGCGCACGAGCTGGAGCGCTTCCTCACCACGCTCGGCACCATCGCCTCGCTCTCGCCCATCATGGGCCTGTTCGGCACGGTGGTGGGCATGATCGAGATCTTCGGCGCCCAGGGCGGGCCGGGCATGAGCACCAATCCGCAGCAGCTCGCCCACGGCATCTCGGTGGCGCTGTACAACACCGCCTTCGGCCTGCTGGTGGCCATCCCGAGCATGATCTTCTACCGCCACTACCGCTCCAAGGTGGACGGCCTGGTGGTGGAGATGGAGATGCAGACGGTGAAGCTGGTCGAGATCGTGCACGGCGAGCGCACATGAACTTCCGGCGCGGGGCTCCACGCGAGGAGCCCGAGATGAACCTGGTGCCGATGATCGACGTGCTGCTGGTCACCATCATCTTCCTGGTGGTCACCACCACCTACTCGAAGTACTCCGAGCTGCAGATCAACCTGCCCACCGCCGAGGCCAGCGCGCCCAAGGAACGCCCCAAGCAGATCGAGGTGGCGATCACCGCCGGCGAGCAGGATCAGTACCGCGTGGGGCGCGCGGCGGTCGTCGGCGAGCCCGAAACGCTGTGCGTGGAGCTGAAGCGGGCCGCGGGCGGCAACCCCGACCCGATGATCGTGATCGGGGCCGACGCGCGGGTGCGCCACCAGTCCGTGGTCAACGTGATGGAAGCGGCCCGGCTGTGCGGCTACAGCCGCATCACCTTCACCACGCAGCAGCCGCGCAGGTAGCCGCCGCGCCGCTCCGGGCGCTCGCACTGACGCTGGTCCTGCTGTTCGCGTGGGTCGCGCCCGGCCATGCGCAGACGCGCACGCTGAAGGTCGAGCTGGCCGCGCCCAAGCCTCTCGCCGATGTGCTCGCCGCCAATCTCGACATCGTGCGCTGGAGCAAGCGCGGCGACCTCACCGCCGGTCAGCTCGAGCAGCTCTACGAGACGGCGCCGGACCAGGTGCGCGAGCTCGCCGCCACCGAAGGCTACTTCACGCCCACGGTGAAACCGTCGCTCGAGCAGCGTAACGGCGTCTGGGTGGCGCGCTTCGAGGTCGAGCCCGGCGAACCCACCCGCGTGTCGTCCGTGGAAGTATCGGTCAGCGGGCCGATCGCGCAGGACCCCGACGCCGCCAAGCGCATCGAGCAGGCGCGCCGCGCCTTCCGCATTCAGCCGGGCGCGGTGTTCCGCCAGGCCGACTGGACGCTGAACAAGCAGCGCGCGCTGCGCCGGATCGCGCGCCTGCGCTATGCCACCGCGCGCATCGCCGAAAGCCGCGCCGACGTCGATCCGCAGGCGCGCACCGCTGCCCTGCGCCTGGTCATCGACAGCGGACCGGCCGTCACCATCGGTGCGCCCAAGGTGAACGGCCTGCAGCGCTACTCGCCCAGGGTGGTGCTCAATCTCAACCCGATCCCGCCGGGCGCGCCCTACGACGAAGAGGCGCTCGAGAAGTACCAGAGACGCCTGCTGCTGTCCGGTTACTTCGCCAGCGCCCTGGTCGCCGCCGATCCCGACCCCGCCCAGCCGGACAACACGCCGCTGCTGGTGACCGTGGTGGAAGCGCCGTCACGCAAGGTGGAGCTCGGCGCCGGCTACAGCACCGACGCCGGGCCGCGCGGCCAGATCCGCTATTCCGACAACAATCTCGCGGGACGCGCCCTGCGCCTGTCCACCGACGTGTACGTGGACCGGCTGGTGCAGGAGGGGCGCGCGGCGCTGGACTTCCCGCGGCGCGAGAGCGGCTGGCACTACGGGCTGGAGGCCAAGATTCGGGACGAGGACATTCAGGGTCAAGAAGTGCTGGACTGGAGCGTGACCGGCGGCAACCTCTACCTTGTAGAGGATTACGAGTCCGCTCTTACCCTGCAGTACCTGATCGAGCGCAGCGAGCTGCCCGACGGCACGCGCGACAATCGCAGCGCGCTGTTTCTCAACCAGCGCTGGCTGTGGAACACGCTGGACGATCCGATCAACCCGCGCCGCGGCTACAGCTTCCAGGTGCAGGGCGGTGCGGCCAGCGAATCGCTGCTCTCCACCCAGACTTTCGGACGCGTGCACCTGCGCGGCAACTATCTCAAACCGCTGGCGCGCCGCGTCACGCTCGCGTTGCGCGGCGAGGCCGGCGCGGTGCTCGCCGACACGCGCGAAGGGATCGCGTCCGCGTACCTGTTCCGCACCGGCGGCGACACCAGCATTCGCGGCTACGCCTTCGAGAGCCTGGGAGTGGACGAGGGCGGCGCTATCGTCGGCGGGCGCTATCTCGCAGTGGGCAGCGTCGAGCTGATCGGCTGGATCACGCGCGAGTGGGGCGCGGCGGTGTTCGCCGACGCCGGCAACGCCTGGGACGAGATCGACGAGTTCGACCCGGTGCTCGGCTACGGCACCGGCGTGCGCTGGCGCAGCCCGCTCGGCAACCTGAGCCTGGACGTGGCCTGGGGCGAGCAGCGCGACGATCTGCGCGTGCACTTCAGCGCCGGGATCCTGCTGCGATGAAGCCGCGCACCCTGGCCCTGCGCGGCGTCCTGGTGCTGACGTTGCTCGCGGCGGCGCTCGCGATCGGGCTGTACTGGGCCAGCCGCAGCGAAGCGGTGCTGGCCTGGGGCGTGGAGCGGATCGCCGCACGCCTGCCCGGCAAGCTCACGCTGACCGGCCTGCGCGGCGCGCTCGATCGTCCCATCGCCATCGCCGCGCTGCACTACGAGCAGGATGGCCTGCGCGTGAGCGCCCGCAACGTCAGCGTTGACTGGGCTCCCTGGGCGCTGCTCCTGGCGGACCAGTTGTGGATCCACAGCCTCAGCGCGGACAGCATGACGCTGACCACGCGCGGCGGCGGCGGGAAACCGCGGCCGCCGGCAAGCCTGCGGCTGCCGCTCGCGGTGCGCGTGGACCGCCTCGCGCTCGGCGCGCTGCGCGTCGAAACCGGCGCCGCGCCGCTCGAAATCGGCGCCATCGCGCTCGCCTACGAGGGCGGTCCGCGCTTCCACCACCTGCAGCTCGAGCGCCTGGTGTCGCGCTGGGGCGAGCTGGCCGGCACGCTGCGCCTGCAGGCCGAGCGTCCGTTCGCGCTCGAGGGCGCCGCCACGGTCGCCTCGGCTGCCGTGCCGGATTGGCCGTTGCAGGCGAAACTGGCGCTGCACGGCACGCTCGAGGACATCCGCACGCAGGGCGAGCTCACGTTGCGCGAGCTGCCGGTGGCGGCAGAGGCGCGCGTGGCGCCGTTTGCGGCGCTGCCGCTGCATAGCGTCAGACTTCACACCGAAGCGCTCGAGCTCGCCACGCTCGTCGCTGCCGCGCCGAGCGCGACGTTGGACATCACCGTCGAGGGCGGGCAAGTTGCTCCGCGCGGGCTGCAGGGCACCCTGACGCTGCGCAACCTCACGCCCGGCACGCTCGATGTGCAGCGTCTGCCCGTGAACGCGCTGACCGCGCGATTCACAGCGGAGCCCGGCCTGCTCGAGCTCACGCAGGCACAGCTGGACCTCGGCGCTGCGGGGCGCGCGAGCGGCGCCGCCACGCTGCGCGGCGCGGCCATCGAGACCCAGCTCGCGGTGCAGCAGCTCGACCTGCGCCGCCTGCACGCGGCCCTGCGCCAGACGGCGCTCAATGGGACGGTCGAAGTGCATCACGCGCAAGGCATGCAGCAGATCCGGGCCGATCTCGCGCAGCAGGGCATGCGCGCCGCAGCCACCCTCACCCATGGCAATGGTCTGCTGCAAGTCCACTCCCTCGCCGCGCAGCGCGGGCCGGCGCGCATCGACGCCAGCGGCCAGATCGCTACGGCGGCGCCGTATGCCTACGCCGCCAAAGCCGAGCTGCGGCGGGTGAATCCTGCCGATCTCGGCAGCTTCCCTGCGCTGACGATCAACGGCAGCGTGCAGGCGCACGGCCAACTGCGGCCGCAATGGAGCGCGCAGATCGCCTACCGGCTGCGCGACAGCGTTTGGCGGCGGCAGCGGCTGTCCGGCGACGGCAAGCTGAGCCTCGCCCCGCGGCGCGCGCAGGACGTGAATGCGCGTCTCGACGTGGGCGGCAACACGCTGTGGCTTGCCGGCGCATACGGCAGCGCCGGCGACCGCATGGACTTCAAGCTCGCCGCGCCCGCACTGTCGGCGCTGGGGCGCGAGTGGAGCGGCCGGGCGCACGCCGCCGGCCGGCTGGAGGGCACGCCGGCGCAGCCCGCCGTCAACGCCACACTCGGCGCGACAGACCTGCGCACCCCGGGCGGATTCGGCGCACAGACGCTCCAAGCCCGCGTCGCGCTCGGCGCGGGCGAGGACCCACCGATAGAGCTCGATGCGCAGGCGAGCCGGTTGCGCGCGGGGGGGGTAACGCTGGAGCGCGCGCGGGTGCAGGCGGCCGGCACGCGCGCGCGCCATCGCCTGCAGATCGCGGCGGCGCGCGCGCCCTTCGACGCCACTGCGCAGCTGGAGGGCGGGCTCGCGCGCGACCTGCGCAGCTGGAGCGGCCGGCTGCTGACCCTGGACAATCGCGGCGATCATCCTTTTGCCCTCGAAGCGCCGGCGCCGCTGAGCCTGTCGGCCACGCGCGCGGCGTTCGGCCCGGCATTAGTGCGGTCGACGCACGCACGCCTGGATCTGGGTGAGACGGTATACGACCGCGGCCGGCTCAGCAGCAAGGGCACGATCAGCGGCCTGCGGCTCGGGTCGCTGCTCGACGCGCTGCGCAAGATCCCCGCGCTGCAGACCGATCTGGTGCTCAACGGATCGTGGACGCTGGACGCGGGCGAGCAGGTGAACGGGCGCATCGAGCTTGCGCGGCAGTCGGGCGATGTGATCGTGCGGGTGGACGAGCAGCAGTTCGCCGCCGGGTTCGATCGACTCACCGCCGCCGTGGAAGTCACGCAGAACCGGATCCGGGCCACGCTGGCGGCGAACGCCGCCAACGTCGGCGTCCTGTCGGCCGAGGCGCACAGCGTGCTGAGCCGACGCAACGGCGCCTGGGGCGTCGCCGGCAACGCGCCGCTGCGCGTCGCGGCGCGCGCGAACGTAACGACACTCAAGCCGCTGGTCGCGCGCCTGGCGCGTGGCGTGGCCGCCGACGGTCGCCTCGCGCTCGAGCTGGAGGGTGCGGGCACGGTCGCCGAGCCGCTGTGGTCGGGGCACGCCACCGGCGAGCAGATCAGCATCGAGCAAGTGCGCAACGGCGTGTTCCTGCGCGACGGCTCGCTGCAGGCCGAGTTCGCCGGCAAGCGCATCGAGCTGCGCGCCCTGTCGGTGCGCGGCGGCGAGGGACGCTTCGACGCCAAAGGCACGGTGACGCTGAGCGAACCGCGGCCCGCCTTCAGCATCGACTGGTCCGCGGACAAGCTCGCCGTGGCGCAACGCCCCGACTTGCTGCTGGTGGCCACCGGCAGCGGCAACCTGTCGGGCGACAGCGAGCGCATCGGCCTGCGCGGCGAGGCGCGCGTGGACCGCGGCCGGGTGGAGCTGCCCGACGAAGCTGCCCCGGCGCTCGGCAGCGATGTGGTGGTCAAGGGCACCAAGACGCGCGTCCAGCTGCCCGAGCCGGTGCTGCGGCCGGCGGTGGATTTCCGCGTGGATCTGGGCCGCGACTTCTCGGTCAAGGGGCGCGGGCTCGACGCGCGCGTGGAAGGCCAGCTGCACCTGGTGAGCCCGGGCAATGCGCCGCTGCGCGCCGAAGGCGAGATCCGGGTCGCGCGCGGCACCTACGACGCCTTCGGGCGCAAGCTGGACATCGATCCCGGCAAGCTCTACTTCTCGGGCCCGCTGGACAATCCCGGCCTGGACATCCGCGCCATGCGCAAGAACCAGCAGGTCGAGGCCGGCGTGGAAGTGACCGGCACCGCCCGCGACCCGCGCGTGCGCCTGGTGTCCGACCCCGAGGTGCCGGACGTGGAGAAGCTCGCCTGGCTCACCCTCGGCCGCCCGGTCGAGGCCGGCAACCAGTCGGACGCGCAGACGCTGCAGCGCTACGCCGCGGTGCTGGCCACGGCGGTGGGCACCGGCCCGTTCCAGAGCCGCATCGCGCAGCAGGTCGGACTGGACGAGATCACGTTGTCGCCCTCGATGCAGGCGGAGGCGCCGGGCGGCGTGCTCACGCTGGGCAAGCGCCTATCCGACCGCGTCTACGTTATGTTCGAGCAGAACCTGTCGGCCGCCGAGAGCGTGTTCAAGCTCAATTACCAGCTCTCCCGGCGCTGGTCGGTCCGCACCGAAAGCGGCACCCAGACCGACGCCGTCGACCTGTTCTACACCTGGTCCTTCGATTGATCGGGGTCAGGTCTATACTTTGTAGTCGTCCGCGCCCGCGCCGCAGGCGGGAATGCCGCGTGCAGTGCAGTCGCTTCACGGGCAACACACGCAGCGAGGATCGAAAGCCATGAGCACATCGAGCAGCCACTCCGACTCGCCGCTGAGCGCGTTCGGCCGCGCGCGATCCACGGTGCAAGGCACGCCGCTCTCGTCCGACGAGGCTGCGCGCGTGCACGCCTTCTGGCGCGCCTGCAACTACCTGGCCGCGGGCATGATCTACCTGTGGGACAACCCTCTGCTGCGCAAGCCGCTCGCGGCCGAGCACATCAAGAACCGGCTGCTCGGGCACTGGGGCGCCAGCCCTGCCCTGTCGTTCGCCTACACGCACCTGAACCGCGTGATCCGGCGCGACGATCTCGACATGATCTTTCTCGCCGGGCCGGGCCACGGCGCACCGGGCGTGCTGGGGCCGGTGTACCTGGAAGGCAGCTACTCCGAGATCTATCCGGACAAGAGTCTGGACGAGGAGGGCCTGCGGCGCTTCTTCCGCGACTTCTCCTTTCCCGGCGGCATCGGCAGCCACGCCACGCCGGAGACGCCGGGCTCGATCCACGAAGGCGGCGAGCTGGGCTACGTGCTGTCGCACGCCTGCGGCGCCGCCTTCGACAATCCCGAGCTGATCGTCGCCGCCGTAGTGGGCGACGGCGAAGCCGAAACCGGGCCGCTCGCCACCTCCTGGCACATCACCAAGTTTCTCAATCCCGTGCGCGACGGCGCGGTGCTGCCGATCCTCAGCCTCAACGGCTACAAGATCAACAACCCGACGCTGCTCGCGCGCATCACGCCCGAGGAGCTGGAAGCGCTGCTGCGCGGCGGCGGCTGGACGCCCTACTTCGTGGAGGGATCGGACTTCGACAGCATGCACCAGGCGATGGCCGCGACGCTGGACCGCTGCCTGCTCGAGATCCGCGCGGCGCAGAGCGAAGCGCGGCGCACCGGCAAGGCGCAGCGCCCGCGCTGGCCGATGATCGTGCTGCGCACGCCCAAGGGCTGGACCGCTCCGGCACAGATCGACGGCCACCAGGTGGAAGGCTTCTGGCGCGCACACCAGGTGCCGATGGCCGACGTGAAGAGCAACCCCTCGCATCTGAAGCTGCTGGAGAACTGGCTGCGCAGCTACCGTCCCGAGGAGCTGTTCGATGCGAACGGGGCGCCGGCCGCCGAGCTGCGCAGCGTCGCGCCGGCCGGCAGCCGGCGCATGGGCACCAATCCGCACGCCAACGGCGGTCACCTGAAGCAGGCGCTGCGCATGCCCGATTTCCGCGATTACACCATCGCGTCGGATCCGCCCGGCCAGGTGCGCGCCGAGAACACCCGCCCGCTCGGCGCGCTGCTGCGCGATGTGCTGCGGCTGAACCCGCGCAACTTCCGCGTGTTCGGACCGGACGAGACCACGTCGAACAAGCTCAACGCGGTGTACGAGGCAAGCAAGAAGCTGTGGCTCGCGGAGTACCTGCCGGCGGACGCCGACGGCGGCGAACTGGCGCCCGACGGGCGCGTGGTGGAGATGCTCTCGGAGCACACCCTCGAGGGCATGCTGGAGGGCTACCTGCTGACCGGGCGCCACGGCTTCTTCTCCACTTACGAGGCGTTCGTGCACGTGATCGACAGCATGTTCAACCAGCACGCCAAGTGGCTGGACAGCTCGCGGCGCCTGTCCTGGCGCGAGGAGATCGCCTCGCTCAACCTGCTGATCACCTCGACCGTCTGGCGCCAGGACCACAACGGCTTCACCCATCAGGACCCCGGCTTCCTCGACCTGGTGGCCAACAAGAGCCCGGCGGTGACCCGCATCTACCTGCCGCCCGACGTCAACTGCCTGCTCGCCATCGCCGACCGCGCGCTGCGCAGCGAGAACCTGGTGAACGTCATCGTCTCGGACAAGCAGAACCACCTGCAGTACCTGGAGCGCGATGCGGCCATCGTGCATTGCGAGAAAGGCATCGGCATCTGGGACTGGGCCAGCAACGACCGCGGCGAAGAGCCCGACGTGGTGCTGGCTTGCGCCGGCGACGTCCCCACGCTGGAGGCGCTGGCCGCGACCGCCATGCTGCGCGCGAGTTTCCCGGCGCTGAAGATCCGCTTCGTCAACGTCGTCGACCTGTTCAAGCTGCAGCCCGCCGAGGAGCATCCGCACGGCATGCGCGACCGCGACTTCGACAGCCTGTTCACCCTGGACAAACCGGTCATCTTCAACTTTCACGGCTATCCCTGGCTGATTCACCGCCTCGCCTACCGCCGCGCCAACCACGCCAACCTGCACGTGCGCGGCTACAAGGAGAAGGGCAACATCAACACGCCGCTGGAGCTGGCCATCAAGAACCAGATCGACCGCTTCAGCCTCGCGATCGACGTGATCGACCGCGTCCCGGGCTTGCACGTGGCCGGCGCCCACGCCAAGGAGCAGTTCCGCAACCGCCAGATCGAGTGCCGCCACTACGCCCACGAGTACGGCGTGGACATGCCCGGGATGGTCGACTGGAAGTGGCCGCTGTGACGGCTACCTGACCTCGCCGGCATTGTCCGCGCAGCCGAAAGACGGCAGCGCGCCGGCAAGCGCGGCGGGTTTGGTACCATTGCGCCCGGGGCAGGCGCGCAGGCCTCGCCCGATCCCCATCCCCACATGTCCGCGATCAGCTTCAGCCTCCAGGACTTGCGCCGGGGCATGTCCAGCGTGTACGTCGAGCGTGGCCAGCGCTATGCCAGCGGCGGCCGCGTGCACGCGCGCGACTACGACCCGGAGCACAACCGCTACCGCGCCAGCGTCGAGGGCTCGCGGCCCGAGCCCTACCGCATCGACGCGCGCGTGCTGGCCGGCCGCACCGGCCCGACCGTGTACGGCACCTGCACCTGCCCGGTGGGCGTCAACTGCAAGCATGTCGCGGCGGTGCTGGTGGATGCCCTGGCGCACGGACGCCGCGCCTCGCCGCCGCATGAGCTGCCGCACGAGGCGCCGCAGCGCACGCATGCGCCAGCCCCGGTGCTGCCGGCGAACCTGGAGCTGTGGATCGAAGCGACCCGGCGGGCGGCTCAGCCCCATCCTGCGCAGGAAGGGTATGCGCCGAACGTCTGGCACCGCGTGCTCTACCTGCTCGATGCCAAGACCTCCGCCGGGCTGGGGCGCAACACCGTTCAGCTCGTGTCCGCGCGCGCCCGCAAGACCACGCCGGGTTACGCCGACGTGCGGCCCTGGACCCCCAGTTATGCGCAGATGCAGTCCCCGCCGCGCTTCGTGCTGCCGGAGGATCTGCGCATCGTGCGCATGCTGCGCATCGACGGGGCGGAGTTGACCTCGGGACTGTTCACGCTCGAGGGCGAGGCCGCAGCGCAGGTCCTGCGCGCGATGCTCGCAACCGGCCGCTGTCACTACGGCACCGACGAGGCGCCGGCCCTGGGCGAGGGCACGCCGCGGCCGGCAACACCCGAGTGGGCGATGGGGCCCGACGGCTCGCAACAACTGAGGTTCCACAGCGAGCCTGCGGCCGACGCGGTGGTGCCGCTCGCGCCACCCTGGTACGTCGACCTGCAACGGCGCCAGTGCGGGCCGCTCGAGTGCGGCCTGCCGCCGGCGCTCGCCCAGGCGCTGGCCAAGGCGCCCACCATCACGGCGGGACAAGCCGCCGGCGCGCGCGAAGCGCTGGCGCAGCTCGCGGCCGGCGCGGCCGTACCGCTGCCGCAGGTGCTGGAGGAAATCCAGGAGCGCGGCCGGCCACTGCCGTGCCTGCGGCTGACCAGCCTGCAAAGTTACGCCTACGGCTACCGGGCGCTGGGACAGTTCCTCGATCTGGCGGAGCTGCGCTTCGACTACAACGGCGTGCCGGTGAGCCGCGACGGACCGCCTGCGATCCATTGTGTGCGCGACGGCAAGCTGGTGCGCGTGAGCCGCGACCAGAAACAGGAGAAGCTCGCCCACAACCTGCTGCGCGAGGCCGGCCTGGTGACGCTCGCCAACGCCGCGGGGCCGTTCGCGCGCGAGCACCGGAACGACTACACCTTCCTCGACGCGGGCGACTGGTTCGGCTTCGTCGCCGACACGCTGCCGCGCCTGCGCGACGCCGGCTGGCGTGTCGAGATCGAGCCCGACTTCCGCTTCCGGCCGGCGCAGGTGGGAGAGTGGTACGCCGAGGTCAAGGACCCGGGCGGCGACTGGTTCGATCTCGACCTGGGCGTGGACATCGACGGCAAGCGCGTGC
>Ga0299906_10004670_pt1 | contig 11193 bp, 6 predicted proteins | sample RVTome_14_FD_200259 | JGI IMG/M metagenome (GOLD analysis project Ga0299906, IMG submission 200259) | Soil microbial communities from uranium-contaminated site in the Upper Colorado River Basin, Wyoming, United States - RVT145D125 (version 2) ... | reverse complement strand
ACCCCCCCCAAAAACAAGACCATAACCAGCGTGGTGGCCTGCCCCAGAAAGGCTTGATTGCCAAACAACCGGCCCAGGATAACAATGAAGACTCCCAGCCCGCTTAAGGCCGCAATACTAAAGCCCAGAAAGGTGGCAAGCTGAAGCGGCACAAAGCTAAAACCCGTGATGGCATCACTGGCAAATTTTAGCATGCGCCGCAGTGGGTATTTTGTTTCACCGGCGAATCGCTCCTGGCGGGTGTAACAAACGCCGGTTTGTTTGAAGCCAACCCAACTGGTCATCCCCCGAATAAAGCGATGCCGTTCCCTCATCTGATTCAGGGCATTCACCACCTTTCGATCCATCAAGCGAAAATCGCCGGTATCAAGGGGGATGTCAACATCCGTGATACGATAAATGAGGCGATAGAAGAGCTTGGCCGTAAAAAGCTTAAACCAACTTTCCCCGATGCGCTCCGTGCGAACCGCATAGATAACCTCATAACCTTCTCGCCACTTGTCGATCATCTGCAGGATCAGTTCCGGGGGGTCTTGCAAATCAGCATCGATAATGATGACCGCGTCCCCCTGAGCATAGTCAAGCCCGGCCGTAACGGCAATTTGATGGCCAAAATTGCGCGCAAAATCCACGTAATGAATTCTGGGATCGGCTGCGTGTAATTCGCGCATGAGCTCAGGCGTCCGGTCACCGCTGCCATCATTGATCAGGACCAGTTCCCACGATTCACCTGTTTGTTCCATGACTTCCTGCATCCGGTGATGGAGTTCAATCAGGTTATCCTGTTCGTTATAACAGGGGGCAATAATTGAAAAGCAAATGTTGGGCATAGATCATTTATCTCCTGACTGTGCGGACTGGTTGGTGGTATCGCAGCAGGCGAAATTATAGCAAGCCGTTGGCGATCTTTCAACTGAGAAGATCCCGGCCGGTGGTTTTGAGATTACTTTGTAATAGTTACGCTGAACGGAGGCGATTGTCACCTGAGAAGCTGTTTGGGCCCTATCCTGATCACGTCATCAGTTCCGATGCTTCATTGGGACCCCCTGAGTGGAGTTCGGGATAGGCTCTAATTATCATTGTATCATACCTACCCCGTGTATGACAATCTTTGCGCAGCAGTCATTTTTCCTATTGACCCATCGTCTGAGTTCGAGATATATACTTGTGTCATTCATCATTTGTGGTATATTTGACCTGATGAATATAAACCACCGGCTGCATTATGGTTGATTACCGCTATGACTGACACATCAACCCAGGCAAGTGACTCAACTCAAGAACTGATCAAACGTCTCTCGCAAGCCATTGGCGTGAGCGGCTATACGGGGCCCAACAGCGTGCATAAGGCCATCATGGGCGAGATGGCGCCTTATGCCGACCGTATTGAACAGGATCGGATGGGCAGTGTTATCGGCCTCAAAGCGGGCGATGCAGCAGCGTCAAATGGGACCAACCGGCGGATTATGCTGGCGGCCCACCTGGACGAAATTGGGGCCATCGTCACCAAAATCGACAAAGGCTTTCTACGGTTCGGGCAGATTGGCGGGTTGGATAACCGGGTGTTGATGGGCCAGGAAGTAACGGTCCATGGCCAGCGCGACCTGCCTGGCATTATCGGTTCGATCCCACCCCATCTACAGTCCTCCGGCCAATCGACCGGCGTCATTGAACTGGAAGCGCTGCACATCGACCTGGGACTCCCGCCCAAACAGGTCGCCCAACTGGTCCAGATTGGCGATCTGATCACCTTTGCCCGGATTCCTGACGAGCTGCTCAATGGCCTGCTAAGTGGTAAGGCGATGGATAACCGGTCGTCGGTCGCGGCGATGGTGCTTTGTCTGCAGGAACTCACCAAACTCCGCCACCGCTGGGATGTGTATGCCGTGGCCACAGCCGATGAAGAGTGGGGGAATTTTGTCGGCGCAACGACCCAGGCCTATGCCATCCGTCCCGATATAGCCATCGTGATCGATGTTACCTTTGCCGATGTAGACGAAATCGAGGTCAAATTGGATGCCGGCCCCGTGATCGGCTTCGGTCCCAGCAATCATCCCGTTGTCCGGGACCGGCTGCTGAAGATTTGTCGTGATTTGGAACTGAAATATCAGAGTGAAGTCATGCCCAGCGGCGCCGGCACCGATGCTTATGCCATTGAGATCAGCCGCTCCGGTGTGCCCACGGTCCTCATCTCGGTGCCCAGTCGTTATATGCACTCGCCCATCGAGACCATTCACCCCAAGGACGTCGAGCGGACAGGCCGTTTGATGGCTCACTTCATCGCCAGCCTGGATGAAGGATTTGTCGAGGAGTTGATCCCCAAATAATATTATCTTGCCGTATTTACTGGCCGTATTACTTAAGGAGAACAATCTGGTATGAGCGAAATCAAGATTGGGGTCATTGGGGGCAGTGGCCTGTATAAAATGGATGAGCTGACCGATATCGAAGAGGTTGCCATCTCGACGCCGTTTGGAAACCCATCGGACAAGTATATTATTGGGACACTGGCCGGGCAGCGAGTGGCTTTTTTGCCCCGCCATGGCCGGCATCATTCCATCAGTCCCACCGAACTGAACAGCCATGCCAATATTTGGAGCATGAAGAGTTTGGGCGTTAAATATATTATCGCGGCCAATGCCTGTGGCAGCCTGCGAGCAGACTATGCCCCACGCCATATTGTTATCCCCGATCAGCTTTTTGATCGAACCCGATTGCGTGACCTGTCCTTTTACAAGGGCGGGGTGGTCGTGCATATGGCTGTGGCCGAGCCTTTTTCGCCGGAGTTATCGGCCGTGTTATATGAAGGGGTCAAAGAGACGGGAGGGACCGTTCACATGGGCGGCACCTTTATCATCATCGAGGGGCCGCGTTTTAGCACCAAGGGTGAAAGTAACATCTTCCGGAAATGGGGCTGTGATATTATCGGCATGACGAGCATACCGGAAGCCTTTTTGGCCCTCGAAGCCGAAATTGCCTACGCTTCGATGGCGCACGTGACCGATTATGACGTGTGGCACGATTCCGAGGAGCCGGTCACCGTCGAAGCCGTGATCGCTAATCTCAATGCCAATGTTGATATGGCCAAACAGGCCATTCGTAATGCTGTGGCCAAACTGGCCGGCGAACCGGACTGGCCGGCTCATCACGCCCTGGCCTCGGCCATCATCAGCCGCCGCGAGCGAACCTATGTACCGCATGATACCTGGGAGAAACTGGAACTGTTCATCGGTAAGTATTATCAGTAGATGGTAGTTTTTCACCGCAAATAATAGAATTGTCAATAAGATTTTGGAGTGCGGATGGCTGTCCGCACTCCAATTTTTGTCGGAGGATTTTGTGTCGCTCTCTAAACAAAGCATCGAGATACAGCCCCGTAGGGCCGGTCATCAAGCAATGGGACATTGGTCGAACGGCAGCCGGTGGTCATTGGCGCTGTTCGTCCTGGCCTTGCTCTTTACCGGTCTGGCGCTGGTGCAGTTGGGGCTGGTCAACAATAATCTGGGTCCGGGTACACTGGCGCCGCTGTTTGTTCTGGCTGGATGCAGTGGCGCTGCCGTATACTTCTTGTATTACCGGCAGCAGCCAGGGGATCTCATTTTGCTGCCGCTGGTTTACTTTTTATGCGGTCTGGGCCTGGCCTTGATTGTGCGGCTGGCGTCGCCCTCGTTTGTCGTTCGCCAGCTCGTCTGGCTGGTCATTGCCACGAGCTCATTGCTGTTGGTCACCGTTATTCCCCATAATCTCAACTGGCTTCGACGCTATAAATACACCTGGCTGCTGGGCGGGCTGCTGCTGTTGGCGGCAACGCTCGTCTTGGGGGTCAACCCCAGCGGTTTTGGCGCTCGCCTCTGGCTGCAATTGGGCGATATCTATTTTCAGCCCTCAGAGCCGCTTAAATTACTGTTGATCGTATTTTTGGCGGCTTATCTGGCCGACCGGCATCGCCAACTGGTCGAGGTCAAAGCCTATATTGGCCGGATGGCCGTGCCGCACCCGTCTTATTTTGGACCGATGCTGCTGATGTGGGGTTTCAGTATTGTGCTTCTGGTCTGGCAACGCGATTTGGGAGCCGCCCTGCTCTTTTTTGGCACGTTCTTGGGGATGCTTTATCTGGCGACGGGCCAGGCTCGCTATATCGGGGTTGGGACGCTGTTGCTGCTGGGAGCCGGGATTATTGGCGCCTATCTGTTTGACGTGGTCCAGCTACGGGTTGAGGCCTTTCTCAACCCCTGGCTCGATGCCTCTGGTCGCTCGTTCCAGGTGGTCCAATCGCTGCTGGCCTTTGCCAGCGGCGGCTTATTTGGGCAAGGGCTCGGGCAGGGCTTGCCCACGGCCATTCCCGTGGTGCATACCGACTTTGTCTTTGCTGCAATTGGGGAAGAATATGGCCTGTTAGGCGCGACGGCAGTGTTGATCTGTTTTGCCTTACTGGTCAGCCGGGCCTTTCATATTGCTCTGCGGGCCGGCAGCCGTTTTGAACAGTTGTTGGCTGCCGGAATCGGGATCATGTTAGGCTTGCAAACTCTGGTGATCACAGCCGGGTCGCTCAAGCTGATGCCCTTGACCGGTGTAACCTTACCCTTTGTCAGCTACGGCGGCAGCAGCCTGGTGACGAGCTTTGTCATGCTGGGCGTGCTGTTATTCATAGCCAATGAGACCGGCCAACCGCGTGCCGTCTCAACAACCGGCTTCCGCTCACCCTCGCTTGCGGCCTTTCCCCCACCTGTGCAGGTTCAACTCGCCCAGGCCAGACCGTTTTTGCGCCTGACCCGTGGCTTCTTGAATGGTTTTTTGATTGTGGCCGGCGGTTTGGTTTTCTGGCAAATCATCGTGGCGCCCTTTCTGGTCGACCGGGATGACAACCCCCGGCCCATTGTCGATGAGCAACGCATCGAGCGGGGCCGTCTGTTGACTGCCGACGGGATTCCTGTAGCCGAGACGATCATCGATGCCGATGGTTTGGCCGAACGCCGTTACCCCTATGTTGGCCTGTCTTCTGTGACCGGCTATTACAGCCTGCGGCATGGCGTGGGTGGTACCGAGGCGGCCTTTGATGCAAGGCTGCATGGTACAGCCGGCCGCCCCGACGAGGAAGCGCTGCTCGATGAGGTGCTGCATCGCCGGATCGTAGGGCAGGATGTCATCTTGACCATTGATCTGCCGGCCCAGGTCGCCGCCGATGTCGCGCTGGGCGTTCGGGAAGGGGCTGTCGTGGTCATGGAAATCGAATCGGGCGCGATCGTGGTCATGTCCAGCCAGCCCGGCTACGATCCCAATCAGCTCGATGACACCTGGGACTCGCTGCGCACCGATGAACGGGCTCCTTTGCTCAATCGAGCCACCCAGGGCCTGTTCGGGGTCGGTGATTTGGCCCGGTTGATTGGCCTGATCGGTTTATACGAGGCCGGCACGAGTATTCCACTCGATCCATTCGATGTGCCCGTCGCCGAGCTGCTGGCCCCTCTAAGCCAGGACGGCTACCTGGCCGTGGCCCATCAATTGGGCTTCAGCCGCCCGCTGGCCGCACTGCCGTCGCAGCCGGGGCTGCTGCCCGATTTTGCCGAATCGGGCACACCGGGTGGCCTGGCAATAACGCCGCTTCACCTGGCCCGCGTCATGGCGGCTGTGGAGAATGAGGGACGGTTGCCCGAACCGATTCTTTCGCTCATGACGACAAGCGAACAAACCCGGGCCTTTAGCCCTCAGACGGCCCGAAGGGTTAGGGCGATTCTACCCCAGGTGGATGAGCATATCGTCGGGCTTTCCGGACAGGCGACACCGGATGATACAGGCCAGGCCTCCCTCAGTTGGTTTGTCGGCCTCGCGCCGGCGGAAGCCCTTGACCATGAAACGGTATCCTCGATTCTGCCCTTCGATCCTTCGCAAGCGACACCCTCACCAACCGCCCCTGCCCGGCCGGAACCAAAGAAAGCTCAGTACGTTGTCGTGACGGTTCTGGTGACGGCCAACCCTGAAGACCTCCCCGCCTTTCGGGTAGCCAGAGCCCCGCTGAAGCTTCTGCTCGAGCGGGCAAGATAACCTCTCGTTACCCTCCCCGCACCCTTCGATACGGCCTTCATTCTCTCAATGATCTCTATATGCACACCGATCATGGTCAGCTACGGTATTGAGTTCACACCATGCGGCCTACTCAGGATGCTATTGGACTTGTCTCCAGCCTGGTGTGTGTAAATTTAACGCACTGCATTACGTTGAAGACCTACTCGATTCGGACTACGCCCGTCTCTACCACATCGCTACCGGAATTGGGTGTGTCGGTGGCAGTGAGGGGCAGCCGGTCTCCGGTGGGGGGGTAATACCAACCGATCACCAGCCGGTATTGGCCGGGGGCAATATCAGCCGGGAGGGGGATGGTTTGGTGATCGATGACGGGCCGGTGGGGCTGCCAGGCCGTCGTGGGCAGATAGCCCAGCGTATCTTGCGGAATCCAGTCTAACTGCGCCACCACGTTATTGCCATCATTGACGAGATGGGCGAAGGTGGTCAGGTCGAGGGTGACGGGTGAGGTCGCTTCCCAGTACAGTGTTAAAGGGAGATCATCACCCGGCTCGAGCGGAGTCGTCGGTACATCGATCCCGGCCAGGTTAATGGTGTTCCAAAATTGGATGCGGCGCGTTTGCTGTGGTTGGCTTGGGGCGATGGCGATGGCTTCGTAGGATTTGCGGCCGGTGCGTTGAAATGTGCCAAGTCTGGCCCAGGTCTGATTTTCGAAGATGTAGATGTCTTTATCGGCCTGCATAATTTGCAGACGTTCAGCCGGGTTGGTCCACTTGCCCTCGGCTACCCCAACGGCCAGGGTAAACTCATCGCCCAAATCTCGCGGCAGCGTGGGCGTTTGGATGATCTCAGCGGGTGACCAGCGCGAGGTGGGATACCATAAGGTGGTTACCAACGGGCGCTCACTGGGGTCTTCGATGAGGTGTCCATTACGGTCGATAAAGAACGGCCACAGGGTATAGTTCTCCGCCAAAGGCTGGAGGGCGCGCCAATACAGGGTCACCACGGGCAAAAACTCCTCGTGCGCGCCCAGCCCTAACGCATAACCTAGCAGCTCCAGTTTATCATCAAACGTTATCGAAACCGGGATATCGGGTTGAAAGCTTGCCGGCTGGTCCACACGAGCAAAATCAAAAAAGCGATCCGGTAGGTTGGTTGGTAGATCGGGTTGGCCCCCGGTCCGGTCATTTTTGGCCAGGAGCAGGTAGCCGTCGAGCGCATCGACGATGCCAAAGCCCTCGTCGTTTAAGAACCGGTCGACTCGATGACGTAGTTCAACCGGGTGCAGCGGCCAGGAGTCTTCGGTGACGTCGAGCACGATGTGGTCGGCATCATCGATTCGATCAAAAATATACAGCGTTTCGCGCCGGCTCAGGTGAGGATCGAGTCGATCCTGAGCGGACAAGGCCGCATCGTCCGGAATCTGGGCCACAATGGTCGCCGCCCGGCGATGGTGGTCGGTCACCTCTTCCCAGCCTCGATATTGGCCGCCGCCCGGCAGGTAGCCATAGTGGTAATGGTAGGCGCTAGTGGCGAATAGAATAAGGCTGCCGAGCGCCATATTGAAAAAGGAACTGAGAGTGGGCCCATGACCCATGACCCATGACCCATGCCACACGAAGCGCTTGATGTTGGCCAGGCCATAGATGCTGCTGATCATAATGGCGGGCACGATAGGGGCGGCATAGATCAGGCTGTTGGCACGCTGCATGGGCGGGAAGTTGCTCAACAGGTTGATGCCCAGGGAGGGCAGGGCCAACAGCAACGTGATCGGGTTGAAGAGGGCCGTAAATCCACTTGGCGTCAGCAGGAGCCGGAGATAATTGGCGGCATTGACGTTTTGCAGGTGATCGAGAAACAGATGGGGCTGCAGAAACACGTTCATCACAATGTTGAGCGCGCCCTCGCCCAGATGGTCATAGCGATTCCAATGAATATTATCGGTTCCGGCGAACAGGGGCGGAATCACAAAAACCGCCAGGCTGACCCAGAGGCCTGACAAGGCGACGGTCGCCAGGCCCACCCGACGCTGGCGGTTGATCAAAAAGGCATAAAAACCCAGCATCATCACCAGCAAGGTCATATCTTCTTTACAAGCCGCCATCAATACCGCAAACAGGGCGAACAGTTTGAGCCGCCGGGTTTCCAGATAGTAAAAAGCGGTCAGAAAAAACGTGGGAGCCAGGGTGACGGCATGAAAATCGAGCAAATTGGCGGCCTGAATCGCCGGGAACATCAGGTAAACCAGGGCAAATATGAGGGCCAGCCCATCGTTGTTGAGCTTCAACCGGGCCAGGGCAAAGACGGGGATCGCCCCCAGGGCAACCACGACTGTCTGAACGATAAATAACGTTTCTGGCCCGCTGTAGACGTGATACAGCAGCGAAATGGGGACCAGAATTGGCTCGACATGCAGGCTGAGGCGGTTGGTCAGGCCGGGCTGATTGGTCTGGTGGAATAGACGGCCTTGGGACGTGTTCCAGATCGCCTGGCCCATATTGCCCAGGTCCAACGCGCGCGAGCCGAAGGAGTAGTAGTGGAGAAAAAGTTGGGTGGTGAAAAAGATGACATAGCCGGCGATCAACAGGGTCAGCATGATGGTGACGAGACGGGATCGATAGTTAACCATAATTACGGTGAATGATGATGTCCGCCTGCGTTTAGGAGATCTTCAACAATTCGATCAGATGGGTGAAGAGATAGCTATAAAGTAGAATCCCACTGGCCAGGAACAGCAGCCCTACAATGCCCAGTCCAAGCCAGTTCGGGCGCGGTTTGGTATCGGTCCAGGGCGAGGCCCCCATTTCGGCCATAATTTCCTGGGCGGCGCTGTCGTTGATTGGGCTAACCTCGCTGAGTTGATGAAGCTGGTGCCAGGCCTCGGTTTCGGAGCGCTGATCATCGGCATAGTGCAATGCGCCGCGAAAGGCCTGGATGGCCTTCTTGCGATCGCCTTTGACCAGGTAAGCCAGCCCCATATTGATGTAAGCCGGGCCAAAGTATTGGTCGTGACTAATTGCCTGCCGGTAGCGGGCAATCGCATCGTCGTATTTATGAGCCTCGTGGAATTCGGTCCCAACTTTGAAGTGAATATCCGCTGCGTTGTTACGGCGCTGCTGTTGGCTGAGCAGCGTAATGGGCCGATCGGCTATCATTGCGGCGGGCTGCAAATGGGTCGCAGCTTCCGGTTCCCGCCGGCGCTCTCGCAGAAACGTGACCAGGCTAATCAAGGCGACAAAGCCATCCTGACCGGGCAGCGGCAGCAAACTAATGATCGTTAGCCAGAAACTGGTGGCGGCGATGTAGCCGGTAAAGGTAATCGACCAGGCTTGCAAATTGATCCGTTCAGGCAGTTCCGGCATCATCGGAAAAAGAAAAGGAAACCCGGCCGGAAACAAATACCGGAGGACACCTTCAGTTGGCGCGCCGCTGGCTTGAACCAGGATCGCCGCGATCACCAGAGTTAGCAGCAGGCCGACCAGCCCCAAAGTCAAGTTTGCCAGCGGGCCGGACAGGGCTACAAAAAACACATCGAGATATTTGCGCTTAAAGTTGTAGGGATTGCTCCGCAGTGGTTTGGACCAGCCTATCCCAATTAACAAAAAGGCGACGATGCCTAACCAGGAAATATGCTGAAATGGATTCAAGCTGATTTTACCCCGTTCCACCTGAGAGTAATCCCCCAGAAAGTAAGCCATCAGCGCGTGGCCTAACTCGTGTACGGTGTAACCGATGAGCAGACCGGGAATAATGAGCAGATGAGTCCAATGAAAGGCCGTCAAGAAACTATTCATAGGCTAATTGGTTAGGTTCAAGGTAAATGGCGTTTCGATGATGTCGAGTGTTTCATCATTGTAAGTCATTTCGGCTCGGGCGATGTAGTGCTCGTTTGGATCGGGTGAGGACAAATGCAGTGTGAGCGCGGTCTGTTTTTCACTGTGTTCGATAATGAACAACGAGGCAACTTGTTGGCGGCGACCGTTTAAGATGCTCAATTCGATATTTGGGTAAGGGCTGGGCGCATCCGGGTCGGGCTTGGCTGGTCTGGTCGGGGCAGTGGCGATATCAGGCATCATAAACATGATGTTTGAGAAGCTCGCGGGCAGGTTTTCGACGGTCATTTCCAGGGTCACCCGGCGCTTGTCGGGAAGCACAATCGGTTGTAGCGATGCAATTTTGATTTTTTTCTCTGACACTAAATTTCTCTGGGTTTTATTTCTCACGGTCTAATGCTGCTCGCCCTGATTCTTCGGGATTATACCATCAAACGCTTGTTCTTCACAATGTTGGTTTTAGGCTGAGGTTGAATCACTGAAGCCAGTGAATGTCTCTGATTTCATTGAACTTGAGACCGATCTGAGCCTGGGACCTCAACCATAATCGAGCCCAGGGTAACGGCTGCTTCGCCATCGAGCCGTGGTAGAGGCTGAATGGTTTCGGCGTGGTACAGCTCCACGTTGAGCCAATATTGGCCTGGGGGCAAATCGAGGGGCAGCTTCAATTCGGTGGCCTGGTATACGGGCTGGTCGATGGGCCAGCCGGTCATGCGATATAGATTGCCAACGGGCCACTCGTCCTGGCCCTGGGCGGCCAGTTCGGCGGTGGGGGTCCACAGCTTGAGCGACATCTTATAATCGACGCCGGGTGCGGCCGTCGCCAGCCACCAAAATTTTAGATGAATGGTCTGGCCCGGCTGCCAGGTTTGGTCGGGCAGGTTCCAATCGGCCAAAGCCAGGCCATCTTGAAAGTGAACCATCCGGTCGGTGCCTGGATGAGGCTGGGCGAATAAGAAACCCTGAGCGCGAATGTTACTTTCACCGGCAAAAACCTGATCCTCAATGGGAATGGCGTGCTCGGCCAGCCAGGTTCGGATCAGGCCGGTGGGGTCTGTAACCGTATCATAAGCGCGCAGTAGCCACAGCCGCGAATGATCCATTGACAGGCGTTCCAAAGCGGTGGTTATTTCGGCCGGGCTGGTTGGATAGAAGTCGGAGCGAGGATCGTGCCAGCCCAGTTGGGGACCGCTGTTGATCGAGCCGGTTTGCAGCAGGCGGGGCCGGTTCAAATCAGCGGGCGCCTGGTACGGCACCAGCCGTTGGCGTTCGAGGTAGGGGTCATCGGCGTAGTATAGAAAGGCCGGGTAGGTATAGCCGGCATTGATCAGAATGGCGT
>Ga0299906_10004669_pt1 | contig 11193 bp, 7 predicted proteins | sample RVTome_14_FD_200259 | JGI IMG/M metagenome (GOLD analysis project Ga0299906, IMG submission 200259) | Soil microbial communities from uranium-contaminated site in the Upper Colorado River Basin, Wyoming, United States - RVT145D125 (version 2) ... | reverse complement strand
TCACGACGCGGTGCGCGTCGATGATCTCATCGAACCCTCATGATTCCCTGAGGGACGCGCGCAGTGCGGGGCGGAGAGCCCCCCGGCGCGAAGGTCGGTCCGGTCTCGCCCTCTGTGGCACGTTCCAGCCGTCCGGCGCGCGTAGCGAGATCGGCCTCGCCGTCAAGGCGCCGGTCACTCAGTAGACGTAGGGCACGAAGAGCCAGGGCACCTCTTTGCGGTATCGGTCCCAATCCTCGCCGTACTTGCGCTTGCAGCGGTCGAGGTCGCGGTGCGCCCGGTGGGCGATCATCAGCACGAAGAAGGTCACGTAGAAGTAGGGCAGGAAATGGTCGAACCCGCAGATGAGACCCCAGGACAAGGCCATCAGGACGTCGGCGGTGTAGTGGATCTTGCGTGCGTAGCGCCACCACCCGTCGATCAAGAGCTTGCTGCCGTGCACCGTCTGCAGGTAGCGGGGATTCTCGAGGGTGCCCCAGGGCAGCTGCGGGAAGGAGCGTCGGGGCACGTAGGTGCCGCGGAGCTTCATGCGGAAGCGGTTGCGCTGGCTCTGGGCGGTGTCCCAGACGTAGTAGGCGCCCAGCAGCAGCGCGAAACACATCACCGTGTACGGGAGCGAGTGCTCGAACGGCGGCCGGCTCGCGATGTACATGGAGTTGAAACAGTAGACGAACGGAACGCCGGCGAAGTTCCAGAAGATCAGCATCCAGCCCCACTTCTCGTAGAAGATGTCCCAGGTGGTGGGGATGCACTCCTCGCCCTTCATGCAGGCGTTGGTGTAGAGACCATGCGCCAGCAGCATGAAGATCATCGGCGTGCTCAGTTGGCCGTAGTCGGCGTACTGCTTGGCGGCGGCCGAGGCGGTCAACAGGAAGAGCAGGATCCAGGCTACCCGGATCTCGGCCCACATCTTGAGATCCAGCGAGCCGATGCGGGGGTTGAGGGAGGCGCCCATGAAGTAGTCGTAGACGGCGTTGCCCGACATGCGGTGCGCATTGCCGGTGAATCGGGCGGCCAGGTAGACGGCCAAGGCCACGGCGTTCCCCGACAGCATCGCCACGGTCATCAGCGGCCCGAATTGCTCGGCGACGGTCGTCAGCGGGAAGAGGCCGCTCAAATGCAGCGCGGCGACGGCGGCCAGGGTGATGTACCAGGCCCAGACGCCGTTGCAGACGTACTCCAGCTGCACGTTGCCGCGCGCAGGGATGGGCATCCCCTTGACCTTGGGGCCGGGGAGGAAGGCCGCGAGCAGCGCCTGCGCGACGAGGAAGCCCCAGTAGACGCCGACCGCCTGCCACGTCGGTGCCGCCTCGGTCACGACGTGCTGCCACATCCGGCCGACGAACGACAGCACGTCGCTCGGGCCCGCCGGGTACACCAGGGCGCCGCCGTTGAAGCTCACGGCGATCCAGAGGTAGTACATCACCAGGTGCGAGCTGGTGATGATGGCCGCCGCGCCGAGCGGCCCGCCGAACTCGCGCACCGACACCTCGTCGACCGGCCGGTCGATGGCCTCGTCGATTCCTACGGCTCGCTGTACCATGGGTCGCTCCCTGCCCCGGACCGACGACCTTGGCGACGCCGGCCCGGGAAGCTCAGTTGCACGGCGGTCTAGGCCGCCCAGTCCACCGCCCCGTCGGGATAGAACTGGCTGTACCACCGGCGCAACTGGTGCATCGGGCCGTCGCTGGGCAGCAGCATCGGCTTCCGGCGGTAGACCTTGCGCTCCCAGATGGGCACGTCCTCGCGCCACTGCGAGATCCAGTTGCCGATCACGTAGGACGCGATGAGCCGCGGCATGCGCCGCTCCGCGAACCAGGTGAAGCGGACCTGCTGCGCCATCGGTCCGAGCGGCGTGTGGCTCTGGAACATGATCGCACCCCCGAAGTCCGGGACGTCGAAGGTGAACACGACCACGCCGCCGGGGCCGACGAACTCAATGGCCGCGTCCGCGCCCGAGCGGGGCACCTCGCGCCCGAGGATTTCGAGGTGGGCGCGGTCACGGAACCAGGCGACGTGGGGCTCGCGGGGATCCGGCTCCCAGGAGGCCTCGTGGACGACGGTGATGCCCGGCACGCGCATGCTCGTCCACGGGATGAACATCTCCCCATGCAGCGGTGCGAAATGGCGGAAGTCGGCGCTGTTCTCGGCGAACTCGAGCAGGTGCATGCGCACCACACGGGGATCGTAGCTGCCGCGGTACACGAAGCGCCCGTCGTCGATCTCAGGATACCGCGGCAGGCGATACGGCGGCTCGGGAGCGCGTCCGCGCTCGGCATCGGCCGACGAGAAGTAGACGAAGACCGAACCGTATGCCTCCTCGACGACCCAGGAGCGGGTCCGCACCGAGGACGGGACCCGATCCCGGTACGGGACCGCCGCCACCGTACCATCGGGGCGAAAGCGCCACTGGTGGAACGGGCACTGGATGCAGCCGTCCCGCACGGTGCCGCCACCGAGGCTCGCGCCGAGATGGGGGCAGTCGGCGTCGAGCACCGCCACCCTGCCGTCGACGTCGCTCCGGAACACGACGAAGCGCCGCCCCAGGGCCTCGACCTCGAGGGGGCGGCTCCCCACCTCCTCGGAGCGTGCCAGCACGTACCAGCTGTCGGGGTACGGCGGCGGGTACGTGCTCGCCCGTGCGGCGTCGCTCGCCTTCGGGTCGTACGCGTCGCCGGCGGTTCGGCCGTACGCGGCGGCGCGCTCCGAACCGCTGCGGCCGAGGACGGAGCCGAGGGCGCGCACGTCGAGGAGCTGCGCGAGCCAAGTCGACGGCTTGTCCACTGGTGATCTCATGACGGCTTCCTCGCGAGAAAGAAGTAGCTCGGTGTGAAGATTCCGGTGTTGCCACCACGCACCAGGACGTCCGCGGCGCCCATCAGCATGGCGCTGACCTCGCTCGACCCGCTCGGCGCAGCGCGGAGCGTCTCGAGCGTCGACACGGTGGCATGCGTGAGCCACCGACCGAGCGGACTACGCCGGAGCGCGGCGAGGCTCCACGGCTCGCCCTTGAGCGGGAGGTGCCAGGGGGTCTCGGGGTCGGCGGTCAAGGCGACGTCCTTCGAGTCGCAGACCTCGAAGCCCGCCGCCGCGAGTGCCCGATCGACGTCGCTCGTGCGGGCGAGATCGGGGAGGCCGTTGCCAGTCTCGATCCCGCGTTTGATCGCGCGGTGCCCGGGGTCGTCGGCGTCGTAGAGGTCGGTCAGGCACCACTCGTAGCCGGCGAAGCGTCCGCCGGGCTGCAGAACCCTGAAGACCTCGGAGAAGCACGCGGTCTTGTCGGGCGCGTGACACGTGGCCTCGATGGCGTAGGCGGCGCCGTACCGCCCGGCCGCGAACGGCATGGCCATGAAGTCGCCCTCGCGCAGCGAGCAGCGCTCGGCCAGACCGGCCGCGACGTTGTACCGGTTGCCCTTGTCGACCTGGTAGGCGCTGTTGTTGATGCCCTCTATCGTCGCACCCGAGAACCGTGCGATTCCGCGCATCGGGCCGCCGACGCCGCAGCCGACGTCCAGCACCCGCATCCCCGGCTCGAGGCCGAGGCGAAGCGCCAGGTAGTGTTGGTGGCGCGCCAGCGATGCCCGGAAGCTCTCGTGCCTGTGGCACGGGGCGAAATGGAACGAGTCGCCCCAGCCGTATTCGTAGAAGTCGGTGACGACGTCGTAGAAGTCCGTCACCATGCGCTCGTAGTGCGCCTGGCGAGCGTCGAGGTCTCCACCGGCCGTCTCGTCATGGAACCCGAGGTACTCGCGGATCGTGCTCCGCACCCGCGGGCTGGTTGCCGGGTCGGTGTAGAAGGCATTCGAGCCGGTCGTGGCCATGGTTCCGCTCCGTTCGGGGTCGTGGTGGGTTCGGTGGACCCGTCTCTCTGCCGCACCGGATCTCACGCCGTGTCTGGTTGGTTCCGGGGAGTCCGGCGATTGCTCGGCGGCTTGATGTAGAAGGCTACCCGGCGCCCCCTTACTCGAAGCGGCTCGCAGGCGTCAATCACCTACCCTCCCGGGAGCCGATTCTTCGAGCCGATCAGGCAGAGTCCGGGCTGAAACGCGTTGGAGCGCGCGGTCGATGCCCGGTCCATGCGGGTCAGGCCGCGCACTTCACGATCGCAAGCACGGGGTGGCTCGCAACCCACATGCCGTCTTGCTTCCCTCCCCGCTTGCGCGACCTGCCCCCTCGGGCCGAATCCGCCCGGTCAAGCGGACCACGCCGCGGTGCGGTGCGGGGCAAGCGCGTCGTCGCGGGACTCTCGACGCGCTCGAAGGCCGCGTGAAGAGCAGACCCGGCTGACGATCGGGTACTCGAAGCGGCGTTGGCAGGCAAGGTGGAGGTCATTGTCTCAGGAGATAGGCATCTACTCCGGCTCCGCTCATGGCGAGGGATCCGCGTCGTAAGCCCCTCGGACTTCCTCAAGCAACCCGGAGCAAGGGGCAAATGACGGGAGAGGGTCACGCGGCGTTCGTGGTGCGAGCGGGGAAGCCTCTCCGAGAGACCGCGGAGCTTCGCGGGGTCGAATTCTTCACAGCCGAGCGTCTCACTCCGCCGCGGATCGCTCGTCTGAGGGGCCGGAGCCGCCGGCCGCCGGCCAGCGCACGGCTGGCAGCGCGGCGAGAAACGGCTCGAGCTGCGCGAAGAGCGCGACGAAGTCCTCGCCGCGTTGCAGATCGTGGCCGCCGTCGTACCAGAACGACACGCGCTCGACCGGCGTGTCCGGATCGTAGCGGCCGCGGATCGTGAACAGCGGCAGGTCACGAGCGCCCGTGACCGCCACGATGGTTGTCCGTTTCCAGCCGGCTTGGTCGACGACGCCCGAGAGCGGGTGCCCGCGCTCCAGCAGGAGGAGCTGCGGGGTGATGCCGACCGAGACCGACCATGACACGACGTGCGTCGGCTGCACCGCCGCCAGGTGGTGCCAGACGGCGTCGATGCAGTCGCGCACGTCGGGACGCCGGTAGGCGCGCTCGTAGGCGGCACCGCGGCCGGTGCTCCCGGGATAGTTCACCGCCAGCACCGCGAACCCGAGCTCGTGCAGCCGGTGGAAGTACGGGTTGAAGCGGGGCGAGACGTTCTCGTGGGGTCCGCCGTGCCACCACACGACGATCCGGCGCGCGTCGGCCGCGCCGAAGCGGAAGGCCTGGTAGCGCGCGCCGCCGGTGCCCTCGAGCCAGAGCTCGCGGATGGGGGGCGGGGACGGCGGATCGGCGCTGCGGGGGTGCCGAATCGGGGTCCACTGATCGCGGCGGAGGCGCGCCAGCGTCCGGCCGGTGCTGGGAGTGGCGACGATGCCGACGTACGCCGATCCAACCCGGCGCACCGTCTGCACGACGACGGCTGCGTCCTCCACGCCCGTGACATGGTAGCGGCTCTGGTATCCGACACGGAGCCGCGCGCCGTCGTGGTCGAGCACGTCGCCCTGCACGCCGGTCGGGATCGGCGCCGGCTGGACGCCGTCCAGCGCCGGGCTCAGGCGCCAGCTCCGCCGCCAGGGCTCGCCGCGTCGCCGCGCGATCAGGCCCGGCCCGTCCGGGAGGCTGACGAAGCTTACGAACGCCTCGAGGCCGTCGAGCGTCCCGCGCGCGGCACAGCGCACGCCGCCCGTGCCGCCGAGAGCACAGCGGTGCAGTCGGGGGCCGTCAGGGGTCCACTCGACGCCGAGCAGGGTCTCCGCGTCGACGAAGAGGCAGCGATACAAGCCCGGCAGCGGGTCGCCGCCGATGGGCCGCAAGCCGGTCTCGGTGACCTGCGCCACCACGCTCCGCCGCTCCGCACGGTAGGCGAGCATCGTTCCGCCCGGTGCGATGCATACCTCGCCGTCGTCGCGGCCGGGCGTACGCGTCAGGTTGGTGAGCGTGCGGGTGCCCTCGTCGTAGAGGTACAGGTCGTGGTCGGGGCGTCCGTGCCGCGTGCCCGCGAGCACGACGCGGCGGGCCGAGAGCGGCTGCGGGCTCAGGAGATCGAGATCGCGGGGAAGGTCGACCTCGTCCGCGACGAGCGGTTCGAGCCGTTCCTGGCCGAGCACGTAGGGGCGGGAGGGCCCCTCCCAATTGCCGGCGACGAGCGGCCGGCCGTCGAGGTCGGCGATGTGGCTCTGCGCCTGGCCCCACCACGGCGGCACGGCGACGCCGGCCGCCGCAGTCGAGCCGAGCAGCGTCGCGAGGACGCAGCCGCAGAGCGCACTTCGGAAGATCCTAGGAGGTGTGCGCCACCGATCCGTGGCGCAGACTCCTAGGCCCCGCCGCCCATCTCAGGGCCGCCGAGCTCGACCTCCTCGCAGCCGTACACCAGCTGGCGGCCGAGAACGTCGACCGCCTCGCCCTTCTGGATCTTGTCCTTCTTCTTCGCCTTGCCCTCGTACGAGGCGAAGCCGATCTCGAACGTCTCGGCGCCACCCATGGTGGGGCCCTCGGTGCCGCCGCCCTCGGTGCCGCCGAGCATGACGACGGTGTCGACGCCGCCCATCACGCAATGGAAGTCCTTGGAGGCGTCGAACTGGATCTTGTCGGCCTTGTTGATGTTGGCCTTCTTGGCCTTGCAGGCGCAGCGCCCGGCCGCGGTGTCGTTGATCAGCAGGATGAGGCCGGACTCGGTGCCGCCGAACTCGAACAGCATGTCGATCTGCTCGCCGGCGTTGCTCACTGCCGAGCACGCGTAGGCCCGGTCGGCGAGGTTGTCCTTGCAGGTGCCGGTGTCCGCCCGCATGGGGGCGAGCACGACGACGGCGAGGATGGCCGAGCTGGCCAGGATCGAGGCGGGGACACGCATGGGGAACCTCCTTGGTTCGAAGCTACTGGTCACGCCGCGAGCTTGCCCGCGTAGTCCGAGTCGTAGCGGATTGCCGGCGCCGGGGTCAATGACGTTCTGCCCCGCGCATCCGGCGGTCGATCGTGACGTTGTTCGGGCCGCCCAAACCACGCCATAGTGGCTGACGATGTTCCGCCACGAGGCGATGGCTCGCCGGCTGCGAACGGGCAGTCCGGCGCTCCGCGCGGCCCTGGCGGCGGCCGCCGTGTTCGCCGTGCACCACCAGGTGTACGGGATTCCCTTCCTCTACTCGGAGATCCCGGGCATCGAGCAGAGCAGCGTCGTCACGAGCCTCGCCACGTTCTGGGAGCGTATGGTCACACCGCGGGGGCTGCTCGCGCGGCCGCTCTCGGTGCTCAGCTACGCGCTCGATCACGCGGTGCACGGCACGGAGGTCTGGGGCTACCACCTCGTCAACCTGGTCGTACACGCGCTGAACGCGATCCTCGTCGTGCTCCTCGCGGCGCGTCTCGGCGCCGCGCCGCTTGCGGCCGGTCTCGCGTTCGCCCTGCACCCGCTGGCGACGGCGTGCACCAGCCAGATCTTCGGGCGGAACTACTCCCTGGCGACCCTCTTCGCGCTCGGTGCGCTCCTCGCGCTCGTCCGCTGGCGCCAGCGCGGCGCGCGCCTCGGGCCGGCCCGGCTCGGCATCCTGGCCGCGCTCGTGCTCGCGGCGTTCGGAAGCAAGCAGACGCTCGTCTTCTTTCCGGCGGTGCTCGTGTGGTGGGAGCTGTGCCGTCCGGACCAGGGGCCGGGCGGCGCGCGCGGCCGGCCCCGCTGGGCCGTCGTCGCGCCACTCGCGGGCCTCGCCGGCGTGCTCGGTCTCGTCGCGACCTGGCTCTACGCCGTGCCGCTCTCGGCCACGGCTGCGATCGAGCCGCGCGGGTTCGCGCTCTCACAGCTCGGCAACGTGGACGCTCTCGCCGGCCTCTACGTGCTGCCGTACCGCACGGCGCTGGTGCACGACCTGTTCGCCTACGACGACCCCCTCGATCCCGCGGCCGTGCGGGGGGCGGTCGCGCTCGGACTCGCGGTGGCGGCGGCGTGGCGGTGGCGCCGGTACCCGGCGGGTTGGCTGCTCGGGGCGTTCCTGCTGTGCCTTGCGCCGACGAACTCGATTCTCCCGAAGAACGAGGTCGTGCGCGAGTGGCGCCTCTATCCGAGCCTCGCGTTCTTCGCGCTGCTCGTCGGCTGCGGGATCGCGTGGCTGCAGGCGCGCCCGCGGCGGTGGGCGGTGCCGCTCGTGGCGGCGACCTGGGGCTGGATCGGCGTCCTCGCGCACGCCAGCACGGTGCAGGACCATCACTATCGCAGCCGGCTCACGGCGTGGACGCAGGTGCTCGCGCGCTATCCGCACTCGGCCGATGCCATGAACAACCTCGGCACCCTCTACTACGAGCGCGGCGAGCCCGAGCGCGCGCGTGCGCTGTTCGCGCGGGCCGTGGGCCGGGCACCGCGGGTCTCGCTCTTCCGCAAGAACCTGGCACGCGCGTGGGCGGGGCTCGGCGATGCGGTGCAGGCACGGCACCACGCCCGGCTCGCCGGGGATCTCGAGCGGCGCTATGGGCCCCGCACGATGGCCGTGCACTACGCCGACGGCCGCCCGCAGGCGCTCCCTCCCGAGCTGGCTCGCGTCGCAGACGGGCCGCCGCCCGCGCCCGCCACGCCACTCGAGCGTGCCCGCGCGCCACGGCGGCTCGCGCGGGTCGTGCCCCGCGCGGAGTTTCCCGGCGGTGCCCGCTTCGCCAACCTCTACCACGAGGGCAGCAACGCGGCCGTGCGCGGCGAGGACGGCGCCGGGTCGGGCACCGTCGCCGCGGGGAAGGCCGTCGCCGAGCGCTGGCGCGCGCTTGCGGGCGACGTCGCGGGCCTGTTCGTCCTGCGCGACGCGCTGTTCGCGCAGCAGGACCACCCCCTCGACCAGCGGGCCTACGCGCTCACCCTGCCCACCGACTGGCTCGTCGCGGCGGTCGCGGCGGTTGAGGAGGGGAGGGCCCTGCGAGCCTTGGAGGTCCCGCGCGGCGATGACGACGCAGCATGGACGGCGGTTGCGAGCCCCGAGGCGCTCTTCGGGGTCTTCCCGCCGAGCGGTTCCTTGTACCGATGGGCGACCGCCCCCGCCGCGGCGGTCGTCGCGGGGCTCCGGCCCCGCGTCGCGCACGCGCGCCACGCGCTCCGCCGGCTCGCCGCCTATACCGCGCGCCTGGAAGCGGCCGCGCCCGGTGGCGCCCAGGCGGTTGCGGCCGAGGGGAGCGCGATCGTCGCCGAGCAGGATCGCCGGTACTTCGGTGCGACCCTGCGCCGCACGCGGATCGTTCCGATCCTGGTGACGCGGGCCGCGCGCGACACCTCCGATGCCGAGCGCCGGGCAGCGGCACTCGTGCACCGCACCGTCCTCCGTCGCCGGCTGCGCCACGGCGACGGCGCCGCCGCGAGCTACGATCTCGCGCACGCCGACCAGCGGCGCGCCGCGCTCGGGCTTGCCCGCGACGTTCTGGTCGCCGGAGGCGGACGGCTGTGGCTCTGGTTGACCGCGTCCGCCGACGGCGCCGGCGCCGCGCCGCAATCGGAAGTCGACCTCGCGGCGATCGACGCGCTGCGCGCCGAGGTGCGGGCCGCCGGCGTCGACGTCGCCCGCCTGCGCTTCGTCGTGCGTGTCGGCGAGCGCCCCGCCGATCCGGACGTGCGCCGCGCCGCGCTGGTGCAGCGGGTCGACGAGTACGCCGCACCGGACGTGTACGTCGCGGTCGAGCTCCTCGCCAGCGAGGTTCTGGCCACGATGTTCCGCGATGGCGTGCCGGTAGACTTCGGCGATCCGCTGCAGGGGCCCTGAAACCTCGGGTGATTTGCGCGTGGGCGATCAAGACTGGGCGCCTGGCGGCCGCTGACGTGTAGCGCGACCTCAGCGATTTCGAGCGCACTGGCTGGAACGGCGACCTCGACGAGAACGACCGAGCCGATCATCATGGAGTTCCTAGCGGTCGAAACGCGTCAGCCGCTGCGCGCGACGGTGGTGGGCGGCGGAGGCGGGGACGACGCGCGCTTTGGATGATCTCCGCCGCTCCTCGCGCTCACCGGCCGTACTCGTCCTGATGGCGCCACCACGTGTACGGTGGGGTCTAGGGGTATCCGCGAGGCGAGTCTTCCCACTCCTCCTGCCGGCCGAGCGGGGTCAAGTCGAGGAACGTCCAGACGGGGCCGAGCGTCTCGACGCCCCTGCCGGAGGTGAAGTAGGTGCGATAGGCCTGCTTGCCGTCGCGAAGGAACACGCTCAGGCCGAACGACTCGCCGTCCTGGTATGCGCGTTTCGTTCTCTTCTCTTCGTCGAACGGAAGACGGCGAAATCGACGGGCGGCAGGTGCCGCCTACGGTGCCGGCGTCCGGCGCCGGCCTCTGACCATGATGCTCGACACCTTCAGTGCGGCTCGGCGTCGCCAGCGAGTCGCCTCGTAATGCTTCCCGGAGGCCTCCCAGTGATGGGCGATGAGTGCGGCGTACTCGCCGAGCCGATCGGCACGGAGCTTCTCGAGAGCCGCCGCCGCGGCGGCGTGCAGCCGGCTGCGTCGCTCGGCGAGCTGAGAGTGGTACGCGACCTCCCGCGTCAGGGGGTGCTTGAACGCGAATTCCGTGTGCGGGGACGCGACCCGGTAGATGAACTCAGCCTCCTCGAGCGCGCTCAGCGCCGCAGCGGCCTCGTCAGGCCCGAGCCCGCCGACCTCCGTGAGCAGCGCCTCGTCGAACTGTCTGCCGATCACGGCCGCCACCTGCAGTGCGTGGTTGGCATGCTCGCTCAGGCGATCGATGCGCGCGGCGAGCAGGGCCTGGACCGACGTGGGGAGCACGACCGCGGCGACAGGTGTCGTCAAGCGATAGGCCCCCCGTTGCCCGGCAAGGCTGCCGGACGCTGCCAGCGCCCGCACGGTTTCTTCGATGAAGAACGGGTTGCCACCGGTTCGCTCGCGAATGCGGTCCGTGAGCTCGCTCAGCGATCGATCCGGGCCTAGCAAGTCGTCGAGCAGCGCACGGCTCGCCTCGTCGCCGAGCGGCGAGAGCGAGAGCTGGCTGTAGTTCGCCCCCCGCGCCCAGGGCGGCTGGTACTCGGGCCGGAAGTTCGCGACGAGCAACGCCCGCGTGCCACGCATCCCCGCCGCGAGCTCGCCCACCAGTGCCCCGCTCGCGTGATCGATCCAATGGAGGTCGTCGAGCAGCAGCACCACGGGCTCGGTCTTGCCGAGCGCGCGGGGGAGGCGCCGTAGGAAGCTCGCGAGCTGCTCGGGAGGACTCGCTGCGGGGGCCGCGGGCGCATCGGAACCAGGGATGCCGAGGAGATCCAGGACCAGGGGAATCGCATCCTCGAAGCCCGCGTCGAGGGTCAGCAACCGATTCGCGACCTTG
>Ga0299906_10004668_pt1 | contig 11194 bp, 9 predicted proteins | sample RVTome_14_FD_200259 | JGI IMG/M metagenome (GOLD analysis project Ga0299906, IMG submission 200259) | Soil microbial communities from uranium-contaminated site in the Upper Colorado River Basin, Wyoming, United States - RVT145D125 (version 2) ... | reverse complement strand
GCCCGCTCGTCGGGTGGATGCCGACCGCGGGCAGCATCGCGTTGCGGCCGGTCGTTACGCGCGCGGGCTGCGTCCAGGTGCGGCCGTCCGCCGACGTGGCCACCACGATGCTGTTCGCCGCGCAGCCCCGGCTGAAGCGGCAGTCGTGCCAGGTTGCCCAGACGCGGCCGGTGGGATCGACATCTGCCGAGGGGAGCGGGAAGAAGCGGAGGCCTCGCGCGGGGCGGGCCTCGATCTCGGCGACGGTCACCGGCGCCCCGAACGTGGCGGCGCCGTCCGTCGAGACCGCCGACCCGATCCGGCGTCCGTTCCAGAGGAAGACCAGCACAAGCTCGCCGGTCGGCTGGATCACCGGGAGCACGCCGACCGCGCTCGTCACCGGGACACCCGCGGGTTGCGACCACGTGAGGCCGCCGTCGCGGGAGGTCACGACCGCGAGCCGGTCCCCGCGCAGGGCGTCGGTGTAGGCGAGGTAGCAGCTTCCCCGGAAGGGGCTTGCCGCCCCGTTGTCGCACGCGAGCCAGTTCTTGTCGAACGCGATTCCGTTCGCGGACACGGCCGTCGCGGCGTCGATCGGCGCGCTCCAGCGCAGCCCGTCGACCGAACGACTGACCGGGAGCCGGCTCGTCTGTCCGCCGAGGGCGAGGGTCGAGATGAGCCAGACCCGTGCGGTCGCGTCGTACGCGACGACCGGGTCGCTCGCCCGCGCGCTCGGCCCCACCGGCACGCTTGCCTGCGTGAGCGCGGGCAGGAGGCCGCTCGTCCACGTCCGTCCGTCGTCGCGTGAGACCGCGAAGCCGACGTTCGTCGCCGCGCCGTCGTGGCGGCGGCCGACCTGGAAGGTCGCGACGGTCGTTCGTCCGACGGTGAGGCTGTCCGGCTCCACCTGCGTCTCGTGCTGGGCGTCGGCGTTCGTGTACGGGTCCCGCGAGAGCCGGCGGCTCACGAGCTCGCAGTCCGCCGCCACCGAGTCGACGAGGTCGGCGTTGACGACGTCGGCGCCTGCTCCGCAGCGGACGGTGTCGCGCCCTCCGTCGTAGCTCGCCGCGACGCGATCGGCGCCCGAGCCGGCGTCGAGCACGTCGCGTCCCGGCCCGCCGTGCAGGAAGTCCGGCCCCGCACCTGCGACGAGCCGGTCGCCGCCGCCGCGGCCGACGATCGTGTCGGCTCGTGCGGTCCCGACGAGGCTGTCGGGTCCGTTCGTGCCCACGACGCGCGCGGCAGGGGCCGCTCCGGCGAGGACGAGGGCGACTGCGAGGACAGTGACGATTCGCATGCAGCGAGATCGTGGCATCAACCGTCTAGCATGCCGCGCGTGAGCTGTACGTGAGCAGGCTGAGCCAGGCGATCGCGGAGGGCGACGGCATCTCGATCCTCGTCGAGGTCGCAGACGCCGACGCCGCGGGGAGCGCGGAGCAGGACGGGGCGGAGGGGCTCGCGGTGCGCAGGGGCGCCGACGCCGTCCGCGCGGCGACGCAGCTCCCGGTCCTCCATCTCGGCGGCACCGCGGCAGCAAACGAAGCGTCGTCGGACGCGGTCGTCGTCGCGCCGGACGTGGGCGCGTGGGACGAGGCCCGCGCGCTCGGGCTCGAGTGCGTCGTCCGCGTGCGGAACGCGGACGACGTCGAGCGTGCGCTCATGGAGCTCGACCCCGAGATCTTTCTGCTCTCGGCCGGCTCGGACGAGGATCCGCTCGAGGTTCTGCTCGCGCTGCTGCACGACGTCCCTGCCGGAAAGCTCGCGATCGCCGAGCTCTCCGACGCCACGGCCGACGACGTCGCCGAGCTCGAGCGTGCCGGCGTGGACGGCGTTCTCGTCGCCGCCGGGAACGTCGCGGCGCTCGTCGGCGCCGAGCCGCCGGACGTCTAGGGGCCGCTCGGGGACTGGGCATGCGAATCGGGATCCTCACGGGCGGCGGGGACTGCCCGGGCCTGAACGCCGTGATCCGCGCGGTCGTGCGCCGCTCGTCCGACCGCGGGCACGAGGTCCTCGGAGTCCGCGACGGCTGGAAGGGCCTGACGGACGGTGTCTTCATGCGACTCGGGCGCCGCGAGGTCTCCGGGATCCTCCCGCGGGGCGGGACGATCCTCGGCACGACGCGCACGAACCCGTACAAGGTCGCAGGCGGCGTCGAGGCGGTCATCGAGAACTTCGGCGCCCAGCAGCTCGACGCGCTCGTCGTCGTCGGAGGGGAGGACACGCTCGGTGTCGCCGCGCAATTGCACTCGGAGCACGCCCTTCCCGTCGTCGGCGTCCCGAAGACGATCGACAACGACCTCTCCGGAACGGACTACACGTTCGGCTTCGACACTGCCGTCACCATCGCGACCGAGGCCATCGACCGCCTGCACACGACGGCGGAGTCGCACAACCGCGTCATGGTCGTCGAGGTGATGGGCCGGCACACGGGCTGGATCGCGGTGATGAGCGGCATCGCGGGCGGAGCGGACGTGATCCTCATCCCCGAGCAGCCGATCACCGTGGAAGACGCCTGTCGCGAGCTCGTCAAGCGCCACGAGGGGGGCAAGGACTTCTCGATCGTCGTCGTGAGCGAGGGGTACGAGCTGACGTACGAGTCGGGCGAGCACCGCCTCGTGGCAGGCGTCGCGCGCGAGAGCGACCAGTTCGGACATGTCGTGTTGGGCGGGGTCGGAGACGCGCTCGGGCGCGACATCGAGGAGCGCACGGGATTCGAGACGCGGGTGACCGTCCTCGGGCACGTGCAGCGCGGCGGATCGCCGACGCCGCGCGACCGCGTGCTCGCGACGCGCTTCGGTCTGAAAGCCGCCGACCTCGCCGACGAGGCGAGCTTCGGCCGCATGGCCGCATTGCACGGTGACAAGGTCGTCGACATCCCGCTCGAGGAGGCGACCCGCGAGCTCAAGACGGTCCCTGCCGAGTGGTACGACGTCGCCCGCGCCTTCTTCGGCTGATCGCGGGCTGCGCCGGCCGGGTAGTGGACGAATCGGCACACAATCGATGCGGAACCGTGCCTGACACGTACGAACTTTGACGTTACGCTCGAAGCGGGTGGAGGGTGGCCGATCTCCCCACCCAGGGTGGGGAGCGGAGGGGCCACGAGGTGGCGCACTCCGCGTTGGGATCGACCCGAGGTCGGGGATACCATCAGCCGAGGCCGGAGTGGCGGAACTGGCAGACGCGCGGGACTCAAAATCCCGTGTCCTTCGGGACGTGTGGGTTCGACCCCCACCTCCGGCACAAGCTCGGATATCGGGTGCGGCGTCCGGGCCGGAGGCCGGCTTCGCCGGCCGGGAGGCTGACGCAACGTGCCGAGAGCCGGGGGCAAAGGAGGGGGCTCGTGGGGGAACCATGGGTTCCCCTACGCATGGCGCGGGACTCAAAATCCCGTGTCCTTCGGGACGTGTGTGTTCGACCCCCACCTCCGTCACATCGCGCGGAACCATGGCGTTCCTCCACGATTGAGGCTGCGTTGCGCCGCGTTCGGTGACGGTTGCGTTCGACACCCCGAGCACAGATACTTGCGGCCACGCCGGCGGCGCCGGCGCGCAGTCACGCAATCCAAGGTGAGGAGGCAAGATTGACTGTGAGAAAGCGAAGTGTGCTCGTCATCTTCGGGCTGCTCGTGGCCGTGCTGGCGCTGGTGGCCTCGGGCTGTGGAGGCGGTGACGACGACGGAGGCGGCGAGGTCACCGCGCTTCCGACGTCCTCGTGTGGGCCGCTGCAGTTCGAAGGCGACGGCGATCCGGACTACATCGTCGCGGCCGACTTCCCGCTCCAGGGGTCCTCTCGCACGCAGACCGAGCAGATCGTCGCCGCGATCGAGTACGAGCTCGAGACGCGCGAGTGGAAGGCTGGGGACCACAACATCGGGTTCCAGTCGTGCGACGACGCGACGGCGCAGGCCGCCAAGTGGGACTCGGGCAAGTGCTCGCAGAACGCGAACGCGTACGCCGCGAACGACGCCGTCATCGGCGTCATCGGCACGTTCAACTCCGGCTGCGCGGCGATCGAGATCCCGGTGCTGAACGAGGCGCCGGACGGCGGGATCGCGATGATGTCGCCGGCGAACACCTACCCCTGCCTGACGGTGAACCTGCCGGGCGGCTGCGAGGCGTCCGAGCCCGCCCAGTACTACCCGTCGGGGACGCGCAACTACGCGCGCGTCGCTCCGGCGGACGACTACCAGGGCGCGTTCGTCGCCGAGTTCATGCAGAAGAACGGCATCGAGAGCGTCTACATCCTCAACGACCGGGAGGCGTACGGCCTCGGGGTCGCGACGACGACGCGGAAGGCCGCGGAGTCGCTCGGGATCGAGGTTCTCGGCTTCGAAGCCTGGGACCCGAAGGCGTCGAGCTACGAGGCGCTCATGAACAAGATCAAGGGCACCGGGGCGCAGGCCGTTTTCCTCGGCGGTCTCATCGACGAGAACGGCGCCCAGGTGATCAAGGACAAGGTCGACGTGCTCGGGCCCAACGACGGCGACGTCAAGCTGCTCGCCCCCGACGGCTTCACGACGCAGTCCACGATCGACGAGTCCGGCGCGGCGGCGCGCGGGATGTTCATGTCCGTCGCGGGCGTACCGATCGATGCGTTCGCCGGCACCGCCGCGGAGTACATCGAGGCTCTGCAGGCAGGCCCACTTGCCGGCAAGGCGGTCGATCCGTATGCGATCTACGGCGCGCAGGCGGCGCAGATCATGTTCGACGCGATCGCGGCGTCGGACGGGAGCCGTGCCGACGTGATCGCGAAGATGTTCGAGACGGAGGTCACGGACGGCCTGCTCGGGACGTTTTCCTTCAACGAGAACGGCGACCCGACGAACGCGAGGGGCGCGGTCGTCGGGTTCACGATGTACGTCGCGACCGACAAGCTGGAGACGGAGGACAACTTCTCTCCGAAGGCGGAGACCGTTACAGCCGCCGGCGCGTAGGACCGAAGCAAGCGTGCGAGGCGAGAGGGCGTTGCCCTCTCGCCTCGGCGCGTTTAGAGTCGCGCGATGGCCCAGGCGACGGCCGTTCTTCACCGGCTCCGCAGCTCGACCCTGATCGACGCGATCGGGCTCGTCCTGCTCGGCCTGGTCGTGCTGTTCCTGGCGGTGAAGTTCTACGAGAACCCGACGCGGTTCCTGAACGTCGCGATCATCGGGATGACGAACGGGGCGATCTACGGGCTCGTCGCGCTCGGGTACACCATCGTGTACGGGATCCTCCAGCTGATCAACTTCGCGCACGGAGACGTCTTCGCGCTGTCCGGGCTCGTCGCGAGCACGATGATCATCTCCGTCCTCGACATCGGCGAGGACGCCAGCGTGCTCTTCATCGTGCTCGGGCTGCTCGTCACGCTCGCGGTGACGGTGCCGTCCTTTGCGCTCATCAACGGGGTCATCGAGCGCGTGGCCTACAAGCCGCTCCGAACCGCGCCGCGGCTGGCGGCCCTTATCACCGCAGTGGGCGTGTCATTCATCGTCCAGAACATCTCGCTCGCCGTGTACGGCGTCGACTTCGAGTCGGTCCCGCCCTTCATCCCCCGGACCGCCGCGATCGAGATCGGCGATGTGGTGATCCAATGGAACAAGCTCGCGATCTTCGCGATCGTCATCCCGGTGCTGCTCGTCCTCACCTGGTTCGTCCGCTCGACCCGCCAGGGGAAGGCGATGCGCGCCGTCGCGCAGGACCGAGAGGCCTCGGCGATGATGGGCATCGACGTCAACAGGACGATCTCCGTGACGTTCTTCCTCGCCGGCGCACTCGCCGCGGTCGCCGGGCTCGTCTACCTCCTCCAGTTCAACATCCGCTACGACACCGGCTTCGAGCTCGGTCTGATCGCGTTCACCGCAGCAGTGCTCGGGGGCATCGGCAACCTCACGGGCGCGGTCCTCGGCGCGATGTTCGTGGGCATGGTGCAGGCGTTCAACGAGGGCCTCGACGGGACGCCCGGCGGCGACTGGACGCGCTCGCTCGTGTTCGGGATCCTGATCGCCGTCCTCGTCTTCCGGCCGCAGGGGATCCTCGGCGAGCGGACGCCGGAGGGGGCATGAACGCGCGCCTTCGGCTTGCGTTCGCGGCGGAAACCAGCGTCCTGCAGATGCTGGGAGAACCTTCCGGTTCTCCCAGACCCTCTCCACTGGTCCGCTTCGCGGACAAGGCGCTTCGCGCCTTCCCCACTCATCCGCCGGAGACAAGCGCATGACAGCAGTCTGGGACGACTTCGTATCGCGCGCGCGCACGGAGCGCGCCTGGTGGGTCGCCGGGGGCTTGATCGTCCTCGCGGCCGCCTATCCGTACCTCGTCGGCTCGCTCCGGGAGCTCCCGGTCCTGGGAGAGTTCGTCCCGGAGATCCGCTCCATGGTCGTGATGCTCATCGTCACGATGATGGCGCTCGGCCTCAACGTCGTCGTCGGCTACGCGGGCCTTCTCGATCTCGGGTACGTCGCGTTCTATGCCGCCGGCGCATACGTCGCGGCCTGGCTCGCCTCGCTCCAGTTCGCGGACCAGGTCACCTTCCACTTCTGGTCGACGGTCTCCGGCGACGTACCTGGGATCCACATCTCGATGTGGTTGGTGTTCGCGCTCGCCGGCATCTTCACGACGCTCGTCGGCATCATCATCGGGCTCCCGACGCTGCGGCTCCGCGGCGACTACCTCGCGATCGTGACGCTCGGGTTCGGCGAGATCATCCCGCAGGTCGTCCGCAACGCCGACGAGGAGGGGATCGGGTTCGATCTCACGAACGGCACGTTCGGGATCGCGCCGATCGACTCGCTCGGCTTCGGGAGGGGGTACTCCTTCCGCTCCGAGTCCAACGCCGCCGACCTCTACTACTGGGCCGCGGTGCTGCTCCTCCTCTTCACGGTGTTCTGCTGCATCCGCCTGCGGGACTCGAGGCTCGGCCGGGCGTGGATCGCCATCCGCGAGGACGAGACGGCGGCCGCGGCGATGGGCGTGCCGCTGATGCGCACCAAGACGTGGTCGTATGCGATCGGGGCCTTCTTCGGCGGCATCGCGGGAGCGTTCTACGCGAGCTTCAGGGCCGGAGCCTTCCCGGCGGACTTCTACTTCAACTTCTCCATCTTCCTCCTCTGCATGGTCATCCTCGGCGGCATGGGCTCGATCTGGGGAGTGATCCTCGGCGGGATGCTGCTCGGCTACCTCAACGTCCAGGGGCTCTCGGTCATCGGCGGGAAGCTCCAGCAGGACGTGGGCCTCGACTTCGATCCCACGAAGTACCAGTTCGGGATCTACGGCGTGATCATCGTCGCGATGATGCTCTTCCGGCCGACCGGGCTCTTACCCGAGCGCCGCCACAAGATCGAGCTCGAGGAGGGCGTGCACGACACCCCGTTCTACGACGTGCAGCACGAGGGTACGCTCACGGACCGCAACCAGGACGACGACTGATGGAGGGCGCTCCCGACAACCTGCTCGTCGCGGAGAACGTGCGGAAGGAGTTCGGCGGGCTCGTCGCGACGGATGACATCGACTTCACGATCCCGCGCGGGTCGATCGTCGCCCTCATCGGCCCGAACGGCGCGGGCAAGACGACGTTCTTCAACCAGATCACCGGCGTCTACGTGCCGACGTCGGGATCGATCGTCTTCGACGGCACCGAGGTCGTCGGGAAGCCGCCGCACGCGATCGTCGAGCTCGGCGTCGGGCGGACCTTCCAGAACATCCGCCTCTTCGCGCAGATGACCGCGCTCGAGAACGTCCTCGTGGGCATGCACTGCCGGCTCCGGGGCGGCATCGTCAGCTCCGTCCTGCGCACGCCGCGCGTGCGGCGCGAGGAGAAGGACGCGCGCGAGCTCGCGCGCGAGATCCTCACCTACTGCGGCCTCCCGCGCCGTCACGAGGAGTACGCCGGCACGCTCCCCTACGGCGACCAGCGCCGCCTCGAGGTGGCGCGCGCGCTCGCGACCGGTCCGAAGCTCATCCTGCTCGACGAGCCGACCGCGGGCATGAACCCGCAGGAGACCGCGGACTTCACCGGCTTCGTCCGCCGGTTGCGCGACGAGAAGGGCCTGACGGTGCTCCTCATCGAGCACGACATGAAGGTCATCATGGGTGTCTCCGAGCGCATCACGGTGCTCGAGTACGGTGCGAAGATCGCGGAGGGGACGCCGGCCGAGATCCAGGCCGACGAGCGCGTGATCGAGGCCTACCTCGGGCGAGGCGCGGCCGCGTGACCACGAGCGCCACTCCCGCCGCGAGCCCGGTCCTCGAGATCGATGACGTGCACGTCTACTACGGCGCCATCCACGCGCTGAAGGGCGTGTCGCTCACCGTCCGGGAGCGTGAGATCGTGACGCTGATCGGGGCGAACGGAGCCGGGAAATCGACCACGCTGCGCGCGATCAACGGCCTGAACCGCCCGCGTCAAGGGACCATCCGCTTCCAGGGGCGCGAGATCTCCGGCGCGACGCCGCACTCGATCGTGAAGAGCGGCATCGCACAGAGCCCCGAGGGCCGCAGGCTCTTCCCGCGCATGTCCGTCACGGAGAACCTCGAGATGGGTGCGTTCCAGCGCACCGACCGCCAGAACTTCGCCGCCGACATGGACCGCGTGTTCGATCTCTTTCCGCGCCTCAAGGAGCGTCGCTCGCAGAAGGCGGGAACGCTCTCCGGCGGGGAGCAGCAGATGTGCGCCATCGGCCGCGCGCTCATGGCCCGGCCGAAGCTCCTCCTGCTCGACGAGCCTTCGATGGGCCTCGCGCCGATCTTCGTGGAGCGGATCTTCGAGACGATCGTGGAGGTCAACAAGGAGGGGACGCCGGTGCTCCTCGTCGAGCAGAACGCGCTGATGGCGCTCGAGGTCGCGCAGCGGGGCTACGTGATGGAGACCGGGCGCATCGCGATCGAGGGCGCCGCCGGCGAGCTGAAGACGAACGAGCAGGTCCGCATGACGTATCTTGGTGAAGGTTGATCTGCCGGAGCTAGCGGGTACGCTTTGATCTCCGGCTGGGAAACCGGGAGAACACCGAGGAGGGGAAGGCGATGGGTGGAGTCGGCGAGAGCGCGGTCGAACGATCTCGGACGTCGCCGCGCTGGGTTGCGCTTCTCGCGATCGCATCCGCGGTCGTCGCGATCGACCAGTTCACGAAGGAAGCCGTTCGTGCGTCGTTCGAGCCCGGAGAGGGCATGCACGCCTGGGGGACGTACTGGATCCAGCACTTCCAGAACACGGGAGTCGCGGGAGGAGGGCTCGAAGGGCGGGCGCTGCCGCTCGCGGTCCTCTCGATGCTGGCCGTCGTCCTGCTCTACGAGTTCCTCGCGCAGCGCTCGGGGGCGCGGCTGACCCTCGCGCTCGGCTTCGGGCTCCTCGTCGGAGGCGGGCTCGGCAACCTCGTCGACCGCTGGCGCCTCGGCTTGGTGACGGACTTCATCCGGAACGGCGAGCGCGCGTTCAACATCGCGGACGTGGCCATCTTCGCCGGCGGCCTGATCGTCCTCGTCGCACTCGTCGCGTCGCTCGTCCGGATTCTCTTCCGGTCACTCACCGCTCAGCCGACGAGAAGCGGCGGGTAGGGAGGCGCGAGCAGGATCCCGACCCGGGCGCGGCCGCCGGCCACGCCGTGGGCCATCTCGAGCGCGCTCCCGATCCCGTGGCTCGGGACGAACCCGAGCGTGCGCGCGGCCGCCGCGTCGCGGCAGCCCGCGACGACCACCTGACCGAGGCGTGAGAGGGCGGGCCGGCATCCGGCCCAGTCGGCGTACGGGAGCAGGGGATGGCACGTCTTTCCCGCCCGGTACTCGTCGAGCGCGCGCTCGTCGCGGGACGTGACCCGCTCGACCACGTCCAGCTCGCCCGCGCTCTCCGTCGCGCGCAGCGCGTTGAACATCGCCGCGTACGGCGCCTGCGTGACGGCGGCGAACGTGCGTGTGAAGGGGTGGAGGAGGACGAGCGTCCCGCCGGGTCGGATCGGAAACGTGCCCCGCCGCAACCGCAGCGCATGCCCGAGCGCCACCGCCGCCGCGGTGAGGGGGTTCACCGGCTCGCGCGGCACGTGCGGCCCGTTCCAGGGAATGCCGACGACGAGCGCGTCCACCGGCTCGGCCAGGCGGGCGCCGCGGCGGGCCACTCCGCGGAGGAGCGCCTCCGCGTGCGCCTCCGACGGCCTTCCTCCGAACGCCCCGAGGGCGGCCAGGCGGCGGCCCTGTCGCGAGACGATCTCCTGTCGGAGGAAATCCGGGAGGAAGGAGAGCCCGGCGCGAAGCGGCGAGCGGACGATGCGCTCGACGGCCTCGTCCGAGCTCGGATACCCGCGATACCGGCCGGTCAGGCGCGGGAGGTCGAGTGCGAGCGACACACCCGCCACCGCGACCCGTTCGGCGAGCGCGGCCTCCACGCGGAGTCCGAGCGCCCACGCGGGCGAGGACGGGGCCTCGAGCAGCGAGTCGATCTCGGCGACTCCGCGGATCGTGGCCGCATCCGACGTGGCGACGAGCGCCGCCGGGCCGCCGTGCAGCACCGACTCGGCGGCGGTCACCGCCAGCACCAGGTCCGTCTCCAGCAATGCAGGGCTCACGCGGGTGTCCCCGACCAGCTCGAGCAGCCGCTCGTCCTCGGCGTCGTGGACGACGACCTGCCCGCGGAACGCACGCGCGCGAGGCGGTGAGAGCAGCCGCTCGAGGTCCTGCCGGCCGAAGCGGCGGCCCAGGCCGCCCGCGACGAGGATCGTCTGCCGCTCGTCCGGGACTCCGCAGCGCTCGAGCTCCTCGATCGCGACCGCGATCGCGGTCTGCCGCGCGTCCTGCGGTGCCCCGGGGAAGGGGAGCGCCGCGGGCTCGACGAGCACCGTCGCGCGGCCGCCACGCGTGACGAGGCCCTCGAGCGGGGGCCCGGAGAGGGGGAACCGGAGGGCGTCGCGCACGGCGCCGGCGACGTCGACGCTCTGCTCCGGCGCGGGCGGCGCCCGGAGGACGACGTCCCCCTCGTCCACGGGGACGAGGACGACGCGCGAGCCGGAAAGCAGAGGTACGCGGCGCATGGCTCTATCCAACCACCGCTTTGGGGTCAGGCTTCAGCCTGACGCCGGTGTGAGGTTGAGAGCCTCAAACTCAAGGACGGAGTCTGGCTGAAGCCAGACCCCAGACGCCGTAGTCGGCTCGCCTGTTGGCCGTAGAGTGACGGCATGCCGAAGACCCTGACGGGCGAGGAGCTCCAGCTCGACGACGCCCCGGTGCGTGACGCCGAGCTCTTCCTCGTCGACGGCAAC
>Ga0299906_10004665_pt1 | contig 11199 bp, 7 predicted proteins | sample RVTome_14_FD_200259 | JGI IMG/M metagenome (GOLD analysis project Ga0299906, IMG submission 200259) | Soil microbial communities from uranium-contaminated site in the Upper Colorado River Basin, Wyoming, United States - RVT145D125 (version 2) ... | reverse complement strand
TCTTCTAACTTAGCCCGGTCTCTAAACGATTCTACAATACCGTATCAGCTTTCTTATAAGCCTTCTCCCCTGCCCGAATCGGAATCTTGAGATGATTCTCAACCGGCGGCAGCGGGCAGGAATAGTTCTCGGAATAGGCGCAGTAGGGGTTGTAGGCCAGGTTGAAATCGACCAGCAGTTTATCCCCGGCCAGTTCGACCGGCTCCAGGTAGCGGCCCGCGCCGTAGGTCTCCCGGCCGCTGGTTGCATCGCGGAAAGGCATGAAAAGATCGTCATGATGGGCCGATTGGTACACGGCCAATCTGGCCGGCTGCCCCTCGACCTCGAACTCGACCGTGCCGAGGCGGACAAAGGGCTGCTCATCGCCGGTGCTGGTCTGGAGGATCAGCTCTTCCGGCTGTTCGGCCTGTTGCAAGGGCAGGCTGAAGCGATAGGCCGGATCAGGCGGGTAGTAGTCGAGGCCGGTAAAACCGGACCGTTCCTCGAGCGGGCTGTAAGGATGGTGCCTGAAAAAATGATCCTTCTCGGCCCGTTGCGATTCCAAAGCCGCGCTGTACGCTTCGGGCGAGAATTCGTGTCGCTCAGGTCCGGTGTGATCGTGTTCAGTGTGCTCAGGGTCTTGCTCGCCAGTGATGGCTTGTTTGATGCTGTCTAAGATGCCCATGGTTTGGCTCCTGGGAAATAGGGGTCAGATAAGGTACGTGAAACGTGATATGTGATTGATATTTGGTTAATCATCACATTTCACGTTGCTTCGTTTGTCATGCCTATATTGACGCAGACCGGTCGAGTCTCCTTACAAGATAGAGAATGGCTTAGAATTGGTGGATTTGATTTTTTGCTCAATTTGTTCTTTTCCTGATTTGCGGTACTATGTCGGTGTAGATGAACGAAAACTCTTCAATCCCAACCACTTCCATAGATGCACTCAAACGCCGTCTCGGTCCGGCAGACGAGGCCCACATTCGGCTGTTATTGCGGGTATCGCCCGCGCAACGATTGCAAACCATGCTGGAGATGCAGGCCGTCATTCTCAACACCTGGCGAGCCCGGCTGCGTCGTGCTCACCCGGAGTTGAGTGATTTGGATCTGTGCCGTCTACTTTTTGAGAGGCTAAAGCAGAATGGCTAAGCCCGATTTTCAACTATATTTTGACATATTACAAACCCTGGAGCGTTTACAGGCCCCATATGTGATTATCGGCGCGTTTGCGGGCACATTTTATGGCGTGACCCGGGTTACACTTGATGTGGATATTGTGGTGGATTTAACGGAAGAACATATCCAGGCTCTGGCGACTGCCTTTCCTGCCCCACGCTTTTATGCTGACCCGGATCAGATGCGTGATTCCATTCGCTTGGGTATCCTGTTTAATATCATTGATACCAGCGAAGCCCGTAAAGTTGATCTCATCCCCTTAACCATGAAGCCAGGCTATGATTTTGCTCTAGCGAACAGGATTCGACGGGAAATTTTGGCCACGCCAGAGGTTGGTTTTCAGGCCTGGTTTGCTCGCCCTGAAGACGTGATTGTAGGTAAGTTGATGGCCTGGCAGGAAGGTCGTTCCTTCAAACACGAAACCGATATTCGTGATATTTTGACGGCCATCAATTTGGGCGACGATATAGAATTATCAGCCTCATTTGATCCCAAATATATAGACCGTTGGGCGGCCAGATTGGGGTCAGATGTAATCCAGTTTTGGGCTAACTTAAAACAACTGATCGGGCTTGATGATGGACAACCATAACCAGTAGATCCAAATTTATCCCCTCTAACTCCTCCTCAAGAGGGCGAGGCGATTTGACTTCCGATGCGATTGCTTCTTTGACAGTCATCGATTCCCCAAAAAACTCGCTCTTATTTCGTCGTGAAGACCCGAAGGGTTTTTAGAAACCCTTCGGGTCTTGATTGGCTCGCCCAACCCCTAAATATCCAAATTCTGCACCTGCTTGGCGTGGGTCTGGATGAACTTGCGGCGAGGCAAAACGACGCTGCCCATGAGCATGTCGAAGGTCTTGTCGGCGGCGGTGGCATCTTCGATGGTGACTTGCAAGATGGTCCGGTGTTCGGGGTCGAGGGTGGTTTCCCAGAGCTGTTCGGGGTTCATCTCGCCCAACCCTTTGTAACGCTGCAGGTTGACCGAACGGTTATTGCCGTTGAGTTTGGCCACATACGAGTCCTTCTCGGCCTCGGTGTAGACGTAGGTAATCTCTTTGCCAACTTTGATCTGGTACAGCGGTGGCTGGGCAATGAACAGATGGCCGTGTTCGATCAACTCGGCCATGTAGCGGAAGAAAAAGGTCAGCAGCAGGGTGCGAATGTGGGCCCCGTCCACGTCGGCATCGGTCATGATGATGACCCGGCCATAACGCAGCCCCTCGACGTTGAAATCATCGCCCACGCCGGTGCCCAGGGCCGTGATCAGGGCCCGGACCTCATTGTTGTTCAGAATCTTGTCCAGCCGGGCGCGCTCGGTGTTGAGAATTTTACCTCGCAGGGGCAAGATGGCCTGGAAGCGGCGGTCACGGCCCTGCTTGGCGCTGCCGCCGGCGCTGTCGCCCTCGACGATGTACAGCTCCGAGCCGGCGGGATCGCGGTTGGAGCAGTCAGCCAGCTTGCCGGGCAGGGTCGAGCTTTCCAGCGCGCTCTTGCGCAGCACCAACTCCCGTGCTTTCTTGGCCGCATCACGCGCCCGTGAGGAGGTCAGACATTTGGCTACAATGGCCTTGGCGCTACGCGGATTCTGTTCCAAAAAGTCTGCAATCGCCTCGGAAACAACCGACTCGACGATGGTCTTCACCTCGGCGTTCATGAGCTTGACTTTGGTCTGGCTTTCAAACTGGGGATCGGGATGCTTGATCGACACAATGGCCGTCAAGCCCTCGCGCGTATCCTCGCCGGTAAAGTTGGTTTCGTTGTCCTTGAGCAGACTGTTCTTGCGGGCATAATCGTTGATCATGCGTGTCAGGGCCCCGCGCAGGCCGGTCATGTGCGTCCCGCCGTCGGGCGTATGAATGGTGTTGGCGAAGGCATAGACGCTCTCGGTGTAGGCATCGGTGTACTGAATAGCGACCTCGACGCCAATGTTATCGACAACTTTTTCCACATAAACCGGCTCGTGCAATTCTTCGCGGTTGCGGTTGAGATAACGGACAAAGGAGGTCACCCCACCCTCAAAATAAAAGGTGTGCTCCCGCTCCTGACCGGGCCGTTCATCTTTGAACGAAATCCGGACACCCTTGGTCACAAAGGCCATCTCCCGAAAACGCGTCAGCAAGGTGTTCCAGTTATAGCCCTCGACCCCTATGAAGATGTCCGGGTCAAATCGGAATGTCATCTTGGTGCCGGTATCATCTTTGCGATTCTTGGGCAAGGCGGCCAGCTTCGTGACCGGTCCCTGGGGGATGCCGCGCGCATACTTTTGCTGCCACACGGCCCCATCACGAGCCACTTCGGCCACCATCGATTCACTCAAGGCGTTGACCGCCGATACGCCCACCCCGTGCAGACCACCCGAAACTTTGTAGCTCTCGCTATCAAACTTACCGCCGGCATGCAGGGTCGTCATCACCAGTTGCAGGGATGAGATTTTCTTTTCCTTATGTTCGGCGACGGGAATCCCGCGCCCGTTATCAATGACCGAGACGCTGAGGTCCGGGTGAATAATCACGCGCACGTGATCGCAGTACCCGGCCAGGGCCTCATCGATGGAGTTATCGACGACCTCATAGATCAGGTGATGAAGCGCCTTAAGATCGGTCCCGCCGACATACATGCCCGGCCGGCGACGAACCGCTTCAAGCCCTTCCAAGACGGTAATACTATCGGCTGAATATTGGCTTGCTTTCGCCATGTAACACATTCCTCCAAAGTTAGATTTTGCTCAGGTTGGGGATTTCCGATCCGAACGTTACGGTAGCTATCCCGTTGACCTGTGGATTAACTGGCGTTCTCCTCGACGAATGAGAAGGAGATATTTTGTTTCGAGCCAGGGTTTAACTCGGTTACAGAAAGAGAGCAGGTAACATTCCGCCACCTGCACCTCGTTAACTACCCTCAACAGCCTATGTAGCTGGCCATGTCATAATAACATTAACTACTCAACGATAGCCTGGTTGGTACTCTGTAACCTGATAATTGGTAAATAGTTATTGGTAATTTAGCCCAATTACTAATTAATAATAACCAATTACAGCCAATAAAACATCAAATCTTCCCAAGGTTGAGACGTAACAACAACTCTAATATTATACCACAAATCGTCAAAATTCTCAAACCAGGCTGTTGGCTCGAATATTTTGTAACTACTATATGTAGTATATTGGCTGGCCTCAACTACCTAAATGTAGGGTCGTTGAAAAGTGGGACAATTGGGTGAACCAATTTTAGAACAATTGTACTACTACTTCTTTTTTCGGCCCTTTTTGACCTGGGGCAGCTTTGGCAGCGCCAGTGAGGGGGCCGGCCCAAAATCGGGAATGCGCGCCGGGGTTTCTTCCATGAATTTCAGGATTTCTTTGATACCTCGTTCCAGTTGGGTATCTTGACCCGCAATATAATCCTGCGGTTTGATGTCCACTTCGATATCCGGCATGGTGCCATAATTTTCGATCTCCCAACCCACGTCCTCGAACCAGGACGAAAATTCGGGTTGGGTCGTGGTGGTGCCGTCCACCAACGAATGGCGCGGCCAGATACCGATGACGCCGCCCCAGGTCCGCTTACCGATGAGCGGGCCCAACCCCATCATCTTGAAGGCGTGACAAAACACATCGCCATCAGAGCCGGCGTACTCGTTGGTCAGGGCAACCATAGGGCCCAGGACCGAATGGAATGGATAGGGCATCACCTGGCCATAGCGGGGCTGATCATACCCCAGGCGGCGACGAGCCAGCTTCTCCAACAGCAGTTGTGAGACGTTGCCGCCCCCATTGAAACGCACGTCGATTATCAGGCCCTCGTACTCGGACTCGGCCAGGTAGTAGCGGTGAAACTCAGCATAACCAAAAGGACTCATATCCGGCACGTGAACGTAACCGACCCGGTCCCCGCTCGCCTCGTGTACCCGGCGCCGGTTTTGCTCGACCCATTCCCGGTAGAGAGCTCGCGTCTCGCTGCGCAGCGTTTTGACCAGCACAGTCCGCGTCTGAAGCTCCGGCGCTGGCTGGTCGCTTTTCTTTTTCTTGCCTTTTGACTTCGGCTTAGAGGCGGTGGAGGCGGGTTCGGTTGGCGCCCCATTTTTCAGGGCAAACGTAAGCTGAACTTCCGAGTTGGCCTGGTTGACCAGCAGTTGCTGGGGTGAAACGGTCCGGCTCAAGCGCTGCCCATCGACGGCCAACAGCACATCGTCCACCTGTACGTTGACCCCGATTCGCCGCAGCGGCGAGTCGACCTGCTCGGACCAGGGGTCGCCCTGCACAATGTGCCTGATACGGTAGCCATCGGTTTGGGCATCGTACTCAAAATCGGCCCCCAAAAAGCCCTGGTGATAACGCGGAGCCGGGCGATAATCACCGCCAAACTCATAAGCGTGGGACGTGCCCAACTCACCTTGCATCTCCCACATGATGTCAGAAAACTCCGAGCGGGTCGTCACCCGGTCGATCAAGGGATAGTAACGCCGGTATACTTCCTGCCAATCGACCTGGGACATATCCTCGGTCCAGAAATGATCACGCTGGAGACGCCAGGCTTCACGGAACATTTGCTGCCATTCGTGGGGCGGATCGATGGCTACCCGAATCCGACCCAGGTTGAGCCAACCACTTTTCTTGTTAAAGCCGGTAGCCCCATTATCCGGCTTTTCCCCGGCCTTGATCACGCGCAGATTTTTCCCGGAGCGGTAAATGAACTGTTTTCTATCGCGCGACAGCTCAAAACTGGTAACGCCGTTGACGACGAACTCCTTTTTGCGCTCGACCAGGTCATACATTTCCAACGTTCCTTTACCGGCCTCCTTATCACTGAACCGGTTGTCATTCAAGCGGCCTTCGACGGGAAATGAGGTAAAGAGCACCTTATCCCTGATGCCCCTGATCTGGCGATAACGGCCCTCCGATACGGGAAAAACCGCGACTCGATCCTGGATACCGGCCAGGTCAATGCGAATAGAGGGCGTTTTATCACCTACACCCCCGTTTTCCTGTTTCAAATCAGTCTCCGTCTCAGGCTTGGCCGCTTCGGTCTTAGCCGCCTGGGCATTGGTTTCATCTGCTGGTTTATCGTTTTCTTTGGGTCCGGCCTCCTGGTTATTGTTCTGACCGTTGGCCTCGACTCCATTGGGGAGCGGGATAAAGGGATTGGGCAATTCTTTTTGCAGTGTAACCAGATAGGGCCGCCCGCCCCGGGGAAAATTCAGATCAAAATAGTGGCTGTCGCTGACCGGGTCGAAATCGCGATATGAAATGAAGTAAATATATTTCCCGCCTGGATCAAAGCTGGGGCCGGCATCGTACAAAGTCCGGGGGGGTGTTACGTAGTGCGTTTCCCCCGTTTCGATGTGACACAACTTAATCGACGCGGTGAACAAAGACATGCGCAGGCTGTAGACAACCCATTGACCATCCGGCGACCAATCGGCATCCGTGATACGACCGTAGCCGCTTTTGTCGAGTACTTTTGAGACCTTATGCTTCAAATCAACGTAGATCAACTCATAGCGATGATTGCCCAAAACGAGAGCATCCTCCCGGGGCGAACCTTTTAGAAAGAGTGGCCGCCCGATGTCCAGCCGGGTCAACCTCTCAATCGGCCCATTTTTCAATGAATTGGAGGCATCGGCGTGAATTTCGATGGCTTCCTCACCGCTGGCGTCGCTGATCATGACCAGACGCTGGCCGTCATTGAGCCATTCGATCAAGCGATAACGCACCGTCTGCCAGTCGCCATATTGCAAAGCCGCTCCTTCCCAATTCGACATCGTAATTGCCTTGCCCCGCGTGGTCATGGCAACGCTGTGGCCCTGGGGGTGCAGGGCGTAATGTTCGAGATAGGAAGCCGCTTTCACGAATTTGCGGTTACGCTGAACCCGAGGGCTATGCAGTTGAACATCGATTTTGGCGCTGGCGAGTGACTTGAGCGGATCGAGCGTATAGAGATCCGCGCCGGCCCGATACACGATGCGCCGGCCATCCGTCGCCGGGTTGCGCACGTAAAAATCATCATGGTGAGTGTGGCGCTGAATATCCTTACCGGCCATGGTACAGGAGTAGATATTGCCGATCCCTTCATGATCCGACAGAAAATAGATGCGGTCACCAAGCCACATCGGGTGGGCCAGGTTGCTTTTGAGTCGTTTGAGCAAGGGCTTAAACCGGCCTTTGCCGCCGGTATCGATCCAGAGATCCCCGGCTGTGCCCCCACGATACCGTTTCCAGTTGGCCAGATCCGTGACCCGCCGGCCGATCACCATCTGGCCATCAGGACCAAACGAAATGGAACGGGCCGGGCCACACGCTAGAGACTCTGGCTGCGTCCCTGGCTGGTCGGGCCTGATCGTATAAAGGGGGGTCAATCGTTGAAATGGCTGGCCTACATTGCTGCAAAATACGATCTGTTCACCATCGGGCGTCCAGCCCAACACGGTCGTGTGGCTGCCCAGGAAGGTCAGGCGCGTCGCCGGGCCACCCGCAGCAGGCATCACATAGACCTCCGGGTCGCCGTCTTCGCGCCCGACAAAGGCCAGCCACTCACCATCCGGTGAAAACGCCGGGTGGGAAACCATACCCAGATTAGCCGTCAGCCGTCGAGCAACGCCCCCTTTGGCCGGTATGGTCCACAAATCATCCTCACAGACGAACGCGACCTCATTCTTATGAATCGTGGGAAATCGATAATAACCATCTGCTGTCATTTACCGTCACCTAGTCAGTTTTTGTGTTCCTTGATGTACAACGGGAAGCAGGCCAAGCTATCATGGCAGCTTAGAGCCAAGGCTAAGATTTCAAGCCTTGACCGGGAAGTGGAGAGTAAGAAGTCAGCTAACGTCTGACTCCCACCTCGTTACTTCCTACTCTAATATTTCGTGGTAGCGTAAATTAACGACAAGAGCGTCAACGAGCAAGCTAGCAGGCTGTCGGAGAAAGCAGTTTTCTCAGACTTCGGGAGTTTTTTAGAGTGATTTCAGGGGCAAATCAGCCTCATAATTAGGCTAATCTTGCCAGTAAAGAGGTTACGGGAAACTTCCGAAGTCTCTCTCCGACAGGCTGCTAGTACACGGGGGCGTCAATAGGCCGCCGGTTACACCCCCCTCCAGCCTCCCCCTGCTGGCGGGGGGAGGTTGGAGGGGGTAGGCCTGGGCTTATTTACGCCGCGCTGTACTAGGGGGGCGTAGCGGCGACCGGTGTGTGCTGGTCCGCGCGTGACAGGCGATTCCGCACGGCCACGATCTCGGCCATAATGCTCAAGGCAATCTCGGCCGGCGTACTTCCGCCAATATCCAGGCCAATCGGCGCGTGCAGACGAGCGATTTGTTCCGGCGTCAATCCTTCGGCCTGCAAACGCTCGACCCGCTTGGCGTGAGTTTTAGGGCTACCCAGTGCCCCCACATAAAGCGCCGGACTGGGCAAAGCGAGCAGCAAGGCCGGGTCATCGAGTTTTGGATCATGCGTCACGACGACCACGTGGGTCTCTCTGGTCAGGCCGATTTCCGGCAGGGCCTCATCAGGCCAGCGCGCCATCATGTGGTCCACGTGCGGGAACCGTTCGGGCGTCGCGAAGGCGGTGCGCGGATCGACCAGATAGGTGCGAAAACCCAGGAGCCTGGCAAACTGAATGAGATCGATAGCGATATGAACCGCACCGACGATAACCAGGCGAGGCGCTGATCGGTGGACATCGAAAAAGAGTTCAATCTCGCCCTGCTCGCCGGGGTAACGCCGGGTGCCGGAGGTGCGCTCTTGCATCAACTCGCGAGCATCCTGCAAAACCCGGTCGCGCCAGGCGGTCTCCAACAGGGGACCCTGGGCTTCACCTTCAAACGGGATGACGGCCCGGGTTCCGAGTAATTCATCCGGTCCGCGGACGATGACGGCCATGGCCACGGCCTCATCTTTTTTGACGTAATTCGAATAAAGCGCAAAAAGGGACATAGTCTGATCTACCAATTCAAGCGTTCGACGAAAATCTCGATGTTGCCACCGCAGGCCAGACCGACATCCCAGGCCGTTTCATCGGCGACGCCAAAATGCAGGAGTTTGGGCCGGCCGGTTTTCAGGACACGCATGGCCTCTTCGACCACGGCCCCTTCGACGCAGCCGCCACTGACCGAGCCGATCATGTCGCCTTTTTGATTGACGGCCATCTTCGCACCGGCCGCGCGCGGCGATGACCCCCACGTTTTAATCACCGTCGCCATGACAATGTCATCGCCCCGGGCTTGCCATGCTTCGAGTTCAGATAACAGGTCTATCATTCGTGAATTCACCCCCACGATGCAAGTGATATGATTTGTTATTGTAAGAAATCTGCTGTGATTAGTTATTATAATTATTCTTTGAAGAATGCCAAGCACAGCGGAGGACTCACGCACCCCTGGTCTGCTACCAACGATGCATGACACTTATTTTCCAGGTTGTGTGGCATTTCACAATGAACATGTCATTCTGAGAAGTGAAGGAAGTGAAGTGGCTGAAGCGACGAAGAATCTCCTTCGAAAACTGGAAAAGCAAGGAGAGACAAGATGCTAAGGAGATCCTTCGCTCCCGGCGGTCGCTCAGGATGACATGACATCAATGACCGAATCGTCTCTGACACGTATTCTCCAGGAAGAATTTTGTTGATTGCCAGGAAATTTAAGCCTGTTTTTCTCGTTCGGCCAGCGCTTCTTCGCGCAGTTGGCGCCGGAGGACCTTGCCGGCCAGGGTTCTGGGCAAATCATCACGAAAGACAATGGCCCGGGGTTGTTTGTATTGGGCCAGATGCTCCCGGCAGAACGCGCGAATTTCAGCCGCCGTGGCCATTTCGCCCTCTTTGAGGATCAGATAGGCCGTAATCTTTTCACCCCGCATCGTATCGGGCAGGCCGATCACGGCGGCTTCCAACACTTTGGGGTGCTGGTACAACACCTCTTCGACCTCGCGGGGATACACATTATAGCCGGCGCTGAGGATGACATCTTTTTTGCGGTCGACAATGTAGAAATAACCCTCTTCATCCATAGTGGCGACATCGCCCGTGCGCAGCCAGCCATCCTGGAACGCGTTGGCGGTCTCCTCCTCGGCCTGCCAATAACCCTGCATCACCTGCGGGCCTTTGACCAGCAGTTCGCCCGCTTCGCCCACAGCCAGTTCTTTGGTCGGGTCCTGGGCATCGACAATCCTTGCTTCCACGCCAATAATGGGCAGCCCGATGCTGCCAAATTTGCGCTGGCCCTTCATTGGGTTGGTATGGGTGACGGACGCGGCTTCGGTCATGCCATACGCCTCGGCGATACGGCAGCCGGTACGGGCCTCGAACTCTTCCATGACGTCGACCGGCAGCGGGGCCGCCCCGCTAAAGACAGCCTTGATCGAGGTCAAATCAACCTGATCAATGGAGCGGTAGTTATTCAGCGCGACAAATAAGGCCGGAATCCCGGCAAAAAAGGTCGGGCGTTCGGCCTGGATGGCATCGACGATGAGTTTGATCTCGGGCTGCGGAATAAGAACCAGCGTCGCCGCCAGGAGCATGGCCATATTCATCAGGCCATTCATGCCATAGACATGGAAAAAAGGCATCACGGCCAGGGCGATGTCTTCGGCTTCACCATGATCATACAGCAGAAAGGAACGAATTTGAGTAGTGCTGGCGACCAGATTCCGGTGACTCAGCATGGCGCCTTTGGGCATGCCCGTGGTGCCGCCGGTATATTGCAGGCAGGCCAGATCGTCCGGGTCGATCTCAACCTTGGGCGGTTGGCCCGAGGAGCGGCCAAGCAGCTTTCTGAAACGAAAGAGGGTCTCGTCATCATATTTGACGTTAACCCATTTACCCCGACGGCGCAGTTCCCACGGCACCAGGGTGCGCTTGACGAGCGGCATATATTGCTGGATGCCGGTCAGAATGACTCGCTTGAGCGGCACTGTTTTCCTGACCGCCTCGATGCGCGGCCAGAAAATATCAAGGGCAATGACCGTCTCTGTACCGGAGTCACCCCATTGATACTCGAGTTCTCGCTCGACATAAAGGGGATTGGTCATCACCGTCACCGCCCCCAGC
>Ga0299906_10004664_pt1 | contig 11199 bp, 12 predicted proteins | sample RVTome_14_FD_200259 | JGI IMG/M metagenome (GOLD analysis project Ga0299906, IMG submission 200259) | Soil microbial communities from uranium-contaminated site in the Upper Colorado River Basin, Wyoming, United States - RVT145D125 (version 2) ... | reverse complement strand
CCCTAGAAGATGGATTCGTATCCGGTGAGGAGAGGGCTGAACTGACTGAACTACTCCACTCCTTCGTTGGAGGCACCGCAGAGCTGATTCTGGGTGAGGATCCACGGTCGACCGGCTTACCGCTCGATCATCCACCACCTATCCTTCAGTGGCAGAGCTCGGTTTACGTGTTCACTGGGAAGTTCGCCTTTGGGACTCGAAAGGATTGTGAGCGAGTTTCTCAGTCTCTTGGTGCTTTGATTGAGAGTTCAGTGACTCAGCGCACTAACTATCTCGTGATCGGAACTTTCGGCAGTAGAGATTGGGTGCACACCAACTATGGGCGCAAGGTTCAGAAGGCGGCGAACTACCGTGAGAAGGGCATCCCGTTGGCCATCGTTTGCGAGGATTACTGGCGCAAGGATCTACCGTGACGTCTAACTCGCGCGTACAACGGACGCCGCTTCGCGGCGCCGCTGACGCGCCACATCGTTAGGCCGATGATCGACAACGCGAGCGCGCGGCGCGCGGTCAGGGGGCATGAGGCTCTCGCCTCTGCCTTCCTGGTTGGCCTGGTCTCTTGGTTTACCGTCGGGCGCCACGCTAGCTTGGAGGATGCCGAGGGCTACGCGCGGTTTCCATCTGAGTATCTCGCCTTGTTCGTCCTCGCCGCGCTACTTGGGCTCCTGTTCGCAGGAAAGGCGAAGCAGGTGGCGTGGGGCATGGCCTCAGCTCATGCGCTGGGTGCAATCATCACGACCTCTCGTGGTGACGGGGATGGATTGTGGTCATTGATCTTGGTCTGGATCGCTGGGACGTGGTGGGTGTTCCTTGCCCTCGCCTGGCTATCAGGGCGGTCTCGACGTGCGGTCGTGCGATTCCGGCATGGTAGAAGTGTGTCGTGAGCTTCGGTGCACGGCCTAACTCGCGCGTACAACGGACGCCGCTTCGCGGCGCCGCTGACGCGCCAAATCGTTGTACGGATTGACGACTGCCCGAATGGACATCGAGTTTCGACCCACTCTGCCCTAGGTTGTGCTCATGCGGCCCCATGGCAGCCTCCGTCTCGCGCTCATGCTCCTGCTATCGAGCGCGCTGGCGTGCTCGGGATCGAGTCCGATCGTGGCAGGCTCCTCGGTTTCCCCCACCCCATCCCGGGAAGCGCGGTCGCCTGAGCCGACCGCCACTGGCTTGCCCCTCCCGTCATGCCCGGAGGCGCGGCGGTGGGTGAGGTTCGTATCTGACGATCCGGCCCTGCGATTCGACGCGCCCGTCCTGTCCGACACATTCGGAGAGGACAACCGGCTGGATCCGAAGCAGGGCGATTGGAGCGGCGTCGCCTATCAATCAGGAGGCGGATGTCGCGTCGGGAAGTGGACCTTCGCTGGGGAACGGTTCGGGGGAGCAAGTCTCGACTTCTCTGATGCGACAGAGCGGCAGGTCTTCCTCAACCATCGGTGGTTCGTACGTGACGGAGAGACGTTCGTGATTCAGGGCGGCGCCAAGAGACTCACTTATCGCGTGCGACCTATCGAGACTCTTGAGATCGGCGCATCTCGAGCTGTGTTGTTCCAGGCGAGCAGCATGCGCCCGTTCTTCCTAGAGGGCGACCCTGCAGATCGGGATGATGAGCTTGTCGCCGTGATCAACTTCCCCGACGGATACCACGATGTCTTCGCCAGTCTTTCGATCCACCTAATCCACCGCGTCACGGTCGATCAGCTCCGACGCGCGGTTCTGTCGTTGGTGCTCACCGAGTCCTAGGATGGAGCGGATGGCAACCTGGGGAGGGCCGCCTAACCGTACAACTCGCGGCTGCAACGGACGCAGCCGGCGCTTCGCGCCGATCTGCGCCGCTGAGCCACAGGGTAGTTCCACGGACCGGCAGGCAAGGCAAATGAGCACTTCTCCGAGCTAGAGATCCTCTTATAGGGTAATCCCAATGCGTCAAATTATTGATATGCACGTCCATGCCTACGGCGGGGAAGGGTCCGCGACAAGCGCTTACTTCGGGTCGGAGTACACCAACCCGCTCACCGGGAACACGATCACGGCGTCGCTGGGTCCTGAAGAGCACTTGAAGGAAACCTTCGATGCTTTCGACGCATTGGGAATCGTCAAAGCGATGGTTAGTCCCGGGACACCGCTAGGCGTAGCAGCGTTCCACGCGCACGACCCTGACAGGGTCCTTGTGGGCCACAACATCGACGATCTGGATATCGAGGCAGCACGGTCGGCCTACGAACGGGGGCTGCTCGACGTGATCGGCGAGGTGACATTGCAGTACGCGGGAGTTGCGCCTGACGACCCTCGAGTGGGGACGATCTTCGGCTTGGCGGCTGAACTCGACGTGCCCGTCGGCTACCACATGTTGCCCGGAGGCCCTCCGGGCCGGGCGGCTATGGGAATGACCAAGATGCGAGGCGCACACGGAAATCCGTTGCTCTTGGAGGATCACCTCGAGAGATACCCATCGGTCCGCTTATACGTTATGCATGCCGCCTGGCCCATGGTCTCCGAGCTTCTCGCCCTTCTCTACGCCTATCCTCAAGTATCGGTCGACATAGGCGTCATCGCATGGTCCCAGCCGAGAGCCGAGTTTCACTCATACCTCCGTCGGCTGGTGGATGCGGGCCATACCGACCGCATCATGTTCGGATCTGATCAGATGGTCTGGCCTCAGATGATCGCCGTGTCCGTGGAGACTGTTGAAGAGGCGCCCTTCCTGAGCGAAGTACAAAAGCAGGCTATCTTCCACGACAATGCGGCGACCTTTCTCCGCTTCTGACGTGACTCTCGAAACTACAGAATGGCGTCATGGCCGTAGAACACGCCGTTGCAGCCGACCAGCTTCGCTGGCGGGTGAACGGCAAATCCGTTGGACGGACCAGGCTCCTCTGTGGCCCTAGCTGCCTTATCGACGCCCCGGCTCACCGCTGAGCCCTTGGCCCCCTCGCACTTCGATGTTGTCCACAGCCTTCATTCGGACGCGGTCTTCATGCAGTACCTAGGAGGCGTGCGTTCCAAGCCACAGACTTTGGAGTACCTCGACCGCAACGTTGGGCACTGGCGCCAGCATGGCTTCGGGATTTGGATCCTTCGCCTGTCGGGCTCGGGCGAATTCGTAGGCCGAGCGGGGCTGCGCTTCCTCGAGATCGGCTCCTCCTCGGAGGTGGAGATCGGATGGGGGCTGCGCCCGGCCTTCTGGGGGCAAGGGCTTGCCGCCGAGATCGCCAGGGAGTGCCTTGTGGTGACGCGGGAGATCTTGGGGTTCGATACCATCGTCGCGACGGCTCAACCTGAGAACATTGCTTCCTTGCGCGTGATGGAGAGGCTAGGAATGAGCTTCGAGCGACGGGTGTTCCTCGGCGGAATTGAACTCGATCTGTACCGGCTTCGACTCGACGGGCCGTCCAACTCGCGGTTGCAGCCGACGCTCGCTGACGCTCGCGCGGCTGAACCGCCAAATCGTTGAACGGACTGGGAGCGTCGATGAACGAGAGCGCCACGCTGGAGCGAGAGACGCCGACCCCAAGGGGGACAAGGCGGCGCGTGGGTCGAGTAGTCGTCGGCCTTGTTGGTGTACTAGCGCTCTCGACCGGGATCGGCGTACTCGCCTGGCTCCTCACGTACCAACCGTTGACCTACGGCAACGGTCGGAACCTCCCTGAAGCCAAGACGATCGAAACGGTGGGGCTGGGAACGGAGTACCAATTCCGCGCGACTCAGGCTGGAACGTTCGAAGTCTGGGTCCAGATCGAGAACAGCGGCCCACGCGCTGTGACGATCGAAGAGATCATGCCCGAACAGCACTACTACTGGCGGTTCAAAGAGGCAGCCGTCGGCGCCTTCGGCCCCGAACCGTATGGCAACTTCGGGCGGGAGTTTCGGCCGTTCACCCCGCAGAGGATGGAGTCCGGCGACTATCTTTGGCATGAAGCCATCCTCTCGTAGCTCGGATGTCTCCATCAAGCCCGGCGCGGTTCAATCGCGGCCGCGGGGCCGGGACGTCGCACCTCAGCGTCTGCGACATGGAAGAGCGTTGATTTGATCCGCATCCTGGTTGAGGGTCGAGGTCGTACGGGGACTGGTGCCCAGGGGTAGCGCCGTGGTTCAAAGCCTGCTGCTCGTTTGAAGGTGTCAGAGCTCGGCGTCAAGGACGAACCGCATTCCTTTCGCAACGGCGAAGATCACCCTTGGTTCAAGCTGCAGGGCAGCAAGATCCGCCCCGAAGGTGGTCTCGGGATCGAACCAGAATGAAGATCCCGAGCAACATCCCGTCACGAAGATGCTTGCGGGATCCACGAACCTGCCGACTGCCGTCAAGGGCGCCACTTCCTCAGGATGTTCGATATTGCGGAACACGAAGCGGCCTCGCCAGTTCACCCCACGTCCGACGACGTCCAACGCGAACCGTTGAAGCCCGGCCTGAAACGCGGCTTCGCCTGCCGGCCCTGCTGTCGTACCCGGGTCCAATGTGATGTTTCCTCCAGCGATCGGCGTCCCGTCTGGTTCGGCGAAGTGGAAAGAGACCCGCTCGCGCTGGACGTCGATGGACATGATCTTGGGATCGGGTTCCTTCGGGATGAACAGATACTCCCGGCCCACGACGATCGGGAGGTCTTCCGAGAGGATGAGTCCACGCGACCAGATCCGATTCTCGGGATCGAGCAGCGCTGTCAGCATCGCCCCTTGTGTATCGGGGATCGTCACATCCTCCGTGTTCACGACGAACGCCGTAATGGCCTCGTCATAGGGAGCCAGGTCGGCGTCGAAGTATCTGAGAACCAGCAGCGCGGCGACCCCTCTGCCGCTCTCCGTTCTCACAGGCTGATATCCCGTTCCCGCGGTCCACGACTCCATCGTCGCGATGTCGCCGTAGCCGATGATGAACGCCGCCGCTCCGTCGTAGTACCGGGCCGGCAGTCGTACGCGGACGTTGGTGCTAGTGACGATGCTGTGCGTGTATGGATACTGGACGGTGAAGAGTGGGTCGTAGCAGCTGCCCATCTCACACCGGGGCGGGGGCGGATCGCGCGGATCCTCGGGTCGTGCCATGTCAGGCGAAACCGTTAGTCCTGCGATCAAGCCCAGGATCAAGGCCGTGCGAGCGATCATCGCGTTCCTCCTTACGGCGAGATGGTCAGGTTGCCGTTCATGACGGGCGCTGCCGCTTCGGGGTGAGCGCCACATGCGCCATCCGCAGGCTCGGCCGTGACGGTTGCGTAGTCACCGAAGCCGACGGGGCGGGGGCTCGCGTCGTAGGCGGTGATGAAGTACCTGACGCCATCGGACCCGGTGCCGGACGCCTGAACCCGGTGGTAGGGGAGATACGGAGGGATCGGGTAGACGGATGGCTGCCAGGTCACGTCGAGACAGTCGAGCGTTATCTCGATGGAAGGCAGGGGCAACTCGCCGCCGAGCCATGCGCGACCGGGGATCGGGCCGAGTGCGTCCGAGAGGGCCTCGATCCCCAACCATGCTCCGTCCCGAACCTGCACCACGCCGCTCACGATGTGCTCAGCAGGTACGGCCCGGGATACTCCCGGGGCTACCGCCATCACGATCCCCACGAACGCCAGCCTCATGGCCTTGGATGCCATCGTTGATCTCCTCCCATTCTGCGATCGAGCCTCTCGCATTCTGGTGTGGAGGGGCCGCGGAAACATCGCTCGCGCGAGCGATGTTTCATCGCACCGCGGGGTGCAGGATGAGCCGGTCATGATGGTCATCATCGAGCTCGACCAGCGGGATCCTCCCCGCGGAACGATCCGGGTTCGGCCCGCGGCGGAAGGACCCGATGGCAGCCCAGGCGACCTCGTTTTCGGGGGGTGGCTGGGTCTGGTCGGCACGCTCTACGAGTTGCTCGGGACACGACCAGAGGAATCACGCCGAGGGGGCTAGACTGAGCTGCTCGGGGGATGCAGGAGGCTGGTGGTGCCGCAGGGGGCGATCAGAGTTGCTGATTCGCATGGGACGGTGCGGTTGTTCGGGCGTTCCTCCGAGCTGACCCACCTCCGCGACGCGCTCGACCTCGTGGCCACGGGCCGATCCAGGACCGTGATGGTCGAAGGCGAGGCTGGGATCGGGAAGAGCCGCCTAGTCGAAGAGCTGCTCGTCGCCGCCCTCCTCGCCGGGTTTGACGTCATCGCGGGCCGAGCCGAAGAGCTCGAGCGGATGCGTCCTTTCGGCGCGATCGCCGACGCGATCGCAACCGCTGAGCCGTCGGGGCGACAAACGAGCGAGCGAGCGCGATCCCTCTTGGCTCTGATCCGGGGCGGCACGGCGAACGCGCATCAGTTGATCGACGGGCTGATGGACGTCGTCGAGGAGCGCGCTCTCGCCACGCCTCTGGTCCTCGTGATAGAGGACCTGCATTGGGCCGATCCGAGCACCATCACGGCCGTCCGATCCGTGCAGCGGCGCCTCGGCTACCTCCCGATCCTCCTGGTCGGGACGCATCGGCCGCACCCGGAAGGCCCTGAGCTCACTTCGTTCCTGGATGCCGCGTCGCGCGATGGCGCGACGACGATCGCGCTCCAGCCGCTCGACGGTGACGCTGTCGGTGAACTCGCGAGCGAGATCCTCGGATGCGGGATCGGCTCGGGCATCGTCGGCGCGCTCGAGATGGCAGCCGGCAACCCGCTCTACGTCACCGAGCTGCTGCGAGGGCTGCTCGACCAAGGGAGCATCACGGTCGCAGGCGACATCGCGGACGCGGACCTAGATCTACTGCCCGCCACGATGCGCTTGACGATCCTTCGACGGCTGAGCTTCCTTCCCGCCGACACGATCGAGCTGCTCCGTTTCGCGGCGGTCCTCGGCTCCAGCTTCGGCATCGATGAACTGGCTGCGGTCACCGGGACCCGCGTGTCCCGGGTCGTGGTCACGCTCGCCTCGGCCATCGCATCGAAGGTCATCCGCGAGCGAGGCGATCATCTCAGCTTCCGGCACGACCTGATCCACGAGGCGATCTATCAAGACATCCCCGCACCGGTGCGAGCAACGATGCACGTCGAGGCGGCGAAGGCTCTGCGATCGTTATCGGTTCCCGCACCACGCGTCGCCGAGCAGTTGCTCCGAGGTGTGCAGATTCCCACGCCGGGCATGATCGAGCTGATCACGGAAACGGCGGCGAGCCTGCGGAAGCTCGCGCCGCGCGTGGCCATCGAGCTATACGAGCGCGCGGTCGAGCTGCTCGGAGAGCAAGCGCCGGCCCAGATACACCGGAAGATGCTGATGCCGCTGGCTGCCGTGGGCAGGGCGAGCGATGCGATCAACCTCGCCGAGCAGCTGCTCGCGACGGAACTGGACCCAAGGGACGAGATCCTGGTCAGGCTGACGCGGACCGAGATCATGGCCCGTGACGGCTGGGCGGGTTTGTGCATCCCGGAGCTCCAAGCATTGGTCGACGATGATCGGTTCCCCGACATGTGGCGTCTGTCGGCGCGCGTCGCGCTGGCGAACCTCTACATGCGACAAGGCCTCGCTGAGGCGGCACTCGCGCCGGCCGAGCAGGTCTGCCAGCTAGCGCGAGAAGCCGGGAATCACCTGACGCTCGCAGCAGGCCTCAGCACGCATGCGTGCGCGCTGGAGTTCATGGGCAGACCGGCCGAGGCGGTCCGCTCGATGGAAGAGTCGCTTCAGCTGGACACGCGGTATAAGGGGAACATCCACATTCCCCACGCGCAGCTGATGCTGTTCCTGTACCAGGCGGATCGATTCGACGACGCACGGCGAGTCGCCGAAGAGGGGCACCGCCGGTATCAGGAGACAGGCGATATCTCATCGATGGTGCCTCTCGCATCCATCGGCTCTTTCATGCGTCTCCTCGAAGGTGGATTCGACGAAGCGCTCGCCGAAGCCGAAAGCGCGCTCGAGCTGATCAGGGTGGGCATCGGCTCCAAAACGGGGATGCTTGTGGGGTGCACGACGGTCGCGCAGGTCTCTCTGCGTCGAGGCGATCTTGAGGCTGCGTCGCGCGCGGTTCTGCGCGCGCGAGAGGAGATCCAGGACAAGGGCGGTCTGGTGCCGTGGGCGGACACGGCCGATTGGTCGGACTCGCTGTGTCGGGAAGCCACAGGCGATCCCGAGGGGGCAGCGGAGACCGCCTGGCAGGGCTGGCAGACGGCGACGATGCGGTATTCGGTGGGTTGGCGCCTCTTCGCACCGGACCTCGTTCGACTCTTGCTCGCGACCGGCTCGGGGGACCGAGCGATGACCGTCACGGAGGATGCCGACGAAGGCGCGCGTCGCGCGGACGGTATCCCCTCTGCGGGCGCAGCGGCGCTGCGTTGTCGCGGGCTCGTCGCCGACGATCCTGAGCTGTTGCTCGCGGCGCTCGATCTGTATCGGCGGGGGCCGCGCGCATTCGAACGCGCGCTGACGTGCGAGGACGCCGCGGGCTCGCTGGCTCGGCACGATATGAAGGCGGATGCCAGGCCGTTGTTCGAGGAAGCGCTTGCTTTCTACGAGCAGGTCGGGACCGTGCGGGATGCTGCGCGATTGACCGCCGCGATGCGTTCGGCGGGTGTCCGCCGTGGCTCGAGGGCGCCGCGCCGTCGACCTGCGACGGGGTGGGCGGCGCTTACGCCCAGCGAGCTAGAGGTCGCGCGCCTGGCGGCTGAAGGCTTGATGAATCAGCAGATCGCCGATCGGTTGTTCATCTCGAAGTGGACGGTGATGACGCACCTGTCTCACATCTTCGGCAAACTCGGCATCTCCTCACGCACCGAGCTTGCGGGCATCACCGCGCGCAAGCTCCACTCCGGCTAGCTCGGACGTGCTTTGACGCGCGCGGACGAAGTGGATCGTCGCGGCCATCGGATAGTCCTGTCACGTCGCGGACTTCATCTTCGCAACTTTCACCCTGACCTCTGGCGGCCTCAACTCGATACCACGCGGCAGTCACCTCCCCTTGGAGCCGCACACCGTCACGGCGAACGAACAGCTCGATCTTTCGTGGCGCCGCCAAAAGTTGTCTCCTGCTCACGTGGCGCTTCCCTCCTCCTCCCCTTGATTGCGCGCCATCGCTTCCGTCCGGTTCTGTGTTCTAGATGGGTGCCGCATGTGCGCCGCAGGTCCGCGGACGGGACGATCCGCGATCCCCCGATCTGAAGGGGCGCTTGCTCGTGAGGGCGGATAGTCTGGCCCCCCAAGGGGCAGATGGCATGCTTGGCCAGGCGTGGTTTGGAGGGCGGGTATGGACGTTCGACTACCCGGGCCGACGCCTCCTCCTGCAGCCCCTCGAGTTCAAGCCGGAGCAGTCGACCGCTGTGCCCGTAGGCTTTCCAACCGACGCGGACGGGAGGCCGTCCACGCACTTCCCGAGCATCAGTGCACAGGTGGATGGCCAGGACCATTGGTTCTTGTTCGATACTGGCGCGACAGCTCACCTATCGCTGGCGGCCCGCGACGCGCTCGGCGCGTCTGAACGGATCGCTACCTGCTTCGTCGTGGCGAGCGTGTTCGAGACGTGGCGAACCGCTCACCCCGAATGGCCCGTTGTGCACGCTGGTGACCTCAGCGTCGGAGGCCAGGACCTGATTCAGGCTCCCGAGGTGACGGTTGCCGGCGTCTCGGTTGGGCCGGTGTGGTTCGCGCGACGTCCCGATCCGGCCTTTCACGATGACATGACGAGCATGATGGATCGTCCGGTCGACGGGGCCTTGGGCGGATCGCTTCTTCGCCACTTCAGGATCACGGTTGACTATCCTGGTGCCGTCGCCTACTTCGAGAGCCATGACTGAGTGCCGTTCAACTCGCGATTTGAGCCGATGACACGAACCTGGCCGGCTGATTGGGATGCGAGGAGAGCAGGCAAGGATTGCCCGTTCTGCGCGGAAGGACGACCTTCCGAACGCGAGGGTGGAAGCCGGTTCTTTCGCGGGACGGTTGCTGACGCGTATCTCCAGCGCAAGGGCTCCGCACCCGGCTACAGCATCGTGATCTTCCGCGGGCGCCACGTCGCTGATCCAACTCAACTCACAGCGGACGAACTGATCGCCTACTGGGCAGAGGTCCAAGAGGTGGCGAAGAAGGTCGAGGAAGCCTGTAGACCCTGCCACCTGAACTACCAGATCCTTGGAAATGCGGTTCCACATGTTCACGTGCACATCACGCCACGGTATCTGGATGACCCGGCCCCGGAACGTCCGCTCATGTTCGCTGACCGACTCCAGGAGATGCCCGATGAGGAGTACGCTCAGCTTGTGAAGGCGCTGGGAGGGATCAAGTGAGCCGTTCGCCGTTCAACTCGCGCGTGCAACGGACCGTCCGCCTGCGGCGTCCGGCCGCTGACGCGCCAAATCGTTGAACGTGTGCCGACGAGGATCTGGAGGCGGTTGAGCCATAGGATGTCGGCGACGCCGGGAGGACTGACCATGCCGCCCATCTTGTACATCGACGTTTCAGCCATCCGGCCTGGGAGCCTGGAGACGGTCCGGGCGCTGACGGCTGACTTGGTGGCGTTCGTCCAGGCGAAGGAGCTGCAGTTGATCGCCTACGACTTCTTCTTCGACGAGTCGGAAACCACGATGACATGCGTGGCGCTGCACCCGGATTCTGCATCGATGGAGTTGCACATGGAGGTCGGTTGGGAGAAGTTCCGTTCCTTCAGCCCGCATATTGAGCAGCGATCCATCGATGTGTATGGCGAGGCGAGTCCGAGCGTGATCGAGCGGCTTCATGGGAAGATCGAGATGTTGGGTAGTGGCAGCGTGTGCGTGCATCGCCTTCAGGCTGGGTTTCTCAGGCTCGGTGCAGCTGCTTCTCCGGGCGGGTGAGTCGGCTGGTCGCCAGCGGTGCCGGGTGGCACGCCCCGCTGATGCCGCTGCACAACTCGGCGCTGCACCCGACGGCCCGGCGCCGTAGCGTTGGGAGCGTAGGTTGCACGTTGGTGTGGCGCCTGGTCGCGGGTGAGCGTCAGGAACGTTAACCCGACCTCCCGTCCCGAGTCCGGCGCGCGGAGAATCGAGGTGCCCGAGCAGGGTCGGTCGGTTGACAGATGTATATGTGTGGCGTATACATGAGGAGTGGGCGAGCTGCGCAAGGCGCTCCAGGAGGCGGTGGGCTTCCAATGGGACGAGGGCAACGCTGATAAGAACCTTGAGAAGCACGAGGTCAGTGACGGTGAGTGCGAACAGATCTTCCTCAACGTCCCGCTTGTCGTGGGAGGGGACGCTGCGCACTCCAAGGAGGAACTCCGAGGTTACGCCTTGG
>Ga0299906_10004663_pt1 | contig 11200 bp, 7 predicted proteins | sample RVTome_14_FD_200259 | JGI IMG/M metagenome (GOLD analysis project Ga0299906, IMG submission 200259) | Soil microbial communities from uranium-contaminated site in the Upper Colorado River Basin, Wyoming, United States - RVT145D125 (version 2) ... | reverse complement strand
ACTTCGACGTCGGCCTCGCCACACCGCAGATCGTCGACAAGCGGCTGGTCTACATGACGCCCGAATGGAAGGATGCCTTCCGGTTCACCGCGCAGGAGGCCGACCGCCTGGGCCTGGAACTGACCATCGCGGCGTCGCCCGGCTGGTCCGAGACCGGCGGCCCCTGGGTGAAGCCCGAGGACGGGATGAAAAAGCTCGTGTGGAGCGAGACCGGCCTCGTCGGCGGCAAGCGTTTCGCAGGCAAACTTGCGCCGCCACCGTCGGTTACGGGAGCGTTCCAGTCCATGGGCCAGAGGTCGTTCGGCCACGCGATGGCCGGGGACCCGAAGGTTCCGACGTATTACGCCGATGTCGCGGTCTTGGCGTTCCCTGTCGCCGCTCCCTCCGCACCGGCCGCTTCGGTCGTGCGCGACGGAAATGGCGTGGTGTTGGACGGCAGTGCCCTGACCGATGGGGATTTCAGCACCGCGCTCCAAATCCCCACCCCCGAGAAGGGCAGGGCGACCTTGGCTATCGAGTATGAGAAGCCGCAGACGGTCCGATCCGCGACGCTGTACTCATCCGGCGGGGTCCCGCTCTTCTTCGGTTCGAACTACAAGGCGGTACTCGAGGCGAGCGACGATGCCCGGACATGGCGGCGGGTCGGGGATCTGGCGATAGCGACGCTGCCGACCACGATCGGTTTCGTGCCCGTAACGGCTCGTCACTTCAGGGTTTTGTTCGATCCGCGTCCGGGCAACGTCAACCCCGCGCTCGAAGTGACGATCCCCGGCGTCGATCCCGGCGGGCTGGCCGCGTTCGCAGGCATGATGGGGAACAGCGCCGAGCCGTTGAAGGTCGCCGAGTTCGAGCTGTCGAGCGAGGACCGTATCGATCGCTACGAAACGAAGGCCGGCTTCGAAGTCGCGCGCGACTACTACGCGTTGGAGCGTGGCCTAGCCGACGCCAAGGGCGTCGACCCGAAGCAGGTGATCGACCTCACCGCCCGGCTCAAGCCGGACGGCACGCTCGACTGGACGCCCCCCGCCGGCCATTGGCGGGTGCTGCGCCTCGGCTATTCGTTGCTGGGTACCACCAACCATCCGGCATCTCCCGAGGCGACCGGGCTCGAAGTCGACAAGCACGACGGATCGGCGGTGCGGCGTTACCTTGAGCACTACATCGGCCTCTACCGTGACGCGGCCGGCCCGGATCTCGTTGGCAAGCGGGGCGTTCAGGCGATCGTCACCGACAGCATCGAGGTTGGAGCATCCAACTGGACGCCGCGACTTGTCGCCCAGTTCAAGCGGCTGCGCGGCTACGATCCCACGCTTTGGCTGCCGGCGCTGACCGGGACGATTGTGGGCTCGCGTGCGACAAGCGACAAATTCCTCTACGATTACCGCCGCACGCTCGCGGACCTTATCGCCAGCGAGCACTATGGCACCGTCGCGACCGTGGCGCACGAAAACGGCCTCAAAATCTACGGCGAGGCGCTCGAGGGCGCGCCGGGCACGCTGGGCGACGACATGTCGATGCGCCGCTACGCCGATATTCCCATGTCGGCGATCTGGACGCATCCCCGCGCGCAGACCCTGCGGAATCCGAGCGTCATCGACATGCGCGGTGCGGCTTCGGTCGCGCACGTGTACGGCCAGAATCTCGTCGCGGCCGAAGCACTGACCTCTTCGCTCGCCTACTGGTATCATGCGCCGGCCTATCTCAAGCGGATCATCGATCTGGCCTTCGTCAACGGCGTCAACCGTCCGGTGATCCACACCTCGGTCCACCAGCCGGTCGATGACAAAGTACCCGGGCTCTCGCTGTCCATCTTCGGCCAGTTCTTCAACCGACATGAAAGCTGGGCGGAACTCGCGAAACCCTGGGTCGATTACCTCTCGCGCAACTCACTGATGCTGCAGCAGGGACGTAACTATGCCGATGTTGCCTATTTCTACGGCGAAGAGGCGCCCCTGGCCGCGCTTTTTGGAGACGGCAAGCCGGTGCTGGGCGCGCCGCGCACCTATGCCTACGACTTCGTCAGCCCCGACGCGCTCACCGGCGCGCTGGTCAACGACGGCGGAGATCTCGCGACCCCGGGCGGAGCGCGCTATCGGGTGCTTTATCTCGGCGGGTCGTCGCACAAGATGACGCTGCCGACGCTGCGCAAGCTCGCGGAGCTGGTGGAAGGCGGGGCGACCGTGGTCGGCGCCAGGCCCGAGGGCGATCCCGGCCTGCGCGGCGATGCTGTCGAATACGCTGCACTCACCGCGAAGCTGTGGCCGGGCGGCGAGATGACCCAGGTCGGTAAGGGCCGCGTGATCGCTTCGACTGATGTCGAGGGGGCGTTGGCCAAGGCCGGGGTAGCGCCTGACTTCCGCTACTCGGGTGGCAAGGAGGGGGCCTCGATCCCGTTCCTCCACCGCAAGCTCGCAGACGGCGACAGCTACTTTCTGGTAAACCAGCAAGACCGCACCGAAACGATCGAGGCGCACTTCAGGGTAACCGGCAAGGCGCCCGAGCTTTGGCGCGCTGAAACCGGCAAGACGGAGGCTGTCAGTTACCGCATCGAGAACGGCGAGACGATCGTGCCGCTGACGCTGCACGCCGACGAATCGGTCCATGTGGTATTCCGCAAGGTCGCAGCGGAGCCGTCACGCGCGATCAAGCAACTCGAGCCTGTGGAGATCGGGCGGATCAGTGCACCGTGGCAGGTTGCCTTCCAAGCGGGGCGCGGCGCGCCCGCAGCGACGACGATGGCCACGCTGACGCCGCTAGACCAAAGCCCCGAGGCAGGCATCAAATACTTTTCCGGCATCGCCACCTACAAGAATACTCTCGTCACGCCGCGCAGCTGGCGGCCCGGCAAGCCGCTATGGCTGGACCTCGGCGAAGCGCGCGAGGTGGCGGAGGTGCTGGTGAACGGCAAGTCCGCCGGCTACGCCTGGCACGCGCCCTACCGCGTCGACATCGGTTCGGCGGTGCGCCCCGGCAGGAACACGCTCGAGGTGCGGGTCGCCAACTTGTGGGTCAACCGCCTGATCGGCGATGCCCAGCCGGGCGCGCAGAAGATCACCTGGACCGCGGTGCCGACCTACAAGGCAGACGCGCCGCTGCGCCCATCCGGCCTGCTCGGCCCAGTGCGCATAATCTCCATTTCGTCTCAACCTTAGTTCCCTCAGCAATGTACTCCTCAAAACCTCCTGCCATCTGCATGAAATACACGTGCCGCATGCTGTTAGCCGTGCTGGCTTTTTATTTTTGTGCGGTGCAAGTCCGCGCTGAAACCGACACCGAGAAGCAAGCTCGAGAGAGCGCGCAGGCCGAAATGCTTTCCGGCCGCAAACTGCCGCCGATCACACCGGTCGATGCGCCGTCCGTTTCAGGCGGAATTCAGCTCTATCCCGATGCCAAAGTCGAAGGACCGGGTGAACAATGGGACAAATTTGCCGGCGGTCTCATTTGCCGCAATATCGTACGGCCAACTCTGACGCCTTTTCTGCCAGACCCCGCCAAAGCGACGGGCACGGTCGTGATCGTTGCCCCCGGCGGAGCGTTTATGTACGTGGGGATGGACGGAGAAGGCTACAAGGTCGCGCAACGCATGCATCCGAGCTGGGCGTCGATCCTTCGCGTATCGTCATTATGGGCGGAAGCGCAGGCGGCGGGCATGCCGCCATGCTGGCGATTGCCGCTAGAGATCGCGGAGAAGTGCCCATCAAGCTGCAGGTTCTAGTTTATCCCATGCTCAACGATCGCACGGGGAGTACAGTGACCGTGCCTTCTTGGATGGGCATTATATCTGGACGGCCGAGTCCAACCGGTTCGGCTGGACGTCGTTTTTGGGTGTTCCGGCGGGTTCTGCGTCTGTGCCCAAGGGCGCGGTGCCAGCCAGGCTGGACGACGTGCGCGGACTGCCTCCTGTTTTCATTGCGACGGGGACTCTCGATCTTTTTGCGAACGAGGACATCGAGTATGCCCGCCGGTTGATGAACGCGGGGGTCCCCACCGAGCTCCATGTTTTCCCAAGGGCGTATCACGGTTTTGACGGTGTCCCCACGGCGTCGATCACAAAGGTCTACAAAGCCGCGTTGGACGAGGCGCTGAATCGCGCGTTTGCTCCGACGAAATGATCCTGAATTCCGCAGAGGGTTAACCACTAGTTGCGCTAATGATCCCTAATGTCCGGAATTACACCCCAAAAATGGTCATGCCGGGAAAAAGCTTGATGGGGGAAGCTAGACGCGACGCCGCTCTACAACTTGATAGAGACCGAAGCGGTTATTTCTCAGCCGGCATTCCGACGGTGGCAGATGCTGCTCGAACACATGGACGCGACGAAGTCCACCTTATCCACGCTGAAGCGATTGATTGTGGGCGGATCCGCACTGCCCGGGGCCATACTGCGTGGCTTTCAAGAACGCTATGGCGTCGAGGCGGTGGCGTGCTGGGGCATGACGGAGCCTCCCCGCTGGCCATCGCCACCTCCTCGCGGCTCACGCCGGAGCTCACCGCCAAGCCTTACGATCTGCAGGTGCCCTATCGGTTGAAGGCCGGTCGTCCCCCGGTGGGGGTCGAGCTGAAAGTGAGAGGCGTGGCTCGACCAAATCCTTCGTTGAGCGGACGCAAGGTCCGCCCCCTACAAGCCTTGGAGCCCGGGGCACCCCCGTCCCGGTGTCCCGCATCGAGTGCCGCCACGATGAGAGCCGCTCCGAGGTAGGCGTTTGCTGAGATCAGTCGATCACCCAGGTCGGCCACGACGGGCACGACGATCAACGCAGTCATCGCTGTGGTGCGCTTGCTGAGAATCAGCACGAGCACCGCGACGACCACGCCTATGCCAATGAGCAACATGCGGGCGGATTCGAATCGTGGACGGCGACGGGCGGGTTGCGGAACCTACTCTTTCTCGAAATCCAAGTAGTAGTCGAAGAACGGGAGCATCTGCTGCGGCAATCGACCCTCAGGGGTGTAGATGTCGCTGACGTGCGTGCCAATGTATTCCTCGGCAAAATGGGTGATACCCGCGTTCTCGAGGCGCTGGCTGAACATCGCGCACTGGATCGTGAATCGCTCGCCCGCGTTGCGCCCCCAGTCGAACTTGATCGCGCGCAGCTTAAGCAGGTTCTTGCGGTAGTCGTCGATCATGTAGAGCGGCATGTTCGCCTGCCATTTGCGCAACGCCTCCTCGTTCACTACCAGCTTGCCGTCGACGTATCCGAACGGCAGGTCGGTGAAGAACGGCGGTTTGTCCGGGTTGGGCGACCAGGAACGGCCGAAGCCGACCATCAACTTGCCAAAGTAGGTCCGGGCCAGCGCCTCCTCGGTGGTGATCTGCGACAGCTCGCGAAAGGTGCTGCTGTTGGGCCCGTATTCGCGCACGATGGCGAGCCCGCCGGGGCTGAGCGCGTAGACCGCGCCGAACACGTCGGGATGCTTCATCGCCAGCAGGAGGGCGCCGTAGCCGCCCATGCTGTGCCCGGTGATGCCGCGGCTGCCGGCGGCGGGGATCGTCCTGTAGTTGTCGTCCACATACGCCACCACGTCCTGCACGGTGAAGTCCTCCCAGTTGCCGAACACGCCGGAGTTGCTGTAGAAGCTGCCGCCGTAGGTCGTTTTCTGGTTGGAGATGGCGAGGATGAACGGGCGGATGCGCCTGGTGGCGATGGCCTGGTCGAGCAACCGCGCCATGGGTTCGAGCATGGTGTTGTCGCCGGTGTAGCCGTGCAGGAAGTGGATGACCGGGTAGTGCCGGTCGCTGTCGGCATAACCCGGCGGCAGGTAGATGGAGATCGCGCGGGTGGCGTTCTCGCCCATGTCGTTCCGGAGGTGGACCGAGTGTATCATCTGGTTCACTACGGTGCCACTAGGTTGGTCGGCGGCGGCCCGACCGAAACCGACGATCACCAGGAGGACAAGGAACGGGTAACGCATAAACGATGGGGTGGTTTTTTCCCGGAGATTTGAGTTTGGGTTCGCGGGCGTGCCTCGGCTGAGTCCGAGAGCGGACTAGGTCGCGGGGCATGGGAAAAGATTCCCCTTGACCCAACGTTGGGTCAATGAGAATCTTCGAGACCCTCATTACTTACGAAAAACGGCAATCCCCACAACGTGCGTCTGATAACACATCGCGATACTGTCCTCGACCGTCTCATGCGGGCAGGCCGGACTCGAGTTCCCATCCTCTCGCCAAACGCCGAGACACCTGAGGAGATGGAAGGCGTGATGCTCGCCGCCCAAGCCTATGCGAGGGCCACAAGAAGTCACTCCGTCGTTATCGGCCTCGGCGTCACGCAAAACCTCCTCGCGGCTCACGCCGGAGCTCACCGCCAAGCCTTACGATCTGCAGGTGCCCTATCGGTTGAAGGCCGGTCGTCCCCCGGTGGGGTCGAGCTGAAAGTGAGAGGCGTGGCTCGACCAAATCCTTCGTTGAGCGGACGCAAGGTCCGCCCTTACAAGCCTTGGAGCCCGGGGCACCCTGGTCCCGGACAGAGACATCGGTGCCGATCCGTGAAATTAGTGGCTAAAAAGCCGTCCCCATGAGCAAAGTTTACCCCAGCGCCCCGGCCGCCCTCCACGACCTGCTGCACGACGGTATGATCGTCGCCGCCGGGGGCTTCGGACTGTGCGGCATTCCGGAGAACCTCATCGCAGCCTTGCGCGACAGTGGTGTGATGGGGCTGACCATTATTGGCAACAACGCCGGCGTAGACGGTTTCGGCATGGGCCTGCTGCTCGCCGGCCATCAGGTGAAGAAGGTTGTGGCCTCCTACGTCGGCGAAAACAAGGAGTTCGAGCGCCAGGTTCTCGCCGGCGAACTCGAGCTGGAACTCGTCCCACAAGGCACGCTGGCCGAGCGGCTGCGCGCTGGTGGTGCGGGCATCCCCGGCTTCTACACACGCACCGGCTTCGGCACGAAACTCGCCGAGGGCAAGGAAACCGGGACCTTCGATGGCCAGGACTACGTGCTCGAGCGCGCCATCCGCGCCGACGTCTCGCTCGTGAAAGCCTGGAAGGGCGACACGAGCGGGAATCTCGTCTTTCGGAAGACCGCGCGGAACTTCAACCCCATGGTCGCCACCTGCGGCCGGGTCTGCGTCGCCGAGGTCGAGCATCTCGTCGGGCCGGGCGAGCTCGATCCCGACCAAATCCATACGCCCGGCCTCTATGTCGATCGCATCATCCAGGGCGAACGTTACGAGAAGCGCATCGAGTTCCGCACCGTGCGCGGTGCCGCAGTATCGCGGAAAGAGTCTCCCGTCCGCGAACTCATGGCGCGCCGCGCCGCGCGGGAGCTGCGCGATGGCTACGCGGTGAACCTCGGCATCGGCATTCCCATGCTTGTGGCCAATTTTATCCCGCCGGGCATCGACGTCATCCTCCAATCTGAGAATGGGCTGCTCGGTCTCGGACCATTCCCGTCAGAGGAGCAGGTGGATCCGGACCTCATCAACGCCGGCAAGCAGACCATCTCCACGATTTCCGGCTCGGCCTTCTTTTCCAGCGCCGACTCTTTCGCGATGATCCGCGGCGGGCACATCGATCTCACGATCCTCGGCGCTCTCGAGGTGACTGAAAACGGCGACATCGCCAACTGGATGGTGCCGGGCAAAATGGTCAAGGGCCCCGGCGGAGCCATGGACCTTGTGGCCGGCGTGAAGCGGGTGGTCGTCGTGATGGAGCACTGCGCCAAGGATGGCAGCCCGAAGATCCTCCGCCGTTGCACGCTGCCCATCACCGGCAAGGGCGTGGTGAATCTCATCATCACCGATCTCTGTGTGTTCGAGGTCAGGCCCAATGGAGGCGGTCTCGTGCTCATCGAGGTGCATCCTGGCGTCGCATTGGAGGATGTCCGCGCCAAGACCGGCTGTTCCTTTGAGGTAGCCCTCTCCGCCGGGACCGTATGACTCCCATTCGTCCCTATCCAATGACCACCCCCGCGCCTTCGCTCCCCCTCTTGATCGAGGGGACCCGGAGGCCTACTTCGGCGCGTTTGACGAACCTGCTGCGCTTTTTCTTCGCGATCACGACCAAGAGATCGGCGGTGTCACCACTGAAGTCTTCATTCCCTCAGAGTGTATTGTGGAGAAAACCAGCGACGTGTTCTTATGAATAAAAACATCGGTATGTTCTTCGTGGCAGCGGCCATTCTGCTCGCATGTTCAGCGCAAGCTACCACTCGCCATGTGGTTACGGTCGAGCGCAATGTCGCCGTAGCCATGCGCGATGGTGTCACGCTGCGCGCCGACATTTATCGGCCCGACACCGACGAGAAATTCCCCGTGCTGCTCCATCGCACGCCCTACGACAAGAGTTATGGCCCCAGTTTTGGGCTCAAGGCCGCCGCCCAAGGCTATGTGGTGATCTTCCAGGATGTCCGGGGACGTTACGCCTCGGAAGGCGAATGGTTCCCCTACAAGAACGAAGCGAACGATGGATACGACACCGTCGAGTGGGCCGCGGCGTTGCCATATGGCGACGGCCGAGTGGGCATGTTTGGGGGGTCCTACACCGGAGCGACGCAATTGCTGGCGGCGACCACTCAGCCGCCGCACCTTGCGGGAATCACCCCGAATGTGGCGGGCAGCAATTACTACTACAGTTTGCATTATCAAGGCGGCGCATTCGCGCAATGGATCAGTCAGTTATGGATCTCTGAATATCTTGCGTTGGACACCTTGAACCGAGCCATGAGAAAGAAGGTCAATCTGCTCCATGGCACCCAGGTTTTGCCGCTTGTCGACTATCCCCTGTTCGAGTCACGGGAGTTGCCGGCGACCTCGGTCGCTTCTTTGGCGCCCTACTTCCTGGAATGGCTCGATCATCCGAGCTACGATGAGTATTGGAAGCGCCTCTCGATCGATGAGCACTTTTCCAAGATCACGGTTCCCGCGCTGCACATGGGGGCCTGGTATGACATCGCTTTGGAAGGGACGCTGCGCAATTACGTGGGTATCACGGAGCATGGGGCCAGCGAAGCAGCGCGGCGAGGCCAGCGCCTGATTGTGACGGTGGGAGGTCACGCCGGCGATGGCCCGAAGATCGGGGCGGTGGATTTCGGGCCCGCCTCCAAGTTCGACGCTGACGAGGTCTCCCTGCGGTGGTATGATTATTTGTTCAAGGGCGTGCAGAACGAACACGCGACCGGCAAGCCGGTCAGGATTTTCGTCATGGGCAAGAATGAGTGGCGGGAGGAAGACGCGTGGCCGCTGGCTCGGGCCAAGAACACCCGTTACTTTCTGCACTCGGCCGGCACGGCCAATGGACCGACCGGGAACGGTTCGCTGAGCACGGTGGCCCCGGAGCAGGAGAATCCGGATCGCTATGTATACGACCCGAAGGATCCGATGCCGACGATTGGCGGGCCATTGCTCTCTGGACAACAACTACCACTGGCGGCAAATGGACCGCAGGACCAGCGTCCGTCCGAGACTCGCGGCGATGTACTGGTTTACTCCACGCCGCCGTTCGAAAAGGACACCGAAGTCACCGGGCCCGTATCGTTGGAGCTATACGTGAGCAGTTCGGCTGTGGATACGGACTTCACGGGAATGCTCGTCGATGTGTGGCCGAATGGCTTTGCGCAGAACCTGACCAGTGGGATCCTGAGGCTCCGTTACCGGGATTCCTTCGAGACCCCAAAATTGGCGGTTCCCGGGCAGACGTATCACATCAAGGTTGATCTCTGGGCCACCAGCCATGTCTTCCTCGCGGGACACCGACTGCGCTTGGAAGTCTCCAGCAGCAGCTTCCCCCGCTTCGACCGCAATATGAATACGGGCGAAGAGCAGGCTCGGGCGACCCGCATGCTCAAAGCGACCAATGAGGTCTATCATGACCAGGCGCGCCCTTCGGCCCTCATCGTTCCCATCGTCCGGCCATGAGCCCACCCGCCGTCGCTGTCCTGGGCTGTGGCCTAATCGGATCGAGCTGGGTCGAGTGTTTTGCATCCGCCGGCGCAACCGTCCGCGCATGGGACCCACAAACCCAAACCCGGGAGACTCTGGCTGCGCGCGGGCTGGAGGCTATCGAGGTATGTGCCACCCCTGAAGCTGCCGTGCAAGGGGCTGAGTTCATTCAGGAATCGGGCCCTGAGACCTTGGAGACGAAAAGAAGTCTGCTGGCCCGGATTGCGCCGCATGTCGGGCCGCGCTCGATCTTCGCCTCTTCCACCTCGACGCTGCAGGCGACGCAGCTGCAAGCGGACTCGAGCATCGCCGATCGAATATTGATCGGCCATCCCTTCAATCCGCCCCATATCATTCCGCTGGTCGAAGTCGTCGGCGGTCCCGCCACGGCCCCATGGGCGATCGATCGTGCCATGGCGTTCTATGCGGACATGGGAAAGCGTCCCATCCGCCTGCGCTTGGAGCGACCAGGGCACCTGGCCAACCGGCTGCAGGCCGCGGTTTGGCGCGAAGCCGTCGATGCCGTCGCCAGCGGGCAGGCCACCGTCGCGGACGTGGATGCTGCGGTCACTTTCGCACTCGGCCCTCGATGGGCCATCATGGGGCCGTTCGCTACATTTCATCTCGGCGGTGGTGGAGGTGGCCTCAAGCATTTTATCGAGCACCTCGGGCTGCCTTTTGAAGCACTCTGGGATGACGCCCATCGTCCTGAAATGACACCGCAGCTGAAACGGCAGCTCGTGGACGCGGTGGCGAATGCCGTGGGGAACCGGCCGGTGCAGGATCTTTCAAGCGAGCGCAATGTCCGGCTGCGTCACGTGATGGCAGCGGCCCATGGGCCGCTCAAGATGACTGCCGATGAGTGATGTGATCATTGCGCTAGGCGCGCTGGCGCTGCTCATCGTGGCGGCATATCGGGGGCAGAGCGTGATCCTATTTGCTCCGATCGCGGCGTTGTTGGCGGTACTTCTAACGGATGCCGCAGCCACGCCCGCCGTGTTCTCGGAACTGTTCATGGGACGGATGGTGAGCTTCTTGAAGCTGTACCTACCCGTATTCCTGCTCGGCGCTTTGTTCGGCAAGTTGATCGAGATTTCCGGTTTTTCCGCCGCGCTGGTTTCCGCGACTATGCGGATGATGGGGCCGAGCCGCGCCATTCCGGCGCTGGTGTTTGTCTGCGCGCTGCTGACCTACGGCGGAGTATCTTTGTTTGTCGTGGTGTTCGCCGCCTATCCGTTTGCCGCGGGAATGTTTCGCCGCGCGAATATTCCAAAGCGCCTGATCCCCGGCGCGATTGCGCTGGGCGCCTTTAC
>Ga0299906_10004662_pt1 | contig 11201 bp, 10 predicted proteins | sample RVTome_14_FD_200259 | JGI IMG/M metagenome (GOLD analysis project Ga0299906, IMG submission 200259) | Soil microbial communities from uranium-contaminated site in the Upper Colorado River Basin, Wyoming, United States - RVT145D125 (version 2) ... | reverse complement strand
GGCGCGGCCGCGCACGCCGACGCGGCGCTCAAGATCCTCGGCGACCGCGGCCAGCTCCTCATGCTCGCGGGCGCGATCGCCCTCGAGCGCGGGCGTCCGGAGGAGGCGCGCCGCCGCTTCGAAGAGGCGGCACGCCGGTACCGGGCGAGCGACGCGCCCGATGCGGCCGCCCGGGCGCGCGTCGCGGCGGCGCGGGCGGCCGAGGCCGCGGATGCCGCCGGCTCGAGCGGGCGCTGAGCCGGCGCTCGCCCCGCGGAGCCGCGGGCGCCCGTGCCGACGCGGGGTACCACGCCGGCCCCCTTCCTGCCGTCCCCGGACCGTCATAAGACGTCCCCGGGAGGACCACCTCGATGCCAGCTCGCTCATCGCGCAGTCCCGTGACCGATCCGTGCCGGCCGGCCGCCCAGCGGGCACGCGGGCTCCATCGCGCCGGCATGGCGGCGGCCGCCGCCGCGGTCCTGGCCGTGCTCGCCGCCGGCCCCGGCAACGCCTACGACGATCGGGAGCCCTACGACGACAGCGCCGCGCACGACACCTACGAGCCGCGCGGCTACAACTCCGAGTACGTGTTCGCGACCACGCGCGGGGTGAACGAGATGGACGCGCATCCGGCCTTGAAGGTCACGATCATCCCGGTCGCGATCATCCTCGACCTGGTCTTCCTGCCCTTCGCCCTGACGGCGGGGCTCTTCGGCTAGCTTCGATCCATCGTTCACCTCCGTGGTTGTGGAGGGGAGTCGTTCTCACTCGTCGTGGAAGCGAGGGGACGCGACCGGGTCGCGGTACGTCGAGCACGCCGGTATGCGCCGGCGGCCGCTCGATCACCGGCCTTCTAGCCCCGACCCGGACGGCAAACAACCACCCCGCCCAGTGGACCTCACATCCGGCCGAGCAAGCGCAGGAGGCCGTCCAGGATCGTCAGGGGATGCGGCGGGCAGCCGGGAACGTAGAGGTCGATCGGCACCAGGTCCTGCGCCCCGTTGTGGACCTCGGGATGGTCGAGGAACGGCCCACCGGAGATGGCGCAGGCGCCGACCGCGACCACGATCTTGGGCGGCGGCACCGCGGCGTAGGTCTTCTCCAGGGCGAGCATCATGTTCTCGCTCAGGGCGCCGGTGATCAGGAGCCCGTCGGCATGGCGCGGCGAGGCGACGAACTCGATGCCGAACCGGCCGAGATCGAACACCACGGTGTTGAGGACGTTCACGTCGGCCTCGCATCCATTGCAGCCGCCGGCGCTCACCTGCCGTAGCTTCAGCGAGCGGCCGAAGAGGCGCCGGCTCTCCTCGCCAAACGCCGTCGCCAGACGGAACGCCCCGCTCCCGAGCACGAGGTCGGCGCGGCCGCGGGTGGCGAGCCGATGGTCGTGCGTATACGAGAGCGCGCCTTCCGGGCAGGCATCGACGCACTCGCGACAGAAGAGGCAGCGGCCGAGATCGAGCCGCAGCTCGCCGCCGTCGCGCGTGATCGCATCGGTGGGACATGCGTCGGCGCACGCCGAGCACGGCTCGGCACACTTCGCCTGGTCGAGGAGCGGACGCCCTCGAAAGCGGTCGGACAGCGACGGCGCCGGGTCCGGAAACGCAATCGTCCGGCGTCCCTGGCGCAGGCGAGCAGCGAGCGCCTTCAGCATCGTCGTCTCTCAGAGGTCATGGCCGCAGTACGACAGGTTGAAGCTCTTGTTGCAGAGCGGGAAGTCGGAGATCTGCTGACCGCGGAGCGCGATCGCCAGCCCCATCCAATTGTGGAACGAGGGATCGACGATCTTGTACCGGCTCAGGCGTCCCCGCGCGTCGGTCATGGCCACGTGGCAGATCTCTCCGCGCCAGCCCTCGACGAGGGACACCACCAGCGCCTCCGCGCCGAGGGGCTTCCGCTCGACCCGGGTCGGCCCTTCGGGAAGGGTCGCGAGCTGCTCTCTGACGAACGCCGCCGAGCGCTGGATCTCGAGCCACCGGACGTAGGCGCGCGCGAAGACGTCGCCGCTGTGCCACGTGGAGAGAGGAACCTGCGAGAAGCGGAAGATGCCGGACGGGAAATCGTGACGGGCGTCGCACTGGAGTCCACACGCGCGCGCCACGGGCCCGACCAGCCCCAGCGCCACGCACGCCTCCGCCGAGAGCGGCCCGGTCTCCTCGAAGCGCGCCTGCACCGACGGCTCGTCGAGCAGGAGGCGCACGGCGCCCGCGACGTCGATCAGCGCGCGCTCGAGGCGCTCCACCAGCTCGCCCGTACGCTCCGCCTCGACGTCGAACGCGACGCCCCCGGGCCTGATCAGGCCGCGGCCGAAGCGGCTTCCGCAGACGAGCGCGGTCATGTTGAGGAAGTCGCCGCGCAGCCGGCCGCAGTACGAGGCGGTCGGGAGGTAGCCCACGTCGCCCGCCAGCGCGCCCAGGTCGCCCGTATGGTTGGCGAGGCGCTCGAGCTCCAGGGCGACTCCACGCAGCACGTCGGCCCGGGCGGGGACGGCCGCGCCGGCCAACGCCTCGACCGCCTGGCAGTACGCCGTCGCGTGGCCGACCGACGTGTCGCCGGCGAGCGTCTCCATGTAGTGGATGGTGCGTTTGCCCGGCCCGCCGAGCAACGCGCGCTCCACGCCCCGATGCTGATAGCCGAGCGCGATCTCCAAGTGCAGCACCTGCTCGCCGTGGCACTGGAGGCGAAAATGGCCGGGCTCGATGACCCCGGCATGCACCGGACCGACGCCGACCTCGTGCACCTCCCCGCCCTCGACGCGAAAGAAGTCGGCGACGCCGGCGCGGCACGACCCGCCGGCGGCGCCCGGCGCGCCGTCGCGGCCAGCGCGGTAGGGGGGGTGGAACCGGATGGGCTTGAGCCACGGATGGCCGAGGGGCCGGATGCTCCATTGCTCGGCCACCTCGCGCTCGAACCAGTGCGCTTGCGCACATTCGGGCGTGAGCGCCGGATACGCGTCGACGACCACGGTCGACGAGACCGACAGCGTCCCCTCGTTCCCGCGCGCCAAGACCGCGATCAGACCGACACCCGCACCGTCGAGCGGATGTCCGAAGAGGGCGGCGATGCGCGCGCCGCCGGCGACCGCCGCAAGCACCCCGCGCCGGAACTCCTCGACGCCGAGCACGGGCACGTCGTCGAGGGGCACCGGTTGGCCGTTGCGGAGCGATCGCGCCGTCATCCGAGCGCCCGGGCCGCCTCTGCGATCACGGAGTGCACGACGGGCGGAACGTAGACGCCGAGGAGGAGCACCACCGCGATCAACGCGCCGGCCGGCACGACGCTGAGCAAGGGCTCCCTCCGACCCCGGACCCCGCGCGCGTCACGCGGCGCACCTTGCGCCATCCCGAGGACGGCGGTCGCCATGCCCACGAAGATCACGCCCAGCAGGGCCAGGTAGGCGACCGCCACCCCGGTGCGTCCCTGGTCCAGCGCCGCCTTGAGGATCGTGAGCTCGCTCAAGAAGGATCCGAAAGGAGGGGTGCCGGTGATCGCGAGGAAGCCCGCCACCCACAGCATCCCCGATACGGGCAGGACCCGGAGCACGCCGCGGACGTCGGCGGTCGACTTGGACCGGTACTCGGCCAGGATGTTCCCCGCCACGAGGAACAGCGCCGCCTTCGTCAGCGAGTGGTTCACCGCATGCAGCATCCCGCCGAAGGTCCCCCCGCCGCCCAACCCGATCCCGAGCGTCAGGATCCCCATATGCTCGACGCTCGAGTACGCCAGCATGCGCTTGTAGTCCGCCTGACCCGCAATGAAGACGGCCGCGACGGCCATCGAGAGCAGCCCGAATCCCACCAGCAGCTCCTGGCCGAACGCCGCCTGACCCGCCGCCGCGCACACCTGCTGCGCGCGCACGATCCCGAGCAGCGCGCAGTTGAGGAGCGCCCCCGAGAGCAACGCCGACACGAGGGACGGGGCCTCGCTGTGCGCGTCGGGCAGCCAGGCGTGGAGGGGGGCAAGCCCCATCTTGGTGCCGTACCCGACGAGGAAGAGAAGAAACGCCGCCTTCAGCCACGCCACGTCGAGCGTGCCGGCCGCGCGCAGCAGATCCGGCAGGACCAGCGGGACGGGCGCCCCGCGACCTCCCGACGCCGCGACGGCGAGAAAGAAGTTCCCGAGGAGCGCGAGCGCGATGCCCACCGAGCAGATGAGGAGATACTTCCACGCGGCTTCCAGCGAGCGGTGGTGCCGATGGAAGTAGATGAGGGGCGCGCTCGCGAGGGTCGTGGCCTCGATGCCCACCCAGAGGAGCACGAAGGACTGACTCACGGTCACCAGCGTCATGGCGGCGAGGAAGAGCAGCAGGCAGGCCGTGAAGGTCGCCTCGGGCGCGTTGTCGAACAGGAAGCCCTCCTCGAAGTCCTCGCGCTCGCCGGGGAGCTCGCGGCGCAGCGCGGCGACGCCGTAGAGAGCGGCCGCCAGGAAGAGCGCGCTCGTGACGCTCAGGAACAGCCGCCCCGGCGCATCCAGGGCGAGCCAGCCTCCCCACCACGGGCTCGGCTCGGACGCCCACGTGCCGCCCGCGACCGCCGCGTGCGCGAACGCCACCGCGACGAGCATGGCCCGACGATGGGCGTTCGATCTCAGCGCGTAGGCCACGACCGCCCCGAGCACCGGTATGAGGAGCAGGGCCGCGATCATCGGACCCAGTCGCGGAGGGCCACGAGCTGATCGGTGTCGATGTGATTGAACTCGCGCCTGATGTGGAAGAGGGTGATGCCCATCACGAACACCGCCACGAGCAGGTCGAGCAACACCGCGAGCTCGAGCAGCATCGGCGTGCCCTCCACCGCGCCGACGCCGAACGCGTAGATGCCGTTCTCCATCACGAGGTAGCCCAGCACCTGGGTCAGGGCCTTCTTGCGGCTGATGATGATGAAGAGACCCACCTGGATCGTGAAGAGCGCCACCGGAACCACGAGCGCGGACATCGCCGGGTTCGGGCGCGGGAGTCGCGCCCCCAGCCAGAGCGACGCGGCCAGAGCCAGCGTCGCGAGGAGCAGCGACACCTTGTAGCCGACGAAGGGCTCGATCTCGCGACGCACGTCGGCGTCCCGCACGGCCCGCGAGAGCAGCCAGGGAAAGGCGGCTCCCTTCAGTCCCACGATCGTGAGCGCCAGCAGCGGGGCCCGGAGCGACAGGACGCTCTCGGCTGCGGCGAGCGTCAAGACACCGAGGAGGACGCCCTGGAGGGCCACCACCCGTATGCAGGTGCCGAGGCGGCTCGCGCCGACCAGGACGAAGCTCGTCAGGACGATGCAGATCAGGACCGCGTCGACGCCGTCGCTCACGGCCGTCACCTCACGGTCAGCAGGAGAGCGAGGACGGACAGCACCGTCGCGCCCACCATCAGGTTCGGCACGTGCACGAGACGCAGCCGCGCCATCTGGGACTCGACGAGCCCGAGGAGGACGGCGAGCGCGACCATGCCGGCGGTGGCGGCGGCGACGTCGAGCCACGCGTTGCCGGTGTGGATCGGCACGGCGAGACCCACGAGCAGCGCGCCGAGGAGCCACAGCTTCAGGGTGGCCCCGTAGAGGATGAACGCGAGGTCCGGGCCGCCATGATCGAGAACCATGACCTCGTGGATCATCGTCAGCTCGAGGTGCGTGGCGGGGTCGTCGACCGGTATCCGGCCGTTCTCGGCGAGAAAGACGACGACGAGGGCCGCCGCGACGAGGGCGAGCACCGGCGCGCTCTCCGCCCATACGGGGCCCGTCGCTCCCGCGAGCATCGTGGAGAGGGACAGGCTCCCCGTCCCGCGCGCCACGGCCGCGAGACCGAGCAGCAGCGCCGGCTCGGCCAGGGCCGCAAACGTCACCTCGCGGCTCGCCCCCATGCCCTCGAAGCTCGATCCCGTATCGAGGGCGGCGACGACCGTGAAGAACCGGCCGACGGCGAGCAGGTAGACGAAGAGCAGCACGTCCCCGGGAAAGGCGACGAGCGCGGGCACGCCGCCGAAGGGAACGAGGGCGGCCGCGAGGATCATGGACGCGAGCCCGACGACCGGCCCGGCGCGGAAGACCCAGGTCGTCGTGCGGCTGTACACGGCCCCCTTGCGCATCAGCTTCAGCACGTCGAAGTAGGGCTGAAGCAACGGTCGGCCGACGCGGCCGGCCATGACGGCCTTCGTCCGGCTCGTGACGCCCAGCAGGAGCGGGGCGAGGGCGAGCGCGAGGAGCGCCGGGACCGCGGCGGCGGCGCTCATGCCTCTCCGAGCCTCCAGAGCAGGACGGCCAGGAGGGTGAGCGCGATGTAGAGCACGTAGAGCTGGACCCGGCCGTGCTGCAGCCACCGAAACGCCGACAGGGACCTCTCGATCCCGGCGAACGCCGGGCGGTAGAGATGCTCCCGAAAGGGGTCCGCCGTCTCCGACGCGAACGCGGCGGCGCTGGGGAAGAAGCCCTCCGGCGGTGAGAGGCGGCGGCGCGTGCCGAGCAGAGGCTCGAACAGCTCCGTCAGGGGCTGGGCGAAGGACGAGCCCGTATACTGCATCCGCGGCGACGGCTGCGCGTAGCCACAGTCCCAGGTGACGGCCGCCGTCACCGATCGCCCCGAGAGCAGCGATCGGCGGAGGCCCGCCGTGAGCGCCACGAGACCGAGGAAGCCGGCAGCGCACGCGACCAGCCACCCGAGCGTATGCGCCATCCTCGTCACCTCGGCCTGTACGGCGTCGATGGGAAGCCCCGTGACCTGCACGAGCACCGGCGCGAGGAGCCCGATCAGGACCGGTGAGCACACGCCGACGAGGAGGCAGGCCGCGGCGAGGATCTGCATGGGAATCTGCATCGCGAGCCCGGGATCCCGGGCGCGCGCCGCGTGCTCGCTGCGCGGCTCACCGAGGAAGATCACGCCGAACGCCTTCGTGAAGCACGCGACGGCCAGGCCTCCCATCAGCGCCAGCGCGGCGATCACGACCAGCGCCGGGACGGTGCCCGCACTCCCCGGCGACGTCGCCGCGCCGAGTGCTCCCATGTAGATGAGGAGCTCGCCCACGAATCCGTTGAGGAACGGCAGGCCGGAGATCGCGGCCGCCCCGACGAGAAAGGCGAGCCCGGTCCGCGGCATCCGCTTCAGCAGTCCGCCGAGCGCGTCGATGTCCCGCGTGCCGGCGGCCCGCACGACGGCTCCCGCCCCGAGAAAGAGGAGTCCCTTGAAGAGGGCGTGATTGACGACGTGCAGCAGGCCGCCCCCAAAGCCCAGCACGGCGAGCGGGGCCGAGCCGGCCTGCACGCCCACGAGCCCCAACCCCAGGCCGAGCGCGACGATACCGACGTTCTCGACGCTGCTGTACGCGAGCAGGCGCTTCAGGTCGTGCTGCGCGATCGCCAGGAGGACGCCGAGCGCGCCGGAGGTCACGCCGACCGCGATCAGCACCCATCCGGCCCACACCGGCAGCGGCCCGAGGAACGTGACGGTGCGGACGAGGCCGTAGAGACCGGTGGTGATCATCACACCCGACATCACCGCCGACACGTGCGAGGGCGCGGCGGGATGGGCCTCCGGGAGCCACACGTGGAAGGGCACGAACCCGGCCTTGGTCCCGAAGCCGACGACGGCGAGCAGGAAGAGCAGGCCGGCCCCGGAGGCCGGGCCGAAGCGGTCGAAGTCGAGCGAGTCGGCACCTCGGCCGAGCAGGATGAACAGCGCCAGGAGCCACGCCGTCCCCAGGTGGGTCGCGATCAGGTAGGTCCACCCGGCGTCGCGGACGCGCTCGTCGTCGTCCTCGTGGGTGACGAGAAAGAAGGAGGCGAGCGCCATCAGCTCCCAGGCGACGAGAAACAGCACCGCGTTCCTGGCGACCACGACGAGCGCCATGCTGGCGACCAGCAGGTTGAAGAAGAAGCAGGTTGTCGCCGGCGCACGCCCGTCGCCATGCGCCGCCATGTACTCGGCGCCGTACAGCGCCGCGAGCGCGGAGAGGCCGAATATCGGCAGGAGGAAGAGCGCCGAGAGCGCATCGACCTGCACGAAGAACGCCCCGTAGGGAACGTCCCAGGCCATCCGCAGCGACGGCGCGGCCCCGCCGAGCAGGACGCGGCCCGCGGGGATCAGCCCCGCGAGACACCCGGCGATCGCGCTCCCGACCCCCAGGAACGTCGTCCACCGCACCGAACGCCGGGCGAGGAGCGCCGCGAAGCCACCCCCGACGAGGAGCCCGATGCCGAGGAGCAGCGCGGCCACCTAGCGCGCCCCGCCGCCGGCGGCGCCCGCACGTCCGAGGCGATCCTCGACCCGGCGACACGCGGCCAGGATCTCCTCGCGCGGGGCCTGGCGCAGCACCGCGTCCTTGAAGCCGGCATCGTGGAGGGCGAACGAGAGCCGTGAGAGCAGGCGCAGATGGGCGCGAACGGTCGGACTGACCATGGTGAACAGCACGTGCACCGGCCAGCCGTCGAGGGCCCCGAAGTCGATGGCCTGCTCGAGAAAGCACAGCGTCACGATCGGACGGGAGACGTGCAGCACGATCGGGTTGCGCACGTGCGGGATGGCGATGCCGTCGCCGATCGCGGTGGACTGGAGGGCCTCGCGGGCGACGAGCACGCGCAACAGGAACTCGCGATCGACCTCTTCCGGGACCCGGAGGTGCTCCACGACGGCCCGCAGAACGGTCTCCCGGTCCTTGCCCTCCAGCCGATAGAAGATGCCGCCGGCGCGCAGGGCCTCGCCGAGGTTTGGTATGGGCGCGGCATCGCTCTCCGGCTCCTCGAACAGGGCCGCCGAGACGTTCATTCGCCTCGAGGTCGCCCACTCGAGGAGCTCGGCGCGATTGAAGCGATACTGCTCGTTGATGCGGTACGAGGGCAGGACGCCCTCCTTCACCCAGCGATAGACCGTCTTCTCGGAGACGCTGAGGAGGGTGGAGACGTCACGGACGGTGAGCTGCATTCGTCTCTGCTATCACCCAGAACCGCCTCCTATTGGACAATGATAGACATGTCAACTCAAAGGCCGGGCAGGCCGACGCATGCGACGTTCGTACCACCCGCCGTCACCCGGAGCGAGGCGCTTGCAATCGAGGACGCGCGTGTAGCAAGAGTGCCGCGTCGCATGGCCGATCGCACCTACGAGACCACGCGCGCCTTCCACGAGCTGCTCGACGTGCTGCGGGAGGCCGACCAGAAGTTCCTCGCCGGGCCGGCCGCGGTCGACGACGAGGTCTCGGTCGCCGAGGGCTACCGCTGGCTGCCCTCGATCCTCGCGGTCGCGCTCGACGCCTACGTGTGGGCCGACACCACGCGGCCGCTCTTCACCGAGATCGTCGGACCGCACCGCAAGTGGGGCGGCGACAACGCCGACGCCTTCTACTACTTCGCGCCCCTCGACCCGGCGCGCACCTACCGCGTGCGCGGCACTCGCGGCGACGCGGTGTACTTCTCGCTCACGGTCTATGGCGGGCCGCGCGACGGCCGCTACTCGGCGCGCATCGTCGGGACGATCAACGACCGCCAGATGACCTTCGCGGCCGACGGCTCGTTCGAGATCGTGCTCTCCGCGACCGAGCACCCGGGCAACTTCCTGCGGCTCGACCCCGACAGCGTGTGCGCGATCACGCGCGACTACCTCGTCGACCCCGCGCACGGCCGCAAGGCCACCTGGTCGATCGCGCCGACCGAGCCGGCGCCGCCGCCGCGCCTGACCGACGCCGACATGGCGGCGCGCTTCCGCGCCGCCGCGACCTTCCTCCGCGACCAGCTCGGCTTCCAGCCGATCCCCTACGACGAGGCCCGGCTCAACACCGTCGACGACCCCTATCCGGTGCCGCAGACGACCTTCGGCTGGGCGGCGGGCGACGCCGCCTACGCCATGGGCGCGTTCGCCCTCGCGCCCGACCAGGCACTCGTCATCCGCGGCCGCTCGCCCGCATGCGCCTTCTGGAACATGTGCCTCTGGAACCCCTTCCTCCACACCTACGACTACCGGCACGAGCGCGTGACCATCAACGGCGGCCAGGTGCGCTACGAGCCCGACGGCTCGTGGACGATCGTCGTCGCCGCGCGCGACCCCGGCGTCCCGAACTGGGTCTCCACCGCCGACCACCCGCGCGGCCGCATCTGGTTCCGCTGGTTCCTCCCGCAGGAAACCCCGCGGCCGCTCGCAACCGAGGTGGTGCCGGTCGCGGACGTGAAGCGGGCGGCCGGGCGCTCGCGATAGCCAGCGGACGCCCGAGCGCGTTCGCCGCGCGGAGCGCCCACGGGAGCCGCGGCCGGGCATAGTCGTCGATCGTGACCGGCGCCGCGGCGCGCGGCGGGCTCACGGGGCTGGCGTCGCCGGCGCGGCTTCGCTATGAGCCTGCGGGTCGCCCGCAGCCGAAAGGAGCCTCGCATGGCGCTCGATCTCGCCACCGTCGACCACCTCCTCACCACCACGCGCTCGGTCAGGAAGCGCCTCGACTTCTCGCGGCCGGTCGAGCCGGCGGTCATCGAGCGCTGCCTGGAGATCGCCTTCCAGTCGCCGACCGGCTCGAACCAGCAGGGCTGGAGCGCGCTGGTCGTGACCGACCCGGCGAAGCGCAAGACCATCGGCGAGCTCTACTTGAAGTCCTTCCGCGACTACGTCGCCAACCCGCCCGTGCCGCCGACCTACGGCAGCGACGACATCCGCGCCCGGCAGCTCCCGCGCGTCCTCGACTCGGCGAACTACCTCGCCGAGCACATGCACGAGGCGCCGGTGTTCGTGATCTTCTGCATCGAGGGGCGGGTCGAGCAGGGCGGCGTGCTGCTGCAGGCGTCGATGTACGGCTCGGTGCTGCCGGCGGCGTGGTCGTTCATGCTGGCGGCGCGCGCCCGCGGCCTCGGCAGCGCGTGGACGACGCTCCACCTCACCCACGAGCAGGCAGTCGCGAAGCTCCTCGGCATCCCGGACACGGTGACGCAGACCGTCCTGCTGCCCGTCGCCTACTACACCGGCACCGACTTCAAGCCGGCGACGCGCATTCCGGCGAAGAGCATCACGCACTGGGACGCCTGGGGCACGCGCCGCTGAGGTGGCCTCCCGGGGCGCGCCGGGTCAGGCGCCGTGCTTCATGTCGACCTGGAACGGCGCCGCCAGCGTCCCGCCCGCCTTCAGCCAGGCGCCGATGACGCGGTTGGCGTCGCGCGCGGGATTGTAGATGTCCTCCTCGCACGACCACTTGCCGTTCCCGGCGTAGACCAGGCGCGTCCAGGTCGGAAACTCGAACGGCGCGCCGGCGGAATCGGTCGGGTGCGCGAGGCGGT